>Ga0153956_1002222_pt1 | contig 14858 bp, 19 predicted proteins | sample TSFL040MetaG_FD_104704 | JGI IMG/M metagenome (GOLD analysis project Ga0153956, IMG submission 104704) | Attine ant fungus gardens microbial communities from Florida, USA - TSFL040 MetaG | ecosystem: Host-associated > Fungi > Mycelium > Unclassified | place: USA: Florida, Wekiwa Springs... | reverse complement strand
GTTCTCGCGGAAATGGGCCTGCACCTGGGCATGGAAGTGCCCGGCTGGCCGCCCGAGAACATCGAAGACCTCGCCAAGCGTTACGAAGACCAATACTGATCTTTTAGGAAACACCTCCCATGCGTCACGGCAACCAGGGCCGCAAGTTCAACCGCACCGCCTCGCACCGCAAGGCGATGTGGGGCAACATGACCGCCGCGCTGATCAAGCACGAGCAGATCAAGACCACCCTGCCGAAGGCCAAGGACCTTCGCCCGGTGATCGAGAAGCTGGTGACCCTGTCGCGCCGCGGCACCAAGGATCTGCATGCCCGCCGCCAGGCGCTGGCCCAGATCAAGGACGCCGACCAGGTGACCAAGCTGTTCGACGTGATCGGTCCGCGCTATGCCGGGCGTCCGGGCGGCTATACCCGCGTGCTGAAGGCCGGTTTCCGCCATGGCGACAATGCCCCGATGGCGATCATCGAGTTCATCGACCGCGACGAAAGCGCCAAAGGCCAGGATTCCGGCCCGGTGGAAGTGGATGCCGATACCGAGGCCTGATTTTGGCCCAAGTTGGGAATAGATTGGGGGGCGGCAGCGATGCCGCCCTTTTTCTTTTCAGGACTGCATGAATCTTCCGCAAGAGATCAGAAGGCTGGGAACGATGAAGACGATTTCGATGATCGTGGGTGCGGCGGCGCTGGTTGCCGCCGGGGTTTATGCCGTGCCGGCCCTGACCGCCGACACCAAGCCCGAGCCGCTGCGCGTCGCCCCGGCCGCGCCCAAGACGCTGCCGTCGGTGCCGCAGTCGATGGGCCAGGTGCAACTGACCTTCGCGCCGGTCGTGCGCCGCGTCGCGCCCGCCGTGGTCAATGTCTATTCCAAGACGGTGGTGCAGGCGCAGGTCAATCCGTTTTTCAACGACCCGTTGTTCGCGCAACTGTTCGGCTCGCCGGAGATGCGCCAGCGCGTGCAGCAATCGCTGGGTTCGGGCGTGATCGTGCGCGCCGACGGGCTGATCCTCACCAACAACCATGTGGTGGCGGGTGGCACCGAGATCACCGTGGCGCTGTCCGACAAGCGCGAATTCAAGGCCAAGGTGCTGCTGGCGGATTCCCGCACCGACCTGGCGGTGCTGAAAATTGACCCGCATGGCGAGCGCCTGCCGGTGGTGCCGTTCGCCGACAGCGATACGGTGCAGGTGGGCGACCTGGTGCTGGCGATCGGCGATCCCTTCAATGTCGGCCAGACCGTCACCATGGGCATCGTCTCGGCGCTGGCGCGCAGCCAGGTGGCGACCGGCGACAGCCAGATCTTCATCCAGACCGATGCCGCGATCAATCCCGGCAATTCCGGCGGCGCGCTGGTGACCACCGACGGGCGGCTGGCGGGCATCAACACCGCGATCTATTCCCGCAGCGGCGGCAATATCGGCATCGGCTTCGCCATTCCCGCCAACCTGGCGCGGCGCGTGGTGGAAAGCGTGGAGGGCGGCCTGAAGACCGGCGCCACCGCCAGCGTGCAGCTTGCCTGGGTGGGCGCCGGCGGCCAGCCGGTGACCAGCGACATCGCGGCCTCGCTGGGCCTGCCGCGTCCCGGCGGCGTGCTGATCAAGGACCTCTATCCCGGCGGCCCGCTGGCCAGGGCCGGCGTGAAGGCGGGCGAGGTGGTGCAGACGGTGGACGGCGCGGCGGTGGACGACATGCAATCGCTGAATTACCGCACCGCGACGCACCGCCCTGGCGACAGCGTGCGGATGCGCGTGGCGAACGGCAAGAAGGTCCGCGATGTCACCGTGACGTTGGCGCTGCCGCCTGAAAATCCCCCGCGCGAGGCGCAGACCGTCGGCGGGCGCAATCCGCTGACCGGCGCGCGCGTCGAGAATGTTTCGCCCGCTACCGCCATCGAGTTGCAGATGGACGTGATGGCGCATGGCGTGGCCGTGGTTTCCGCTGGTTCCAGCATCGCCGCCAATTACGGGTTCCAGCCCGGCGACATCATCCGCGGCGTCAATGGCCTGAACATCGCGCGGGTGGGGGATCTGGTGCGGGCGCTGAACGCCGTGAACCGCTGGGACCTGGTGATCGAGCGCGGCGGGCGCCGGCTCACATTGTCCGTCGCGGGATAGATCGTCACATTTGTGATCGGCGCTTTCGCGATTCATCATCGCGGCGAAATCGCGGCGCATTGTTTCGGTTTGTTGCCGGCGATCAAATCTTGCGCGTTTAAGCGCTTGTAACGCGACGGCGCGCAGCATGATGCGTTAGGTCTGATGTGCATGGGGGGCCATGCAGAGGACCATCATGAAAAATTTGCTTGTTGCTTCCGCCGCGGCGTTGCTGCTCGGCACCTTCGCGGCCCAGGCCGATACCTATGTTTCCGTCCTGGGCGGTCCCACCTGGGCGCCGGACTTGAATGTCGGCGGCGCCAAGAACGGGATGGACACCGGCTATAACCTGGGCGCGCGCGTCGGCACCTCGCTCGACCGCTGGGGCCTGCCCAACCTGTCGCTGGAAGCCGATGGGCTGTTCAGCGAATCCACTTTCGCCGCCAACGATGCCGGGCGCATCCAGTCCAGTTCCTACATGGGCAACGCGATCTATCACATCCCGACGGATTCGCCGCTCAGCTTCTATGGCGGCGCCGGCCTGGGCCTGGTCCATACCAATATCGACGACAATGCCGGCCATCACGGCGGCGGCGACGTGCTGGGCTGGCAGGTGCTTGGCGGCGTGGACTACCGCCTCAACGACATGACCGGCCTGTTCGCGGAATATCGCTACCAGAACGCCCATGACGTAAATGCGGGTGGCCTGACCAATGTCGGCAACACCTCCAACAACCTGTCCGTCGGGGTGAAGTGGCACCTCTGATCCCGGCCTGACTGGAACCGGAAAAGCCCCGTGGAACCTTCCGCGGGGCTTTTTCTGTTATAAGGCGGCATGTCCGACCTGTTCGAATCCGGCGGCCTGGCCGCCGATGCCCCGCGCCCGCTGGCTGATCGCCTGCGCCCCAGATCACTGTCCGAGGTGGTGGGCCAGGATCACCTGCTGGGACCGGACGGCCCGCTGGGCCGCATGGTGGCGACCGGGCGCGCGCATTCCATCATCCTGTGGGGGCCGCCCGGCACCGGCAAGACCACCATCGCGCGGCTGCTGTCCACCGCCTTCAACCTGACCTTCGACCAGTTGTCGGCGGTGTTCAGCGGCGTCGCCGACCTGAAGAAGACCTTCGAGGCCGCGCGCCAGCGCCGCAGGATGGGGCAGGGGACCCTGCTGTTCATCGACGAGATCCATCGTTTCAACCGCAGCCAGCAGGACAGTTTCCTGCCGGTGGTGGAGGATGGCACTGTCGTCCTGGTCGGCGCCACCACCGAGAACCCGTCCTTCGAACTGAACGGCGCGCTGCTGTCGCGCGCCCAGGTGCTGGTGCTGCGGCGGCTGGATGACGCCGCGCTGGAAGAACTTCTCCGCCGCGCCGAACGGCATTTCGGCGAACCGCTGAAGCTGACGGACGACGCCCGCGTCTCGCTGCGCGCCATGGCCGATGGCGACGGCCGCTATCTGCTGAACCTGGTCGAGGAACTGGCCGGCGTGAAGACGGCCGGGCCGCTGGACACCGCGGCGCTGACGGCGGCGGTGCAGCGGCGCATGCCGCTCTACGACAAAAGCCGCGAGGAGCATTACAACATCATCTCCGCGTTGCATAAGTCGATCCGGGGCAGCGATCCGGACGCGGCGCTCTATTGGCTGGCGCGCATGCTGGCGGGCGGCGAGCAGCCACTCTACATCGCCCGCCGCCTGGTGCGCGCGGCGGTGGAGGATATCGGTCTGGCCGATCCGCAAGCGGTGCACCAGGCGCTGGCCGCCAAGGATGTGTTCGATTTCCTGGGCAGCCCGGAAGGCGAACTGGCGCTGGCGCAATGCGTCGTCTATCTCGCCAGCGCCCCCAAATCCAACGCGGTCTATGCCGCGCTGGGCGCGGCCCGGCGCGCGGCGCAGGAGCATGGCTCGCTGATGCCGCCGGCGCATATCCTCAACGCGCCCACCAAACTGATGCAGAGCCTCGGCTATGGCGCGGGCTACCAGTACGACCATGACGCCGAGCAGGGCTTTTCCGGCCAGAACTATTTTCCTGACGCCATGGACCGCCAGAAATTCTACAGCCCCAAGGATACCGGCTTCGAGCGCGAGATTGCCAAGCGGTTGGAACACTGGTCAAAACTGCGGACGAAACGGGGAGGTGGCTGAGCATGGGCGTGGTCTTGTCGGTGGGTGTGGGGGGCGGCCTGGGCGCGCTGATCCGCTATTTTGTGGCGGGCTGGGTGCAGCCGGCGGGGGCGCAGTTCAACTGGGGCATCTTCATCGTCAATATCACCGGCGGCCTCGTGATGGGCCTGATCGTGGAAGCCAGCGCCCTGAAGCTGAACCTGTCGCCCGAAGTGCGCGCCTTCCTCACCACCGGCATCCTGGGCGGTTATACCACTTTCTCGACCTTCTCGCTCGACAGCGCGCTGCTGCTGCAGAAGGGCCAGTATGCGCTGGCGGCCGGCTACATCATCGGTTCGGTGGTGCTGTCCATTGTCGCGCTGTTTTGCGGCCTGTGGCTGGTGCGCGTCGTTTATGCCTGAGCTTCGCACCATCGACGCCGACGATGACGGCATCCGCCTGGATCGCTGGTTCAAGCGGCATTACCCGGCGGTGAACCATGTCCTGCTGCAGAAGCTGCTGCGCAAGGGCGAGGTGCGGCTGGACGGCAAGCGCGCCGACGCCAACACCCGCGTCGCCGCCGGCCAGGCCCTGCGCCTGCCGCCGCAGGTGCTGCATGCCAGGCCGGTGGAGAAGGCCAGGCCGGAACCGCAAGCCGCGCATCCGCTGGCTACCCGGGAGATGGGCAGCCTGGCCGACCGCATCCTTTACATGGACAAGCAGGTCATCGTCATCGACAAGCCGCCGGGGCTGGCGACCCAGGGCGGTTCCGGCCTGACCCGCCATGTCGATGGCATGCTCGACAGCCTGCGATATGAAAAGCCCGACCGCCCCAGGCTGGTGCATCGCCTGGACCGCGACACCTCCGGCGTGCTGGTGATCGCGCGCACGGCGCAGGCCGCGAGCGGCCTGTCGGCCAGCCTGGCATTGCGCGACACCTCCAAGGTCTATTGGGCGCTGACCCGCGGCGTGCCGAAACAGAAGCATGGCGTCATCAAGGCGGCGCTGGCCAAGGAAGGCGGCCACGGCCCGCATGGCCGCGACGAACGCATGACGGTGAGCGAGGCGGAAGAGGCCAAGGATGCGCTGACCGAATATGCCGTGATGGCGACGGCCGGCACCGAATTCGCCTGGGTGGCGGCGCGGCCGATCACCGGGCGCACCCACCAGATCCGCGTGCATCTCGCCAGCATCGGCACGCCCATCGTGGGCGATTTCAAGTATGGCGGCGCCGACAGCCGCGGGCGCGGCGACATCGCCGACAAGCTGCACCTGCATGCCCGTTCGATCGACATCGGCCGTCCCGACGGCTTGCGGCTGCAGGCCACCGCGCCGCTGCCGCCGCACATGGTCAAAAGCTGGCGTACCCTGGGCTTCGATCTCGACGATCGCAGCAATCCCTTTCCGGCCAGGAAGCACGAAAGGAAAAAGCCCACTTTCCGCGCCGATGCGCCGCGTCCCAAGGCCCCGGCCAGGCAGCAGCACAAGAAGAAATCCACCAGCGTCGGGCATAAGCGAAAACCAAAAAGATGAAGCGCTTCTACAAGAATGTTTCCGTCGCCCCGGCGCCTGGCGGCTTCGCGGTGCTGCTGGACGGCAAGCCGGTCAAGACCCCGGCGCGCAACGAACTGCGCCTGACGACGCGCGCCCTGGCCGAGGCCGTCGCCGCTGAATGGCGCGGGCAGGGCGATACCGTGTTGGCGGCCTCCATGCCGCTGTTGCGCCTGTCCAACACGGCGATCGACGGCGTGGCGGCCAACCGCGACGCGGTCGTGAATGCCATCCTGCGCTTCGGCGAGAATGACCTGCTATGCTATCGCGCCCAGCAGCCGCCCGACCTGGCGGCGCGCCAGGCAGAGGGCTGGGACCCGCTGCTGGACTGGGCGCGGTGGCGCTGGGGCGCGCATCTGCGGGTGGCGGACGGCGTCAATCACATCGACCAGAGCGCCGACGCGCTGGAAGCGCTGCGCGAGGCGATGCGCGGGCTTGACGCCTTCACCCTGGGGGCCTTGCATGTCATCGCCTCCATCACCGGCTCGCTGGTGCTGGGGCTGGCGGTGGCGGACGGCCATGTCGGCGGCGCGCGGGCGTTCGAACTGTCGCGCATCGACGAAGTCTATCAGGCCGAAAAATGGGGCGCCGATGCCGAGGCCACCCGGCGCACCGCCGCCCTGGCGCACGACGTGGACAAGGCGGTCGAACTGATCGCGGCGGCGCGTGCTGAAGCGTAAACGCGCCCTCAAGCCGCGCAACACGCTGGACAACCGCCTCTGGGCGCGGCTGCGGGCGCTGGAGGGCTGCCGCTTCCGCCGCAAATGCCCGTTCAAGAGCTTCACCTTGGATTTCGTGGAGCATGACCGCCGCCTGGTGATCACATTGCTGGACGGCGTGCCCGGCAGGCCACAGCCTGTCACCATCGTCCGCGACCGGCTGCTGAGCGAGCAAGGCTATGTCATCCTTCGGCTTTGGCGCGACGAGGCCGAACGCGACCTGCCTTCCGCTGTCCACCGTATCCGCCAGGTGCTGGACGACCTGGCCGCGCTCGACTCGATGTAAGGTCCGCCCGCTGCAAAGGGGGCAGGCATGGCCGAACCGTCCGGCGCGCATTGGTGCGCGCGTTTTCCAGCCAGCAAGTCGCTCGACGACCTGTTGCCGGATTTCGGCGACAAGGTGCGCGCCTTCCTGTCCCGACTTTCCCATGCCGGCGCGAGTGTCTCCATCGCCGACACCTGGCGTCCGCCCCAGCGCGCCTATCTGATGCACTGGTGCTGCATGGTGGGCGGCAGCGGCCAGGACCCGCATGGCGTGCCGCCGATGCCGGGCGTGGCGATCGACTGGACCTGCGGTGGCGCCATCGCCAATGCGCGGACCGCCGCCAGGGCGATGATGTCGGGCTATGCGATCCGGTTTCCTGCCGCGCTGGAAAGCCGCCACACCCAGCGCCGCGCCATCGACATGACCATCGACTGGGACGGCACGCTCAACATCCGCGACTTCAACGGCGACAGCCACGCCATCGCATCAGGCCCGCGCAACGGCTCCAACCCCGGTCTGGTCCGGGTGGGCGCGACCTTCGGCGTCATCAAGCTGATGACCGATCCGCCGCACTGGTCGGATGACGGCCATTAGGCATCGTCGATGATCGGCCGCGCCGCCAGCCGCGCCACCTTGCGCGCGGTATGCTCGATATGGGTCAGCCGCCGGTCCAGCACTTCCATCGCCTGGCTCTGCTCCCATTCCGCCATGCCCCGGCGCGGCGGCGCCGGCGCGGCGTCCGGCCGGCCCAGCGTGTCGGGCTGGAGCAGGGCGACCACCCGCGCGCGGACCTGGGCGATGGCCGCATCGGCCACGGCTTCGTCCAGTTCCCGCGCCCGCAGCTTCACCAGCACCGGCATGGACGACAGGTCGGACGCCAGCAGGTAATTCGCCCCCAGCAGTTCGCCCAATGTCGCCAGCACCCGGCGGTTGGCGTTGGGCTCGTCGGCCAGGCGGCGCACCGCGCCCGACAGTTGCGCCACCGCGTCCAGCGCCTTCTTCCGCGCCAGGCGGTATTTCTGCGAGATCGCGGCGCGGCGCAATGCGGCGTCGGCGAAGGCCGCGTCGGCCGTCAGCAGCCCGCGCACGGTGCGGGGCAGGTCGTTCTTCTCCCAATAGGGCAGCAGATAGCTGAAGGCCCAACTCAGCCCCGCCCCGATCAGGGTGTCCGCGATGCGCTCGAAGAATTGCGGATGCACCAGCGGGTCCACGAAATGCAGCAGCAGCAGCGACGAGATCGAGGCGCCGATGGCGGTGACGCGATACGCGACCAGGCCATAGGCATGGCTGGTGCCCACCGCCACCACGATCAGCAGCAGCAATACCGGCGCGGGCAGCAGGAAGATGAAGCCCACCGCCAGGGCGCAGCCGATCAGGGTGCCGGTGACGCGGTCCCAGCGGCGCCGGCGCGTCACGCTGTAATTGGCGCGCATGATCAGGGCGATGGTCAGCAGCACCCAGTTGGCATGGGCGAAGCGCGGGAAGATCAGGGTCAGCGCCAGTCCGGTGGTCATCGCCAGCGACAGGCGGATGGCATAGCGCAGGGCCGGCGCGCGCCAGCGCAACTGCGCCGCCAGGGTCGCACCGCGCGGCGCGGCCTGGCGGAACAGGTCCAGATCCAGGCCCTGCGCCATCGTGCTGGGCGGGGTGGCGTCGTCCAGCGCGGCGGCCAGGGCGGCGATATAGCTGTCGGCCAGCACCAGCTTGTTGCTGGTGGCGATGAAGGCATGGATCACCGGATCACCGGGCGAAGCGGCGCGGGCCTCTTCCACCGCCGCGACAAGCTGGCGCGCTTCCTCGGCGTGGGCGATGGGCGCGGCATGGCCGCGGCGGGCGCGCAGGGCCAGGGTCAGCCGCTCCACCTCGTCGGCCATCTGATGGACAAAGGCGTTCAGCCGCCACATCAGTTCGCGCTGCGGCGCATGGCGCAACGTCTCGCTGTCGGCGTCGGAGGACAGGACGGTCTCGAAGGTGTCCAGCAGCGCGATCAGCGTGTCGATGCGCTTGAGCTGCATGCGGTGCCGCCGCCGCGCGAACAGGCTGTCCCGCGCCGCCTGCAGCCGGTCGGCCAGGGTGGCGTGAGTGTCGATCACCGCGCGCAGGGCGGCCGGGCCTTGCGCGTCGGGATTGTAGAGCGCCGCCTTGGCGCGCAGGTAATCGACGAAGGCGCGCATCGCTTCCGCCAGCAGCAGGCGGCGCACCCGGTCGTCGAACAGCCATGCCACCATCACCGCATAGGTCATGTAGACCAGCGCGCCGCAGGTGGTCAGCATCAGGTGGTCGCCGGCCTGCGACGGCGTGGCGAAGTTCTGGCCCATGGCGAAGACGAAGGCCAGCACGCCGGTCATCGCCAGGCTCAGCGCCCAGCGGCCATAGGCCGAGACCAGGCCGGTCCACAATCCGGTCAGCGCCGTGGCGATGACAAAGGCGGTCGGCGAGAAACGGGAAAAGGCCGACAGCGCGGTGAAGGCCACCGTCGCCAGCAGGGCATAGCCCATGATCCAGCCCTTCAGGCGCAGCGGATCGGTGCGGTCGCTGATCGAGACGCAGACCGCGCCGGAGGCGGCGGCCACCGCCGCGTCGAAGCCCAGGCCGGCGCCGACGCAAAGGCCTGTAAGGCCGACGCCGATGGCGACCGACAACCCGTTTTCGATATGGGCGCGGAACACGGCGAGGGAGACGGAACGGGGAAGGGCGGCCATCTTGTCTGACTGGCGGGGAAGCTTATGTTACGGGAAAGAGAGCGGCGGAGACTCCATGTCGGAAGATATAACGTCCCTGAAGGTGCATGTGCACGGTTTCGTGCAGGGCGTGGGGTTCCGCGATTTCCTGGCCATGGCGGCGGAAGCGAACAAGCTGGACGGCTGGGTGCGCAACCGCGCCGACGGCTCGGTTGAGGCGCTGGTCAGCGGCCCCACCAAGGCGGTGGAGAATTTCGTCGGCCAGGCCACCAGGGGCCCCGCCGGCGCGAAGATCAGCGCCGTGGACCTGCACAACAGCGAGCCGCCGGCGGAAAAAGGCTTCAACCGCCGGCCGTCGCTCTAGGCCCTGGCGCGGATCAGTTCGCGCCAGTCCGACCAGCCGAATATCAGCAAGGCGATGACGCACAGAAGGCTGCCGATGCCGATCACCGGTCCCAGCGCCGTGTTGCCGGTCGTCAGATAGGCCGCCAGGGCCGGGATCATGACGACGACGCCCAGCGCGGCGCAGGCATAGTTGATCCAGGCCAGGCGGGGCGTCAGCGCGTAGAATGTGCCATCCCGATCAACAGAAACAAGGCGCCCGTCATGAAGAACGCTGCGGATACGCGCGGCATCAAATCCCCCCTCGTTGAGTTTCAGCCGAACACTTTTTGGAAGCCCTGTTTCAACGCCACATCGACATCGGCCATTGTGACCGGGATTCCCAGATCGGCAAGGCTGGTGACGCCGTGCCGGCGCACCCCGCACGGCACGATCCCGGAAAAATGGTTCAGGTCCGGCGCGACGTTCAGGGCCACGCCATGGAAGGTCACCCAGCGCTTGATGCGCACACCCAGCGCCGCGATCTTGTCCTCGCGCATTCCGCGCTGCACCCAGATGCCGACCCGGCCCTCGCGCCGCTCGCCCTTCACATCGAACAGCGCCAGCGTCTCGATCAGCCATTGCTCCAGGTCGCGGACATAGGCGCGGACATCGGGCTTGCGGGTCTTGAGGTCGAGCATCGCATAGCCGACGCGCTGGCCCGGGCCGTGATAGGTGAACTGGCCGCCGCGTCCGGTCCGGTAGACCGGAAAGCGGGCATCCAGAAGATCGGCATCATTGGCCGAGGTGCCGGCGGTGTAGATCGGCGGGTGCTCCAGCAGCCAGACCATTTCGCCGGCCGTGCCGCCGGTGATGGCGGCGGCGCGCGCCTCCATTTCCGCCAGGGCGTCGGGATAGGCGACCGGGGCGTCGCTGATGCGCCATTCGGGCTGGGTCTTTACGGGGGCGTCCAAAATTAAGCTTTCCGAAACCATGTTCCGTCACCCTGACAGACATCCGGTACTGTAAGGGCAGGGCTTATGGCGTCCAATGTCGATAATGTGAAGGTCGAGATCTCGGTCGTGCTGGGCCGCTCGGTCATCCCCATGCACCAGTTGCTGCGCATGGGCCGCGGCGCGGTGATCGAACTGGACAGCCACCAGGACGACCCCGTGACCATCCTGGCCAACGACAAGGCCGTGGCGAAGGGCGAAATCCAGATCAACGGCGACAAGATCGCGGTTTCGGTGGTGGACCTGCTGAAGGGCTATGAATAACACGTTCCGGATAGTGTAGTTCTGGATATACCCCACCTCATTCTTGCATTTTAGCCTGGCCGGGCCTACCTCTCTGGCCTGATGCTGCCGATCATCCTCAATCCTGTTGCCCTGAAGGCCGGCCTGGCCGGAGAAGGCCCCGCCCGCGACCGCCGGGCCGCCCTGCTGGCCGATGCCGGGGTGGAGGTACGCCTGCTGCCCAACCCCGTCCCCGACGCCCTTCTGGAGGGCCTGAACCTGCTTTTCGTGGTCGGCCTGCCGGAAGGTGAGGCCCGCGACCTGGCCACCCGCGCCCGGGCCAAGGGCGTGCTGGTCAATGTCGAGGACGTGCTGCCGTTATGCGATTTCCATGTCCCCGCTTTGGTGCGCCGGGGCGATCTACTGATCACTGCCTCGACCGGCGGCCAGGTGCCGGGCCTGGCGCGCGCCTTGCGCGAAACCCTGGCCGGGGAGTTCGGTCCGGAATGGACCGTGCGGCTAAAGGAGTTGGGCCTGGCCCGCGCCAAGTGGCGCGCCGAGGGCCTGTCGCCCACCCAGGTTTCGCGGAATGTCCGGGATATGATCGCGGCAATGGGCTGGCTATGAGCAACGTCACCGTCATCGATACCAAGAGGGGCATCAAGCCCCGCGTCTTCGACCGCGCCGGCAGCGGCGCCGACGATGCGGCGGTGGCCGCACACCTGGCCGCCTTGCAGGAAAAGGCCAGGGGCCGCGACGCCCAGGGGATTCTGGAACTGGCGCTGACCGGCGCGTTCGCCGGTAAAACCGCGCTGGTGTCGTCTTTCGGCGCGGAAAGCGCGGTGCTGCTGCACCTGACGGCCCAGATCGATCCCGATACGCCGGTGCTGTTCCTCAACACCGGCAAGCTGTTCGGCGAGACGCTGCGCTACCGCGACCGCCTGCAGGACGCGCTGGGCCTGACCGATGTGCGCTCGCTGGCGCCGTCGCTGGAGGCCCGCCTCAAGGCCGATCCCGAAGGCACGCTGTGGTCGCGCGACACCGACGCCTGCTGCAATTTCCGCAAGACCATCCCGCTGCAAAAGGCGCTGGCGCCGTTCCTTGCCCAGGTGACGGGCCGCAAGCGCTTCCAGACCCGCGAGCGCTCGGAGATGCAGCCGGTGGAATATTTCGAGGGCCGCTTCCGCTTCAATCCGCTGTGGCAGTGGGACCTGCACCAGCTGGAAGCTTATATGGAGCGCCACAAGCTGCCCCGCCATCCGCTGGTCGAGGACGGCTATCCCTCGATCGGCTGCATGCCCTGCACCCGCCGCGTCCAGGCGGGCGAGGATTATCGCGCCGGCCGCTGGTCGGGGCTGGACAAGGACGAGTGCGGCATCCACCTGACCGACGGCGGCGGCATCTAGGACCTATTTTTCCTAGGGACCGACCGCGAAAACGACCCCGTTATCTTCGGGCCGCGGTGATGTGCGCCGCCATTGCCTTGGCCATGGTGACGATGTTTTTTTGGCAAAATTCCGGATGGGGATGGCGTGAGCCATTTATCGCCTTGCCCTTGGCGGTAGCAGCAGGCGCCCTGTTTGGGCTGGCTTCAGAATGGCTTTATTGGGCTCCACTCCCTTGATTTTGAGGGCGCTTGCCCTGGGGCAGCAGGGTTGCTAAACCCCCCGGCCTACCGGGATTTTCCCATCGGACTGTGCGGTCGTGGCGGAACGGTAGACGCACTACCTTGAGGTGGTAGCGGGGCAACCCGTGGAAGTTCGAGTCTTCTCGACCGCACCAGCCAAAAAATAAACAATTGGAATAATTAGGTGATCTTGCCTGAACCCGCACCTTCCCCCTTGGGTGCGGGGATAGCGGGTTGCTGGGCTGTTCTGGTCAATGTGTGGACGGCATCGAGCGCCAGACGACGCCGGTTCGCTTCGCGCGTGTAGCCCTGGCGATATAGGCGGCATTACCGCTTTCCAGGGCGTCGGTAATCAGTTCGGCTTGGGATTCCGGGGTATCCAGATATTCGGCCGCGTCAAAGGGAATAGTTTTCTTCTGCGCCATATCAGACCTCCAGAGCCAACGTCTTGGCCCTGTTAATGTCCCGCTGCTGAGAGCCCTTAGCGCCACCGCATAGCAGGATGATGGCTGACATAGAGAAGCTGGCGCATGAAGCCATCATGCGCCCCCCCGTTGAAAGAAGGTGAAGGGCCGTCTCCCGGCCTTTACTGGGCGGGAGCGGGTGCGGGGGCCGCCGGCTCCGGAGCGGGTTCCGCGGGCGCCGGGGTGGCTGCGGACGGCTGGGCCGGCGCCTCGGCGGGATGCTCGGCCTCGCGCACCGCCTTGTTCTCGGCCCGGCGCTGGGCGTTCTCCTTGGCCTCGTTCACGAACCGATTCTGGGCAAAGACCGGCGCGGACAGCGCCAGCATCATCGCCATAGCGGGCAGGACAAGGTTCTTAATGGTCATTGGCGCTCCCCCATCTTCTGTATACCGAAATGTTGCCACGTGAATCCCGCCTGGGCAATTGCGAGATTGAGTTTCCGCGATGCCCCGGATAGGACCGGGCCATGCCTCTGCACATCATCAAGCTTTGCGTCGGTTGCGACAGCCTTGCGGAACTCGCCGCCTGGCAGAAGCAGCGCCTGAAGGAGAAACGCGCCAAGGGCGGGAAGCCGGAACTGATCCACGTCACCCGGATGACGCCCAAGCGGGGTGACGAAGTGCTGGACGGCGGCTCGCTCTATTGGGTGATCAAGGGCCAGATCGCGGCGCGCCAGAGGCTGCTGGGCTTCCGCGCGGTCAAGAAGAACGGCATCCCCCATTGCGGCCTGGTCTATGACAGGGAACTGGTGCCGGTGGTGGCGCGCCCGCGCCGGCCGTTCCAGGGCTGGCGCTATCTGGAAGCCAAGGACGCGCCGCCGGACCTGGCGCGCACCAAGGGCGCCAAGGATCTGCCCGAAGCCCTGCAGCGGGAGCTGGCGGCGCTGGGTCTGCTTTAGGCCCTAGACTGGAACCATGAAGAATCAGGTCCTGCCGGTCTTCGCCGCCTGGCTGGTGTTCGCGCTTACCGCGCTGGCGCTGGGCCATGCCGCGCTGGACACCGACAGCGCCATGCGGCTGGCGGAGGTGCGCGACCTGCTGCACGGACAGAACTGGTTCGACACCAGCCAGCACCGCATGAACACGCCTTACGGCTTGCCGATGCACTGGTCGCGGCTGGTGGACGCGCCGCTGGCGCTGCTGATGCTGGTATCCGAGAAATTCGCGCTGGCGGCATGGCCGCTGGTGCTGTTCGCGGGCGTGCTGGCGGCGCTGGCGCGGATCGCCTGCGCGCTGGGCGGCGATCGTGCCATGGCGGCGGTGTTGGGGCTGACGCTGCTGGGCAGCGCGGTCTGGGCGCCGTTCGCGCCGGGCGACATCGACCATCACGGCCTGCAACTGCTGCTGATGCTGCTGGCGCTGCTGGGACTGATTGAGCGCCGCACGGCGTTGACGGCACTGGCGGTGGCGCTGGCGATGGGCGTGGGGCTGGAAAGCCTGCCTTACGCCGCGCTCGCCTGCCTGGCGGCGGCGCTGTGGCTGCGGGATGACGCGGCGGCGGCGCGGCGCTTCGGCGTGGCGCTGGCGGGCCTGGCGCTCGTGCTGCTGTTCGCCACCACCGCGACCGCCTACCGCTTCACGCCCGCCTGCGACACCTATTCGCTGTTCTATGCCGGTCTGCTGGCGGCGGGTGGGGCAGGCGTGGCCGCGATCTCATATCTGCCGCGCCATCGCCTGCCCGCGCTGGGCGCGCTCGCCATCTGCCTGCTCGCGCTGGCGGCCTTGCTCAATCCCGGCTGTTTCGCGGGGCCTTATGCTGGGATGGACGCACGGATGAAGGCGATCTTCCTGGCCCGCATCAACGAGG
>Ga0153956_1002221_pt1 | contig 14864 bp, 10 predicted proteins | sample TSFL040MetaG_FD_104704 | JGI IMG/M metagenome (GOLD analysis project Ga0153956, IMG submission 104704) | Attine ant fungus gardens microbial communities from Florida, USA - TSFL040 MetaG | ecosystem: Host-associated > Fungi > Mycelium > Unclassified | place: USA: Florida, Wekiwa Springs... | reverse complement strand
TCGTTTCTGAGAATGCAGCCGGATGTACGTTTTTTGTTCGTGAACGACGGCAGCAGTGACGGAACACTCTCGGTTCTGAGTGAGTTTTGTGCCGCTCATGCTTCACGTTCCGAAGTGCTGAACCTGCAACCGAACCGTGGCAAGGGCGAGGCGGTTCGACTGGGCATGCTGCATGCCATGCAGACACATCCGGAAGCCGCGTTGGTCGGCTTCTGGGATGCGGACCTGGCAACACCGCTGAGTGCGTTCCCTGAGTTTCGCGAGGTGTTCGATAGCCTTCCTGTTGTTGACATGGTCTTTGGTGCGCGTATCCGCCTGCTGGGGCGTCATGTGCAGCGAAATCCACTGCGTCATTATGCGGGCCGCGTATTCGCTACAACGGTATCGGTCACGCTGGGGCTTGCTATCTATGATACGCAGTGTGGTGCAAAGATCTTTCGTGTGAATGAACTGCTGCGTCAGCAACTGGCCCAGCCATTTATCTCTCGGTGGATCTTCGACGTAGAGATTCTTGCGCGCTTCCTGCAAATATGGTCAGCGCAGGGCATCCTGCCGGAAGAAAAAATCTATGAACTGCCATTACAGACATGGGTCGATGTTGCCGGATCGAAATTGAAGTCCAGCGACTTTGTGCGCTCCTTTACCGATCTGATGCGGATTCACCAGCAGTATCCGGACACACGCAGGCACTCAAACGCTCTCTGAAGTCTTAGTCTTACCTGATACACATCCGCATGGCTTTACTTTGACGAAAGAGCGAAGCTAATCTTATAAAATACGCAACCTAAAAATTCAGGAGAAGGTACGTTCCAGTGCCTGCTCAAAGTCTGCGATCAGGTCTTTCGGTGACTCCAGTCCAACGGAAAGCCGAATGAGACGATCGCTGATGCCAAGTCGCTCGCGTTCTTCGGATGACATGTCGCAGTGAGATGCTGTGGCTGGATTGGTGACCAGCGTTTCCACGCTGCCCAGGCTCTCGGCGCACGTGCACAGTTTCAGGTTGTCGATAAAGCGAATCGACTCTTCCGTGGAGGCGTCCAGTTCAAAACTCATCATGCCGCCGAAGGCTTTCTGCTGCTTTTTTGCGAGCTGCTTCTGCGGGAATGAATCCAGTCCCGGATAGTTAACCTTCTTAACTTTTGAATTCGCTTCCAGCCATGTGGCCACGGCCATGGCGTTCTGACAGTGCAGGGCCAGCCGTGCCGGTAGCGTTTTAACACCCTGTAGCGCGAGCCAGGAATCAAACGGTGTCTGGATGCTGCCAATGGTCTTGCGTACAAGGCGCATACGTTCTACCAGGGCTTCGTCGTGCGTCGCCAGCGAACCGCCAATGGTGGCGTTGTGGCCGTCAATGTACTTCGTGGTGGAGAGCATGGACACATCCGCGCCGAGTGCAAGGCAATCCTGAAGTAGCGGCGTAAGGAAGGTGTTGTCCACTGCCAGCAGCACGTTCGGTTGCGCATGGGCAATGTCTGCGATAGCGCGAATGTCGGTGAGCTTAAGCGTTGGGTTTGCCGGAGTCTCTACGAAGATCAGCCGTGTATTCGGCTGCATGGCAGCTTCGGTAGCTACAGGATCGGCAGTGTTGACAAAGGTATATGTGATGCCGAAGTTACCCAGCACCTGGTGAAACAGGCGAGCGGTGCCTCCATAGATCACATCGGATAGCAGCACATGATCACCCGCTTTTAAAATCGACATGCAGAGCGTGGTGATGGCCGACATGCCGCTGCGGAAACAGAGTGCCTGCCGTGTGCCTTCAATCGCCGCAATCGCCTGTTCCAGAGCATTTACCGTAGGGTTTGCGCCGCGCGAATAACCGTAGCCCTTGGTGACGCCGACGCTCTCGTGGATGTACGTCGCTGTCTGATGAATAGGGAAGAGAATCGAGTTCGACTGCTTCTCGTAGCTGCGGTTCGAGTGAATGACGAGCGTGGACGGATCGAATTGAGGACGGTCAGACAAGGCTGTGCTCCCGGCGTATTATGCGAACGCCATTTCTCCCATTGCACCATAAATTCAGTGCGTTTGTGTGAGCGATGCAAGCAAAACGGGAGGCCATAACAGCCTCCCGTTTTTAGGTATACGACGTGCGAAGTTTTAGAGGTTTGCCAGCGCCGCGCCCTCAGCCTGTTCTTCGCCATCCTGTGCCACAGGCCGGTAGAAGAGTTGGTTGTTCTCAAGGTAGACCTCGAGAAACGCCGGTCGCTGTGTAATCTGTCCGGCGATGAGCGACTCGGAGAGCGGGTCTTCGATATAACGCTGCAGAGCGCGGCGCAGAGGACGTGCCCCGTAGCTGCGGTCGGTAAGCGTCTTATCGAGAATCCACTTCTTCGCCTCGTCGGTAACGCTGATGGTGATGGCCTTGTGTACAAGGTTCGTGTTCAGGCTCTGCACCAGCAGTTCCAGAATCTGCATCAGGTCGGCATCGGAAAGCGCCGTAAAGACGATGATCTCGTCCAGACGGTTGAGGAATTCCGGGTTGAAGGTGCGTTTCACCTCACCCTTTACCATCTCCTCCATCTTCTCCAGCACAACTTCGTCCTTGTTCGACTGGAAGCCAAGACCTTCGCGCTTCATCAGGTGCTTGGCGCCGATGTTCGACGTCATGATGAGGATCGTATTCTTGAAGTCGACCGTGTTGCCCAGGCCGTCGGTCAGATGGCCGTCTTCAAACACCTGTAGCAGCAGGTTGAAGACATCCGGGTGTGCCTTCTCCACTTCGTCGAGCAGCACAACGGAATAAGGCTGGCGCTTTACACGTTCCGTAAGCTGACCACCCTCCTCGTACCCGACATATCCCGGAGGCGAACCGATCAGCTTCGAGACCGAGTGCTTCTCCATGAACTCCGACATATCGAAGCGAATGAGCGCCTTGTCCGAGCCGAAGAGGAACTGCGCCAGCGTGCGCGCCATCTCCGTCTTGCCCACGCCCGTTGGCCCAAGGAAGAGAAACGATCCGATCGGACGCGACGGATTCTTCAATCCCGCACGCGAACGGCGAATTGCACGCGACAGTGCGCTGATCGCCTTGTCCTGCGAGATCACGCGCTTATGCAACTCTTCTTCTACGCGCAGCAGTTTCTGCTGTTCTTCTTCCTTCAACGAGGTGATGGGGACACCAGTCCAGCGGCTCACCACATCTTCAATGTCTTCCTTGGTCACAATGCCTGCGGAAGAATCGTCCAGGTGGTAACGCTCGCGCAGGGCACGCAGATTCTCGCGCTCCTTGCGTTCTTCGTCGGAGTAAAAACGTGCCTTCTCAAACTCGTGATTCGCAATGGCGTTTTCCATCCGGTGCACGATGAACTTGATACGTTTCTGTACCTCGGTGAGTTCGTCGGGCAGCGTGGTCTGACGAAGCTTCACGCGCGCACCCGCCTCGTCGATCAGGTCGATAGCCTTGTCCGGTAGAAAGCGATCCGGAATATACCGATTCGAGTGCGTCACCGAATACTGAATTGCCTCATCGGTGTACGAGACAGCGTGAAACTTCTCGTACTTTTCCTTGATGCCCATAATGATTTTGATGGCATCTTCTTCGTTCGGCGGGGGGACTTTTACTGCTTGGAAACGGCGTTCCAGCGAGCGATCCTTCTCGATGGACTTGCGGAATTCAGCCGGAGTTGTTGCACCGATGCACTGGATTTCGCCACGTGACAGAGCAGGCTTGAGGATGTTCGCCGCATCGAGCGAGCCTTCAGCCGAACCTGCACCAACCAGCGTGTGCAACTCGTCAATGAAGACGATGGAGTTCTGATTCTCCATCAGCTCTTTCATGATGGTCTTCAACCGCTCTTCAAACTGACCACGGTACTTGGTGCCTGCGACGATCAGTGAAAGGTCCAGCGACAACACACGCTTTTCCGCCAGGAAGCTGGGCACTTCGCCATCGGCGATCTTCTGTGCCAGGCCTTCCACGATAGCGGTCTTGCCCACGCCTGGCTCGCCGATCAGCACAGGGTTGTTCTTCGTGCGGCGGCAGAGAATCTGGATCACGCGATCCACCTCGGCATCGCGGCCCACCAGCGGATCGAGTTGCTGATCCATGGCGGCCTGTGTCAGGTCGCGCGAGAACTCGGCCAGCATGGACTGCTCGCTGTTGCCCTGCTGCTGTGCGCGCTGCTGCTTGCCTGTGGGTTGCGGCGCGGGCTTCTCCTGCGTGGTGCGCTGCAACTCTTCGCGAATGGCGGGCAGGCGTAGACCGCGTTCCATCAGAATTTCCGCAGCAAAAGACTTCTCTTCGCGCAGCAATCCCAGCAGCAGATGTTCCGTGCCAATGTGTTTGTGGCTCAGCCGTTCGGCTTCTTCTGCTGCGTATGCGAGCACGCGCTTGCACTCATTCGAAAGCGGCAGGTCGACTGAGGTCGAAACCTTCTCGCGAATGGTGGTGTGTCCTTCAATCTGTTTACGGATCGATTCCACCGAGGCGTGCGAGCGGAGGAAACGATTGGTCAAAGCCTTGTCTTCGCGGAGCAAACCCAGCAGAAGGTGTTCCGTTTCAATGTAAGGCGAGCCAAACTGGCTGGCTTCATAACGCGCAAAGAAGATAACGCGCCGCGCTTTTTCCGTGTAACGCTCGAACATGCTCCCCCTAGCCCCTGTTGTGCAACGTGCTGCTGCCACAGAGCCATTGGTTCACTGCCGTTCCCGCATCCGCTAAACAAAGCGCCATGATGCGGGAACCCCTGGAACAAACCCCTGCACATGCACGCGGCAGGAGCCATTCCCACATCTCTTACATTCCAGTGTAACCGTTATGCAGCCACGCTGTATTGACCTGAAACTTAGGCAAACATATCAGGATTCGCACTCCTCCCGATATGGTCTTCATTGGATTCAGCCTGTGGGAAAATGATGCAGAATCCTTGATCGGGAAGAACCGGGGGGATGTGACTGCTGCAAAAGCAGTTATCACTTGAGACGTTTATCCGGGCAGCAGCGTCCCGTCCTGTAGCAGCAGAGTGCGGTCGCAGCCTGCGGCAATCTGCGGATTGTGCGTCACCATGGCGGTCGTGGTTCCATGGCTTTCGTGCAGCCTTTTCAGCAGATCGAAGATCGCTTCGCCCGTAGTGGTATCGAGGTTGCCGGTGGGTTCGTCGGCCAGCAGCAGCTTCGGATCCGTCACCAGAGCGCGAGCCAGCGAAACGCGCTGCTGCTCGCCGCCGGAAAGCTCGCCCGAACGGTGTGTAGCGCGGTTGCCCAAACCTACTTCGTTCAACCAATAACGAGCCTTCTCCTGCGCGGCAGTCTGTTCTTCACCGCGAGCGAGCAGAGGCATGGCCACATTTTCTTCCGCCGTGAACTCCGGCAGCAGATAGTGCGCCTGCCACACATACCCGATGGTTCGATTGCGAAACGCAGCCTGTTGCGCTGCATTCAGCTTGGCAAGCGAAGTTCCGTCAATCACAACGTCGCCCGACGTCGGCGTATCCATCGCCGCCAGCAGGTGCAGCAGAGTGGATTTTCCTGCGCCGCTGGCACCTACAATTGCCAGCATCTCGCCCCGGGGAATGGCGAAGTTCAGATCACGAAAAAGCGTGAGTGTGCCGGTACCAGTGGAATAGCTCTTGGATAACGCGGCAACGCGAACCAGTGGATTGGTCTGGGTATTCATCGTATGCTTCCCATCGTAGAAGATAGAGCAGTATCCCTGAAGATGCACACCGCAGATAGTACGATTTGCGCTGTTTTCTTTAAAGAAAATGGCATTCGGAACGATTGAATGAATCACCCTGTCAGGGATACTGCTCTAAGCTGGCATACGAGGGACGATGAAATGCATCAGGATATAAAGGCGTTTCTAAACCAGCCACTGGACGACGTAAAAGGCCATCCATTGCGTGCGCTCTGGCACGCCGTTCGTGGCGACTGGAACGCCGCGCACGAAGAAGCGCAGCAGGGAGAAGACCGTGATTCCGCCTGGGTTCATGCTCTACTGCATCGCGAAGAGGGTGACCAATGGAATGCGGAGTATTGGTATCGCCGCGCCGGAAAGCCTGTCTTTAAAGGCGCAGTAGGACAGGAGCGCAATGAAATGATCCTGTCACTGCTTACGAGTTAGGGTGGTTTCCCAATAAGTGCAGTGTCTCCATGGGGCTTTCGGAAGGGCAGGGTTTTAACCCTGCCGAATAAGCCAGCAAGGAGAAGCGGCTTTAGCCGCTGAGGGGATGCCGCCTACTGGCTAAAGGATGACAGATGCGCAGCCCTGGCTGCATGTGCGTCAATTGCAGCGGTTAACTGTACCTTTAACTCGGGCAGATCGGCACGATCCAGCGGCACACCGTCCTGCGTAAGGTAAAAGACGTCAATGGCCGTATCGCCCTCCGTATCAATCACTGCGACTTCGATGCTGCAACGAGCCTCGCCCAGCATGGAGCCAATGGTGTATAGCAGGCCGGGATGATCCTGCGCCACCACCTGCAAAATCGTGGATTGCGTGGATGATTCAGTATCGAATTCCACGGATGTAGCCACGTCAACGAACGGTGTGCGACGACGCGTTCGTCTGCGGTGAGCCATCATCTTCGCCACAAATGCGGGATCGTCAATCGCATCATGCACATCGGCAATTAACCGATCACGCTCCGATGGATTCATCTCCAGCGTGCGATATCCATCGGTAAAACGAAAGCTGTCCACCACAATGCCCTGTGCGTTTGAGAACGCATCCGCGGTGATAATATTCATGCCCCACGCTGCCAATACACCCGCAATGCGCGCAAACAAAAGCTTTCGATCCGGTGTGACCAGCGTGATCTCGCTCTGCTCCGGACTCCAGTGAAAATCAACCTGCGCATTGTCTTCCTTGAGCTTTTTGCTCATGGTGTAATGCGTACGAATCTGCTCTGGTGAACGCGTACGCAAATATCGCTGCGGAAAACCTTCGACAAACTGCAACACCTCGCGGCTTTCCGCAGGCAGCAGTTGCGTAATGCGGCGAACAAGCTCCGACGATACGCGCGAATCAAAGCGTTCTTCATCGATATTGCGATCAAGATAGTTCGACGTAGCGATGTACAGCCGCCACAGATTTTCCGCCTTCCACGCTGTCAAAGCGTCGGGATGTACAGCCTGAATATCGGCGTAGGTGAACAGCGCAATCATCCGCAGTTCTTCCGGCGTCTGCACTTTCTCGGCGAATGTGCGAACGGTCTCCGCGTCGAAAATATCGCGCCGCAATGCGTTCGACATCTCCAGGTGGTTCTGAATCAGACCAAGCACAAGGCCCGATTCATAATCGTCCAGTTCCAGCCGTTGCAGCATGCTGGATGCAAGCCGAGAGCTTTCCGCAGCATGTTCTTCGGACGAATGACCTTTCCCCGTATCGTGCAGCAGTGCCGCCAGGTAAAGCAGTTCAGGATGCTGCAGATCGCGCAGAATTACGGTGAAACGCTTCTTCCATTCGCCCATTGCGCCTTCCGCAACCAGCGGTAATCCGTGCAGCGTGTCGATTAAGACAAAGGTATGTTCGTCTACCGTGTAGCGGTGATACGCATCGCGGATCACCAGCGCATCAATGCCATGAAACTCCGGCACTAACAACTCCAGAATGCCCAGTGCATGCATCGCACGCAGCGCCTGTCCCGCGTAGGTTCCCAGAAGAATCAGTCGCAGCTTATGCCACAGCGAAGCACCTTCGTCCATCTGCGAAGAGAGCAGGGGAATCGCTTCTTCAAGCCGCTGCTCGGCAGTGTGGCTCAGGCGTGTGCCGGTTTCCGCAACGGTTTGAAAGACACGCAGTACAACATCGCTATCCGTGGCTGGATCATAAGTTGGCGTGGCCGCATCCAGCACAACGCGCCCATGCTGCAACTGCATGCCTGCGGTGTCGTTGCTGGGTTTGCGTGTAAGAAAATCGCGTGTGCTGCGAAAGAAGGAACGCGCTCGCGGCAGTCGATCGACCTGCTGTTCAAGCTGGCGGTCGATCACGCGTGCGTGGCGGAAGTAAAGCTGCATCCAGTGGGCGGCATCACGGGGTAAACCGCTTACCATTCCGATGCCTTCCGCCGCTGCTGCATCCTGCGTCTTCCAGTCCAGCACATTGTTATCGCGATTCGAACGTATATGGAGAAAGCAGCGAATCGCCGTGAGAAAGGCAACCGCTTCCTGAAACTCCGGCGAATTCGGCGCATGCGAATTGGTTAACTTTGCGAACCATCCGCGAACGTTCGCATCGCGTAAGCCACCAGGGCATTCCTTGATATTCGGCTCCAGGTGAAACAGCGTGTCGCCGTAGCGCGCATGGCGTTCCCGCGTCATCTCCGAAAGCCGGGCAATAAGGTTGCGGCCTTCCTGCACCAACAGTCGAGGAATGGATTCGTTTAGCAGTTTCGCCGCGAGCGCTTGTTCTCCTTCAAGCATGCGCGCGTCCAGCAGCGAAAAGGTGAACTCCGCGTTTTCCGGATCGTATTTGCTGCATTCGGCAAGTGCGCGTGTGGTGGCGGCTACGCGAATGCCGCTGTCCCAAAGCTGCTGGCTGATGCGCCGTATCGCCGGTTTCATATCTTTTTCTTTGGCCGCGTCGTCCACAACAAACAGCAGGTCGAGATCCGAGGCAGGGAAGAGTTCACTGCGTCCATATCCGCCCACGGCAAGCAGCGTAATTCCAGCACCGAGTGCGTCTCGTTCCTGCTTCCAGAGCACATGAACCAGGGCATCGGCTGCTTCCGCACGTGCGCGGATCAGGCCAACGCCGGATTCGGTGCGATCGAGAAAAGCCGCCTTCAATGCGGTCATTCGCTCCTGGTATGCGAGCGGTGCAGACTCTGCGTTGGTCATGGCTTCACAATAGCAGCGAGTCGGCTCGCCAGCCAGTAATTTGCAACTACAAGAACAGCAATTTTTACAGGGTGTTTTATACAACTAAAACGCAGGAACAACTACAGCGAATTTGCATGAATCGCTGCGATTGTTCCCGCGTTGGTGATGTTGTTACAGAGCCGATTCGCGGCGGTCTTCGTTGCGTATGCGGATGGCTTCATCCACACGCGTCAGGAAGATCTTGCCGTCGCCGATAGAGCCTGTTTGCGCAGCGCCGATAATGGCGTTCACAGCCTTCTCCACCAGTTCATCCGGCACAACGGTTTCAAGCTTGATCTTCGGCAGCAGATCGACCGAATACTCGCGGCCACGATAGAACTCGGTGTGCCCCTTCTGGCGGCCGTGACCGCGGGCTTCAAGAATCGTTATGCCCTCAATGCCTGCATCGATGAGTGCTTCTTTCACCGCATCGAGCTTGCCGGGCTGAATGATGGCTTCAACCTTTTGCATGTCTTTTCATCCTTCTTTTCGCTGGTCATTGTGCCTGAAGCGAAGAGACTCTGTCCTCACCCGAAGATCAGAAACAGCATCCCGTGGATTAGCTCGTACCAAATCAGTAAGCGGGTTCGCTATGGTATCCCTCTTCACCGTGCTGCGAGAGATCCAGGCCGTTGACTTCATCCTCGGTGGAAATGCGCAGACCGATGGTCTTATCGACAATCACCAGCAGCAGTAGCGTACCGAAGATGGAGATGCCCCACGCTATTCCAATACCAGTGAACTGGTTGAGAATCTGGCGTGCGTTGCCTTCAAACAGACCTGTGGCATGGCCTTTGCCGAAGATCGAATTAATGGTTGAGTTCGCGAAGACGCCGGTAAGAATTGCCCCTACTGTTCCGCCTGCGCCGTGAACACCAAAGGCATCCAGCGAGTCGTCATAGCCGAACTTCATTTTCACGATAAACACCATGAAGAAGCAGAAGATGCCGGTAAGAAGACCAATCCATAATGCCGAAATCGGAGTGACAAAACCGGCACCGGGTGTAATGCCCACCAGTCCCGCGACTGCACCAGAGATTGCGCCCAGGGCCGTTGGCTTGCCGTGCTTGAACCATTCCGCAACGGTCCATCCACACGCACCAGCCGCAGCCGCAAAGTGTGTGGCGACGAAGGCAGAAGTCGCCAGCGAGCCAGCATTCAGCGCAGATCCCGCATTGAACCCGAACCAGCCCACCCATAGCAGTGCCGCTCCAATAAAGCTGAGCACCAGAGAGTGAGGCGGCATGGGTTCCTTCGGATAGCCTTGACGCTTCCCCAGGTACAAACACATTACCAGCGCTGAGACACCGCTGGTAATGTGAACCACGGTTCCGCCAGCAAAATCGAGGCAGGGAAATTTGCCGCCCAGCGCCGCGTTCAGCAATCCGCCCTTGCCCCAGACCATGTGTGCCATCGGGCTGTACACAACAATGGCCCACAGCGTAAGAAACACAATCAGCCCGGAAAACTTCACGCGTTCCGCAATCGACCCGGTGATCAGCGCGGGAGTGATGATGGCAAACATCAACTGGTAGACCATGAATGTCTGCAACGGAATCGTGGTCACATACGTTCCATCCGGCGTCACGCCGACGCCATGCAATAATACATTCTGGAATGAGCCGATGAAGGCTCCCAATACTCCGTGGTTTTCGCCAAAAGCCAGCGAATAGCCGCAGACAGCCCATAGAACAGTGATGATGCCCATCATCGCGAAGGTCTGCATCATGGTGCCGAGAATGTTTCTGCGACGCACCAGGCCGCCATAGAACAGGGCAAGGCCCGGAGCGCTCATCATCAGTACGAACGCAGCCGACACCAGCATCCACGCGTTATCGCCCGCGGATTGCGCCGCCGTAACGGATGTTGCCAAATCGGCGTTCTGCTTCTCCAGTGCCGCAATGCGGGCATCTACAGCAGGAGTGGTGGCAACAACGCTGGCAGTAGTTGTCTGTGCCTGAAGTGTTGGAGCAGCAAAAATGCTTGCTGCGAACAGAACCATTAAGAGAAGCTGACAAAATGCTCGGCCGAATACATGCATGGGCAAGGTCCTATACGAGTGAATGTAAGGAGGATCATCCACCTCGTACATACGGATACGAAGTGGTGTTTGCTGCCGCCAGGGCAACAGCAAAACAGTGCATTTGCGATGGTTCGTTTCGTCTACTGTACACGACAGTTTCCGATGAGCAAGATATATTTTTATGTTCGTTTCACATTCGAGTGCGGCGTTTTGCGCAATGCCATGAAGCATGAGTCGAAGCGGGCGAAAGCAGGGCAACTGCCAGCCCAAATCTCTGCGTCTTCCATACATGGCGCATAGGAAAGCAGGCCGTTTTATCGATACGACTTGGTCGGCCTGCTGCCAGTGGCTCTTTTCATACGCATTTGCTTTATGCATAAAGCATGCGTTTCATGTGACGGTAGCCACATCCATTGGACTGAAACGGGAATATGATCCCATTTTGCCCATGTTTGTTTCGGCGTCCAAACAATTTAGCGCGATTTCAGAACATAACCCCGGCGCGAGTGACATAGAATAGTCCATATGAAGACATCTCCCGAGGAAACCTCAAGCACCGGCTATCCGGCCGCTCCACAGGCTTCCGACCGCTACTGGTTCGGCAACCTGGAGTCCATGGGCAAAAACCAGGAGAAACTGCGCGAGGTGAACTGGGGCCCGCAGCAGCCGGAAGGCGTGGTCCTGGCCAGCATGGATGCCGCAGTGAACTGGGTTCGGAAGAACTCCGTATGGCCCATGACCTTTGGTCTGGCCTGCTGCGCTATTGAGATGATGAGCATGGGCGGTTCACGATACGATATTGCCCGCTTCGGTGCTGAAGTCTTTCGCCCCTCGCCACGTCAGAGTGATCTGATGGTGGTAGCAGGACGTGTCTCCCAGAAGATGGCACCCGTAATCCGCCGTTTGTATGAGCAGATGCCGGAACCCAAATGGGTTATCAGCATGGGCGCATGTGCTACGTCGGGCGGTGTGTTTAACAACTACGCCCTGCTCCAGGGTGTTAACCAGATCATCCCGGTGGATGTGTATGTACCGGGATGCCCGCCTCGTCCGGAGCAGTTGCTGTATGCCATTACGCTGCTACAGGAAAAAATTCAGCGGGAGCGAGGCAGCATAAAAGGCAGTTTGAACATCGCATAGTGCATACCGGAATTGCGCTGGCGTTAAAAATGTTTACCGTTCTGGTTCGACATGGTGTTCTGTAGGTTGCACTGACACATAACACTGCATCAGTGTGTAAATGAGGTGAGAAGTGTAATATTCCCTTCCGATAAACGGAAGACTGATATACACTTCAATCGCATTCGTTAGTTCGTTAGCAAGTGGGCCGACTTACTGGAGCTCACAATGGATAGATATTCGCGGAGGATATAAGTCGCATGGTTTCTCAGCCGTTTCGCAAACTGGGCAGGTCACTTCTGGCCGCCAGCGCAGTCAGCCTGGGCGCTGCAAGCCTGGGTGCGCAAGCTACGCCGGCAGCGCCGGCCCCACAGGGTCCAAACCCGTCTCGCGTGGACGTGTTTCTGGGCTACTCCTACTGGAGCGGTCACGGCAAGCTGAACCCTCCGGGAATTCAGTACTCCTCGGTTGACCTGGGTGCAATCGGCAGTGGTGCATACTACTTCAACAAGTATGCCGGTGTTGAGGTTTCGGCTGCTTTCCATCCGGATGGCCGTAACGATGGCTTGATGCCGTTGGTAGCTGCCGGTCCGATCTTCCGTCTGCCCACCGACACCGTGACCTTCTTCGGCCACGCTCTGGCCGGTGCAGCTCGCCTGGGTGGACCGAACAGCAACGTCCCCGGCGCAACCTACCACGAGCCCTACACTTGGGGCCCGTCCCTCACCGCCGGTGGTGGTATGGACTACAACCTGCCCTGGCACAATGGTGCTTTCGGTATCCGTCTGTTCCAGGCTGACTATGTTTACATCCACGAGAGCTACGGCCCCTATGCCGGTATCCCGACGGGTGGTGTTCTTGGTGGCCGTGCAAACGTAAGCTCCGCACAGCTCTCCTCGGGCATCCTGCTGCACTTCGGCCATATCGCGCCGCCGCCGCCGGTAACCTATGCCTGCGTTGCCAGCCCCTCCAGCGTGTATGCGGGTGACCCGATCACCGTGACCGGTACGGCAACCAACGTAAACCCGAAGAAGACGGCTACCTACGCGTGGACCTCGGATGGTGGCAAGATCTCCGGCACCAGCAACACCGCCACGGTTGACACCACCGGCATGAACCCCGGCAGCTACAACGCCAAGGGAACTGCAACGGAAAGCATGAAGGCCGGTCGCTTTGCAGAGTGCGCTGCTCCCTTCACCATCAACCCGCTGCCGGCCCTGGCTCTGAGCTGCTCGGCATCGCCCGCTTCGGTTCAGCCTGGTGGCTCCTCGACCATCACCTCGGTGGTTTCGGACTCCTATGGCAAGCCGGTGAACTATACCTACAGCTACAGCTCGACCTCGGGTTCGGTTTCGGGTGAAGGCACCAGCGCTACCCTGTCGACGACGGGCGCAGCTCCTGGCACCATCACAGTCACCTGCAACGTCGTGGACGACAAGGGCCGCAACGCCTCTGCCACCACCCAGGTTGCTGTGATCGCTCCGCCGCCGCCGCCGCCCGCACCTCAGGCCAAGGCGCTGTGCTCCATCACCTTCGACAAGGATAAGCGTCGTCCGGGTCGTGTGGACAACGAAGCGAAGGCCTGCCTCGACGATATCGCTCTGAACATGCAGCGTGATTCGTCCTCCAAGCTGGCCCTCACCGGCAACGCAGAAGCTGGCAAGCGTGTACGCAACGCTGACCGTCTGGCTGCAGAGCGCGCTGTGAACACCAAGGCTTATCTGGTGGGTGAGAAGGGTGTGGATGCTTCGCGTATCTCGCTCTACACCGGTACCGCTGGTGCCAACACCGTAACCTCGGAGATCATCCCGGCCGGTGCAGCAACTCCGTCCGATCTGGGAACTTCGGTTGATGAGAGCGCGGTAAAGGTACAGCCCCGCAACGCTCCGGTTCGTCGCCACCGCAGATAGTCTTAACCAACTCAAAACCAATGCGGCCACCCCTTAGGGGTGGCCGCATTTTTGATGAAATGAATAAAATGTGAGGTTTATACGAGCCAAGGCGTGGGTTAAGGATGAAGCCTGCGTTGGGTTTCATTAATATTGACCCCTTCGAACGTCTAATTCATAGGAACTATCGACAGGCTAGCCGGAGTTGTCGCAGCAGGTACCTTTTAGTAACTCGTTTACCGCTCTGGCAACTAAAATAAGCAGCATAGTGCAAAGCCACTTTTGCTGAAAACCAGCCAAGGATTCCCATGAAGTCTCTCTCTCGCCTTGCCCCCCTTGCCCTAACGCTTTCCCTTGGCGCGGTTGCGCTGGGACAGGCTCGCTGGCTCCCCTACGGCCCCGATGGTGGCGATGCCCGCTCGTTTGCGCAGGACCCGCACGACCACAACCACATCTATCTGGGAACGGTCAGCGGTACGGTGTACGACACCCACGACGGAGGCAAGACCTGGAAGCTGCTGGCAGATGTAGGCAAGCGCGACGACCTGGTCTTTGACAACCTTCTGGTAGACCCGACCAATGCTAACCGCGTTCTCGCGGCGGGCTGGGTTCTGAGCCACGCGAACGGTGGCCTCTTCATCAGTACCGACGCAGGCAAAACCTGGGCGGAAAACGCTGAAATGAAGGGCAAGTCGATCCGTTCCATGGCGATCTCCCCTTCCAATCCAAAGATCATGCTGATTGGAACGGTTGAAGAGGGTGTCTATCGCAGCGAGGACGGCGGCGACCACTGGACTTTGATCAGCCCGCCGGGAAGCCGTGAGATTCACGAGGTGGAGTCGGTTGCCTTCGATCCCAAGGACCCCAACCGCATGTACGCCGGAACCTGGCACTTGCCCTGGCGCACCTCCGACGGCGGCAAGACATGGCAGAACATGAAAGAGGGCATCATCGATGACTCCGATGTGTTCTCCATCATCGTCGATCCTACGAACGGATCGAACGTCTACCTGTCTGCCTGCTCCGGCATC
>Ga0153956_1002220_pt1 | contig 14877 bp, 15 predicted proteins | sample TSFL040MetaG_FD_104704 | JGI IMG/M metagenome (GOLD analysis project Ga0153956, IMG submission 104704) | Attine ant fungus gardens microbial communities from Florida, USA - TSFL040 MetaG | ecosystem: Host-associated > Fungi > Mycelium > Unclassified | place: USA: Florida, Wekiwa Springs... | reverse complement strand
TGACCCATTTCGGATCGGGCATCTGGTCGTAGACCTTGCGCAGCGCCGGCGCCATCTTGTTGACGAGCGTGCCCGCGACGATCATCACGTCGCTCTGGCGCGGGCTCGGGCGGAAGATCACGCCCATGCGATCGAGATCGAGGCGCGCCGCGCCGGCATGCATCATCTCGACCGCGCAGCAGGCCAGGCCGAACGTCATCGGCCACATCGAGCCGGTGCGCGCCCAGTTGATCAGGTCGTCGAGGCGGGCGGTCGCGAAACCGCGCTGCAGCAGCGGATTGTCGTCGCCCTGGCGCAGGATGTCGTCGACGACGTTGACCGGCGCCGGGTTGTGCATCGTCTCCGAAAGACGGTCTATCACTCCCATTCCAGCGCTCCCTTCTTCCAGACGTAGACGAAGCCGAGCACCAGCAGCGAGAGGAACATGCCCATCTCGACAAGGCCCAGCAGGCCGAGCTTTCCGAACACCGTCGCCCACGGGAACACGAACGCGATTTCGAGATCGAAGATGATGAACAGGATCGCGATCAGGTAGTAGCGCACGTCGAAGCGCATGCGCGCGTCCTCGAATGCCTCGAAGCCGCATTCGTACGGCGCCGCCTTTTCGGATTCAGGTTTGCGCGGCCCCAGGAGATTGCCGATGACGATCAGCGCGATGCCGACCACGGCGGAGACCACGAGAAACAGGAGGACCGGAAGATACTCGGTCAGCACACACACCTCCGCGCCGCTGGCGCATCAGCGATCGCGACGGCGTGGCCGGCGCGACGACGGTAAAGAAGACCGTCCCGGAACACCCCGGCACGAGGCCGGGAATGCTTCGGATCGATCGAATGGTGCCCAGAAGAGGACTCGAACCTCCACGACTTTCGTCGCTACCACCTCAAGGTAGTGCGTCTACCAATTCCGCCATCTGGGCACAGCTTACTTTCCGTCCTTCCCGTCCTTGCCGGGCTTGGTCGCCTCGGGCTTCTCGGCTGCCGCCGGCTTGTCCGCTGCCGGAGTCGCCGCCGCCGTCGGTGCCGGCTTGTCCGCCGCGGCAGGAGCTGCTGCCGGCGGGACATCGCCGATCTGGATCGGTCCTCCCGTCGGAGCCGGCTTCGCCGGAGTGGTGACGCCGGACATCACGCCCAGGTCATCCGCAGGATGCGCCACCGCACCCGAGCGACCCAGATAAATGCCCATGCCGAGGCTGAGCAGGAAGAACAAACCCGCGAGTACCGCCGTGCTGCGCGACAGGAAGTTCGCCGAACCCCGTGCGCCAAAGACGGTTGCCGACGCGCCGCCACCGAAGCCCGATCCCGCGTTGGCGCCAGCGCCACGCTGCAACAGGATCAGCACGACCATGGCGATCGCGATCAGCACATAAAATACGTTTGCGACGATAGACAGCATTCGAAGCTCTTCACGTTCGCGCGGCTGCAGCGCAGATGGCGAGGAAATCCCCTGCCACCAGCGACGCGCCGCCAATCAGTCCGCCATCCACGTCACCCTGGCCGAACAGCTCGGCCGCGTTGGCGGGTTTGACGCTGCCTCCGTAGAGGAGCTGCAGCGAGCTGGCTATTGTAGCATCGAGCTTGGCGAATTTGTCACGCATGAATGCATGAACTTGCTGCGCCTGCTCCGGCGACGCGGTGCGACCGGTGCCGATCGCCCACACCGGTTCGTAGGCGACGACCGCCTCCGCGAACGCCGCGACGCCGGCGCGCGCGACGACCGCGTCGAGCTGGCGCGCGATCACCGCTTCGGTCGCACCGGCTTCGCGCTCGGCCAGGGTTTCGCCGACGCAGAGGATCGGACGCAGCCCGGCGGCCTGCGCGGCGGCGAACTTGGCCGCGACGCGCTCGTCCGATTCGGCATGATACTGGCGGCGCTCCGAATGTCCGACCAGCACGCAACTGCAGCCGACGCCCGCCAGCATCGAACCGGCGACCTCGCCGGTGTATGCGCCCTGCGCGTGCTCGCTGAGATCCTGCGCGCCGAACGCGATGCCGCTCGCGCGATGCTGCGCCACGAGGCCGTCGAGGTACGGGAACGGCGGCAGCACGGCGACATCGACGCCTGCCGGCAGCGCCGCCGCGATCGCTCCGACGAGTTCGCCCGCCATCGCGCGCGACCCGTACATCTTCCAGTTTCCTGCAACCAGCGGACGTCGCATGGCATTCCCGAACCTGCGCAAGGCGCGCAAGGATAGCGACCGATCCGCGAGGCGACAACCGATTCCGCACGCCTCCCGCGCTTACCCGACGCGCGCGCAGCCGGTACGCTGCATGCCCCCTTCCGTTCGACGAGGATTCGCGATGGCGCATGCATTGATCACCGGCGCTTCCGCGGGCATCGGCGCCGCGTTCGCGCGCGAGCTCGCCGCGCGCGGCCACGCTCTCGTGCTGACCGCCCGCCGCGCGGACCGACTCGACGCGCTCGCGGACGAGTTGCGCGCGAAGCACGGCACCGACGTGCAATGCATCCCCTGCGACCTTGCCGATCCGCAGGCGCCACGCCTGCTGCACGAGGAAATCGCGCGGCGCGGATTGTCGATCGACGTGCTCGTCAACAACGCCGGCTACGGCGTCACCGGCTCCTTCCTGTCGCGCACGTGGCCGACGCACGCGGACTTCATCCAGGTGTTGATGACCGCCCCGGCAGAACTGTGCCATCGCCTGCTGCCGGGCATGCGCGAGCGCGGGCACGGCCGCATCATCAACGTCGCATCGCTCGCCGGGCTGATCCCGGCGCCGGCCGGCCACACGCTGTATGCGGCGTCGAAGGCCTACCTGGTCAAGTTCTCGCAGGCGCTGGCACTGGAGAATCGCAGCCACGGCGTGCACGTATGCGCGCTCTGCCCCGGCTTCACGTATTCGGAATTCCACGACGTGACCGGTACGCGCGAACAGATGAAACGCATGCCGCGCTGGCTGTGGATGGAAGCCGAACCGGTCGTGCGCGACGCGCTCGCCGCGGTCGAACGCGGCGATACCTTGCGCGTCAGCGGCCGCGTCAATCGCGCGATCAAGCGCCTCTTCAAGCTGCTTCCGGACCGCCTCGCGCAACGCCTCGTCGCCGGACGCAGCGGGACTTTCCGCGTCGCCGACGACGTTCTCGCGCAACCGCGCTGAACGGCGTCACTGCAGACGTACCGCAAGGCGCCCTTCGACGACCTCGCGCGTGGCGTCCTCGAAGCGCCCGTCGCGCCAGCGCAGGAAGCGCATCGTCTCGAGCGCCGCCGTGTCGACGCGCTCCGGCGGCTGCAGGTAGGCGATCGCGAGACCGCCGATGCGACGCCACGGCAGCGGCTCGCCGGCGACCTCGAGCGGTCGGTAAGGCGATGCGTCCGCGGCGTCGACGGGCGCCGCGAGCAGGTGGAACCAGGTCGGATAATTTCCTTCGAACCAGCAGTGCGCGACACGCCCGAGGTCCGGGCTGGTCGCCTTGACGATCGAATCCATCGACACGTAGATGCTCCACTCCGGCGCCGGATCGACGTCGAGGAAGACCACGTGGCAGCGCCGTGCCGGCAGATCGAGCGCGGATACCGCCGACACCGCTTCGCGCGCGACGGCCGAAATGTCGACCGAACGCGCGGCAAACGCGACGGCGCCGTCGCGCGCGACGGTCGCGTAGACGAGCACGATCGCCGCGAGCGGCACCGCGAACGCGAGGCGGCCTCGCGACGTCGCGGCCCGGGTCGGCACGAGCATCGCCGCCAGCAGCATCGCGACGCCGGCGACACCGAGGTAGTAGAGTCGCGACTGCATCGCGGCCTCGACGGCCGACATGGCGTCATCGAGCGGCGCCGCGTTCAGGGCGGCCACGGGCGCCTGCAGCAATGCCGGCAACAGCACCAGCCCCAAGCCGCAAACCGCCAGGTCGCGCCGCCGCGAACTCGCGCCGGCCGCTGCCGGCGGCAGGCACGCGACGACCACGAGCGCGATCGCCGCCAGCGCGAGCACGCTTCGCTGCAGGCCGTCGAGACGCGGCCAGAACAGGAGGTAGCCCGGCATCTGCCGGAACCAGTCCTGCAGCCCTTTCGCGATCGCCAGCGACAGCGGCATCGAGCCGGTGATGCCGCTGCCCAGCGTGCCGAGCACGCATCCGCGCCAGCCGAACCAGAGCAGCAGGCAAAGCCATGCGAGCGCGACCGCGCGCATCGCCGCGACGCGATGCGCGCGGTCGGACCACGCCCAGCGCAGCCACAGCAACGACAGCAACGGTACCGCCGCGAGCCCGGTTTCCTTCGACAGCATCGCCGCCAGTGCCGCAGCCAGCGCGCACGCAAGCGTGCCGGCGCGTGCGTGCTCGCGGTAGGCGAATCCCGCGTTCAGCGCGAGCAGCACGAACAAGGTCGCCAGCAGATCGAAACGCGCCGACCACCACAGCGAGGTACCGACGACCGCCGGATGCACCGCGAACAGCAGCGCGCTGCACGCGGCCAGCCCGATCGGTACTGCGACCCGCCGCAGCAGGAAGAACAGCGCGAGCGCGACGCCCGCGTGCAGCGCGAGATCGGCGATCGCATGCGCGCGATAGTCGATCCCGAACAGGGCCTCGCCGAGCCAGAACGAGGCGAAGCCGAGCGGACGGAACACCGTTCCCGGCGCAGGCACGTAGTGGTCGTGCACGAACACCGGCCAGGCGGAGCCGACCAGCCGCGCGAACGCGAGCTGCATGAAATCGTCGCGCCCCCAGTAACCGTGGATGCCGGGCCAGCACACGAACGCGGTGACGACGACGATCGCGAGAACGGCCGCGACGCCGGCGGAACGAAGAACCGGAGCAGGGAGCTGATGGCGGGTCATCGCGCTTTGCCGTACTCGAAACCGAAGCGGGGGTCCGCGAAAAAGCGCGGAGGCGAGACCCGCTTTCAGGTCCCCGCCTCCGGCCATCGCACCGCTCTCAAATCAGCTTGATCTCGCGCAGGCGTTCCTGCAGGTAGTCGTGCGCGGTGATCGGCTGCGGATAGCGGTTGGGATTCGACGCGTCGACGCAGGACGGCAGCACGTCGATCACGAAATCCGGGTTCGGATGCAGGAAGAACGGCACCGAGTAGCGCGGCTGGCGGGCGGATTCGCCGGGCGGATTCGTCACGCGATGCGTCGTCGACGGGTACACGTGGTTGGTCAGGCGCTGCAGCATGTCGCCGATGTTGACGACGATGGTGTCCGCATCGGCGGTGAACGTCACCCATTCGCCGGCATGCGAGCGCACCTCGAGCCCCTGCGCGCTGGCGCCGACGAGCAAGGTGATCAGGTTGATGTCCTCGTGCGCGCCGGCGCGCACGTTCGGAATGTCGGCCGAGACGATCGGCGGGTAGTGGATCGGCCGCAGGATCGAGTTGCCGAAGTTGGTCTTGTCGTCGAAATACGTTTCCGGCAGGTCGATGTGCAGCGCCAGCGAACGCAGCACGCGCGAACCGAGCTCATCGAGCGCTTCGAACAAGCCGTAACCGTGTTCGCGGAAGTCCGGCACCTCGGTCGGCCACAGGTTCGGCGCCATCACGTCCGCGTACTTCGAATCGCGCGGAATCTCGCGTCCGATGTGCCAGAACTCCTTGAGGTCCGGGTATTTCGAGTCCTTCGCGGTCTCGACGCCGAACGGCGTGTAGCCGCGCGCGCCGCCGCTGCCCGCGACGTGGTATTTCGCCTTCACGTCGGCCGGCAGCGCGAAGAACGCGCGGAACGCCTCGTAGGCTCCGTCGATCAGCGATTGCCGGATGCCGTGCCCGCGTATGCCGGCGAAACCCCACTCGCGATAGGCGGCGCCGAGTTCCGCGACGAACGCGGCACGGTCACCATCGTAGCGGCGGATGTCGAGGGTCGGGATGCGTGGACTCATGGATTCGACTCGTCTTCTTTCGATGCAGCGGATTTCGATGCGGCGGATCTTACGGCGTCGGCCAGTTCGTCGGCGAGGCGCGCGACCAGCGCGTCCTCGCCGGCCTCCACCGTGACGCGCACCAGCGGCTCGGTGCCGGACGGCCGCAACACGACGCGCCCCTGCCCTTCGAGTTCGGCGCGCACGCGCTCGAACACGCGCTGCACGCCCGCGTCCTCGACCAGCGCGGCGGCGCCGCCGGAGACGCGGATGTTCACGGTCGTCTGCGCGACCTTGGCGCAGCCGGCGACGGCCTCGTCGAGGCGCAGCCCGCCGCGCGCGAGCGCGTCGAGCACCTGCAGCGCGCTGATGATCGCGTCGCCGCTGCTGGCGCGATCGAGCGTGAGCACGTGCCCCGAGGTCTCGCCGCCGAGCACGCCGCGGTGCTGCTTGAGCAGTTGCAGCACGTAGCGGTCGCCGACGTTCGCGCGCAGGAACGGCACGCCGAGTTCGCGCATCGCGCGCTCGAGGCCGTAGTTGCTCATCAAGGTGCCGACCAGCGGACCGCGCAGGCGCCCGCTGGCGTGCCAGTCGACCGCGAGCAGGTAGAGGATCTGGTCGCCGTCGACGAGCGCGCCGTGGCGGTCGACCATCTGCACGCGGTCGCCGTCGCCGTCGAACGCGATGCCGAGGTCGGCACCGCTCGCGACGACCGCGCGCGCGAGCGCCTGCGGGTGCGTCGAGCCGACGTCGCGATTGATGTTGAGGCCGTCGGGCTGGTTGCCGATGGCGACGACTTTCGCGCCGAGCTCGGCGAACACGCTCGGCGCGATCTGGTAGGTCGCGCCGTGCGCGCAGTCGAGCACGATCGAAAGACCATGCAGGTCGAGCGACTCCGGCACGGTCGACTTGCAGAACTCGGAATAGCGCGCGGCCGCGTCCCGCACGCGCACGACCTTGCCGATGGATTCGGACGCGACGGTGGCGAACGGCGCTTCGAGTTCGGCTTCGATCGCCGCTTCGAGCGCGTCGTCGAGCTTCTCGCCCTGCGCGGAGAAGAACTTGATGCCGTTGTCGTGGTGCGGGTTGTGCGACGCGCTGATGACGATGCCCGCGCTCGCGCGCAAGGAGCGCGTGAGGTAGGCGACGGCCGGGGTCGGCATCGGTCCGAGCAGGCTGACGCCCGCGCCTGCCGCGACCAGGCCCGCCTCCAGCGCCGACTCGAACATGTAGCCGGACACGCGCGTGTCCTTGCCGATGACGACGTTGACCGAGCCGCCGCGCGCGGCCAGCACGCTGCCGACCGCGCGGCCGAGCTTCAGCATGAATTCCGCCGTGATCGGCCACTCGCCGACGCGGCCGCGGATGCCGTCGGTGCCGAAGTAGCGCTTCGCGCTCACCACGGGAGCGTGGCGTCGGGAATCGGGAATCGGGAAGGCGCGGTCGGGCGCGACGATTTCACGCGCGAACCGCGAAGCGGGGATAACCGATGCTTCTCCTTTCCCCGCCCCCCCGATCCCGGTTCCCGGCGCTTCACTCAGTCACCCATCTGCTTCTGGCGATGCTCCCAACGCTCCTGCGCGTCGAGGCTGAGCGTCGCGATCGGGCGCGCCTCGAGGCGGTCGATGCCGATTTCCTCGTCGGTCTCCTCGCAGAAGCCGTAGCGGCCCTCCTCGATGCGCTTGAGCGCCTTGTCGATCTTCGCGATCAACTTGCGGTAGCGGTCGCGCGTGCGCAGTTCCAGCGAATTCTCGGTCTCGCGCGTCGCGCGTTCGGCCTCGTCGCCCACGTCGCGCACTTCGTCGCGCAGGCTTTCGATGGTCTGGCGGCTTTCCTCGACCAGCTCCTCGCGCCACTTCGACAGCTTGCTGCGGAAATACTGCAGCTGGCGCGGGCTCATGTATTCCTCTTTCGCGCTGGGCTTGTAGCCGTGCGGAAGCTCGATGCTGATGGTGGTCGGCAACGCGTAGCGGCCGTCCTGCATCGTCACGCCGTTCTCGATCGGTGGCGACGCGGCGCCTCGCGATTTGGCGCTCTTCGGCGCCGCACTGGTTTCTGGCTTGCTGGTAGTCACGAATTTCCTGGCTTGTTCTGTTGCGCTGCCGGTCGAGGACTTCACCTTCGACGGAGCCGCAATCACGGTTTTCTTCTGCACGACCACCTTCGAGACGGGCGGCTTGGCAGGCTTGGCGGGAACGGGTTTGGCCGCCTTCTTCACCGGCTTGGCCGGCACGACCTTCTTAGCCGGAACGGCTTTCTTCGCCGGCGTCTTCGGCGCGGCCGCCTTCACGGGCGTTTTGGCCGCCGCCTTCTTCACCGGCGTCTTCGCCGGCACCGGCTTTTTCGCGGCCTTCTTCGCGGGCGCCGACGCCTTCTTCGCCACAGGCTTGGCGGCCGCTTTGCGTGCGACCGCGGTCGCGGCTCGCGCAGCGGGTTTCGAGCGTGCCGGGGTTTTCGCAGCCGACGCGCGATTGCCTGATTTTTGCTTGCTCTTCGCCATTCCTAAGCCCATCTTGTGACTCGGCGGTCGCGTGTTATAGCCTAAGTGCCCCCTACCGGCAACCGCAAAAAACATTGCTGCGACGCGTACATAAGCGCGCGCCCGTGCCAGCCGGATCATGCCCCGCCCAACCATTGTGCTGCTTCGCTGTTACAAACGCTGGTTGAGCCCGCTGCTCGGCCAGCGTTGCCGTTTCGACCCGAGCTGCTCGGACTACGCCCGTGTCGCGATCGCCCGCTTCGGTCTGCTGCGCGGCGGCTGGCTCGCGCTGTACCGTATCGCGCGCTGCCAGCCGCTGTGCCGTGGCGGCCTCGATCCCGTACCGATGGCATTCTCCCTGCGCCCCCGGCGCTCCTCCTCCCCGCACGAAGACCATGCCCATGACTGACTGGCTCATCACCAACGCAGAACTCGTCAACGAGGGACGCCGCTTCCATGCCGACCTGCGCGTGCGCGGCGGCCGCATCGAACGCATCGGCAACGAATTGACCGCGCTGGCGTCCGAGCGCGTGTTCGATGCGGACGGCCGCTGGCTGCTGCCCGGCATGATCGACGACCAGGTGCACTTCCGCGATCCCGGCCTCACCCACAAGGCCGACATCGAATCCGAATCGCGCGCCTGCGTCGCCGGCGGCATCACCAGCTTCATGGAGATGCCGAACACCAAGCCGCCGGCGACGAACCGGGAAGCGCTCGAAGCGAAGTACGCGCGCGCGGCCGAGGTCTCGCGGACGAACTACGCGTTCTATCTGGGCGCGACCAACGACAACCTCGCCGACATCCGCGCGCTCGATCCGAAGGCCGCGCCCGGCATCAAGGTGTTCATGGGCGCGTCGACCGGCAACATGCTCGTCGACGATCCGGCGACGCTCGACGCGATCTTCCGCGACACGCCGGTGCCGATCATCACGCACTGCGAGGACACGCCGATGATCCTCGCCAACGAGGAAGCGGCGCGCGCGCGCTGGGGCGAGGACATCCCGCCCGAGCAGCACCCGCTGATCCGCTCGCGCGAGGCCTGCATCAAGTCGACCCGGCTGGCGATCGCACTGGCGAAGAAGCACGGCACGCGCCTGCACGTGCTGCACATCTCGACCGCGGACGAATGCGCGCTGTTCGAGCCCGGCCCGATCGCCGGCAAGCGCATCACCGCCGAAACCTGCGTGCATTTCCTGCATTTCTGCGCGGACGACTACGCGCGCCTCGGCTCGCTGATCAAGTGCAATCCGGCGATCAAGGACGCACGCGACCGCGACGCGATCACGCGCGCGCTGGCCGAAGGCCGCCTCGACGTGCTCGCGACCGACCACGCGCCGCACCTCGTCACCGAGAAGTCGAACAAGTACCCGCGCGCGCCGTCCGGCCTGCCGCTGGTGCAGTACGCGCTGCAATGCGCGCTGGAACGCGTGTTCGACGGCGCGCTGACGCTCGAGCGCGTCGTCGAGGCGGCGATGCACGCGCCGGCGACGCTGTTCGACGTACGCGAACGCGGCTTCCTGCGCGAGGGCTACCACGCCGACCTGGTACTGGTCGATCCGCGCAGGCCGCATCGGGTCGAAGCGAAGGACGTGCTGTCGAAATGCTCGTGGACGCCGTTCGAAGGCACGACGTTCCGCTCCAGCATCGCCGCGACCTTCGTCAACGGGCATCTCGCCTGGCACGAGGGCAAGCTCGACGACGACACGCGCGGCGCGCGGCTGGAGTTTGCACGGTGAGCGGCACCGCAGCGGCGCGGCGATGGCGTCCGTCGTGGTCCCGGCCAGCGCCGGCGCGCGTGCCGGCGGCCGCTTCGGGAACGCGGACCGGATGGCTGCCGGTCGCCGTCGCGGCGACAGCGCTGCTCGCGTCGACGCCCGGCATCGCCGCGTTCGCCGCGGCGTCGGACGCGGCCGGGTTTCCGGCATCGGTCCAGCAGGGCGCGCTCGTCGTCGCGCACGTCGCGCGCGGCAGCCGGGTGAGCTACGCGGGGCGCGACCTGCGCGTCGCGCCGGACGGCGCCGTCGCGTTCGGCATCGGCCGCGACGAAAAAGGCCCGGCCACGGTCGACGTGCGTACGCGCGACGGACGGCGGCAGCGCGTCCAGATCGCGGTCACGCCACGCGACTGGCCGGTCGAGCGCGTCGACGGCGTGCCGCCAGCGACGGTCGAGCCGCCGCCGGAAATCGCCGAACGCATCAAACGCGAACAGGCGCGCGTCGTCGCCGCGCGCGTGCGCGACGACGCGCGCGAGGACTTCCTCGAAACGTTCGTCTGGCCGGTCACCGGCCGCATCAGCGGACGCTTCGGCAACCAGCGCGTGTACGTCGTCAACGGCAAGGACGTGCCGAAGTCACCGCACTCGGGCATGGACATCGCCGCGCCGCAGGGCACGCCGGTCAAGGCGCCGGCGGGCGGCATCGTCACCTTCGTCGCCCCGGACCTGTATCTCACCGGCGGCACGTTGCTGCTCGACCACGGCCACGGCGTCAGCTCGAACTTCCTGCACCTCTCGCGCATCGACGTGAAGGTCGGCGACCGCGTCGAACAAGGCCAGGTCATCGGCGCGGTCGGCAAGACCGGCCGTGCGACCGGGCCCCACCTGCACTGGGGATTGAACTGGTTCGACGTACGACTGGATCCACTGCTGCTGGAAGGCATCGCGCGGAATTGATCCGCAGGCTGCGCGCGCCCGATCCGATCTAGGCGCGGGACGCGCCGTAGCCGCCCGCGACGCCTTTCGTCGCGACGGCGACCGCATCGTGCGGATGCAGGCTTTCATGGTGCGCTGCGCGCAGCCAGAAGTCCGCGATGCGCTCGTCGGCATCCAGCGCATGCTGCATGCGGCGCGCGGCGTCCTCGCAGAACATCAGGTTCTGGCCGTTGCGCAGGGCGAACGCCTGCTCGTCCTCGCGCTTGACCGCGGTCTGCACCGGTGTCTGCAGCGCGTCCTCGACGAGATCGATGATTTCGGCGACCGGGAAATCGAATCCCGGCGCGAGCTTCACGCGCACCGCCGCGGTGCTGCGCTGGCTGTGCGGCGTAGCGACGATGCCCTGCTCGCTGCCGAGCCAGGCCAGCATCTCGTCGCGACCGGGCGCACGGCCTTCCGCGAAATCGGCGGCGAAGCGTTCCTGGATCAACTGCCGCGCCAATGCGGCCGACGCCGGGCAGGTGCTCGAATACTGCACGTCGAGGGCGAGTTCGACCTCGAATCCGCCTTCGTCCATGCGCGCGGAAATCTCGACCGGATACGAACGCCAGCCGCTGTGCTCGCTGGCGAGCGCGGCGCGACGCACGAGATGATCGAAACGCAGGCGCACCCTGGCACGGCCGGAAAGCCCGGCGTGCGAGTCGAGGAAATCGCGCAGCACGCGACGCAGCGCCGACGGCGTCAACGGTTCGGCCGACAGATGGCGATCGAGATGCAGGTACAGCCGCGACATGTGGATGCCGCGCGCGTCGACACGACGCAGGTCGACGAACGCGTCGACGCGCGCGCTGGCGCGCTGCGCATGCCCGTTCGCATCGGCCAGCAGGACCGGCATCTCGATGCCTTCCATGCCGACCCAGTCCAGCGCGCCGGCGCGGTCGGCCTGCGCGTCGCTGGCGACGTCGGGCATCGTGCGGCGGGCGGTTTCTTTCGTCGTCATGGTTCGATCGGCCTGTGGCTTGGGCATTGCGGGAGTTCAGGAACTGCGGCCACGCGGGGGATTCCTCAATGGCCCGCACCACGCGGGGACGGCGACGCAGCTTTCAGCGCGACAAACGCCGCCCGGCGCGCCACGCGGCCCAGGTCGCGCCGAACGGCGCACGGCCGAACGCCGTGTTCAACGCCGTCAGCGGATCGTCCGCGCGGGCGGCCGTCTGCGCGCGCCAGCGATCCGCATGCAGGCGGGCGGAAGCGAACGCGCCGAGGGAGGCCCCCGACGCGGACACCGCCGCGCAGTCGGACGCCAGCATGCCGAGCCATTCCCGCAGCGCGGCGACCTGCGGCGGCGATGCCGTCGCCAGCTCGCCGCGCGCGAGGCGATGCCGCGCGAGCAGGTCCAGCGGCAACGGCAGGCGACCATCCTGCAACGCGGTACCGAGCGTCGCGGTCTCGCGCAGCGCGCGCGAAAGCGCGTGCACGCGCGCGGTGGCGTCCGCATCCGCGCGCGCGAACAGTCGCGTTTCGTTCGCTGCCAGCGGACGCTGGAACGCCATGCCCGTCGCGAGCAGCGCGACGCGGTCGGATGGCGGCTCGGGATCGCGCTGCGCAAGCGCGCCGATGATGACGGCATGCCAGTCCGCGAGCGGAATCGCGCCGAAACCGCCGTGGCCGGCCAAGGCCAGCGTCAGCGGATGGCGCGCCTCGCCCCTGCCGGCGCGCGCGAATTCCTCGGCCCACCATTGCAGCTTCATCGTGGCCGGCTGTTCCTCGCGGATGCCGAAGGCGGCATGTTCGAGTTCGTAGCGCAGGCACGCGAAGGCGCCTTGCGCGTCGCGCTCGCCGGCCGGCACGAAGCGCAATGCCAAGCCGAGCTCCGGATGCGCGGCGCCCCACTTCGCCTCGAAACTGGCGAGCGGCGCGTCCTCGGTCGATGCGTCCATTCAGGCCAGCCCGAGTGCGGCCGGCAGCCCGCACGGAAGGTCGATCACCTGGTCGGCGCCCCAGGCATGCGGGTCGCCGCTGTCGAGATATCCCCAGGCCGCGGCGATCGTGTGCGCGCCGGCGGCGCGGCCGGCCTGCACGTCGCGGATGTCGTCGCCGACGAAAACACAACGCGATGGATCGACACCGACCATCTCGCAGGCGCGCAGAACCGGCGCCGGATCGGGCTTGCGCACGGCCAGGCAATCGCCCGTGACCAGGGCGGCACAGCCGGCGTGGAACGGCATCTGCGCGAGCATCGGGCGTGCCAGCCAACCCGGCTTGTTCGTCACAATGCCCCAGGCGACGCCGCGCGCCTGCAGCTGGTCGAGCACCTCGGACATGCCGTCGTAGAGCCGCGTGTGCACGACCATCTTGACCGAATAGATGTCGAGGAAGCGCGCCAGCCACTGGTCGATCATCGCGTCGTCGGCACCCGGCAGGCCCTTGCGCAGCATCGCGCGACCGCCGGCGGAAACGACCTTGCGCACCGCGTCCGCATCCGGCGCCGGGGCGCCGAGCTCGACGCACAAGGCCTCGACCGCGGCGACCAGGTCCGGCGCGGAATCCACCAGGGTGCCGTCGAGATCGAACAGCACCGCGCCGGGCCGAAACGCAACGTTCATGCCGATTTCGTCGCGCAAGCGAGGTAGTTGACCGCGACGTTGCCGTTCAGCCAGGCCTTGCGCGTCAACGGGTTGTAGGCAATGCCTGAAAGATCGTCGAGCGCGAAGCCGGACGCTCGCAGATCCCGGGCGATCTCGCTCGGGCGCAGGAATTGCGCGTAGTGGTGCGTGCCGCGCGGCAACAGGCGCATCACGTGCTCGGCGCCGAGGATCGCCACGCCGAAGGCGAGCGGCGTGCGGTTCAGCGTGGACAGGAACAACCGGCCGCCCGGCTTCAGCAGCGTCGCGCAGGCGCGGATCACGCTGGCCGGGTCGGGCACGTGCTCGAGCATTTCCATGCAGGTGACGACGTCGAACTGCGCCGGCATTTCGGCTGCGAGCGCTTCGACGCTGACCTCGCGATAGTCGATCGCGAGGCCGCTTTCGTGGAGATGCAGGCGCGCGACATCGAGCACCGCCGGCGCCAGGTCGATCGCCGTCACGTTCGCGCCGGCACGCGCCAGCGCCTCGCTGAGCAGGCCGCCGCCGCAACCGACGTCGAGCGCGCGCGCGCCCTTCAACGCGACGCGTCCGGCGACATAGCCGAGACGCACGGGATTCAGGTCGTGCAACGGGCGCGATTCGCCGTCCGGATCCCACCAGTTCGAGGCGAGGCGATCGAATTTGGCGGTTTCGCCCGGATTGACGTTCACGGAATTCATCGGATTCACCCCGCAGCGAGACGCTCGCGCCAGCGCCGCGCCTTCCCGCGCAGTTCGTCCATGTCCAGGTCGACCGGCATGCGTCCGCGCAACTTGCGCTGGCCGGCGATCCATACGTCGCTGACCTGCCGGCGGCTCGCCGCATACACGAGCTGCGAGACCACGTCGTACATCGGCTGCGTCTCGATGTCGTCGAGACGGATCGCGGCGAGATCGGCCTGCTTGCCGGCCTCGATCGAGCCGATGCGCTCGCCCCAGCCGATCGCCTTCGCGCCGTGCAGCGTGGCGGCGCGCAACGCGCTCGCGGCATCCAGCGCGCTGGCGTCGTTCGCGACGGCCTTGGCGAGCAAGGCCGCGGTACGCATCTCGCCGAACATGTCGAGGTCGTTGTTGCTGGCGGCACCGTCGGTGCCGAGCGCGAGGTTGACGCCGGCGCGGCGCAGCTTCTCGGCCTGGCAGAAACCGGAGGCGAGCTTGAGATTCGATTCCGGGCAATGCACGACCGAAACGCCGGCCTCGGCGCAGGTGGCGATCTCGGCGTCGGTCAACTGCGTCATGTGCACCGCGATCAGGTGGTCGTTGACCAGGCCGAGCGCCTGCATGCGCGCGAACGGGCGCGCGCCGTGCTCG
>Ga0153956_1002219_pt1 | contig 14877 bp, 13 predicted proteins | sample TSFL040MetaG_FD_104704 | JGI IMG/M metagenome (GOLD analysis project Ga0153956, IMG submission 104704) | Attine ant fungus gardens microbial communities from Florida, USA - TSFL040 MetaG | ecosystem: Host-associated > Fungi > Mycelium > Unclassified | place: USA: Florida, Wekiwa Springs... | reverse complement strand
TGATAAGATCATCATCATCGCCTTTGTCGTGGTCGTGATCGGCGGAATCGGCTCCATCAAGGGTGCTTTTGTCGGTGGGCTGCTGGTCGGTCTCTTTGACGCCTTCGGCAAGGTTCTGTTCCCCACGATCAGTTCGCTGATCATTTACGCGTTGATGGCTGTCGTTCTGGTCTGGCGGCCGAGTGGCTTGTTCGGGAAAACCGCATGAGCCGGCCAGTCATCATCTTTGTTCTGATCGCGCTGATCGCAGCGGTCGCTGTGCCGCTCGCGGACAGCCAGTACCTGACTGCGCATGTCACCCGCATCCTGATCTACGCGATCTTCGCCATGAGCCTCGATCTGCTGGTGGGCTATTGTGGCCTCGTCAGCCTCGGCCATGCGGCGTTCTTCGGTGTCGCGGCCTATGCGACGGCGCTGCTGTCGAGCAAAGCCGAGATTTCGAACGTGCTGATTTCGCTGCCGATCAGCGTTCTCGCGGCAGCTCTTGCGGCGCTGATCATCGGATTGCTGACGCTACGGACTGCCGGCATCTATTTTATCATGGCCACATTGGCCTTTGCGCAGATGCTGCACTTCCTCGTCAACGATAACGGTTTCTTCGGCGGGTCTGACGGCATTCTGCTGTTGTCGCGTTTCTATCTCGGTTGGTCTGACATCGACTTGAGCGACGGCACGGCGCGGTTCTATGAGACGCTCATCGCTACGGTCGCCGTGCTGGTGGGCTTGTCCTTCCTGGTGCGCTCGCCATTCGGCCGCACCCTGCAGGGGATCAAATCCAACGAACGGCGGATGCGGGCGCTGGGCTACGCGGTCGCGCGCTATAAGCTTGCCTGTTTCGTCATCGGTGGTGCACTCGCCGGTTTGGCAGGCCATCTCTATGTGACGTTAACCAGCCTGGCCGATCCGTCGATCCTCGACTGGACCCACTCCGCGCAGGTGCTGATGATGACCATCCTCGGCGGGCTGGGGACCTTGATCGGGCCGATGGTTGGCGCTTTCCTGCTGATCGAGATCATCGATCAGGTGGCTGAACTCACCGAGCATTGGAAGTTGATCGTCGGCCTCGTTGTCGTGCTGGCAACACTGTTTGGGCGAGGCGGTATCGCCGGGGTTGTCTCCCGGTTGCGTCATCGGTTTACCGAGAGGGCTCCGGCGCCATGAGTCTGCTCGAAGCCCGTTCGCTGTCGATCAATTTCGGCCGGCTCGCTGCTGTGGCCAACGTATCGCTGCAGATCAACGCTGGCGAGATCCACGCGATTATCGGCCCGAATGGCGCCGGTAAAACCACGTTCCTCAATTTGCTGTCGGGTGAGCTATCGCCGACGCGCGGCTCGCTGTACTTCGAAGGGCAGGACGTGACGACATGGTCTCCGAACCGGCGCGCCAACGCCGGCATCGGACGCAGTTTCCAGCATTCGTCGGTCTTCGAAGATTTGCCGGTTCGGGAAAATTTGCGGCTGGCGGCGCAAACCCAGTTTCCCAAGGAGTTCGGATTCTTCCGTCCGACGGATCGTTATCGCAATGTCGGCGAACGGGTTTCCGAGATTCTGTCGGATCTGTCGCTCGCCATACCGGACGAAATCCGCGCCGGTGAACTCAGCCACGGCGAGCAGCGGCAACTCGAGATCGGCATGCTCATGGCGATTGCGCCAAAGCTGATGCTGCTGGACGAGCCGGCGTCGGGCATGAGCCGGAACGAAACGCTCGACTTGATCGCGATTTTGCGGCGGCTGGCGGCGCGACATACGCTGGTCCTGGTCGAGCACGATATGGACGTGGTGTTCCAGCTTGCTCAGCGGATTTTTGTTTTGGTCAACGGCTCGGTGATCGCGAGCGGGACACCGGAGGAAATTCGGGCAAGCCCGGCGGTTCGCACGGCTTATCTTGGCGAAGAGGATTGAGCGAGGCGTTTCCGGTGACAGCAGCGGGCAAATGGGTTGGACGGAGTCTCGAGCGGTTCGAGGATCGCGCGTTGCTGACCGGGCAGGCGCGTTTCATGGATGATCTGGAGCCGGTCGCGGGGTTGGCTCATGCCGCGATCTTGCGCAGCCCACATGGTTGCGCCGACATCGTGTCGATCGACGCCGCCGCGGCGCTGCATCTCCCGGGTGTGATCGACGTTTTGTTGCCCGATGACGTTGCGGCCCTGTCCAAGCCGATCGGCAATCTGCTCAGCCGCAAATTGAAATACTATCCGAGCGCGGTAGGGCGGGTTCGTTATTTCGGCGAGCCGGTCGCTGTGGTGGTTGCCGAGAGCCGATATGTCGCGGAAGACGCTCTCGATTTGATCAAGGTCGTCTATGATCCGAAGGCCGCGGTGGTCGAGCCCGAGGATGCGCTGTTGCCGACCGCGACGGTGTTGCACGACGAGTTCGGTAGCAACGTCGTTCATGAGCGTGACTTCGAGTATGGCGATCCGGCGGGCCAATTTGCGAAAGCGGCCAAGATCGTTTCCTGCAAGACCAATTATCCGCGCGTCAGCTCGACGCCGATGGAAACCTACGGCGTCATCGCTAGTTTCGATTCCAGCAATGATCGCTATACGGTCTGGTCGAATTTTCAGGGGCCGTTCGCCCTGCATCCCATCGCTTGCGATGCGCTGCGGGTGAAGGGACATCAGCTCCGGCTGATCTCGTCCCCGTCCAGTGGTGGCAGCTTCGGCATCAAGCAGGGAGTCTATCCTTACATCGTGCTGATGGCGCTGGCGGCACGCAAGAGCGGTCGGCCCGTCAAATGGATTGAGGATAGGCTTGAGCATCTGGCTGCGTCGTCGGCGGCGACCGGGCGGGTCACGACAGCCGAGGGGGCTTTCGATTCCGAAGGCCATCTGCTCGCCCTGCGACTGACGCAGCTCGAGAATGTCGGTGCGTATCTGCGGCCGCCGGATCCGGCGGCGCTATACCGGATGCACTCGACGTTGAGTGGCCCTTATCGAGTCCGCCACATCTCGGTTCACAACAAAGCTGTGGTCACTAATCAGGTGCCGAGTGGCTTGAACCGAGGTTTCGGCGGCCCACAATTCTATTATCCGCTCGAACGGATGATGGATTTAGCCGCCGCGGAGTTAGGGGTTGATCCGGCGGAGTTGCGTTTGCGCAATGTGGTGCGCGCCGATGAATTTCCCTATGACACGGTAACCGGCTCCCGGCTGGAGAGCGGCGACTACCGTAAATGCATTGAGGTGGCGCTGGAGCGGGCGGGCTATCCGGAACTGCTGGCACGGCAAGAGCGCGCGCGGCAAAAGGGCAAGCTGTTCGGTATCGGCATTGCTCTCGCAGTCGAAACCTCGGCGTCCAATATGGCTTACGTCAATCTGGCGCTCAGTCACGCGCAACGGCTGAAGTCGTTGCCGAAGTCCGGCGCTGCCGGCGTTGCGCGCGTAATCATGGATCCGCTCGGATCGGTCATCGTGCACATTGACAGCTTGCCGAACGGGCAGGGGCACCGGACCGTGGTTGCGCAGATTGTTGCTGACGAGATGGGCGTTCATCCGCGTGATGTCGAGGTGCTGTCTGATCTCGATACCTTTGGTGGTGCATGGTCGATCACCTCGGGCAATTACTCGAACCGGTTTTCGACGGTCGTGACCTCGGCAGTGAAGCTCGCGTCGCAGAAAGCCGCGAAGAAACTGCGGGCGGTCGCCGGGCAGGCGTTCGGTGTCGATCCAGATCTGGTGGAACTGATCGACGGCATGGCGTCGGCGCCCGGCGGCAAGAACGAGCCAATTCCGATCCGCCGTCTCGCCACCCAATTGCACTGGGATACCGATAACCTGCCGCCCGGAGTCGACGGGGCGATTTCGGAGTTGGCGGAGTTCAATCCCGTCGGCTTATCGGTGCCGGACGAGCATGACCGGATGCGATCGTCGCTGGCTTACAGCTTTCAGTGTGACCTGACGGCACTGGAAATCGATCGGGATACCGGCCGCATCCATATTGAGAAATATGTCAGCGTTCACGACGCGGGCAATCTTTTGAATCCGGCGGTGGTTGAAGGGCAGGTGCGCGGCGGCTTTGCGCACGGCTTCGGCGCGGGCATGCTGGAACGCATTACCTACGCGCCCGATGGCACGCTGCTGTCCGGCACCTTCCAGGACTATCTCTGCCCCACCGCGCCTGAGCTGCCGAATGTGCAAGTCGAGCACGTTGTTACGCCCAGCCCGAATACGTTGCATGGTGCCAAGGGGCTTGGCGATGGATGCTCCATGCTGACACCTGTCACGCTCGCGAATGCGATCGGCAATGCAACAGGTCTGAAGGATTTGACGCCGCCGTTTTTGCCGGGGCGGTTGTGGCATCTGCTGCAGGGCGATGATGCGGATCAAATGCGTGGCGCCGCGCCGGCGCCGCGGTCGGAAACCGGCCAATCCCTGAAGGGTACGCTACGCGGCGCGGATGAAGTAGTCATCGCTGCGCCGCGCCGGGGTGTCTGGGACGCCTTGCTCGATCCGGGCAGCCTGAAGGCTATTATCCCCGGCTGCGAAAGCATCGAGGCGAGCGGGCCCGATAGTTTCAGACTGCGTGTAAAAGTGAGCATTGCCGGGATCGGCGGCGTGTATGACGCTGAGATTCGGCTCTTTGACCGGCGTGAACCGCAAAGCTTGCGGCTTTCAGGGAAAAGCGAAGGCAAGCTTGGTTTCGGGCAGGGCGAAGCGGTCGTGACACTGGCAGAGTCAACCACGGGCGAGACCACACTTGCATATGAATATGCCGCCGATGTCGGCGGGCGGGTCGCGGCGTTTGGCCAGCGGATGCTGGACGGCGTTGTCCGGGTTCTGCTCGCCGCGTTCTTTGAGCGCCTGAGGGTGCATCTGCGCGGCGAGGCGACCGACGGGGTGATGACCCGTTTCAAAAACTGGTGGTCGATGCTGCAAATGATGTGGGGGGTAAAGTGAAACCTGCCCCGTTCGATTACCTGCGGCCGGATACGCTCGACGAAGCGCTGTCAGTTCTGGCGCAGCACGGAGAGGATGTGCGGCCGATGGCGGGCGGGCAATCGCTAGGCGCGATGCTCAATATGCGCATTGTCACGCCGGCTATCCTGCTCGATCTCAACTGGTTGCAGGAGCTTGCGGTCATCGACGGGCGGACGACGGGAGCACTGGTCCGCCAGCGCGATGCGCTTGACCATGCGGCGCTCAGAACGGCTGTTCCTTTGCTCGCTCAGGCGCTGCCGCATGTGGGGCATTACCAAACGCGAAACCGAGGCACCTTGGGCGGTTCGGTTGCCCATGCGGATCCTAGCGCTGAAATCCCGCTCACGTTGGCGACGCTTGGCGGTGAGGTCGAACTGAGATCGAAGCAGAAAATCCGACGGGTGCCGGCTACCGACTTTTTCCGTTCGGCACTGGTGACGGCGCGGCAGCCGGACGAGCTTTTGACGAAGCTGCACTGGCCGGCGGTGGGCCTCGCCACGCGCACGGCCTTTATGGAGTTCTCGGTTCGCGAGGGCGATTTCGCCATTGTCGCGGTTGCCTGTGTGCTCGATGAGGGGTTGGGTCGCTTGCGGCTCGGCTTTGGCGGTTGTGGAGAAACACCGCAAATTGTGGCGCGCGACGAGCTCGGGCGATTTGAAGCCCGGATAATCGATGACGTCCTCGCCGAGGCAACAGCCTCGCTCGATTATCGCAGCGATTTGCTGGCGACGGCCGCCTATCGGCGACAGCTGGCGCAGGTGCTGGGCCGTCAAGCCGTATCCCAGGCGCTCAAGCGGGAGGCCGCGCATGCTTGAAGTCAAAGCGGGCACCAAGGCGCGGATCACGTTCACGCTCAATGGCAAGCCCGTCAGCACGGAGGCCGATCCGCGCACACAGCTTGCCGACCTGATCCGTCATGTTCTGAAGAGATATGGCACACATGTCGGGTGCGAGCACGGCATCTGCGGCGCGTGCACCGTCCTGGTCGATGGCCGGGCAGTGCGTTCATGCCTGATGTTTGCGGCGCAGATCGATGGAGCGTCAGTCGTCACCATCGAAGGGCTGGCGTCCTCCGATGGCGAACTTAACGACCTGCAGGCCGAGTTTCGGCGTCATCACGCTTTGCAGTGTGGATACTGCACACCCGGGATACTCGCGTCATCGACCCAGTTTCTGAAAGAGAATCCTGATCCGAGCGAGCATGAGGTGCGCGACATGCTGTCGGGACATATCTGTCGGTGTACGGGATATACGGGTATCGTCGACGCGATCCTGGCAACTGCGGCCAAGCGAAACGGCCGCGGTTGAGGTTTCAAGCCATGGGTGGATTCACCAAGCGAGGAGCTTCGGGCCATGCGGCAGTGGCACGTGCCGCGCGGCATTGTCTCCCTGCGGGGCGTGGACTAGGGTTCCACCGACAGAGTGTCGGTATGGATCTGCGGCAAATCGAGTATTTTGTGGCGTTGTACGACGAGCGCAGCATCACCAAGGCTGCGGCGCGCCTGAATGTTGTCCAGCCTGCACTCAGCATGCAGATCAGCCGCCTCGAGCGGACCTTCAAAGCCAAACTGTTCGATCGCACATCGCGTGGCGTGATCCCGACTGATACCGGCCGCACCTTTTACGGCCTCTGCCAGAAAATTCTTAGCGATGTCTACGAGGCGGAGCGCTATCTGCGGGACGCCAGTGGCAATGTGTCGGGGGATTTGACGGTGGGCTTGATGCCATCCGTCGCCAACAGTGTCCTGCCGGCAGTATTGGCCGAATACAAAGCCCGCTACCCAGATGTGACCCTTCGGATTGTCGAGGCCTACAGCGGCAGCCTGTTGGATCAGCTCAATTCGGGAAAGCTGGATATCGCAGTCGTGAACAATTCCGCCAGTCTGGGGCGGGTCGCTATTACCCAGTTGTTTCGGGATTACCTCGTCCTGGTCACGAGCTATCGGGCTGGCAAACGTGTTCCGGCCGAAATTCCATCGCACCGCCTTCAGGAATTTCGGTTGGTATTGCCGTCGCAGCGCCAGGGGATGCGAACTTTGATCGACTCGATCCTGGCGTCGAAGGGTATCGAGTTGAAACCGGAGATCGAATTAGATTCGCTCGGACCGACCATGGAGTTGGTCCGTGAGAGCGATTGGGCGACGATCCTGCCGGTTGTTGCCGTCAAACATGCGGTCGATCGGAAGTTGCTCCGATCCCAACGGATCGTCGATCCGGATATTCCGCGCGACGTTATTGTCGTCGCGCCAACGACGCGGGCGCCTACCCTGGCAGCTGAGCTGTTCCTGAAAATCCTCAAAATTCACGTCAACAGTCTGCTTGACGTCAAAGCCTGACCTTCCGGGAATCCGAACGACATGACAGAGCAAGGCATTGTGGCCTCTCCGCCGCCCCCGCCCGCCCGCGAGCCCAAGCAGAAGGTGCTTGCCGGAACGGTCGATACCCATTTCCATATTTTCGAATCGACGGAGACATACCCCCTCAGCCCGACGCGGATGTATGACCCCGCTTTGTCGACTGCGGAGGATTACCGTGCGATGGCGAAGGTGGTCGGGATCGATCGGATGGTAATCGTCCAGGCAAGCATCTACGGAACCGACAATCGCTGTTTGCTGGATTCTATTGAGCGGCTCGGAACGCAAAGGACGCGTGGGGTTGCTGTGGTCGATCAATCGATCACATGCGGCGCTTTGGAGGAGATGCATCGGCGCGGTGTGCGGGCCATTCGCTTCAATGCCATTACTGGCCGGACACCGATCGAATGGTTGCCGTCGCTTGCCCGGATGATTGAGCCGCTTGGCTGGCATATCCAGCTCTGGACCAACAGCGAGCGGCTGCTGGCAATCGATCCCATCCTCGATGATATCGCGTTGCCGATCGTGCTCGATCACATGGGCCAGTTTCCTGCTGCGGAAGGAATTGAAGGCCGTCAGTTCCAGAATATCCTGCGGCTCATGCGGGATGATCGTTTCTGGGTGAAGCTGATTGGGTATCGTGTGTCGAAGCAACCTCCCCAATTTGAGGATATCCGCGCTGCGGCGCAGATGCTTGTGAAGACGGCACCGGCGCGATGCTTGTGGGGCACAGACTGGCCGCACATCTATCTCGAGGGACGGCCGATGCCCAATACGACCGAGTTGTTTGAAACGGTCAATTCGTGGCTGTCACCCGAGGAAGCCCAGCGCGTGTTCGTGAATAACCCTGCGCGTCTTTACGGATTTGCGCGAGCCCGTTGACATTTATGCTGGGATGCTTTGCCGCCATTCTGCTGTTACGGGAGCGGTGACTTCATGGTGCGGGCTGCCTTGGCGGCCAGTCTGCGCAACAACTTGGTCACTTCGGTGATCCGTTCTTTCGGCATTTGCGGCGACACAGCGGCGACGCTGAAGGCGAGATAGGGCAGGTGCGCTCCACTCGGAATGAGCACGCTGACCGCGACGACGCCGGCGGCGATGCGCCCGTGGCTGATGCCGACGCCGTAGCGGCGGGCCTTCATCACATTGCTGCGCAGTGGCTGCAGTGACTGATAACCGTATTCGCGCAACGCCGGGCCGTTGACTTCGAGAATGCGCTCGAGGTCGCTATCGCTGCGCAGGGAGAGGAAGACGAGGCTGGCTGCGCCGGCGCCGAGCGGGCTGCGTCGTCCGATCTCGAAAGTGTAGGCGCGAACCGGAAAATCTCCGTCGATGCGATCGAGACAGACGATGTCGTAGCCGCTCATCGTCATCAGATAGGCGGTGTTGCGGGTCTCGCGCGCCAGTTCGGACAGCATAGGACGCAGCTTGGCGACGACGTCCATCGGCCTGAATGCGACGAGGCCGAGCTGGTGGATCACTTCGCCGAGATGATAGCGCCGCGTGTCCTCGCCCTGGACGACCATGCCTTCGTCGACCAATGCTTTCAGCATCCGGTGCACGGTCGGGCGCGTCAGCTTGGTCTGCTTGGCGATATCGTTGAGGCGCGCGCCGTCGCTGCCATAGCGCGCGATCACCTTCATCACATGCGCGGCACGATGGATGCTCTGGCTGCCGGCGGATTTCACGTTTGGGTCCACGGCCATATCTGTCCATTATATGGAAATATAAAATCCGTCTGATCCTTATCAAGGCAGCATAGCTCTGGCAACGTCCTGCGAAAGCTGGGAATACGAGTCCATAATATGGAACTACCTTCTTACGACAATATCCTCGTCGAGCGCTTCGGCGCCGTTGCTCGCATTTCCCACAATCGCCCGGCGGTGCTCAACGCCGAGAGTTCGGTGCTGCTGCGTGAACTCGATCATGCCGTGCGCGCCGCGCAAGCAGATCCGGACGTGCACGTCGTCATCTTCGCCGGCAAGGGCAAGCATTTCTGCGCCGGTCATGATCTCAAAGAGGCGCTTGAGGTCGCCGGTATCAAGCCGGGGTCGACCGTCGAAGAGCGCTGGGCTTACGAGACCGAATACTTCTTCGAATATTGCATGCGCATCCTCGATATGCCGAAGCCGACCATCGCTCAGGTGCAGGGTGCCTGCATCGCCGGCGGATTCATGGTGGCCAATATGTGCGATCTCATGGTCGCGTCGGATGATGCGTATTTCTCGGATCCGGTGACGCACACGCTCGGCACAGCCGCTGTGGAGGTGTTGATCCACCCCTACGTTCTCGGCGCGCGCAAGGCGAAGGAAATGCTATTCGCGGGTGGCCGCATCACGGCGGAAGACGGGTTGCACGCCGGCATGGTCAATCGCGTGGTGCCGCGTGCAAATCTGGAAGATGCCACGCTGGCGTTGGCGCAGGACATCGCCAAGGCGCCGCCTTTTGCGCTGCAACTGATCAAGCGTTCGTTGAACCGGGTGATGGACGCCCAGGGTCTGCGCGTCGCGCTGTCGGCCCATTTCGACACCCATCAGCTTTCGCACCAGACCACGGAATTCAAGCGGACGATGGAAGTCGGCCTTGACAAAACGATCGCGCAGGCTCGCAAAAAACTAACGTGAGCAAGGTTATCAAGGAACACCGGGGAGATAATGCCGTGACATTTCGAGTCATCACCACCGCCATCGCCCTGACTTGGGTGAGCTCGGCCGCGCTGGCCGGGCCGGATTCGATCAAGATCGCCATTGTCAACGATCAGGGCGGTCCCTTTTCGTCCTATGGCGGACCGGGTTCGGTCATCGCCAGCCGTCTTGCGGTCGAGGATGTCGGCGGAACCGTGCTCGGCAAGAAGATCGAGATCGTTGCCGCGGATCACCAGAACAAGCCCGACCTTGCCGCCACGATCGTGCGGCGGATGTTCGACACCCAGAACGTCGATGTGATCGTTGACGGCGCCGGCTCGGCAGCGGCGCTGGCGATTCAAAATGTTGCCCGCGAAAAGGGCAAGATATTCCTGATCACCGGCGCGAACGGCGACTTCACCGGCAAGGAATGTTCGCCAACGGGATTCCAGTTCTCGCCGGACACCTATGCGCTGGCGCGCGCGACGGCCAAGGGGTTGGTGCAGGCCGGCGGAAATCGCTGGTACTTCGTCACGGCTGACTATGCCTTTGGCCACTCGCTCGAAACGCAGGCTCGCGCGGTAGTCGAGGAGAATGGCGGCAAGGTGGTCGGCGCGGTGCGTCATCCGCTGAACACCGCGGACTTCACATCGTATCTGCTGCAGGCGCAGGCTTCGGGTGCTAACGTCGTCGGTCTCGCCAACGCCGGCACCGACCTCACCAATTCGATCAAGCAGGTTCAGGAATTCCGCATCGCCAACGACAAGACGAAGGTTACCGGCTTTCTGTTCGACATCATCGACATCGTGGCGCTCGGACATGCCGGGGCCAAGGGCATCACTTTCGCCAACACCTTCTATTGGGACAGCAACGACGAAACCCGCGCCTTCACCAAGCGTTTCATGGCGCAGAGCGGCGGCAAGGTGCCGGGGCAGATACATGCCGGCTCCTATGCCGCCGTGAAGCACTATCTGACGGCGCTCAAGGAGGCCGGTACCGATGATGGCAAAGCGGTTGCCGCCAAGATGCGAGCACTGCCGGTCAACGCCCTGCACCACAGGAACGTCAAGATCCGTGCCGACGGCCGCGTCCTCACCAATCTCTACATCAACGAGGTCAAGGCGGACGCCAAACATCCCTTCGACTACATGAAGGTGACCCAGACGTTGACCGGCGAGGAAGCTTACCGTCCGCTCAAGGATGGCGGTTGCCCGCTCGTCGCGAACTGACGCCACAGAACGGACGGGAGCGGGTCGGCATGCTCGTCGATTGCTACAGCAAGCCGCCGCTTCCGGAGTTCCGCGTCAAACCGCGGCACATGAGCAACTATGAACGCGTCTATGGGGCATCGGCGCCGGATGCTGATCCGGCGCCGGAGACGTTGGAAGCCTATCTCGCGGCTTATGAGCGCCTCGATGCACGGCATGTGGTCATCCATGCCAGCGACATCGAGAGCACGTTCGGCATCAGGATCAGCAACGAACTGGTCGCGGAGTTTTGCCGTAAGCACGGACCGCGCTTCATCGGCTTCGCCGGCGTGGACCCGCACAAGGGGATGACGGCGATCCGGGAGCTCGAGCACGCCGTGAAGGAGCTCGGACTCCGCGGTCTTCACCTGCCGTGCTTCGAGCTGAAGCTCGCGATCAACGATCCGCGCATGTATCCGCTCTATGCCAAGTGCATCGAGCTCGATATCCCCGTTACTTTGCATTGCGGTTTCAATTTCTCGACGGCGACCGAAGTCGGCTATTCGCAACCGATCCTTCTGGACCAGGTCATGGTTCATTTCCCGGAGTTGCGCGTCCATGTCGCACCGCCGGGATGGCCCTGGGTTCAGGAATTGATCGGCGTCGCGTGGCGCCATCCGAACGTCTATATCGGGCTTGCTGCCGTGCGCGCGAAATATCTGTCGGTGCAGGCGTCGGGTTACGAGCCGTTGCTGCAATATGGCCGCACGATCCTGAAAGACCGCATTCTGTTTGGCTCGGCGCATCCTCTGGTGCCGCTCGCCACAGCTGTCGGAGATGTCGCTGCCCTCGATGTTCCCGAGAACATCAAGCGGCGCTGGCTCAATGACAATGCGCGGCGCTTCCTGCGCCTGCCAGCCGACTCTCATCAGGACATGTAGTGTACACAGTTTTCAGCACGTTCGTCGGCATCGCTTCCGCCGCCAAGCAGCGGCCGATGGTATGCATTCCGCCAAACGACAGGCGCAGCTATCTGCCGGCCGGCGCGGAATTCACCTATGGCGACGTCGAGCAGCAGGTGCTCGCCTTGATGGACCGCTACGCCGCGGCCGGTTATGGCCATGGCCACCGAGCGCTGGTGCTGCTCGAGAACCGCCCCGAGTATTTCTTCCATTTCCTGGCGCTGAATGGTCTGGGCGTCAGCATCGTGCCGGTCAATCCGGATTATCGGTTGGACGAAATTCTCTATCAGGCGGAAAAAACGCGCGTGGATCTCGCCGTGGGTATTCCGAACCGGCTGGATGAACTGCGCGCCGTCGCGTCGCGGCTCGCCAAGGCATGCCCGGTGATCGACGGTGCGGTCGATGCTCCGATCGACGGACCGGCGTTGCCGCCGCCGCTCGCGGGCATGCCGGCGGCAGAGACCGAAGCGGGCATTCTGTTCACCTCGGGGAGTACGGGCCGGCCGAAAGGCTGTGTCATCAGCAACCACTATATGGTCAACTGCGCGCGCTGGTACGCTGCGACCGGCGGACTGACCGATTTCCGATACGGCCAGTCGCGGCATGTGAATCCGCTACCGCTCTATCACATGGGCGGGCTTTGCATGGCGTCGATGAGCATGCTGGTCACGGCCGGCTGCACGATCGTGCCCGAGCGTTTCCAGCCGTCGCGTTTCATGGGCGATGCCGTCGCGGCAGGCGCCACCAGCATGCATTATCTTGGGGTGGTGCCGGCGATGTTGTTGGCGCAGGAGCCGTCGCCGCGCGACCGCGACCACAACATCAAGTTCGCAATTGGTGCCGGCGCCAACGCCGCGCTGATCCAGCGTTTCGAGGAGCGCTTCGGCATCCCCTGCGTCGAGGGCTGGGCGATGACCGAAACCGGGCGCGCGATGTGGAATTCGGAAGAACCGCGACATCTCGGCAGGAACGTGGTTGGGCGACCGGGCCACGGCTTCGAAGCGCGGATCGAACGCGACAATGGTGAACGCGCGGCACCGGGTGAACTCGGCGAATTGTGCGTGCGCTGGGGTGGGCGCGAAGGCCCGCGCTGGGGCTTCTTCGACGGCTATTTCGAAGAGGAGGCCATCACCGAGGAGTCATGGCGCGGCGGATGGTTTCATTCCGGCGATGTCGTCATGCAGGAGAAAGACGGCTCCATCGTCTTCGTCGATCGCAAGAAGAACGTAATCCGCCGCTCCGGCGAAAACATCGCAGCCGCCGAGATCGAGTATTGCCTGCTGGGTTATCCGGATGTCGATCAGGTCGCGGCGATCGCCGTGCCGGACGAGATCCGACAAGAGGAGATTTATGTCTGCGTGCAGATGAAGCCGGGTGCGGCGCGTGACCGCGTGCAGGCGGAGGCCATTTTCGAATGGGCCAATGCCAGAATGGCTTACTACAAGACGCCGGGCTGGTTGTTGTTCGCGGAGGACTTGCCGACGACCGGATCGAACAAGATCGCCAAGACGCAAATCTTCGGTCCTGACGTCGATCCACGTACAGTCGAAGGTGTGTTTGATTTTCGCGATTGGAAAAAGCGGGGATAACTACAGCCAGCGTTGTGCTCTCCCTCTGCGTGGCCGCAACCGACAACGCGCTCTATGCCGCCAAGAATTTCGGGCGGAATGGTTCAGTTGTCCGCACCGATGAGTTCTGATGCGCAGCGAGCGTGCATTCTTAGAAACTCAGCGTTACGTTCATGGAGAGTTGCTGGTCAACGCGGTGCCGTCATGGGCTTCCGAAACTTGTTTAGTGCTCGGGGATGATTTCCGGTTGGCCGTCGAATCCGCAGGCTGCAGGGAGGGTGCGACAGCCTTTCCATGCAAGGCCAACGGGATCTTGGCGAGCACATCGGCAATTTCTGTGCGATCCAGATATCTAGTCTTGAATAGCGCGCCAGTCAGGCTTTCAAGTGACGCCCTGTTGGTATTCAGGAGCTTTATCGCTTCGACGTAGGCGCGTTTCAGTGCGGTCCGCGCGGCATCGTAAATCCCGCGATGGAAGGCCATATCTTTTGCTCCGAGGCCGAAGAAGCTCGGGGCGTACGGGCATTCCTCTGCGTCGTCTCCGCAAGAATGCCGTGCGAGACCAGCAGGAAGTCGACAATGGCTCTAACAAAAAGGAAAATCTCTCGCGCCGCGCCGGATAGATCGTCATGCTTATGACCCGCGAATGGCAGGCACTGGGTTCGGCGGTCCCATGGAGTTGCCCCGTTTTGTGGTCCAGATTCCAGCCAATCTCTCGGGTCTTGCGGGAGCATCCCAAATCTTGGACCGCTTAGGTGAGAATCTCCGGCGGTTGTGATTCCCCGGAATTCGTCCGAGGTTACGAGATCAAGGACATCGGCGTTCTGTGGCCGGTTACGCCGTGCGGTCTCGCTTCGTTGTACTCCCGGCGCCGATCTCTCAACTTGGTGCGGACGCCGTCCATATCTAAGAACTAATGTTGGCCGAGACATTCGAGTCGGACGCTAGCCTTGGAACTTTAGCATAAAGCATGGTCGGTTCGCTTCCCTAACCGGCTGCACGTCATCCGGCCGTCATCCCCCTGTCATTGCTCCCCGGCAAACGTGCAACAAACGGGGAGTTTCTCATGACAGATTTTGCACTACAGGGCTCGATCGAGCCTGCTCAAAACAAGCGTCCCGATCTGGACAAAGGCTTCAACCCCCTCACGGCCATTCTGTTCTTCGGAATTCTTGCGGCCGGATTGCTGTTCGTCGCCTACAGCATTTACGAAGACGTGGATGCCACCGGCACGCGCGTCACGAATTTCCTGCCCTATATCCTGCTG
>Ga0153956_1002218_pt1 | contig 14899 bp, 14 predicted proteins | sample TSFL040MetaG_FD_104704 | JGI IMG/M metagenome (GOLD analysis project Ga0153956, IMG submission 104704) | Attine ant fungus gardens microbial communities from Florida, USA - TSFL040 MetaG | ecosystem: Host-associated > Fungi > Mycelium > Unclassified | place: USA: Florida, Wekiwa Springs... | reverse complement strand
TTGGTGCGGGACTACGCAGTCGGACCCCCCACATACGCCGGACACCCACAATCGGGCCAGCCTTCCCGGCAGCAGGAATAGTTGAGCTGCCACCACCCCCCGAAGGCGGGTGGTCAGCTCAACTTCACCCTGCTACCAGGAAGGCCGAACAGTTCGTAGGCATCTCGGTGTTGGGGGTTTTGCCGACTGCGTAGTCCCGCACCAAGGCAAAGCCCCCAACACCGAGACCCAAGGCAACAGACATACGCCGGCCCAAGCGCAACAGGCATACCCGGACCAACCGAAAAGCAGGAGGCACCACGACCCAGAAGCAACAGGTGAATCCGTCAACCACCTGCTGCTACCCAGGGGGCATGCGGGTTTCTTCTGGGGGTGGTAGGTACAGGTCGTAGCCGCATCTCGGGCAGACCTGGACGTAGAGCTTGACGATGTTGTGGCAGTTGGGGCATTGGCGTTCCGGCTCGTTGACCTCGTTCCTCATCATGAAGACGGCGATCAGTCCGAGCAGTGGCAGGACGGCTCCGACGACCAGCCAGATGAAGAACGAGCCGCCCTTGGCGCGGCCGATGATCCCGGTCGCGATGCCGAAGAGCAGCGCGATGAATACGTATTCGTACCCCATCGTCTAATCGACGAAGTCGGGGTCGGGCCTGCTCTCTGCCTCGACCTCGGCTCGGTCCCTGCCGGCCGCCGGCAGGTCACCTTCAACCGGACGGTGTGAGCCACCGCGGGCGTAGCGGTCCGGGCTGAGCACGCCGGGACGGCCGATCGAACCCACCTCGGAGAGATCCCGCGAGAAGGGCAGGCTGGCGGTCCAGTCGATCACCGCGCGGATCTTGCGAGGCAGCCCCGGGATCTGGCTCATGTGGTACGAACGGGCCAGCCACCAGGCCTTGAATCCACGGAAGGTCCGGTCGCCGATCTTGCCGACCGCCTTGTAACGGCCGAGGTTGACGAACGAGGCGCTGCCCTCATAGGCGAATTCCCGGGGTTCGCCGATGCCGATCGCGGCGGCGACGTTGGCCGCGACCACCGGGGCCTGCCGGACGGCATGCTGCGCGGTAGGCGGGCTGACCCCGCTGACCGGGTCCGGCACCGCGGCGGCGTCGCCGAGAGCCCAGACGCCGTCCATGCCCTCGACCGCGAGGCGCCGGTCGACTATGACCTTGCCGCGCTCGTCGAGCGGCACCCCGAGGTTCTTGAGGGCCGGATGCGGCGCGACTCCGGCGGTCCACACCACGGTCCTGGTCGGCAGGTTCTCACCGGTCGAGATCCGGGCGGTGGTCGCGGTCACCTCTTCCAAGGTGGTCTCCATCTTGACGTCGATGCCACGGCTCCTCAGCTCGTCGACGGCATAGTCGGCAAGCTCGGGGTCTATCTCGGGCAGAACGCGATCCGCCGCTTCGACCAGCACCCAGCGCATCCCGTGCAGACGGGCCTTCGGGTAGTGCTGCATCGCGTCGGCGGCGAAGTCCTGGAGCTCGGCCAGCGCCTCGAGTCCGGCGTAACCGCCGCCGACGAAGACATAGGTCAGGAGCTCGTCCCTGAGCTCGCTGTTCTCGGTGGCGTTGGCCATCTCGAGGGTCTCGATCACGTGGTTGCGCAGGTAGATCGCGTCGGCCAGGCTCTTGAACCCGACCGCATGCTCGGTCAGCCCGGGGATCGGCAGGAAGCGCGAGATCGAGCCGAGCGCCAGGACCAGGTGGTCGTAGCCGATCGTCTGGGACTCGCCGGTATGGCTTCGAATCGTGACCCGACGGTTTTCACGATCGTGTCCGTCGACCACGGCGAGACGGAGATTGGTGCGATGGAGGATGTCCCTGAGCGGGGTCACCACATGGCGAGGCTCCAGCGTGCCGGCCGCGGCCTCCGGCAGAAGCGGCGTGTAGAGCAGAAAGTTGACGTCATTGACCAGGATCAGACGGGAAGACTGCCTCGGCAGAAGCTTCTCGAGCTGACGGGCGACGTTTGCCCCGGCGAATCCGCCGCCGACGATGACGATGTTCCAGGCCATATGGGCGAGTATAGGAGGGTTTTCCCATCCGCTTCGCAACTGAAGCCAGGTCGATTTGTTCTAATTGGTCCATGGGCCTTACCAGCAGGGCAAAGGGAGGCGTGGCAGGGTCTTTCCTCCTGGCCGCCTTCCTCGTGACCATTTCGTTTTTCCCGCTCGACCGGGCCGCCGCAGCTGAGGTCGAAAACCTGTCCCCGTTTCCCGCCGTATCGAAAGTCAGCGGCAGGAAAGGCACCGTCTCGGTCCATTTTCGCCAGCCCGCTTCTGTCGAGAGCTACTGGACCCGTCAACGGATGCTCTCCGCGTTGCCCGCCGACGAACCGCTGCCTCGTGATGCCCTCGCATACCGCCGGGAAGGCGACGCGACCAGCTCCGCGGCATCCGGCGACTTCATCCCCGGCAGGGTGTCTGAATTTCCGCAGCGGGTGCACGGACGGGTCTTCTTCACGCTCAACAACCAGAACTACGGCTGTTCGGGCACTATCGTCAGCTCGGCGGAACGAGACCTGATGTTCACCGCGGCGCATTGCCTCTACGACGAGACCGCCAAGCGGTACGTCGACAACTTGGCCTTCGTCCCCGCCTACGACAACGGCAACGCCCCCTACGGCAAGTTCACTCTCAAGTCGGGATCGGTTCCGCGAAAGTGGATCGAGACCTTCTCCCACAGCTATGACATCGCCGCGGTCAAGCTCGACTCCCCCCTCGAGAAGACTCTGGGCGCACGCCAGATCGCTTTCGACCTGAACCCGATGGTGAGCAAGAAGAAACGGCGCGAGTACACGATCTACGGCTATCCGTCGTCCCCGACCGAGCTGTTCGACGGCGAGACCCTGCGCGGCTGCCGCTCCGCCTTTCGGCAATTCGACGGCAGCGACCCGAACGTCGTTCCCTACCCGATGGCCGCCAGCCCCTGCAACATGGGTCACGGCGCGAGTGGCGGCGGCTGGATCACGCTCGGCAACTACCTCAACTCGGTGGTCAGCTACGGCCACTGCGAGGTGCCGGACGACACCTGCGGATCGATCTTCGGCCCCTATTTCTCGAACGCCGCCAAGGCGCTCTACGAGTGGGCCGGCGGCTCGCCCGCACCGACCATGAAGCTGCTCAGGGCCCCGCCGAAGATCGTGCGCAAGCGCAAGGTCGTCTTCCGGTTCAGCAGCATCGCAGCGACGCTCGTCGGCTATCGCTGCCGGCTGGATCGCCAGAAGGCGGTCGGCTGCTCGGCGAGCATCTCGATCAACCAGCTCAGGCCCGGCAAGCACACGCTACGGGTGTGGGCGGTGGACCAGACCGGTCACGCAAGCCGGAAGAAGGTCATCCGAAGCTTCCGGGTGATCCTGCCCCGGCGCTAGAAGGTGTGGTCAACGTCCCGAAGGTTTGGCCACACCTTCCAGATCGAGTTACAGGCCGAGGTGCTGACGGAGCAGGCGATTGACCTCACCGCCGTCGGCGCGACCCTGGGTGGCTTTCATCACGGCCCCGACCAGCGCGCCGATCGCCTTCTCGTTGCCGGAACGGACCTGCTCGGACGGTTTCGGGTTGTCCTCGATCGCCTGGATCACGATCTCCTCCAGCTCACCCGAGTCTGAGATCTGCTCCAGGCCCTTGTCGGCGACGACCGCTTCTGCGTCGGCACCGCTGGCGACCATCTCCTCGAGCACGGTCTTGCCGGCGCCATGCGAGATCTTCTTCGCCGTGACCAGCCCGATCAAGGCGGCCAGGTCGTTCGGACCGACCTTCGAGCCGGCCAGCGGCTGATCGTCCTGCTTACGCAGCTCGGCCGCGAACTCGCCGGTCACCCAGTTGGCCGCAACCCGCGGCTCGAGCGAACCGTCTGCGGCGAGGACGCCCTCGAAGTATTCAGCCCAGTCGGTCTCGAAGGAAAGCAGCAGGGCCGCCTGTTCGCTCACGCCGTCAGCCTCGTAGCGGGCGGCCCGGGCGGCCGGAAGTTCCGGCAGCGACGCCTTGGCCGCGTCCAGCATCTCCTGCGAGGGCACGATAGGGACCAGGTCCGGTTCCGGCAGATAGCGGTAATCGTGAGCTTCTTCCTTCGAGCGCAGCGAGTGAAGCTCGCCGGTCGACGGGTCGAAGTGAAGGGTCTCCTGAACAACTTCGCCGCCGGCCGCGACGACTTCCGTCTGGCGGGCTATCTCGGCGTCGATCCCCCGCTCGATGAAGCGGAAGGAGTTCATGTTCTTGAGCTCGGTCTTGGTCCCGAGCTCGGTGCTTCCGACCGGGCGGATGGAGATGTTGGCGTCGCAGCGCAGCGAGCCCTCCTCCATGTTCACGTCGGAGACCCCGAGCTGCTTGATGGTGGCCCTGAGCAGCTGGCCCCATTCGCGGACCTGGGCTCCGGAACGCAGGTCCGGCTCGGTGACGATCTCCACCAGCGGGGTGCCGCCCCGGTTGAAGTCGACCAGTGAGGCGTCCGAGCCCTTGATCCGGCCGGCGCCACCGGTGTGGATGGTCTTCGCGGCGTCTTCCTCGAGGTGGGCGTGATGGATCCTGACCTCGCCCAACCGGCCGTTCTCGGCGAAGGGTCGAACCGCCTGGGTGATCTGGTACGCCTTGGGATTGTCCGGGTAGAAGTAGTTCTTCCGGTCGAAGGTGGAGACCGGGGCCAGCTCGCAGTCGAGGGCGGCGCCGATCTGCAGCGCGTACTCGACCGCCCGTGCGTTCGGCACCGGCAGCACGCCCGGGTGGGCGAGGCAGATCGGGCAGGTGTGGAAGTTCGGGTCGTCGCCGAAGGAAAGCTCGCAGCCGCAGAACATCTTCGTCTTGGTCGAGAGTTGGACGTGGATCTCCAGCCCGATCACGGCTTCGTACTCGGTGCTCACCGGATGCCTCCTTCGAATGCGGCCGAACCGTCGAATCCGATCGCGGCCTCCAGCGCGTGGGATGCCTCGAGCAGCTTCTGCTCGCTGAAGGCGGGCGATGCGATCTGGAATCCGACCGGCAGCTCCGGGCCTCCCCCTTCCGGCTGCGCGAGTCCCGCCGGGATCGAGATCGCCGGGATTCCGGCCAACGACATCGGCACCGTGAACAGATCGCTCAGGTACATCGACCAGGGGTCCGAGGTCTTCTCGCCCAGCCTGAAGGCGACGGTAGGCGAGGTCGGGGTGACCACGAAGTCGACCCGACCGAAAGCCTTGTCGAAGTCCTCGACGATCCGGGTGCGGACCCGCTGGGCACGCCCGTAGTACGCGTCGTAGTAGCCGGAGGAGAGCGCGTAGGTGCCGAGCATGATCCGCCGCTTGACCTCGGGGCCGAAGCCGTCCTCGCGGGTCACCTCGTACATCGAGAGCAGGTCATCGTCGCTGGCCCGGAGGCCGTACCGGACACCGTCGTAGCGGGAGAGGTTGGTCGAAGCCTCGGCCGGGGCAAGCACGTAGTAGGCGGAGATCGCGTGGCCGGCATGCGGCAGCTCTATGTCGACGATCTCGCCGCCCAGGTCGGCGATCTTGATCAAGGTCTCCTCGAAACGGGCCAGCACGCCCGACTCGATGCCCTCCCGCATGAGGCCCCGCGGCACCCCGAAGGTGAGGCCGTCGAGACGCTCCGCGGCCGGTGCCTCGATGCCGCCCTCGATCCCGACCGAGGTCGAGTCGTACTCGTCGCGGCCCTGCAGGACCGAGAGCAGGAGCGCTGCGTCGGTGACGTTCCGGGTCAGCGGCCCGCACTGGTCCAGGGACGAGGCGAAGGCGATCATCCCGAACCGGGAGATCGAACCGTAGGTCGGCTTGAGTCCGACGATGCCGCAGAACCCGGCCGGCTGGCGGATCGAGCCGCCGGTGTCGGTGCCGAGCGACCACGGAGCCAGCCCCCCGGCCACGACGGCGGCGGAACCGCCGGAGGACCCGCCGGGCACCCGTTCCCTGTCCCAGGGGTTGAGGCAGTTCCCATAGGCGGAGTTCTCGTTCGAGGATCCCATCGCGAACTCGTCCATGTTGGTCTTGCCCAGCATCGGCATGCCGGCCGCCATGGTCTTCCGGACCGAGGTAGCGGTGTACGGCGGGATGTAGCCGCCGAGGATCTTCGAGGCGGCGGTGGTCGGCACGCCTTCGGTGCAGAAGATGTCCTTGATCGCCAGCGGCACGCCGTTCAGAGGCCCGCCGTCCGCCGTCACCCCGGCCCGGGCCGATTCGCGATCGGCCTTCCACAGGTAGCCGTTCAGCTGATCGGCCGCGACCCGTTCCAGCCAGAAATCGAGCACCTCGTCGGCCGAGACTTCACCGGCGGCGATCCGGGCGGCGGTTTCGGCGCCGCTGGCGGCGAGCAGTTCGAGGTCGGCCATGTTCAGGACTCCGCCTGCGGTGAAGGCACCCGGAAGGCACCGTCGTGGGGGTCGGGAGCCTGCGACAGCGCGACCTCACGGTCGAGGCTGGGCCGTGGTTCATCCGCACGCAGCACGTTCTCGAGCGGCACCACATGCGAGGTCGGGGCCACCCCTTCGATGTCCACCTCGGCCAGCTTGTCGACGTGGACGAGGACCGAGGAAAGCTCCCCGGTCAGGGTGTCGATCTCTTCGTCGCTGAGTCGCAGCCGGGAGAGCCGGGCGACATGGAGAACCTGTTCGCGCTCAATCACGAAGCTGAGTCTATGGACGCGCCGACCGGGACGTCAGGCCGTGGTTTCAGTGCTCGCGGATGACGCTTCGCCAGACGCTGACCGACATCGCCAGGGTCGCCGCGAAAGCCAGCCAGAAGCCGGACTGGAACCCGCCGTCCGGCGGGAACACGGCCTTGGCCAGCAGCACTATTCCCAGCAGCAGCGAGATCGGCCACAGGGTCGTCTCGTAGACGATCGGGACGTTGGTCCTCGCACTGCTCGCCACCACCAAGGGCAGGCAGGCGGCCATGACCGCGATCAGGAGCAGGAGCACGTCGAGGAGGTCGGGTGACTCGAAGGCGGCCTCCCCTCCGTTCCAAGGCAGGATCAGCGCGGCGATAATCGCCAGGCCGAAGACGCCGACCAGCCACTCCGCCGGATGGACCCGCCTGAGGTTCACTTCGCTCTCGCCTTGGCGGCGCTGAGGGTGTTGACCATCAGCATGGCGATGGTCATCGGACCGACCCCACCCGGGACCGGGGTGATGGCTCCGGCCACATCGACGACTTCGTCGTAGGCGACATCGCCCTTGAGGCCGTCCTCGGTCCGATTCATTCCGACGTCGATGACGACGGCGCCCGGCTTCACGGAATCCCCCCGGATCAGCTCCGGCACGCCCACAGCGACCACCAGGACGTCGGCCCGCCGGGTCACCTCGGCGAGGTCCCGGGTGCGCGAGTGAGCACAGGTGACCGTCGCGTTGCGACCGAGCAGCAGGCTGATCATTGGACGGCCGACCAGGTTGGACCGCCCCACGACCACGGCCTCCGCCCCTTCGAGATCGGCTCCGACATGGTCGAGCAACTCGATGATTCCGGCCGGCGTGCAGGAGACGAGGCCGGGACGGCCCCCGGCCAGGAGCCCGGCGCTGGTCGCGGTCAGCCCGTCGACATCCTTGGCGGGATCGATCGCCTCGATCACCGCGTCGGGATCGATGTGGTCCGGCGGCGGCATCTGGACCAGGATCCCGTCGACTCCGTCGTCGTCACCCAGCGCCCTGACCAAGGTGAGCAGGTCCTCCTGGGTGGTCTCGGCCGGCAGCTCGTGGTGGACCGAGCCGATGCCGACCGCCTCGCAGGCCTTGAGCTTGTTGGCGACGTAGATGTGGGAGGCGGGATCGTCACCGACCAGGACCGTCGCCAGCACCGGCTGGCGGCCGCCCCCGGCGATGAGCTCCTTCACCTCTTCGGCCACCCGCTCACGAACCTCGGCCGAGACCTGCTTGCCATCGATGATCTTCGCGCTCAACTCTCTGCCTTCCGTCGGGTCGGTTCCATTCAAGCCGATCGCTTCTGGATCGGCGCGTATTCGGCCATCAGCTTTCGTTCGCTGCCATCGTTGGCGAAGCGGACGATGATCACCCCGCCCGGCTCGGCTCCGATCACCACGCCGTCGCCGAATGAGGCGTGGGTCACATCATCACCGACCACGAGCTGGACTGCGGTGCCGGGTTGGACCGGGCTCGGTGCGGCGCCACCGCCTGGACGGGGGCGTCCGGGCGCCTGGTAGCTGCGGGCCCGACCGCTGCCGCCGTACCCGGAGCCGGAGTAGCCGCTGGTGAACCCGCCCTGCCCGACGGCAGAGCCCTGCTGATGGACCAAGGTCATCGGCAACTCGTCGAGAAACCGGGACGGCATCGTCGCCTCGGCCCGGCCTCCGAACATGCGGCGGGTGCGGGCGCTGGTCAGGTAGAGACGCTTGCGGGCACGGGTGATGCCGACGTAACAGAGCCGCCGCTCTTCTTCCTCCTCGCCCTCGTCCAGAGCCCGTTGGTGGGGGAAGACACCGTCCTCGCAGCCGATGATGAAGACCGTGTCGTACTCGAGCCCCTTGGCGTTATGCAAGGTCATGAGGGTCAGCATCTCCTCCTTCTTCGCGAGCTTGTCCTGCTCGGAGTAGAGCGAGATCTGCTGGAGGAACTCGTCCAGCGGGGGCACGTCGGAATCGCCCTCGAGGGCGCGGTTGGCATCGAACTCGCCGGCTACTCCGACCAGTTCGCGCAGGTTCTCGATCCGGCCTTCGGCCTCGATCGTCCGCTCGGATTCAAGCGCCTCGAAATAGCCGGTCTCGTCCAGCACCTTTTCCAGCAGATCGGCCAGCGGGCGCCCCTCCGCGTCGTCTTTCAGGCTGTTCATCGTGCGCTGGAACTCGGTGACCGCGCGGACCGCCGCGGTTCCGACCCCGGGGACGTTCTCGACTTCGCCGGCCACGTCCCAGATGTCATCCCCGGTGGTGTTGGCGAAGGCGAGCAGGCGGCCCTGGGTCGTGTTGCCGATCCCTCGTTTCGGCGAGTTCACGATCCGGGCGAAGGCTACGGTGTCCCGTGGATTGGCGATGTACTGCAGATAGGCGATCGCGTCCTTGATCTCGGCCCGGTCGTAGAACCTGGTGCCGCCGATCACCTTGTAGGCGGTGCCGAAGCGGACCAGCGTGTCCTCCAGCACCCGGCTCATCGCGTTCATCCGGTAGAAGACCGCCACGTCGAGCGGCGAGATCCCCTCTTCCTCGACCAGTCGCTCGACCTCGCCCGCCACCCAGCGGGCTTCTTCGTGCTCGTCGCCGAGCCGCACCACCTCGATCTCGTCGCCCTTGCCGAGATCGGTCCAGAGCTTCTTCGGCCGCCTGTCCCGGTTGTTCTCGACCACCGCGTTGGCGGCCGAGAGGATGGTCTGGGTCGAGCGGTAGTTCTGCTCGAGCTTGACCACCTTCGCATCCGGAAAATCCTTCTCGAAGTCGAGGATGTTGCGGATGTCGGCGTGACGGAAGCCGTAGATCGACTGGTCCTCGTCGCCGACCACGGTCAGATTGCGATGCTCGCCGGAGAGCAGCTGGAGCAGCCGGTACTGGGCGTGGTTGGTGTCCTGGTACTCGTCGACCAGCACGTAGCGGAAGGACCGCCTCCAGCGCTCGCGCACCTCGGGGAACAGCTCGAGCAGGTTCACCATCCGGACCAGCAGATCGTCGAAGTCCATCGCGTTCGACTCGACCATCCGCTGCTCGTAGAGGGCGTAGACCCCGGCCACGGTGTCCTCGAAGTAGGAGCCGCCGAGCTTCTTGTACTCCTCGGGGTCGACCAGCTCGTTCTTGGCTCCCGAGATCGCGTTCTTGATCGCCCGGGCCGGGAACCGCTTGGGATCGACGTCGAGCTCTTCCATGACCCGCTTGATCATGCGGATCGAGTCGGCCTCGTCGTAGATGGTGAAGGCCCGCGCGTAGCCGAGCTTCTCGGCGTCCCCGCGGAGCATCCGTCCGCAGGCCGAGTGGAAGGTCGTGACCCACATGGCCCGCGCCTTCGAGCCGATCAGCTCCTCGACCCGTTCCCGCATCTCGGTCGCGGCCCGGTTGGTGAAGGTGATCGCGAGGATCTCCCCCGGCCTGGCCTGCCGGGTCGCCAGTAGGTGAACGATGCGATGGGTCAGCACCCGGGTCTTGCCGGAGCCGGCTCCGGCGATGACCAGCAGCGGACCGTCGCCGTACTCGACGGCTTCGCGCTGCGGCGGATTCAATCCATCGGCGAAAAGGTGAGCCGGCGCCCCGGGCCCGGCCTCGTCGGGGCCTGGCGAGTCGGGTACGCCGCCCTCATAGCTGCTTGCTGCTTCCACCCGTCGAGGATACCCGTCGACCCGGCGGGGCCGGAGGGCTCAGCCGCCGGCCGAGGACCGTCCCTTTTTCGGCTCGCCACCCGGTTCGTCGACCTCCGGCTCTTCCGAGCCGGAAAGCTCGGCGACCTGCTTCTCGAGCTCCTTGATCCGAGCCGAGAGCGACTTGACCGCGTCCTGGAGCGGGTCGGGCAGGTGGATCCAGTCGGCGTCGGGGCCCTCGACCTTGCGGCCGTCCACCCGCACGGGGTGCCCGGGGTTGCCGACCACGGTCGAGCAGGGTGGCACGTCCTCGACCACGACGGTGTTGGCCCCGATCTTCGCCCCATGGCCGACCGCGATCGGCCCGAGCAGCTTCGCCCCGGAGCCGATCGTCACGTTGTCGCCGACAGTCGGGTGGCGTTTGCCCGACTGGAATCCGGTGCCGCCCAGCGTGACGCCCTGGTAGAGGGTCACGTTCTCGCCGATCTCGGTGGTCTCTCCGATCACCACGCCGGATCCGTGATCGATGAAGAGCCCCGGACCGATCTTCGCCCCCGGGTGTATCTCGATGCCGGTGATCACCCGGCTCAGGTAGGAGACGGCCAGCGGCAGCAGCGGCACCCCGGAGCGGTGAAGGAAGTTCGCCAGCCGGTAGGCCAGCAGCGCCTGGACACCCGGCCAGGTGAGCAGGATCTCGAGGCTCGAAGCCCCGGCGGTCGCCGGATCCCGCCCACGGGCCGCGGCGATGTGGGAACGGATCCCGCCGATGGAACGGGTGATCAGGTCGGCTGCCACCGGCACAGCGTAAAGGCTTCCCCGCCGGTTCGGTCGGTTTCACGGTGAGGTTGAAATTTCGGGCGCTATATGACGAAAAAGTCAACCTCACCGCAACCACGCGACGTAAGTCTCAGGCGGCGAAGAAGGGAAGCGACATGTACCGGTCGCCGCTGTCGCAGATCAGGGTGACGATCCGCCCGCCTGCCAGGTCCGGACGTCTGGCCAGCTCCAGGGCGGCATGTACGTTGGCGCCGGCCGAGATGCCGCCGAGAATGCCCTCCCGTGAGGCGAGGTGCCTGGCGGTTCTGAGCGCATCGTCGTCACTGACCGGGATCACCTCGTCGATCAGCTCCGTGTCCAGCACTTCCGGCACGAATCCGGCACCGATCCCCTGGATCCTGTGCGGGCCCATGCGACCGCCGGAGAGCACCGGCGACGAGGCGGGCTCGACCGCGTAGATCCGGGCGTCCGAGCCCTGTTCCTTCAGGTAGCGGGCCACGCCGGTGATCGTGCCGCCTGTCCCGACCCCGCAGACGAAAGCGTCGATGTCACCGGCGGTGTCGGTCCAGATCTCGGGACCGGTCGAGCGGAAGTGGGCCTCGGGATTGGCCGGGTTCGAGAACTGGAGCGGCATGAACCCATGACGCTGCTCGGCCAGCTGCTCAGCCAGCGCGACCGCTTCGTCCATCCCCCCCATCGAGGAGGTCTCCACCACTTCCGCCCCGTAGGCGCGGAGCAGCTTGGCCCGCTCGCGGCTCATCCCCTCCGGCATGGTGAGGACCAGCTGGTATCCGCGGGCGGCACAGATCATGGCCAGGGCGATCCCGGTGTTGCCGCTGGTCGGCTCGACGATGGTCGACTCGCCCCTGATCAGCTGGCCCTTCGCCTCGGCCGCCCCGATCATCGCGGCCCCGATCCGGTCCTTGACCGAACCGCCCGGATTGAAGTACTCGAGCTTGGCGCAGACCTGCGCGTCGAGCCCGTCCGCGATCCGGGCCAGCCAGACCAGCGGGGTCCCGCCGACCGTCGCCGATGCCTGCGGGGCGATCAAATGAAGTACATCCTCGCTGCCGCGTCTTCGGCTTCGCGCTCGTAGAGGTCCTGGATCGTGGTCTCGCCGAACACGCCGCGCAACGCCCGCACCCCTTCGGCCCAGATCCCCCCGGCCTCGTCGGCCTCCTGGCCGACTTTGCCGTCGAGCGCCTGCACGACTTCGAGCACGGTCACCTCCCGTGCCGGGCGGGCGAGAACGTACCCGCCCTTGCTGCCGCGGCGGCTGGTCAAGAGGCCGGCCCGGCGCAGGGTCGAGAAGAGCTGCTCCAGGAACTGGTCGGGGATGTTCCGGCGCTCGGCCAGCTCCTTCACCGGCATCGGCCGCTCACCAGCTCCGGCCAGCTCGACCAATGCCACCACGGCATAGCGGGATTTCGACGTAACCGAGATCACAACACACTTTGTACCGCATCACGCGGCGGAAAGCAGAGTAACCCAGTCAGAAAACAGGGAATTAGGGCAGATTCAGACGGGCAGACTCGATTCGAGCCAAAGTCTCTTCTCTCCCCAGTGCGGCGACCGATTCGAAGATTCCCGGTGAGATGGTGGTTCCCGTGATCGAGACGCGGATCGGCTGGAAGACTTTGCCGGCCCCGAGCTCGAGCTTCTCCGGAAGCGGCTCGATCGCCGCCTGGACCGCCTCGATCGTGAAGCCGTCCCCATTGGGCCCGCCCTCTCCCGCTTCGATTCCGGCCAGTGCGGCCTCGACCTCGGTCAGCACCCTGCCGGCGTCTCCCTTCATCACCTTGCGCCAGGCCTTGTCGTCCTGCACGGGCGGCTCGAAGAGAAAGCGGATGAGCGGCCACACCTCCTGCAGGGTCTGCGCCTTTTCCTGGACGATCTCGCAGCCGAAGGAGAAGCGCTCCTCGTTGAGCGGACGTCCGGAAGTCTCGGCTTCGACGAACTCCCGCACCGCGGCCCGGTACGCGTCGATCGGCATTTCACGCATGTAGCGCCCGTTCATCCAGCGCAGCTTCTTCTCGTCGAACACGGCCGACGACCGGCCGACGTCCTCCGGCCGGAACCGCGTGACCAGTTCCTCGGTCGAGAGCAGGGTCTCGTCGTCTCCCGGCCCCCAGCCGAGCAGGGCCACGTAGTTGCGGATCGCCTCCGGCAGGTAGCCGGCATCGCGCAGCTCCTGGACCGAGGCGGCACCGTGGCGCTTCGAGAGCTTCTTGCCGTCGGGACCGTGGAGCAGCGGCACATGCGCGTAGCGCGGCGGCTCGATCCCGAGGGCCTCGAAGACCAGCAGCTGCTTCGGAGTGTTCGAGAGGTGATCGTCGCCGCGGATCACCTCGGTGATGCCCATGTCGGCATCGTCGACGGCGACCGCGAAGTTGTAGAGCACCGAGCCGTCGTTTCGGGCGATGACGAAATCGTCGTAGCTCTTGTTGGGGAAGCGAACCTCGCCGCGGATCAGGTCGTGGACCACGGTGTCGCCTTCGTCGGGCACCCGCAGGCGGATCGCGCCGGTGCCGTCCTCCGAAGCGGTGCCGCGGTAGCCGCGGTCGGCTCCGTGCTCGGCCTTCCACGCCTTGACGTCATCGGCGGTCGCCGAGTCGCGGTAGGCGGCGCCGGATTCGAGCAGCTTCTCGAGGGCCGCCCCGTGAGCTTCGGCCCGGCCGACCTGGGAGATCGGCCCCTCGTCCCAGTCCAGTCCCAGCCAGCGCAGGGCATCGAGGATCTGAGCGACGTTCTCCGGGGTCGATCGCTCGAGGTCGGTGTCCTCGATGCGCAGCACCATCTCGCCACCGCCATGACGGGCGGCGAGCCAGTTGTACAGTGCGGTTCTGGCCCCCCCGATATGCAGTGCGCCGGTGGGAGAAGGTGCGAATCTGACCCGGAGGCCACTCTTTTCGATGCTCATCGGTGCCCATGTTTCCACAGCGGGGTCGATCGCGAAGGCCGTGTCCCGCGGAGAAGCGATCGGCGCCGAAGCCGTGGGGGCATCTGAACGGGTCCGGCTCGCTACGATTGGCCGATGAAGCGATCCCTCACCGTTCTGTCGGTCATCGCCGCGGCCGCCTTCGCCCTCCTCGCAGCGTCGGGGTCCCAGGCAGTGAAGCTGCCCCCGAAGAGCCACTGCATCGCTCCGACCCTGAAAACGGTGAAGAAGGGGAACCGCGGGTTCAAGCCAGAGCGCTGGTTCACCCGTCGCCTCCACCGGGCGGGCTGCATCGGCCGGGCGAACCCGAAGAAGTTCAAGGCGTTCTCGTCCGAATGCAAGGCGAAGACCAAGAGCGCCGACGCCTACCTCTCGACGCTTCAGGAAGATTTCACCCAGCGGCTCGACGCGCTGCTGCTGAACAACCAGCCCCGCCTGCTGCAGCTGGACGCCAGGGAGATCTCGCTGCTCAACGAGCGCAAGGCGGTAAATCGCCAGATCCGCAACTCGGGGCCGAGGAAACGCGCCTCGCTGAACAGACGCCTACGCAAGATCGATCAGCAGCTGATCACCGTCCGGACGAGACGAGCCCAGATCAACTATTCGATGAATACCCGGGCGATCACCCGCCGAGGAGCCGCCGGGGTCTGGCTCGCCTACTTCGACGGTGTCGCCTACGGGTGCCTCAAGGCTTTCCGCGCGTCGCCCTACCTGACCGTCATGCGGGAGCACTTCCTGAGCCAGTTCGCGGCGGCCCAGTACGTTTCGCCGCGGCCCACTCGCGCCAACATCGCCACCTGGTCGAACCTGCTGTCGGCTCGTGCCCTCACCCCAGCCGGGACGCAGGCATACAACTAGAAGGTGTGGTCAAAACGTCCCGAAGGTCTGGGGTTGTGTGCGGGTGGGATGCAAGCGGAAGGGCATGAGACGGGCTGGTGGCCCGACGTTGCCCTTACGTGAAGCAGGCCGCCCGCACAC
>Ga0153956_1002217_pt1 | contig 14900 bp, 17 predicted proteins | sample TSFL040MetaG_FD_104704 | JGI IMG/M metagenome (GOLD analysis project Ga0153956, IMG submission 104704) | Attine ant fungus gardens microbial communities from Florida, USA - TSFL040 MetaG | ecosystem: Host-associated > Fungi > Mycelium > Unclassified | place: USA: Florida, Wekiwa Springs... | reverse complement strand
TGATGCGAACTTCGGAATTAAAGGGACACTGGCAAGTTTATGATTCTCGTGTGGTTCAGGTTCAGAAGTCCGCTTCACCGGCTCGCCGCGATAGTGTGGCGGACTTCTGAACCACCACACTAGACTCCCGTTCGCGACGAATTTGCGGCGAACCCGATGTATCCCGGCCGCAAGACATCATTCCTCCCGTTCTGGGAAGAATGATTGTGAACGACGGTGCGTGTGTCGAGGTCGTGTCAGATCTTGTAGTCGACGAGAAGCGCCGAGGCCGCGGTGCTGTCGCTGTCGCCCGTGGCGTCGTAGCCGGCCGTGGACGAGGATTGCGACTCCTTCAGCGACTGGAGGAACTGTTGCAGCAGATCGCTGGCGCTGCTCGTGCCGGACGAACTGTCGGCTGACGACGATGTTCCTCCGGCGCCGCCGTGATGATGACCGCCGGCCTTGTGACCGCCGCCCGCGCCGCCGGGTGCAGGCGCCCCATCCGGTCCACCGGCACCGCCGCCTGCAAACGCATTTGAAAACACGCTCTGCAATTCCGCGGCCTGATCGCCGGTCAATTTGCCGCTCGACACTTCACCCGCGATGAGATCGCCGATCTTCGACTGGAGATCGTCAGGCGGCTGCTGCGTTCCGGTCGTGTCCGGCGCGCCCTGACTTTGCAGCGACGAGTCGATATCGGTCAGCGCCGACGACAGCGCATCCTGATCGGATGAGCTGATGGCGCCGGACGACACTTCGGACTGAAGTTCGTCCTGGAGTTTTTGAAGCGGTGAAAGATACGCGGAGGGACTGGCGGCGGAGATGGATGTCATGACAGGCTCCGGGAATGGGACGATCGAAAGAGCACGCGAGGCTAGGTTCCACGGCCTTAAGGAAGCCTTTTTGTTGACGTTTCAGGATGTTGCCCGGTGTTGCCCGTCCCGTGCCGGAAACATACCGAAACAAAATTCCACTGCATCGTCCCGCGAATCCGGGAGAAAAGACCGTCATGGCAACAGCATCGCCCAACATCCTTGTCGTCGAGGACGACCGCGAAACCCGCGCCCTGATCGCGCGCTATCTGCGCACCAACGCCTGCAGCGTCGCCACCGCCTCCGACGGCAACGAGATGTATCGGGCGATGGCCGATCGCCGCGTCGACCTCGTGATTCTCGATGTCATGCTGCCCGGCGAAGACGGGCTGAGCCTCTGCCGCAAGCTGCGCGCGGAGTCGGAGGTGCCGATCATCATGCTGACGGCGCGCGGGGAGGATGTCGATCGCATTCTCGGACTGGAAATGGGCGCGGACGACTATCTCGCAAAGCCGTTCAATCCGCGCGAATTGCTGGCGCGCATCGGCGCGGTGCTGCGCCGCCAGGCCAGCGCGCTGAACGCGAGCGCCATGGGCGGCGCCAGCGCGATGACCTTTCAGGGCTGGCGCATCGACCTCCGGCTGCGCGAACTGCGCAACCCGGAAGGCGCCCGGGTCGCGATGACCAGCGCGGAATTCGACCTGCTGCGCACATTCTGCGAGCGGCCGGGCCGCGTTCTGTCGCGCGACAGCCTGCTCGACCTCACCCAGGGCCGCAATGCCGGATCGTTCGAGCGCAGCATCGACGTGCTGGTCAGCCGCATCCGGCGCAAGATCGAGAGCGATCCGGGCCAAGCGACCATCATCAAGACGGTTCGTTCCGGCGGCTACATGTTCACGCCCGTGGTGGAACCGGCGTAATGTCGCGCCGACATCGTCTGTGAGTGACCCGTGGGCGGCCGATGATGAAGTTTCCCGGACTTTTGAACCTGCGCGGCGTCAGCGGACAAATCGCGGCGCTGGTCGTGGTTTCCATTCTCGCGCTTCATCTCATCGTCACGACGATATTCTGGCTGCACCGGCGGGATGCGCCCGATCCGAGGGTCGATTACGGACACGGCCAGTTCATGACCGCGGTCGAGCTCCTGGGAGCCGCGGCACCCGCGGACCGGCCGCGGCTGATGGCCGACATCGCGCGGACATTTCCCCAACTCGACATCAGGGCTTTGCCGGCGGACGCCGACGCCACCGCCGCCGAACCCGACACCCACATCTTTTACGGCCTGCGTCATCATCTCGGTCGGGGCTACCGGATATTCTCGCCGGCCGGCGGCCGGACCGGCAGCGTCGGCGTGATCCTGCCCGACGGCGCGAAGTTGTCGGCACGCCTGCTGCCCGGCCGTGGCCCTCGCCCGTTCTGGGGCGGGCCATGGATGGCGACGCTTCTGTTCGCCGCGATCAGCCTGACCCTGCTCGGGTTGTGGGCAGCGCGCGCGCTGACCGCGCCGCTGTCATCGTTCGCAAGAGCCGCCGAGACCTTCAGCCTGAACGGCACGTCCGCGCCGCTCCCCGAACGCGGCCCGGAAGAAATCCGTTCCGTCGCCAGGGCGCTCAACCGCATGCGCGGCCGCATCACCGGCCTGATCGACGACCGCACGCGGATGCTCGCCGCCATCAGTCACGATCTGCGGACGCCGATCACACGGCTGCGGCTCCGGTCGGAATTCATCGAAGACGAGACGCATCGCCGCCACATGCTGCGCGATCTCGACCAGATGCGCTCGATGCTCGAGGCGGTGCTGTCGTTCCTGCGCAACGACCGCCGGCTGGAGCAGGTCACGCTGATCGACATCGCGACCACTCTGCAACTGATCGCGGACCAGTTCATCGATATGGGGCACAAGGTCGGCTACGACGGCCCGCCCCATGCGATGGTCCTCGCCCGGCCCGACGACCTGCATCGCGCCATCACCAACCTCGTCGAAAACGCCGTGCGCTTCGGCGCCGAGGCGATCATCCGTCTTCGCGTGTCGCCGCAGACCGCGATCATCGAAGTCGAGGACGACGGCCCCGGCATCTCCGACGCGCGCAAGGACACCATGCTGGAACCGTTCGTGCGTGGCGACGACGCGCGCACCATGGACGAATCCGCGGGCTTCGGTCTCGGACTCTCGATCACCCGCGCCATCGTCGACGCTCACGGCGGCACCCTCTCGCTCAACGACCGCCAGCCACACGGGTTGATCGCGCGGATCGAACTGCCGGCCGGCGCGCAGCGGCAAGCGGCCTGATTCTGTTTTTCACGACGAAGCGGAACCGAACATGGCGCCATGCGCTGCGCTGATGGATTTTGCCACACGAAAGTCTTGATTAAGGCGCGAAAGGCAAGAGCCTTTCCGCTTCTGCCGGACTCAGAAGCGGGGCTCCATGATTTTGATGTGACGCGTTTTCTTCACGCGAACCGGTATCCACTTCGCTCGAAAACGCTATAGTCAGCAAAACAGCAGGCCGCTCGTGAAGCATTTCATTCAAATTGTCGCGGTGTCCGCCGCATTGACGATGGCGGGATCGGCACCGTCGTTCGCCCAGCACGCGCAATACGACGCGATGGTGGCTATGCACGCGCAGGCCAATGGGGTTCCGGAAGCGCTGGTCCATCGCGTCATCAGGCGCGAAAGCGGCTACAACCCGCGCGCGGTCCATCGCGGCAACTACGGCATGATGCAGATCAAGCTCGCGACCGCCCGGGGCCTTGGTTACACAGGCACCGCCGAGGGCCTGCTCGATCCCGAAACCAATCTCACTTATGCGGTGAAGTATCTCGCCGGCGCCTATCGCGCCGCGAACGGCGATCACAACCGCGCCGTGGCCTATTATGCCGGTGGCTATTATTACGTCGCCAAGCGCCAGCGGCTGCACCGTGCCCGCCAGGAGGCGATGAGCGCCAGCGCGCAAGCCTCCGGCGCGCCGCTTGCGATTGCGCCGCGCTGAAATCGCGCGGCGCCGATCCTCTCGGTGATCCTGCTCAGTCCAGCGCGGGCCTGATCTTCGGAGCGGCGGTCCCGGTCCGCATGAACACCACCGCCTCGACGTCGCCATAGACTCGCCGCCAGCCGTCGAGGCGGTCGAGCAGGTGGACCGCGGGCGACGAAGGGCCGAGCAACACCGCGTCGATGCGGTCGTCGTCGAGCAGCGCCAGAAACTTGCCGATGTCCTGAAGCTGAAGCGCGCTGTTATAGGCGAGTATGAATTGCTCGCCGTAGAGTTCGGCGCGGCTGTCGATGAAGACCGGCACATCTGCCGCGATCAGCGAACCGCCGAAGAAGTAGTCGTTGAGAACGCGCCGCGCGCCATGGTCCCTGAGCGCCTGAACGGCGCCCGACAGCGACTTCCCCGCCAGGGGAACATAGGTATGGCTCGCGGCGAAGGCGGCGGTGAAACCTCCAAGCACAAGCGCGACAGCGGCCAACCGGACGAGCGGCATCGGCGCCGGCGGAATCGCCATCGTCCTCCACGCCGCGAATTGCGCCGACAGCGGCTCCGCCACCACGAGCGGCAGCAGGAAGGCAAAAATCTCGATGTTGCGATTGTGCGCGATCGCCATCTGCATCAGGCCGACCGCCAGCACGACACGGGGTAGCGGCAGCACAACGCCGCGATAGAGCGCGAGAGCGATCAGAGTCAGCAGGCAGACCTCGAAGCCGCCGACGCGAGAGAAATCGACAGGCCGCCATTCCGCGATCAGCGACAGCACTTCCCCGAGCGACAGGATATTCCGCGCCGCCAGCAGCGAGCCCCATCCGTAAGGCGTAACGCAACTCGCGCCGAGCGCCGCCAGCCCGAAGACCACCCAGCGCAACGCCACCTGCTTCCGATCCGCAGCCTCCGCGTTCCACAGCGCGTCGAGCGCGAAAGCCCCGATCAGCGCCAGTCCGAACACGAAGCCGCCATGAAGGTTGGCCCACAGCACCATCAGCGGCAACAGCCGCAGCGACGGCGCCTTGCCGCGACCGCTGGCGGATACGAGCCCGCTTACCCACGCGATCATCACCGGCAGCGCCAGCACATGCGGCCGCGCCAGCAGATGCGACATCGACAGAACCAGAACCGCGGCGACCACGACGCCCGTCTGCAGCGGCGGCAGAACGCGGCAGAGAACCTGCGCGAACAGCGCGAACGATGCGGCCGCGGCGAGCGCCGACAAAATCACGACGCCGGACCAGCCCCCGAGATCGAACGCTTGCGCGAACAGCACCTGCGCCAGCCATGACGACGACAGCCAGGGCGCGCCGGCACGGGTGAAGGAATAGATGTCGGTGAAGGGCACCGCGTGGTGCGCCACGATCCACTGTCCGACCTTGATCTGCCAGAGCATGTCAGGATCGTGCAGCAGACTGTCGCCGCGGATCAGCAGCAGAAGATAGATTCCCGCGCCGGCGAACAGCCAGACCGGAATGGAGGCCACGCCGCCGTGCCGGCCAACCTGCTCTGTGTCCGCAGCGCTCATCCGGATGATCCGATTGACAGAAATCGCGGCGCAACCCGGCGCCGGTGCCTGAATTATCCGGGCAAAAGCATAATTTCGGGTAAAATGCAGGGAACCGCATCGGCGTGGAAGAGTGCGCTTCCCGCGTTGACACGCCCGCCTATCGGCCTAAATTGGAAACGTTCCGAGGGGTGCTCCGTCAGGGAGCTGAGATACCGCACCGATCGCGATTCAAGCGACAGCGCGGTGACCCTTTGAACCTGATCCGGGTCATGCCGGCGAAGGGACAGGGATGTTTCAGACGACGCAAAGTTCACGCGGGGAATCCCCCGTCTCGATCATCGGCGCAGGCGTTGCGGGCGCGTGGCAGGCACTCCTGTTCGCGAAAGCCGGCCACCCCGTCACCCTGCACGAGCGCGACGACGAGACGATGACGCAGGCCACCAGCCATTGGGCCGGAGGCATGCTGGCGCCGTGGTGCGAGGCGGAAGCCTCCGAGCCCGTCATCACGCGCCTTGGCATCCGCTCGCTCGATCTATGGCGCGAGCACATGCCCGACACCCCCTTCAATGGCTCGCTGGTGGTGGCGCATCCGCGCGACCGCTCGGATTTCGAGCGTTTTGCGCGCATGACATCGGGCCATCGGCGGGTTCAGGGCAAGGATGTGAGCGAACTCGAACCGTCACTCGACGGCCGTTTTCGAGAAGCACTCTTTTTTGCCGGCGAAGGGCATGTCGAGCCGCGTCGCGTGCTGCCCGAACTGCATGCGCGTATTCGCGAAGCCGGCGGCACCGTCGCATTCGGCAGCGCACCCGACCCGCGCGACATCGAGGGTCTCGCGATCGATTGCCGTGGGCTCGCCGCGCGCGACGCATTCCCCGATCTGCGCGGCGTCAAGGGCGAGGAGATCATCGTCGAGACCGACGAGATCGCGCTGTCGCGCCCGGTGCGCTTGATGCATCCGCGCTGGCCGCTCTACATCATTCCCCGCGAGAACAATCGCTTCATGATCGGCGCCACCTCGATCGAACGCGAGGATTCGGGCGTCACCGTGCGCTCCGCGCTGGAACTGCTCAGCGCCGCCTATGCGGTGCACCCCGCTTTCGGCGAGGCACGGATTGTCGAGATCGGCTCCGGCCTGCGCCCGGCGCTCCCCGACAACCTGCCGCGGATCGCGATCGACAAGAACCGTATCGCCGTCAACGGACTTTACCGTCACGGCTTCCTGCTGGCGCCCGCGCTGGCGGAACTGACGCTCGGCTATGTCGCGCGCGGCGAGATCGACAACGAGGTGATGCAATGCAGGTGACGCGACACGTGATCGTCAACGGCGAACGGCGGGAGATCGCGTCCCGCACCGTGGACGCGCTGCTCACCGAGCTCGACTACGAGGGCACGCACTTTGCCGTCGCCGTGAATTTCGATGTGCTGCCCAGGAGCCGCTGGGCGGAAACGCCGCTGAAGGCCGGCGACGAGATCGAGATCATCACGCCGCGGCAGGGAGGGTGAGTGACATGAATTGCGCACGTCTCAGCCCCCTCCCCAGCCCTCCCCCGCAGGCGGGAGAGGGAGCACGCTCTGCTCTTATCTTCACCTCTCCCGCTTGCGGGGGAGGGAGTCGCGCTCGGCAGCGCAATTGCGCGCCAGAGCGCGGCGGGTGGGGACGAGCTCACGCGGGCCAGGTCTGCTTTGGAAAATACCCATGCTGAAATTCTACGATCGCGAATTCTCCTCCCGGCTGCTGATCGGCACGGCGCTGTATCCGTCGCCGAAGGTCATGCAGGACGCGATCCGCGCCGCGGGCAGCGAGATCGTCACGGTGTCGCTGCGGCGGGAGACCGCGGGCGGCAAGACCGGCGACGCGTTCTGGTCGCTGATCCGCGAACTCGATGTCACGGTGCTGCCCAACACCGCGGGCTGCAAGAGCGTGCGCGAGGCCGTCACCACGGCGAAACTGGCCCGCGAACTGTTCGGCACCTCCTGGATCAAGCTCGAAGTGATCGCCGACAACGACACGCTGCAACCGGACGTGATCGGCCTTGTCGAAGCCGCCGCCATCCTGATCAAGGACGGCTTTGAGGTGTTTCCTTACTGCACCGAGGATTTGAGCGTGGCGATGCGCCTCGTCGATGCCGGTTGCAAGGTGGTGATGCCGTGGGCCGCACCGATCGGCAGCGCAAAAGGCATCACCAACCGTGACGCCCTGAGGCTGCTGCGCGAGCGGCTGCCCGACATCACGCTGGTGGTCGATGCCGGGATCGGCGCGCCCTCGCATGCCGCGCAGGCGCTCGAACTCGGCTACGACGCCGTGCTGCTCAACACCGCCGTGGCGAAAGCCGCCGATCCCGTCGCGATGGCGGGCGCCTTCAAACTCGCCGTCGAGGCGGGCCGCACCGCCCATGAAGCGGGCCTGATGGACGCCCGCGACTTCGCCTCCCCTTCAACCCCCGTGGTAGGGACTCCGTTCTGGCATGCCGTATCCTGATCGATTCTATCCCGTGATCGACTCGCTGGCGTGGCTGAAGCGCCTGACCGCGCTCGGCGTCGGCACCGTGCAGTTGCGCGCGAAAGACCTCGACGACGGCGCCGCGCTGCAACTCGTCAGCGACGCGCTGGAGATCGTGAAGGGCACGCGAACGCAACTCGTGGTCAACGACTACTGGCGCGCGGCCATCGTCGCCGGCGCGACGCATCTGCATCTCGGGCAGGAAGATCTCGCGACTGCCGACCTCGACGAAATCCGCAAGGCCGGCCTGACGCTGGGACTGTCGACCCACGACGACGCCGAGCTTGAGACCGCGCTGGCCGCCAAGCCCGACTACGTCGCGCTCGGACCGATCTTTCCGACCACGCTGAAATCGATGCGCTTCGCAGCGCAGGGCATTCCGAAAATCAGCGCATGGAAGAAACGCATCGGCAACCTCCCGCTGATCGCGATCGGCGGCATCAAGCTGGAACAGGCCGCGGAGATTTTCGCCGCCGGCGCGGACTCCATCGCCGTCGTCTCTGACGTGACGCAAAACGCCGATCCCGGCGCGCGGGTGAAGGCGTGGCTCTCCTTCGACACGGAGGCCGCATAGCCATGGCCACGATGCAGACGTCGATCTTCCTCGCCGGATCGATCGGACCGGTCATGATCGCGGTCGGCCTGGCCGCACGGTTCAACCAGCGCGGCTTCCGCGAGCTGGCGCAGGAATTCGTCGGGAGTCGCGCGCCGATTTTCCTCAGCGGACTCATCATTCTGCCCGCCGGCATCGCCCCGCGATTCGTCATGGCGCGTGGCCGCGCTATGGTGCAGCGGCCGCGGATGCCGCTGATCGCCGGCGGCGCATGGACCGCCGCCGGATTGCTGTTCTGCCTTTTCGGCTATCTGCACTGAACGACATCGAACCCGAACCAGAGTTCTCGAACCGGAGACACGCCATGAACATCCGCTCCAATCCGGACACCACCCTCCCCGCCGTCACCACCGGAGGCCTTCGCGCCTCGCGCAAGATCTATGCGACGCCGGAGGCCGCGCCCGACCTGCGCGTGCCGCTGCGCGAGATCGTCCTGTCGCCGGAGGCGAAGGAGCCGAACCTGCCGGTCTACGACACGTCGGGCCCCTACACCGATCCGGATGTCATCATCGACGTCAACGCCGGTCTCTCCCGCGCGCGCACGGCGTGGGTGAAGGAGCGCGGCGGCGTCGAGGAATACGACGGCCGCGACATCAAGCCCGAAGACAACGGCAATGTCGGCGCCAAGCACGCCGCGGCCGCGTTCAAGGCGCATCACAGGCCGCTGCGCGGTCTTTCTTCACCTCTCCCGCTTGCGGGGGAGGTCGACGCGCGCAGCGCGGCGGGTGGGGGCCCCCTCCCCAACCCTCCCCCGCACGCGGGAGAGGGAGCAAGCACCGCCTCCCTCGACGCCATCCGCCGCATCCAGGCCGAGCGCGCCGCCGCCGGCTTGCCGCCGCTCATCACGCAGCTCGAATTCGCCCGCGCCGGCATCGTCACCAAGGAGATGATCTACGTCGCCGAGCGCGAGAATTTGGGCCGCAAACAACAACTGGAGCGCGCCGAAGCCGCCCGCGCGGACGGTGAATCGTTTGGCGCGAGCGTGCCCGCCTTCGTGACGCCGGAATTCGTGCGCGAGGAGATCGCGCGCGGCCGCGCCATCATCCCCTGCAACATCAACCACGCCGAACTGGAGCCGATGATCATCGGCCGCAACTTCCTGGTGAAGATCAACGCCAATATCGGCAACTCGGCGGTCACCTCTTCCGTCGAAGAGGAAGTCGACAAGATGGTGTGGGCGATCCGCTGGGGCGCCGACACCGTGATGGACCTCTCGACCGGGCGCAACATCCACACCACCCGCGAATGGATTTTGCGCAACGCGCCGATTCCGATCGGCACCGTGCCGATCTATCAGGCGCTGGAGAAGTGCGACGGCGACCCCGTCAAGCTGACGTGGGAGCTGTATCGCGACACGCTGGTGGAACAGTGCGAACAGGGCGTCGATTACTTCACCATCCACGCCGGCGTGCGCCTGCCCTACATCCACCTCACGGCCAACCGTGTCACCGGCATCGTCTCGCGCGGCGGCTCGATCATGGCGAAGTGGTGCCTCGCCCACCACAAGGAGAGCTTCCTCTATACCCATTTCGAGGAAATCTGCGACCTCATGCGCAAGTATGACGTGTCATTCTCTCTTGGCGACGGCCTGCGCCCCGGCTCGATCGCCGACGCCAACGACCGCGCGCAATTTGCCGAACTGGAAACGCTGGGCGAGCTGACGCAGATCGCGTGGAAGAAGGGCTGCCAGGTGATGATCGAAGGCCCCGGCCACGTGCCGATGCACAAGGTCAAGATCAACATGGACAAGCAGCTCAAGGAGTGCGGCGAGGCGCCGTTCTATACGCTCGGGCCGCTGACCACCGACATCGCGCCGGGCTACGACCACATCACGAGCGGAATCGGCGCCGCCATGATCGGATGGTTCGGCTGCGCGATGCTCTGCTATGTCACGCCGAAGGAGCATCTCGGCCTGCCCAACCGCGACGACGTCAAGGTCGGCGTCATCACCTACAAGATCGCGGCGCACGCCGCCGATCTCGCCAAGGGCCACCCGGCGGCGCAACTGCGCGACGACGCGCTGTCGCGCGCGCGTTTCGACTTCCGCTGGGAGGACCAGTTCAACCTCGGCCTCGATCCGGACACGGCGGTGGCCTATCACGACGAGACGCTGCCGAAGGAGGCGCACAAGGTGGCGCACTTCTGCTCGATGTGCGGCCCGAAATTCTGCTCGATGAAGATCACGGCCGATGTGCGGGAGTACGCGGCGTCGCTCGGCGACAACGAGAAGGCCGCGCTGGGCCTTCAGGCCGGCATGTCGATCAAGGGCACCATCGAGGACGGCATGGCCAGCATGAGCCAGAAATTCAAGGAGATGGGCTCAAGCGTGTATCTGGACGCGGACAAGGTGAAGGAGAGCAATAAGGCGCTGCAGTAGCTCAGTGTATAGGGCGGGTTACGACTTTGCCTAACCCGCCCTACGAGCCGCGAAACTGCTCGGCGACCTTCCGCACCGCAGCCTCGATCATTGGAATGCTCTTCTCGAGATCCCAGCCTCTCTCCGCTGCCCGCTCAGCAGAAATGATCTTGCCGTCCTCGCAGTCCAGCACCACGCCGTCCGTTGCACGAGCGTAGGCAGAGGCCGCCAGATAGGCGCTAATTCCATCGTAGACATTGCTCCCCCACCGGAATGCGAGCGCATACCTCCATTGGCGCCCGAAATCGATGTCGGAAGACTCGGCAATCAACTCAGCCGCTTTCCTGTGATCGCATTGGAAAGCCGTCGCCTTGTCGCGAAATCTGGCGGGCAATGCGCCTCTTAATTCGCCGAAAGCGAAGGGCGTCGAAAATCTGAGCGGCACACCCTCCGCTTCGATCGCCCGCTGCCAAGCATCGATCGACGCAAGTTGGTATCTGAAAATATGTAGAGCTCCATCGACATCTGTTTGCCTCCCGCGTGATGACTTCTCCGGCGCGGCCTAGTGCAGGCGCCGCGCTCGCAGCCACCGGCGCATCGCCTCACAAAAACCTCTTGTCATCCCCTCCCAGCATATCCCGCAAATTTGCCATGACCGGGAAACCATAACCGCTCCAGTCGTCGCTCCACGAGAGTTGGCCAGCCTTGTGAGCCTCGCTGGAATAAATCTCCGCGCCGATCATGGTCAGCGTGTTGACCAGTGCCTGAATGGCATCGACGCCGCGGCCAGAATTTGTGCGCGTCCCGTTCGGCCAAACGATCTCCCAACGACAATCCCACGCCTTATCATCAGTGATGGGCCAGAATATGCGCACCACTATATCGTGCACGGTGTCGCGATTTCTCAATTTTAGCGTTCGAGTGATTGGGTTCGGCATGACTAGAACCTCAATTGAGGAATGGATCGCCCCGCCAAACATGCCCCATATCTTTCTGCTGCTTGTGCCCGACAAAGGCGCGTCTGAACAAGATTACAGGTCACCTTGTCCAGCTTGTACTGAAAGTCGCACTCGGCAGCGTTCCTTGCCGCAACGCTGAATTCACGAATTGAATCCGAAGCGGAGTCCCCTGTCCAACGACCTTGATCGTCGCGCGGTTGCGCGGGATCGAAACCTGCTTTAGTGGCAGCCCGCATGAGCCGCTCGAAAATAATGTCGCTCTTGATTGCGTGCAGTTCGTCGCTCCACTGAAGGAGGTTTCTCTTCATTTTTGACAAAACATCCATCAGTGCCTCCTCGTAATTGCATGTCGAATGCTTATAGGAATAAAATCTTATTGTCAATTTATTTTTTGCTGCACGATGCCGTAGCAAAAATTGTTCACGGTCATTCAACCGGCCGATCTCCCAATTGCAACGCTTAGAACCCCCATGACCCCGTCCCCGCCGCGGACTAGCATCCGCGCGGGAAGGCACGTCATCGGGGGAAGTCATGCAGCACATCGGCGGCAACGTGGCGCACACCGTCAATTTCATGCAGGGCGCCATCACCATCGTGATGGCGCTGGCGCTCGGCGAGGCGCTGAAAGCGTTCGTCGTCAGCCACAACGATAGGCCGCTGCAATGGGAGCGGCTGCCGGTGCTGCTCGCATTCCTCTTCGTGTTCTTTCCGTTCTTCCAGAGCATCAGCCAGTATCTCTACCTGACCTACCTCAACCCGCAGACCGCGCCACCCTTCCGCCCTGGCTTCCTGATCTTCGACGGCGTCATGTACATCCTCGAGGCGGCCTGCTTCTACGTGATGGCGGGGGCACTGGCGCCGCGGCACTGGCGGCACTTCTACGGCGCGGTGCTCGCGCTGATGGCGATCGACATCGTGTGGACCGTCATCACCTATCGCCGCGGCATCCATGTCGGCGCCTGGATCTATATCGACCTCGTGGTGGTGATCGCGCTCGGCGGCACGATGTGGCTCGCGCGCCGACGCCCCTTCGCGACCATGACGCCGTCATGGATCGTGATGGTGACGCTCGGCATCACAACGGCGCTGAGCTACTGGCTCGAAAGCGAGATCTATTTCCCGTGATGGACCGCCGGGCGCTCTGGCTGCAGCGCTCGCCCCGGCATTTCGAGCGCGCTGTGGACAACCGTTCACATCGAGCCCGTCGTCCCACATTTTTCGACGCCACTTTGCAGCGATCCGCCATCCCACGACCGCCGGTTGCGCGCGGGAACCTGCTGAAGCCACGGCCATTTCAGCCGCGCGCCACAGAAATACCCCGGGTTCCAATTTCCTTGCAATCAGAGCGGGTTATCTTCGTTTAGATTTTGTTAACCACGCACGCCCACGTTTTGCCGCGAGGGTTGGGGACAGGTGATTTCGCTACCGGTTCGGCCGCGGATGCGGCCCAACGACAAACGAGGTACCGATGACCCATATCGTAGAGTACGGACCGCATCGCGACGCGCCGGAGATCCAGCCGGCCACGCCCGAGCGCGTCGTGCCGCTGCTGATCGGCGCCACCGTCGAAGAAATCGAGCGCGAACTCATATTGCAGACGCTGGCACGTTGCGAGGGCAACCGCACCCATGCCGCGCGGGTGCTCGGCTTCTCGGTGCGGACGCTGCGCAACAAGATCCGGCAATACGCAGCCGATGGAGCGGACATACCGCCTCATGCTCATGCCGGCGCGCCGGACGAACCCGGGAGCGAATGATCGCTCGCGCACGATTCCACAGGGCGAACCGGAGACGCCGGCACGCTCGAACCTTTGGCGTGCGTGGCGCGACAGAGGCGGAGGGATATCAGCATTTGCGAGATCGGATCATGACGCCATTCCGGGCGATTGGGTTGTCCGCCGCGACCCTGGCCCTGTCCCTCACACCCGCCGCCGCGCAGCAATCGCCGCCTCCCTCTCCGCCGCCCGCGCAGCTCATCGAAAAGCTCAATGCCTATGTCGGCTGCATCAACCGCCTCTCGGAGCGCTCTTACGCCTCGCGCAGCCGTTGCTTTTCATGGGCGGCCAAAAGCGGCCCGACCGGCAGGAAGCGGATCATCTACGGCACCTACACCCTCTACGACACGTCGGACTGCCGGAAGAACGTCGAGCAAGCCAATACGCTGGAGCCGCACGACGCCGCGCTCGAAGCCGCCGCATCGGCTTACGCCGATGCCGTTGGCAAACTGGAGCCGCTGCTGAAGGAAGCCGACGATTGTGACGAGCGGGAGAACTACAGCGGCTGGATGGTGGAAGGCTCGCCCCCGCGATTGCTGCGCGACGACAACCGGCTCGTCGAGAGCTATAATCGCGGCGCGAACATTTGAGGCCGCGCGCCTGCATCGGCGCGCTCATTCGCGTTGCACAACGGAACGCCGGTTTAAAACGGCTCAGCGCGGCCTGCTGACAGCGCATCGCCGCTTTGCTAGCCTCTCCCCGCTCAACGATCATAACGACGCCGGCGTGGTGAAATTCCACAAGATACAGATTCAGGATTTGTTACGAAGCAACTTGTCACGAACCGCGCCCGGCGGACGGATCGCACCACGCGCCTGTCCGCCGAGCCGCTAACATCAGGCGTACCCATGTCCATCGACCACATCCCTGCCCCGCCCGGCATCAAGGCGCCGCCGCTGTCGTTCGCGGCGCGAAGCGGCGATCTCCTGTTCATCTCGGGTATTCCCGGCTTCGACGCGTCCGGCGCGCTACCGGAGGACTTCGAGGCGCAGTTTGCAAACGTCGTCGCCAATTTCACCGGCGTGCTGGATCAAGCCGGTGCGACCATGCGCCATCTCGTCAAGGTCAACGTGCTGCTGACCCGGGCATCCGACGTCGCAACCATGAACAGGCTCTATGCCGCCGCGTTCGGCCCGGCGCCTTATCCCGCGCGCACCACCTGCGTGGTGCAGGCACTCCCCGATCCGAAAATGCTGATCGAGATCGAAGGCGTGGCGACGATGACCGGCCTTTGAGGATGCGCGCGCCCCGCGCAAGTCCACCTCCCGCCGCGCTGCCGCTGACCGCCAGTCCCAGCTAGTGTCCCGATTCCGAAGTTCGCATGTCCTTGCGGCGACCTTTGATGCGAACTTCGGAATTAAAGGGACACTGGCAAGTTTATGATTCTCGTGTGGTTCAGGTTCAGAAGTCCGCTTC
>Ga0153956_1002215_pt1 | contig 14901 bp, 12 predicted proteins | sample TSFL040MetaG_FD_104704 | JGI IMG/M metagenome (GOLD analysis project Ga0153956, IMG submission 104704) | Attine ant fungus gardens microbial communities from Florida, USA - TSFL040 MetaG | ecosystem: Host-associated > Fungi > Mycelium > Unclassified | place: USA: Florida, Wekiwa Springs... | reverse complement strand
TTCTCGCGCTTCTTCCGCGACCAGTTCCAGTTCGAGTTCTACGTCCGCAAGCTGGCGAAGAACGGTGTGCGGCTGATCTCGATTACGCAGGATTTGGGCGACGATCCGATGAGCGTGATGATGCGCCAGATCATGACGCTGTTCGATGAGTATCAGTCGAAGGAGAACGGCAAGCACACCCTGCGCGCGATGAAAGAGAATGCGCGGCAAGGCTTCTGGAACGGCGCACGTGCGCCGATCGGTTACCGTGTGGTCGCGGCCGGCGAGCGTGGCGCGAAGATCAAGAAAAAGCTCGAAATCGACCCGATTCAGGCCGAGACGGTCCGCCGCATCTACCGCATGGCGCTGAACGGCGTCGATAATAAAGGGCCGATGGGCCTCAAGTCGATCGCCACCTGGCTCAACGAGAACAATATCCGCACCCGCGATGGCGGACGCTGGGGCTTAGGCGCGGTGCATCAGGTGCTCACCCGCACCACCTATATCGGGCAGCACAAGTTCAATTATCGGGACTATCGTACCAAGGCGCCGAAGCCCGAGAGCGAGCACGCTGTCATGGAAGTGCCCGCCATCGTCTCGGAGGCGGAGTTCGAGGCGGTGCAGCGGTCTCTCAAGGCGCGTAGCCCGAAGATGATGCCGCCAATGGCGGTGGGCGGCCCCACACTGCTCACCGGCATCTGCTTCTGCGCGTGCTGCGGCGGCGCGATGACGCTGCGAACCGGCACCAGCAGCGTCGGCCGCGAGTATCGCTATTACACCTGCTCGACTAAGGCGCGACAGGGCGCGAAGGGGTGCCCCGGCATCACGGTCCCCATGGATCGGCTGAACGAAGCCGTCGTCAGCCATTTGGAGTGGCGGCTGCTCGATCCGAACCGGCTTGAGGAATTGATGGATCAGATTCTCGAACGCCGCGACGAGTGGGTGGATCAGCGGCGACTGCATGTCGCCGATCTGGAACGCCGCGCGACCGAGGCCGAAGCCCGACTCAAGCGGCTCTATGACGCGATCGAGAACGGCGTGATCGATGTGAGCGATTCGTCGCTCAAGGATCGGATCGCCGAACTGACGGCGACCCGCGATCAGGCCAGGGGCGATGCCGAGCGGGCAGTAGCGCATATCGAGAAAATCGGCCCGGCCATCACGCCCGAGAGCCTGTGCGCCTTTGCACTCGCGGCCCGCAAGAAGCTGCGTCAGCGCGACGGATCATTCGCCCGCGATCAGGTGCGGGCGGTCGCGCAGCGCGTCGAGGTGGTCAGCAAGACGGAAGTTCGGATTCGCGGCTTGCGGAGCGAACTGCTCCGAACCCTAACCGCCGCCTCTGGCGTAGAGGCGGCGGTGCTAGGCGTTCGTGCCTTTGAACCGAAATGGCGCGCCCGGAACGATTCGAACGTCCGACCCTCAGATTCGTAGTCTGATGCTCTATCCAGCTGAGCTACGGGCGCCCAAGGGAGAGCGGCACATAGAAGCGGTTTCGCGGCAGCGCAACCCCGTTGCGCAGGTCTTTTGCGCGGCATAGAGCGGACCGCATGATCCGCTATGCCGCCCTGGTGCCCGCCCTGCTCCTCATGGGCTGCGCCGAATATGCCAAGGGGCGCTTCCCCTCGCTCCAGCCGCGCCCGATCGAGAGCCGCAGCGATGCCGAGCCGGTGGTGGAGACGCCGGCCGCCGCGCCAGATCCCACGCTCGACGCGAAGGCTGCCGAGGCGAAGACGAAGATCGCCGCAACCCATGCCGGCTTCGCGACGGCGGCGGCCAGGGCGACGAGCGCAGCCGCCGCGGCCAAGGGAGATGGCGCCGGTGGCGAGCGCTGGATTGCCGCGCAATCCGCACTCGCCGATCTCGACGTCTATCGCGCCGACAGTTCGACGCTGCTGACCGATCTGCAAGAGGCGAGCCTTCAGCGCGCCGCCGGCGGCCAGCCGCCCTACCCTGCGCTTGAGGATGCCGTGATCGCCGCGCAGGCCGAGCTTGACGCCGAGACCGCGGCGATCGGCACGCTTTCGGCGCAATTGCCGCAGGGCTGAACCGTCAGGGCCGCGCGATGCGGTAGGTCAGGTGGCGCCGGAGCGGGTTTCCGTCGGCCAATGCGGGGTGATCGAAATCGCCCGCGGAATCGCGCGTCATGCCGAGCCGTTCCATCAGGCCCCAGCTGGGCGTGTTGGCCGGCACGGTGATCGCCACAATCTCCGGAACTTCCAGATTCGCCCAGCCCCAGTCGAGGCTCGCACGCGCCGCTTCACGAGCATAGCCCTGTCCCCAGGCATCGCGCCGCAGTCGCCAGCCGATCTCGATATCCCCGCTGATCGGCGTGCCCGCCGGACCTGGCTTCAGTCCGCAAAAGCCGAGAAAAGCACCATCCACCCGCCGCTCGATCGCCCAGAAGCAATGGTCGAGCTCGTCGAGCAAGGCATTCTGGCGATCCACCGCGGCATCGACGGCCTCGCGCGCCATCGGCGGGCCGAGATAGCGCATCACTTCGGGATCGTTGCCCATCGCATGGAAGGGGACGCGATCGGCGTCGCGCCAGCCGCGCAGGATCAGGCGTCCGGTCTCGATCACGCCGGACGCTCGACACCATGGACGATCATCGCACCGAGCGGCTCGTCGGCGGTGTAGAAAGGATGGTGGAAGTCGAGGCCCTCGCGCCGCGTCATGCCGAGCTTCAGCATCAGGCCCAAGGAGCGCGTATTGCCCCGGCTGGTCCAGGCGACGATCTTCGGATCGTCGGTATTCGCCCACCCCCAGGCCATGCTCGCTTCCGCCGCCTCGCGCGCCACGCCAGTGCCCCAGAGCGGCTCGGCGATGCGCCAGCCGATCTCCAGCATCCCGCCCACCGGCGTATCGGCATAAACCGCCGAGCGCCTGAGACCGCAAATACCGGCGAGCTCGCCGTCCGCTTTCGTCTCGACCGCCCACATCGAGAAGCCTTCGCTCCTCTGGCCCTCCATCTGGCTGTCGATCAGACGATCGATCCTGTGGCGCTCGGCGACGCCGCCGAAATGCGTCATCATCGCCGGTGTATTGATGATGTCGTGAAAGACGGGCTTGTCCGCCTCGGTCCACGGGCGGAGAAGCAGGCGCGGGGTTTCGATCATGCCGGGCGCTCAATCGCATAGACGATCGTGGCGCTGGACGGATGATCTGCGGGATAGGAGCGATTGCGGAAATCGAGTTCGCGCCGCCGTGTCATGCCCAACCGCTCCATCAGCCGCCACGAAGGTTCGTTGGCGATCCTCGTCCCTGCCCAGATCATCGGCGTATCGAGATTGGCCCAGCCCCAGGCAAGCGACGCACGCGCTGCCTCCAGCGCATAGCCCCGCCGCCAGTGCGCCTCGGCAATCCGCCAGCCGATTTCCGGCAAGGCATGGATTGGAGCATCCGCGTGGTTGTCGGCGATGCGGATGCCGCAAGAGCCGACCAGATCGCCGGTGGCCTTGAGTTCCGCCGCCCAATAGCAATGCCCATGGCGCGCCTGATCGTCGAGGCGCGCAGCGAACGAAGTGTCGATCTCGACAGGCATCTTGACGATCCCACCCGGCTCCGGCGCACTGGCGACAGTGCCGAACCCTGCGCGATCACGCTCGGTCCAGAGCCGCAGCCGCAATCGTTCCGTCTCGATCACGCGTTCAACAGCCGCGCGGCATGCGCGGCGTGATAGGTCAGCACGCCCGAACAGCCGGCACGCTTGAACGCCATCAGTGTCTCCAGCACCACCGCGTCGCGATCCGCCGCTCCCGCCGCGACCGCCGCCTCGAGCATCGCATATTCGCCGGACACCTGATAGGCGAACACCGGCACCTCGAAGCGATCCTTCACCCGCAATATGATATCGAGATAGGGCAGACCCGGCTTGACCATCACGCTGTCCGCGCCCTCGGCGAGATCGAGCGCGACCTCGCGCAGCGCCTCCTCGGCATTGGCTGGGTCCATCTGATAGGTCTTCTTGTCGCCCTTCAAGAGCCCGCGCGAGCCCACGGCGTCGCGGAACGGGCCGTAGAAGCCGCTGGCATATTTGGCGGCGTAGGACATGATCTGGACGTTGATGTGTCCCGCTTCCTCCAGCGCGTCGCGGATCAGGCCGACGCGGCCGTCCATCATGTCGCTCGGCGCGATGATGTCGGCACCCGCCTCGGCCTGATTGAGGCTCTGGCCGACCAGCACTTCCGCCGTTTCGTCGTTGAGGACATAGCCCGCATCGTCGAGCAGCCCGTCATGCCCGTGGCTGGTATAGGGATCGAGCGCGACGTCGGTCAGCACGCCGATCCCGGGCACCGCATCCTTGATCGCCTTGATCGCCCGGCACATCAGATTGTCGGGATTGAGCGCCTCGGCGCCGTCGTCGCTGCGCCGCTCTGCCTGTGTGTTGGGAAAGAGCGCGAGGCAGGGAATGCCCAAGTCCCGCGCTTCCCTGGCCCGCGCGACGATGCCGTCGATCGACCAGCGCGATACGCCGGGCAGCGAGGCGATCGGCTCCTCTACCCCCTGCCCCTCCGAAATGAACAGCGGCCAGATCAGGTCGGCGGGCGTCAGCACCGTCTCGGCATGGAGGCGGCGGCTCCATCCGGAGGCGCGGGTGCGGCGGAGGCGGAGTGCTGGATACTGGCTCATGCGGGTCTCGAAGAATGTGTTGCAAGGCTGACGCCCCATATTCCTTCCGTCATCCCCGCGAAAGCGGGGACCCAACTCCTATTGTTTCACCAAACGCGCCGGCTGCGATCGTGGATAGTCCGAGAGCTGGATCCCCGCTTTCGCGGGGATGACGTGGAGAGTTACGGCTATGCCCCTATCCCGTCGGGTGCAGCCGCCCGGCCGGCTCGCTGGTGCCGTGCGCCTGCTCGCCGCTTTCCTCGGGATCGGGCGGCACCACCAGCACCTCGCGACGCCAGCTGCCGCGATAATAATAGGCGGCGGCGAGCGAAAGCGACACGGCCGAGCCGATCGGAAACGCCCACCACAAGGCATCGGTGCCGAGCCAATGCTGGCCATAGACCGCGAAGCCGATGCGCACCGGATAGAAGGCGATCGCCAGGATCACGAGCGGCGGCACGGTCGCGCCGTTGGCACGCACGGTGGAGAAATACACCATCGTCGCGCCGAACATCACGAACGTCCAGGACGAGATCAGCTGGATGTGCCGCGCGATCGGGATCGCCGGGCTCCGGCCGCCGACGAACAGCGCCATCACCTGCCGGTCGAACAGGATGATCGCGGCGATCACGACAAGCGTGATGATCGTATTGTAAGCGATGCCCGAGCGCGTGATCGCACCCACGCGCTCCCATTTGCCCGCGCCGATATTCTGCGCCGCCATGCTGCTGACCGCGACGCCGATCGCCATCGCCGGCATCTGGATATAGGTCCACAGCTGCTGCGAGACGGCATAGGCCGCCGCGGTATCGACGCCGAGCCGGTTGACCAGCCCCATCATCGTCAGCCCCGCGGTGGACATCACGAGCATCTGCGCGCCCATCGGCAGGCCCTTGGCGAGGATCGTCCTCACCAGCGCCTTTTCGGGGATCAGATAGCGCAGTTCGTGCCCGCGCAACCGGATCGGCAGGTCGCGCGCATAGACGTAGATCAGCAGCCCGCCCGACGAGACGATACCGGCGAACAGGGTCGCGGTGGCCGAGCCGGCGATGCCCATCTTCGGGAACGGCCCGATGCCGTCGATCAGCAGCGGGTTGAAGCTCGAATCGATCGCGACGCTCAGTGCCATGAACCATAGCGGCGTGACGGAGTCGCCGGTGCCGCGCAGACTCATCTGGATCAGTACGCCGAGCATCGAGAATGGCAGGCCCAGAAAGATCACGCGCAGATAGTCGCGCGCCATGTTCTGGGCTTCGCCCGGCGTGGCGAGCAGGCGCAGGATCTGCGGCGCGAACAGCCAGCCCAGGATCGCGATCACCACCGCGCCGCCCATCACCAGCCCGATCGCTGAGCCGAACGCGCGCCGCGCCGCCTCGATATCGCGCCGCCCGACCGACTGGCCGATCAGGATCGTCGCCGCCATGCCGAAGCCGAACACGGCGGAGAACATCAGGAACATGATGATGTTGGCGTTGCTGGTCGCCGCCAGCGCGCTCTCGCCGAGGAAGCGCCCGACCCAGATCGAGTTGATCGAGCCGTTGAGCGACTGAAGGATGTTCGACGCGAGCGTCGGCAGCGCGAAGGCGAGCAGGGTCGCGCCGATCGGGCCGGTGGTGAGGTCGCGCGCCTTGCCTCCCCTTCCGCTTACGGCAGAGGTCGCGGGGCGGCTTGCCGCCAAACTCGCCGAATCGTCGGACATGCCTTCCCCTAGCCCTTCCCGCGGGCGGGAGGAGAACTTTCGCGGTGCGAATGTTGAGAATGTTGAGGGTCAAAACGTGCCCGCGCGGCATCTACGCGGCGGCTACGCGGCACCTGATCTTCCATAGCTGGCGGCGCTTCGCTCATGGCTCACCCCTCTGGCATAATTGGCGGGTTGTAGGACAGCGGCGATTGCACACTTTCTGCTCCCCTCCCTTCCAGGGAGGGGCCGGGGGTGGGTGGCCGTATCACGACACGGTGGGCGCCAAACGAGCGGCCGGCGTCCCACCCGGACCCGACCCACCCCTAACCCCTCCCTTGCAGGGAGGGGAACCGGTTCATCCCAACCGCGCCAGCGCCACGCTCAGCCGCCCGGCTTCGGCGGCCTTCTCGGCATGATCGGCCCGCGCCTTCTCCACCGCCTCGGGCTTGGCCCGCTCGACGAAGCTCGGATTGTTCAGCCGGCCCGCGAGGCTGTCGCGCTCCTTCACCGCCGCCTCGATCGCCTTGGTGAGGCGCGCGCGCTCGGCGGCGAGATCGATGATGCCTTCGAGCGGGAAGGTGAAGGTCACGTTCTCAACCACAACCTGTGCCGCACCAGCCCTCCGCGCCTCATCCGCGTCGACCACGCCAGCGCTCGCTTGAAGAAGTTGAGTGCCGGACGACTTAGGTTCGTGAATGCGCGCAAGGCGCTGGATAGCAGAGCGATTCTTGTTCAGCCGCTCATAGAAAGCGATATCTGCGCCTTCGTGAATTACCTCTAAAATCGCGGCAGGCGGAATGTTGAGCTCTGCTCGCATCGCCCGGATCGCGCTGACGAGCGCAATCACAACATCGATCTCTCGTACTGCCTCCGGATCGATCGATCGCGCATCCGCAACGGGCCACTTCGCGACGATCAGATCATACTCGCGCTCACCCAGCTTCGACCACAACTCCTCAGTCACGAATGGCATGAACGGATGGAGCATCACGAGAATCTGGTCGAGCACCCAACCCGCAATCAAGCGGGTTTCGCCTGCGAACTGCCGCTCACTTTCAAGCTCCGAAGAGAGAACGGGCTTGATCAACTCGAGATACCAGTCGCAGAAGCGGCTCCACGCGAACTGGTAGATCGCGTTCGCCGCCCCGTCGAAGCGGTAATCGGCGAGCGCGAGATCGACCGCCTGCACGGTCTGGATCGTCTCGCCGATGATCCATTTGTTGACCGCCAGCGTCGCCGCGGGCGCCTCCAGCGTCTTGCTCGCGCCGATCCCGTTCGACTGGCAGAAGCGTGCCGCGTTCCACAGCTTGGTCGCGAAGTTGCGATAGCCCTCGACCCGCTTCTCATCCATCTTGATGTCGCGGCCCTGGCTCTCCATCGCCGCCATGAAGAAGCGCAGCGCATCGGCGCCGTAGCGGTCGATCAGCCCGAGCGGGTTGACGACATTGCCCTTCGACTTGGACATCTTCTGCCCGTCGGCGGCGCGGACGAGGCCGTGCAGGTAGAGAGTGCGGAAGGGGACATCCTTCATGAAGTGCATCCCCTGCATCATCATCCGCGCGTCCCAGAAGAACAGGATGTCGAAACCGGAAATCAGCACATCGTTTGGGTAGCGGCCGTGGAGCTTGGGGTCGGTATCGTCGGGCCAGCCCATCGTCGCGAACGGCCAAAGCGCGGAGGAGAACCAAGTGTCGAGGACGTCGGGATCGCGAAGTAGAACGATCTCGTTCACCTCATGCCCCTCATTTACGCGAGCGGCCATATTCGACATTCCGCGGCCAAAAAAATCGTCCCACGTCGACACGATCGCGAACTTCTGATCTTCGCCGTAGTACTCGGTCAGCTGATGCTGAAGCTCCGTCTCGTCGAGAGCCACAAACGTCTTGTTTTTCGACATATCGCTGAGGTCCACCGATATGCCTTTTTCGTTCTTGATCGGCCCGAACCAAGCCGGAATCCGGTGACCCCACCACAATTGCCGGCTCACGCACCACGGCTGGATGTTTTCCATCCAGTTGAAGAAGGTCTTCTCCCAGCTCTTCGGCACGATCCTGATCGCACCCGACTGCACCGCCTCGATCGGCCCCTTGGCCAAAGTCTCGGCGTCGACATACCATTGGTCGGTCAGCCACGGCTCGATCACGTCGCCCGAGCGGTCGCCATAGGGGGTCTGGATCGTGCGCGGCTCGGCATCGTGCTCGACGCCCTCCTTGTCGACGAAGGGCACGAGGAAGCCCTCGGCCTTCAACTTCTCGACCACCAGCTTGCGCGCCCAGAAGCGGTCGATGCCGAGCAGGTCGTCGGGGATCAGCCCGTCGCTGGTCTGCGTCACCTGCGCCTTGGCGTCGAGCATGTTGAGCATCTCGCCCGCCTTCATGCCGGCGCGCTTGCCCACCTCGAAATCGTTGAAGTCGTGCCCCGGCGTGATCTTCACCGCGCCGGTGCCCAGCGTCGGATCAGCATGTTCGTCGGCGATGATCGGGATCAGCCGCCCGGTGATCGGCAGCCTGATCTGCTTGCCAATCATCGCCTTGTAGCGCTCATCCTCGGGATGCACCGCGACCGCCATGTCGGCCAGCATCGTCTCGGGCCGCGTCGTCGCGACGGTGATCGCGCCTGAGCCGTCCGCCAGCGGGTAGCGGATCTGCCAGAAGCTGCCCTTCACTTCCTTCGTCTCGACCTCGAGATCGCTGATCGCGGTGCCGAGACCGGGGTCCCAGTTCACCAGGCGCTTGTCGCGATAGATCAGCTTGTCGTTGTAGAGATCGACGAACACCTTGAGGACGGCCCTCGAAAAGCCCTCGTCCATCGTGAAGCGCTCGTTCGCCCAGTCCATCGAGCAGCCGAGCCGGCGCAGCTGCTGCGTGATCTCGCCGCCGCTCTCGGCCTTCCAGTCCCAGACCTTGGCGACGAATGCCTCGCGGGTGAAATCGGTGCGCTTCTGCTGGCGCTCGGCCATCTGCCGCTCGACCACCATCTGCGTGGCGATGCCCGCGTGATCGGTGCCGACCACCCAGAGCGCATCCTTGCCCTTCAGCCGGGCGTGGCGGACCAGCACGTCCTGCAGCGTATTGTCGAGCGCGTGGCCGATATGCAGCGAGCCGGTGACGTTGGGCGGCGGGTTGACGATCGTCCACGGCTCCGCGCCCGGACGGTCGGGGCGAAACTGGCCGCTCGTCTCCCAATGCTTGTACCAGCGGGATTCGATCTCGGCGGGGTCGAAGGTCTTGGGCAGTTCGGTGGTCATGACGGAGGGCTTTACTTGCGGCGGGGCAAAAGAAAAGGGCGGCCCCGGGGACCGCCCTCTCCTTTCGCGCCGACCCGCGGATCAGATCGTGTTCGGATCGATCGTCTTGGGTGCAGGCTTCTCGGCTTTGGCCGGAACGACCTTGGCAGGCGCCGGCGCGGGCGTGGCGACCGCGGGGATCACGGTCTGGCCCATCGCGGTGCAATCGCCCGAGCTCTTCTTCTCGACCTTGGGCTGCTGATCCTTGCCATAGGACGCCATCGTCATGCTCTGCGTGCACGTGCCGTCCTTGCCCGAGGTCGTCGAGACGTAGGAATAGCTGACCGTGCCCGCGGGCATGTTCCGGAACGCGGCCATGTCGATCCCGCCGTCGGCGGCGACCGGCATCGCCTGCTGCATCGCGGCGACCTGGCGCATCATGGCGTCGTGCCGGCGCTGCATGTCGGCGAACATGCGGTCGAAATCGACGAACATCGGATCGACCGCGACCGGCACCGCCGCGACGCGCACCGGCACGATCCGGACGTCGGGCTTCCGGTCGCCGACATAATGGACCTGCGCGACCGAACCGTCGGGCAGGTCGACGTTCATGGTGTGGATCGCGCGATCCGCCGCATAGCCCGTGCCGGCCAGCGCCACCGCACCGAGCCCCGCCAGAGCCGCCTTCGCCATCAAGCGCATGAAATTCCTCCGCTGGAGTTGCAAAGCTGGGCGGGAGGCTATGTTTCGCTAGCTGAACGCCAGATTAAAGGTCGAGGCGAGTCATCGCACCATCGGCACTTGCCCCTCGGTAAGGGCAGCCATGAGATCGGGCGGCAGGGCTTCGACCACGTGAAGCGGCTTCTTCACGCGCTTGTACGCCGACAGGCTCGGCTCACCGGTCGAGTTGTTGAAGATGGCGAGCCGGTCCAGGTGCTTGCAGAACATCGCCAGTTGCTCGAACGATCGCCTGCGACGATCGATCACCTTCTGCATAGGCACGTCGTGCCCGCCTTCGCGAACACGGATGCGAATGCGCTCGAGTTGCAGCTCGACGCTATCCAGCACGACATAGAGCATGCGGATTTCGAAGCCGCGATCGCGCGCCATCTCGATCAGCGGACGATATTTGGCGGTCGAAAGCACCGTCTCGACGCCGATCGTTTGATGGACCGAGATCGACGCCCTCAACCAGGCCTCGATCCTGTCGAGAGCCCGTGCATTGGCGGCGGCTTGCTCGAGGCTCTCGACACGCACCAAACGCTCGGTCAGCAGATCCGGATTCACGATCCAGACCGATCCGCCCCAGTCTTCGATATCGGTGCGATTATAGAGCGTGCTTTTGCCGGAACCGTTCGGCCCGGCAATGATCCACAGGATCGGCCTTTCAGCCGTTCGCAGCGACGGCTGCATCGTGCGCGCGCTCGCGCCTCGCATCCCTGACCCGGCGGACGTTCGAACGGAACGCCGCGAGGAAATCCGCCTCCAGCGTGTCGCTGTCGGATTTGACGACCTTGACCGCGATCATGCTTCCGTCAGGCGCGCGCACGCGCTTCGTCTGCAGATCGCTCGCCCGGACTTGCTTGATCTTAGCCATTACCATTCTCCGATACCAAAGATAGTCGTCCGGCAGTGGTTAGGAAAGCCCTACTCCCCGCTTTTCCCCGTCCACTTGCCCATCCAGCCGAGCACCTCACGATACCATTGGCGGCTTTCCTTGGGCGACTGCACCCAATGGCTGCCACCCGGGAAGACGAGCAGGCGCGAGGGGATGTCGCGGCGCTGCAGCGCGGTGAAGGCGGCGATGCCCTGCGTGTAGGGAATGCGGAAATCGCCCTCGCTGGTGATGACGAGTTGCGGCGTCTTCCACTTGGCGACGTAATTCACCGGGTTCCATTTCTCGAACTGGTCCGGCGTCTCGTAATAGGGATGGCCGCCATGCTCCCATTCGTCGAACCACAGCTCCTCGGTCTCGTAGGCCATGGCGCGCGCGTCGAACACGCCGTCATGCTGGACGATGCACTTGAAGCGATCGGGCCAGTTGCCCTCGATCCAGTTCATCATATAGCCGCCGTACGAAGCGCCGAGCGCGCAGGCATTGCCGGCATCGAGCCAGGCGAACTGGTCGGTCGCGGCCTTCAGCCCGGCCTTCAGATCCTCGAGCGGCCAGCCGCCCCAATTCTTGTTGATCCCGTCGACGAAGGCTTGGCCGTAGCCGGTCGAGCCATGCGGATCGACCGCGACGAGCCCGTAGCCGGCGCCCGCGAACAAGGCTGGGTTCCAGCGGTACGACCAGCTGTTGTTGTTCGATCCCTGCGGTCCGCCGTGCACCATATAAGCGATCGGCACCTTGGCGTCGGCGGCTAGCCCGGCGGGCTTTACGACATAGCCCCATTCGGTCTCGTCGTTCGCGCCCTTGAAATGGAAGCGCGTGACGGTCGGCCAGTCGATCCCGGCGAGTTTCGCGGCGTTGACCGAGGTCAGCCGCGTCGTCGTCTTGCCGCTCAGAATGTAGAAGTCGTCGGGCGCGGTCAGGCTGTTCATGCTGAACACAATGCCGTGCGCGGTCGGCACGACGGCGCCGACATTGCCCTCTCCGGTCAGCCGCGTGACCTTGCCGGTGGCGGGATCGACCGACCAGATCGGGTTCTCCTGCGTATCCTCGGCAGTCACGAGAATGCCTTTGCCGTCCGGCGCCCAGGTGATCGAGCCGACCGAGCGATCCCAGCTTTCGGTCAGCGGGCGCGTCTTGCCGGTGGCGAGATCGCGCAGCATCAGAACGGTCCGGTCGGATTCGTAGCCCGGCCGCTTCATCGCGATATAGGCCAGCCACTTGCCGTCGGGCGAGACGGTCGGGATCGTGTCGGTCGCCTTGTTGTCGGCCGTTAGATTGACCGGCGCGGCCGAGCCGTCGGCGGGCGCGGCGAAGATATCGAGATTGGTCGAGAGCGGCTCGATCCGCCCCGCCTCGCGCAGCGCGAAATAGATCGTCTTGCCGTCCGCGCTCCACGATATCTCCGAGCCGTCGCCGAACGGCTTGGAGGGCGTATCGCCGACCAAACCATGCTCGATGGCGACACCATCGCCGTGCGCGCCGGCGCGGGTGAGCGGCAGGACGAAAATCTGCGAGCGCTCGCCGTTCGACCACGCGTTCCAGTGGCGAATGAAAAGCTGGTCGTAGACCTTGGCGTTGCCCGCATTCGGATCCTTCTTCTCCAACGCGGGCGCGAGGCTCGGCGCGCCGGGCTTGCGATCGGCGAAGATCAGGATCCTGTCGCCGGTCGGCGCGACCTTGAAGCCGTTCATGCCGCCTTTGAAATCGGTCAGCCGCACTGGCGTGCCGCCGGTGACCGGCACCGACCACACCGCATCGTCGCCGCCCTTGTCCGACTGGAAATAGACCGTCGCGCCATCGGATGAGAATTGCGGCGCACCTTCGTTGACGCCGGGCTCCGCAACGAGCGTCTCGGGCTTAGCGCCCGGCTTCGTCAGATCGAGCCGCCAGAGATCGGTGCGCCCTTTGTCGGCGGCGAGATCGGTCTCGCGCTGCTCCCAGACCAGCCAGTGGCCGTCCTTCGAGGCGGCGGGAGAACCGACGCGGCTGAGCATCGTCACGTCTTCGATGGTGAGTTGGCGGGCGGAAGCCGGTGCGGCGGCGAGAGCGAGCGCCAGCGCGCTCGCGGAGAGGAATATCTTCATGCCGCGATAAGAGCAGATGGCCGCGCGGCGGGCAACGCCTGTACGTGCTAGGCCAATCAATCCTCCCCCGCCAGGGGGAGCGCGCGAGGTCGAACATGCCCCGCATGTTCGAGGATCGTCCGGGGGACGATCCGACCTCGCACGCGCCGAAGGCGACGGAGGGGGAGGATGGGAATGTCCTATCGAAAGCGCGTCCCCATCCGCCCCCTCCGTCAGGCATTCGCCTGACACCTCCCCCTGGCGGGGGAGGATCGGAAGAATGCTCACTTCAGTAAGTTAGTCGCCCTGGCCGGTGATCCGCGCGATCTCGCGTGCCACCATCGCCTCGACCATGCCCGGCAGATTGGCGTCGAGCCATTCGCGCAGCATCGGGCGCAGCATCTCGCGCACCAGGCCTTCGAGCGTGTCGGAGCCCGTCGTTTCCGGCTTCACGATCAGCCGCGACAACGCCTCCAGCGGCCCGCGCGTCGCCTGAGCCGCTTCGGCGGAAACGATCGGAGCAGCAGCCGGAGCCGGTGCGGGCTGGGCGGGCGCAGGGCGCGCGGCAACCGGCTCGGGCGCCACGACACGGCGCGGCGGCGTCGGCGGCTCGACCGCGTCATCTACGTTCAATTCGAGAATCTCGTCCCGATCGTCGTCATCGAGCATCTGCGGGGCGGGCGTCGGCGCCGGCGTGCGGGTACGGCGGGCGCGGCTTGCCGAGGCGCCATCGCCTTCCTCGGCGATGATGCGCTTGATGGACGACAGGATGTCCTCCATCGAAGGCTCGGTGCTGATATCCCCCATCGGCCGTTCCCGCGAATCTCAATGCTCGACGGCCGGAGCCGTTTCAGGGTGGGACACCTGCGGGATTTCGATGCCGCCTGTCAACAGAGCGGCACCGTAACGCGCCGGTCTTATTTCTTCGGCGCGGTCGCGGCCGGCGTGCCGGTGACCGGACCTTCGGGCGCGGCGGCGTCGGCGGGCGTGCTGAGTTCGGGATCGAGCGGCCGCGTTACCTCCGCGCCCTGCGGCGGCGTCTGCGCCGTGCTGGTGCTCACCGTCGCCGGGTCAGGATCGCTGCTCCAGTCGGAGAGCGAGTTCTTCACGCGGTTGTAATTGAGCTGCGGATCGTAGAGCGCCCCGCCGTCGAGCCCCAGATCGCGCGCCTCGGCATGACCCATCGCGGCGAGCATCGCGAAGCCCGCGACATAGGCGTCGCGCTGCGCCGTCACGAGCGTGACCTGGCTGTTGAGCAATTCCTGCTCGGCGTTGAGAATATCCAATATGGTGCGATTGCCGACGCTGTTCTCGGCGCGGACGCCTTCGAGCGACAGCTTGTTGGCATCGACCGCCGTCTGCGACGACTTGATCACCTCGAGCGAGGATTGCCACACCGCATAGGCCGCACGCGTGTTGGCGATCACCGTGCGCTCCGCTTCGACCTCGCGCTCCAGCGCCTGGCCACGCAGCGCCTGCGCCTGCCGCACTTCCGCCGCGGGGCGGCCGCCCTGATAGAAGGGCACGGTCAATTGCACGCCCGCCGTGCCCGCGAAATCGGACTGGCCGACCGGAACGTTGGTGCCGGCGCCGAGCGAGCCGAGATAATTGGTGTAGGTGCCGCCGACGACCACGTTCAGCTTGGGCAGCCGGCCGGCCTTCGCCGCCTGGATATCGTAATGCGTCGCATCGCCTTCCTTGCGCGCGGCGAGCAGGGTCGGATTGTCCT
>Ga0153956_1002214_pt1 | contig 14902 bp, 14 predicted proteins | sample TSFL040MetaG_FD_104704 | JGI IMG/M metagenome (GOLD analysis project Ga0153956, IMG submission 104704) | Attine ant fungus gardens microbial communities from Florida, USA - TSFL040 MetaG | ecosystem: Host-associated > Fungi > Mycelium > Unclassified | place: USA: Florida, Wekiwa Springs... | reverse complement strand
GTCGAAGACGGTGCCGTCGTCGCGGCGGCGCTCGACATGGCGGAGCGTGGCATGGATTTCGCCGATGCGTTGCACCTCGGCAAGGCGGCGAATTGCGACGGAATGGCAAGCTTCGACCGCAAGTTCGTGAAGGCAGCGAAGCTGGCCGGCTATGACACAGTGCGGGAAGTATGAGGCCGGTTGACCGAAGGGGCCAAACCCGTCCTGGCCACACTCTGGCTCTAAAGCCGTGGCGATAGCCGCCATGAAACAAGCGCCCGGCAGTCCAGCGGGACCGGAACGGGAAAGCCTCACTTGTCCATCGCGCTCGCCCGCGCCTTGATCCGCAACGGTGCGCGCGGACGCTTCTACAACGTCGCCGACTTCATCTTCAGGCTCGACTTCGTCATCATGGGCGAACTGGGATATCTGCACTTCGCCCAAGAGGTGGATATGCGCGGGCACGATGGATTTCCTGGGAAAAAGGATATTCGCCCGACGGGACAAATCTTGTTCGTTGTGATCTACAAAGGCTGGCGAAACGGTAACGCGGGTGGCGGCGCTTCATGCTGTTGAACATCAGGCAGGTTAAATCCCTATTCGACGCGCGGACCTGGGAACGTGGCGTTTCCTATGCGCAGCAGGGACGGGTTTCGCAAATTCGGCATGACGCCGATGGCAAGATGACCGCCTCGGTTCGGGGCAGCGGCGGGCAGCTCTACAGCCAGGCGATTTCTCTCGCGCGTGGTGGACAGGATATGGGCGGGAGATGCAGTTGCCCGGTCGGCATCAACTGCAAGCATGTGGCGGCGGTATGCTACATGTTTGCCTCCGGACAGAGCGAATATCCCGTGGCCGGGGAAACCATGGCTTCGAATGCGGATCACCGGAAACCCACGCCGGCGCCGGAATTGCCGCCTGCGCTTTTACAATGGCTCGGTCTGGTGCGGAGCAGCCAAAGCCTGGATCAGGACCCGGAAAGCTGGCAGGCGAATGTCAGGGATCGTCTGCTCTATGTTCTCGACGAGAATGCGAATGGCCGCCTGACGGTCGAAACGATGAAGACGTCGCTTTTGAAATCGGGCGGTTATAGCGCGACGGCAAGACGTTACGACACCCATCGCCTGATGACGACGGGCTACGATGCTCCGAAGTTCGTGCGTCCGCAGGACCTGCGGATTGTCTCCCGGCTGCGCCTTCTCGGGCTTGCCACCCACCCCGGCTACTATGGTGCATCATCCGCTTCCGCGGCGGGGGAAATATTCTCGCTCCTGGAGCTGATCGCCCGGACGGGACGCGGCAGATGGAGGGAAGCGCAAGGGCCGATACTGTCCATCGGCGGAGAACGTCGTGGGCGGTTTCGATGGGAGACGCAGGCGAACGGCAGCCAAAAACTGGTTTTGGTGGATGGAGAGGGAAAACGGCTTCATCCACTGCCGATCGAGCCTCCCGCGTTCATCGACACCGCGACCGGTGAGATCGGGCATCTTCTGGTCGATGGACCGGCGCATGTATTTCCCATCCTGCTGAAGGCGCCGGTCATCGCCCCGCAGCATACGGCCAAGGTCGTGCAAGCGCTTCACGAGATGGGGATGACGGAGGTCCCCAAGCCGACGCCGGTCGAAACCGAGGTCCGGCGCGGCGGCGTTCCCACACCGGTGCTGACGCTGTTTTCCGCCAGGGCGACACGGCGGGATGGTTATGGCTGGGGCTCGACGAACGTGCGTCTACCGGCATTGCGGCTTGCTTTCGACTACGACGGCCGCATGGTGAAAGGCGTTCCCGGCGGTGAGGAATGGTTCCTGGAAGACGGCAGGGCCATCACCCTGTTGCGTAACGGGGCCGCAGAGCGACGAGCCTATGAACTGCTGGAGGGCGCCGGCGCGCGCTTTGCCGCGGATATCGTCGAGAAACCGGCGTATGGTGCAATGGCGGACGATCTTTATCTTCCCGATCCTGGTGGAGGCATCGACGATCTCGGCGGTCTGGAACCGGATGCGCTCGACTTCATGGCCAAGGCCGTTCCGCAGTTGAAGGCCGGTGGGTGGAGGATCGAGATCGCGCAAGACTGGCCCTTTCCCTTCTATGACGGGCCTGTCGAAATCCGCGCCGGGGCGGCACCGCAGGGGAAAGCCGGGAGCACCGACTGGTTTGCCTTCGACGTCCAGCTTGTCGCCGGGGGCCACAGGCTCGACCTCATGCCGACCGTTCTTCGACTGCTGGGGAAGCTCGACTTTCTCGATCCCGACGATGAGGATTGGCAAGAGGCAATGGGCGCGGTTCTGGAGGAATTGAACTTTTACCCGCAATTGGAAGATGGCCGGTACGTTGCGCTCGACGCGCCTTCGCTTATTCCGCTGATGCGTGTGTTTCTGTCGGCCGCCGGCCTTCTCGATGGCTTTCACCGCGCCGAGGCCGGCCGTGCTCATCAGGTCATCGAGGCGCTGGAAGGCTGTGGCATCGCCTTCGACGGCGGGCAGGAGCTGCTTGCCCTTGGACGCAAGCTGCAGGCCCTTGCCCAGATACCGGAGACCGAGCCGCCCGCAGGCTTCCATGGCGAATTGCGGCCTTATCAGCAGAAGGGCTACGGCTGGCTGCGTGCGCTTCGGGAATCCGGTTTCGGAGGCGTTCTCGCCGATGACATGGGATTGGGAAAAACGGTTCAGACGCTGGCGTTTCTGGCCTCCCATTACACGGAAAAGGATGCGCCGGCGCGCCCGACATTGCTCGTGGTCCCCACCAGCCTCGTTCACACCTGGAGGCGGCAGGCTCTGTCGTTCGCCCCCGGCCTGAAGGTGTTGGCCCTGCACGGGCGAGACCGAAAGAAAGATTTCGAGGCCATCGACGACCATGACCTGGTGATCACCACTTATGCGCTGTTCCATCGGGATCACGACGTCCTGGTGCAGCGGCAGTGGGACATCGTGATCCTGGACGAAGCCCAGGCTGCGAAAAATCCGGCATCACGCATTGCGAAGGCCATCCGGTCCCTCGATTCCCGCATCCGCCTCGCCTTGACCGGCACGCCGACGGAAAACTCGCTGATGGATCTTTGGACCCTCTTCGATTGGCTGATCCCCGGTCTTCTGGGAGATAGGAAGAGTTTTCGCTCGCGCTTCCTCGCTCCGATCGAGAACCGCGGCGGCGATGCGCGTGCGCAGATGGAACTCAACGCGCGGATCAGGCCGTTCATCCTTCGGCGCACCAAACAGCAGGTTGCGATCGATCTGCCGGAAAAGACGGAGATCACGGAACTGGTGCCGTTGGGCGAGCGGCAGAGTTCCGTCTACGAAGCCGTGCGTCTTGCCATGGACGAACGCGTCCGACGGGCGATCGCCGAAAAAGGGCTGGCGGCAAGCCATATCACCATTCTCGACGCCCTGCTGAAATTGCGGCAGATCTGCTGTGATCCGAGGCTCGTCAAGCATGACGACATGAAAGATGCGCCGGAGAGCGCCAAACGGGAGCGGCTGATCGAGCTCCTGTCCAACCTGGTGGCCGAAGGGCGGCGTGTCCTTGTCTTCTCGCAATTCGTCGAGATGCTGAACCTGATCGAGGCCGATATCCTCGAGAAAGGCTGGTCCTATGCGCGCTTGACCGGGAGCACCACAAACCGTGACGAGGTCGTCGACGGTTTCCAAAACGGCGATGCTCCGATTTTCCTGATCAGCCTGAAGGCGGGCGGCGTGGGCCTCACCCTCACGGCGGCGGATACGGTGATCCTCTACGATCCGTGGTGGAATCCCGCAGTGGAGCGTCAGGCCATGGATCGCGTTCACCGCATAGGTCAGGAGCGCAAGGTTTTCGTGTACCGGCTGATCGCTGAAGGCTCCGTCGAGGAGGCAATCTCCCGCCTTCAGGAACGAAAGCAGGCCATGGCGGACGCCCTGTTCGAAGGCGGCGAAAGCAATCCGTTCGTTCTCGACGAAGGCGAAATCGCGGCTCTGTTCCGCCCACTGGCGTCAACAATGGACTGAGCGGTTGCCGCCACGCACGACGAGGTCATGAGAATGACCGATCATCATCCGATTAACGTGACACCGGCCTTCCTCGAAGGCTAGGGCATACAACACGCGATGTGAAATACCCACCCGCCTCCGCTTCGAACTGTCGAGATAATATGGAAACATTGACAATGTCAGCGGCAAACTATACCCACTCTCCTACCCAAGCGAATAGCCGGATCCATAATAATCAAAGGCTTATGGCGAATCTGGTGGAGAATCCCTCTCTGTACGCCACTTCCTCTTTCTTTTGGCCACAGCCCAGCCTCACGCGCGGTGGAAGAGCTCGTCGGTAAGCAGGAGCAGGAAATTTTCGTCGTCGAGTTTGCTGGCGATCTGGCCGTCTTCGGTCATGTAGTCGAAGATGGGCGCCCGGGGCTTTCCTTCCGGCGCAAATGACGGCCATTTTCTTTGTTCGATGATCACGAGGCTGCGACCTGCGGCATTCTCGCAATTTATTCTGCGGATGTCTTCGTAAACGGTCATGATATTTCGCCCCGAATGACAGGATTTGCGACCAAGAGATGGTTTCCGGTCCCGGGGTGTCAATACCTCCATCGGGCGAATTTGGCTGGTGGCCGCTTGCTGAAGAAGAGACTTGACTTTTCCGGGTAAAATTGGAACATATAGCGAACAAATTAGGAGAAAGTTCATGAGCAGAAGCGAGGAAGTCATTACCCGCGCCATGGCCTTCGTCGCCGCCTCGCGGGCTTTGCGGGAGCGCGAACTGGAGCGGCGAGCGGCACGGCGGGAACCGGCTGCGGTCCTGGCTGCGCCTTCCTTGCGTAAATATGGCGGCTTGAAGCCGCCATCCGTGGCATCGAACGCGGGGCGCGGCTAACGTCCGGAACCGCGGAGGCGTGTGGCACGTTCCTTTCCGAAGGAGAGAAGCCATGTCTCATTCCGCTGATCCGATCCCTGCACCGCAATCCGGCCTTCCCAATCCCGTCCAACCGCAGCCGGTGCGTACGCCCGATTTGAGGGGTGCGGCAAAGCCGAGGCGGGGCACGGAGGCGGATGAAGCCCATCCCGCCAATCAGAAACGCGACTATGATCGCGGAGCCGAAGCGGGCAAGGACAAGAAACCGGGCGAGACGCCCGAATCCAGTGAGGAGAACCCGAGCAAATCCTTCGAACATGGGTATCTCGACGCCCAGAAGGTGCGAAGCGACAAGAAGCCTCCGCGTTGAGGCCGAAGGTTCTTCACGGGGCGGCCGAACTTGAGCGGCGCCAATCGTAAGGGAGTTTTCCTCGGGAGATGGCGATGATATCAATGGGGCATTGCCATTCACGGACCGAGCGGACCCTGCGCCTATGGAGCGAAGACGGCGGCAATTCCATCGCAAGACGACCGCTGCCCTGTTGCTTGCCGCCCTCATTGCGCCGGCTCCGGCACGGAGCCAGTCGGAATGGCGTGTGCCGCCGCCCACCTGCCTCTATGCCGCGACCCCGCCGGGAGCGGCCCTTTGCATCCGCAAGGGCAGCTTCAGCCGGGACCTTTGCCAGGCGATATCCTATTTCGCCCATGCGCATGATCTGCCGCCGGAGTTCCTGGCGCGGCTTCTCTGGCGCGAAAGCTCCTTCCGGCCCGAGGCGATCAGCCCGAAGGGGGCGCGCGGCATCGCGCAGTTCATGCCGGGAACCGCGAGACTGCGCGGGCTCGACGACAGCCATGACGCGCTGAAGGCGATGGGCAAGGCGGCGGAATATCTCGATGCGCTGCGCCGGCGCTTCGGTAATCTCGGGCTTGCGGCCGCCGCCTATAATGCCGGCGAAAACGGGCTTGCCTCCTATCTTTCCTCCGGCAGCCTGCCCGCCGAGACGCGCGGCTATGTGATCGCCATCACCGGCCATACGGTCGAGGAATGGCGGGACGATCCGCCCGATGTGGCGGCAGCCGCACTCGACAGCGAAAAGCCATTCCTGGAGAGCTGCGTCGCGCTCGCCGACCGCGGGCCGAAGCCGGGGCCGCAGCAGGAAGGCGTCTGGGCGCCGTGGGGCGCGCAGCTCGCCGAGCATTTCCAGAGCGCGGTGGCCCGCAGCCTGTTCCTCCGGGCGGTGCACCGGCTTCCGCCGCCGCTGAACAGCGAGGAGCCGCTCATTCTGCGCCAGCGCAATGCCGATTTCGGCTTCCGACCGCGCTATGCGGCGCGCATCGCCCGCCAGAGCCGCGAGGAGGCGGATGCCGTGTGCGCTGCCGTCCGCGGTGCGGGCGGCACATGCCTCGTCTTCAGGAACTAGTTTGAAGGCGCGTGTGGCGCGCGTACTATTGCATCCTGCGCGATTGCAGCCTATGCACCGCCATCCAGCTTACGATTACATTTTTTCGGAAACCGCAGTGTCCAAACTTGTTCTTGGAACCGCCTTTATCGTGTTCGTCGCCCTTTACCACTATTTCGAATGGAACATCGAATATCTGGTCTACGGCTTGCTCGGCGTCATGGTGATGGCGTTCGCATTCTGGCTCGATTCCCTCACCGAAGACGATTCCGACGCGCCCCGGTAAGGTACCCCTCTCAGGCGGAGACGCAGCGCGCAGGCGAATGCGGCGCTGCCGAGCGCCAGGCTTTCCCCGATCGCCAGACGGTTGTTCGAATTGGAGAGAATGGTGAGCGCGAAGAAGAACAGGCTGACCGCATAGGCATGAAAGGCTGCGCGGGGGATGAGGCCGGCACGGCACGCGCGCCATACCGTGGCGATCATGGTACCGAGCATCAGCGACATGACGGCCGCACCGAAGAGACCGAAGCGGACGAGGATTTCCAGATAGCCGTTGTGCAGCAGCGTATAATGTACGCTCGCGTAGCGCGTCTGGTACCAGCGCTCCAGCCAGGCATTGCCCCAGCCGAAGACAGGCGCGGAAGAGAACACTTCCCAGCCGTTCGACCAGAGCTGCAGCCGCTCATCCATCGAAATCGGTGTGTTCCCGGCATCGATGGTGCCTGAAACGGCCCCGTCGACGCCGTTGCCCGAGGCCATATGCCCGAACATCGAGACGGTCGAGGCAATCGTCGGGCCGGCGGTCGCCGACAGATTGTGCCTGACGGCGTAGAGGCCGGCGCACAGCAGCGCGAAGAGCACCACGAGAACCAGCGCGGCCTTCGCATGGCGGAAATAGCTGAGCACGACGATCGCGAGCACCGGCAGGGTGATCGAGAGCGCCAGCCACGCGCCCTTCGACTTGGCGCCGTAGACGGCGACGAGGCAAAGCGCGATGACGAGCGGTGCGGTGACGAAGGCAAAGCGCGCAAAGCGGCGATCGGCCGACGGCGTCGTCAGATAGTGCAGCATCCAGAAGGCGGCCCAGGTGATCATCAGCCCGCAGGCGACAGCGCCATGGATCTGGTTGTTCATGATCAGCGGCGACACGGTTTCGCCGCTGAAGATTCGCCCGTAATGCGTCGTCACCGCAAGCAGGATGAGCGCCGCGGCGAAGAAACCCGCGATCATCCGCTCGCTCTGTTTCCCGTAGAGGGAAAAGGTGAAGCCAAGCAGCGGAAAGAACAGCGGAAAGGCATAGAGCCAGTCGGAGGCACCGATATCGTGACCGGGCGTCGTCTCATAGATGAAGGCGAACCGTCCCAGCACATAGAGGCCCCAGCCGATGCAGAGCCAGGCGAACCAGTCCATGCGCGGGCGGACGGGCAGGCGCCAATAGAAGAAATAGAGGCCGATCATCATCAGGATGACGGCCGCATAGCGATATGCATCGCTTTCGATCAGCGCAGGCGACGCCAGCGTCAGCCACAGAAGGCAGCCGAAATCGGTGAGGCGCCGCCCCATGCCGTGGCTATCGTATTCGTTGGTGGCGGTCACGCGCGCGGTGCCCCTACATCTTTATTCCCTGATATGGCTGCATAGCCCGACAATTTGGGAAAGAAGATGGCAAAGGCGCTCCGCCCTGTCGAGACGTCAGTGCGTCACGCCGTCACTCTTCAGCACCTTGAACGCCGTCAGGAAGAGGATGCGCAGATCGAAAAGGAAGGAGCGGCGCCTTAGATATTCCTCGTCGAGCTTCACCTTTTCCGGGATCGGCAGCTCGTCGCGGCCGTTGATCTGCGCCCATCCCGTCAGGCCGGGCACGAGCGCATCGACGCCGCGTTCGGTCCGCAGCGCGATCAGGTCGTGCTGGTTGAAAAGCGCCGGGCGCGGGCCGACGAGGCTCATCTTGCCGGTGAGGATGCACCAGAGCTGCGGCAGTTCGTCGAGGCTCGACCGGCGTAGAAACGAGCCGATCGGGGTCAGATAGGCCGCGGGGTTGCTCAGGAGATGCGTTGCGACGGCGGGCGTATCCACCCGCATGCTGCGGAATTTGGGCATGCGGAAGATGCGGTTTTTCCGCCCGACGCGATCCGACCAGTAGAAGATAGGGCCGGGAGAGGTAAGGCGCACGGCAAGCGCGACCCCGAGGAAGGGGATGCAGAAGACGAGGGCTACGGCAAGGGCCGCAGCGATGTCGAACAGGCGCTTGGCAATCGGGTAAAGCATCGGTCTCGGTCGTTCGCTGCGGCCGCCCCTCGGCCTTTAAATAGAGAGCGTCAATCTCATATTGCTCGACCGCCGACAATCGTTTCGAACCGGTTTCGCCGCTTTTTGCGCCCTTCGAGGCAATTCCCCAGCCTCCTTTTTTGCGCTACGACGCAGAAAAGCAGCGGCGAGGAATGCGCATGATACTGGTGACGGGTGCAACGGGCTTCGTCGGACGCGCGCTCACAAGCGAACTCGAAAAGCGCGGGATCGCGCATCGGCCGGTCAGCCGCGCGCCGGCGGCCGGCTTTCATGCCATCGGCGCCATCGACGGCGCGACCGACTGGTCCGCAGCCCTTGCCGGTGTCGACACCGTCGTCCATCTCGCCGCGCGCGTTCACGTCATGCAGGATACCGCCGCCTCACCGCTTGCCGCCTTCCGGGCGATGAACGTCGAGGCGACGATCAATCTTGCACGTCAGGCAGCGTCCGCCGGTGTCCGGCGCTTCGTTTTCCTGAGTTCGATCAAGGTGAACGGCGAGGCGACGGCGCCCGGCCGGCCCTTCTCGGCGGACGACGCGCCCTGCCCGACCGATCCCTACGGCATTTCGAAACAGGAAGCGGAAGAAGCGCTCTTCCGGCTCGGCCGCGAGACCGGCATGGAGATCACCGTCATCCGCCCGCCGCTGGTCTATGGCCCCGGCGTCAAGGCGAATTTCCTGAGCCTGATGGGCCTTGCCCGCCGGCCTCTGCCCTGGCCTTTCGGCAGCATCTCGAACCGGCGCTCGCTGGTCTTCGTCGGCAATCTCGTCGATTTCATCCAGCTCGCCGCCCGCCACCCCGAGGCGGCAAACCGGATTTTCCTCGTAAGCGACGGCGTCGACCTTTCGATCGGCGAACTGCTGCAAAAGCTCGCCAAGGCGATGGGCCGGAAAGCGCTGCTCATTCCGGTGCCGCCCTTCCTTCTCGAAGCCGCTGCCGCGGCCCTCGGCCGCCGGGCGGCGGCGGCGCGCCTGCTCGGCTCGCTGCAGGCGGATATCGGCGAAACGCGCCGCATCACCGGCTGGACGCCGCCCTATTCGGTGGAGGAGGGCCTGCGGCTGACGGCCGAGGCCTATCTGAGGGAGCGCAAGGCCGGATAGGCTCGCTCGCACTTCTCCTGAAGTTGCTCTATCGTTGCGCCTTGACGCTTTGCTCTGGAGGATGGAATGGGCGACAGGTTGAAAGGCAAGATTGCGATCATTTCCGGCGGCGCGACCGGCATGGGCGGCGCGGCCTCGCGCCTCTTTGCCGCCGAAGGCGCGACGGTCGCCATCGTCGACCGCAATGGCGAGGCAGCAGCCGACACCGTGGCCGACATCCGCCGCGCGGGCGGCGTCGCCGATCACTGGGTGGCCGATGTTTCCGAGGAGGGCGCCGTCAATACCACCGTTGCCGATATCGAGAAGCGCTTCGGCCCGGTGACGGTGCTGTTCAACCATGCCGGTACCATCGTCATCAAGCCGTTCCTCGAAACGACCGTCGCCGAATGGGACTGGCTGCACGCGGTCAACGTGCGCTCGATGTTCCTGATGACGCGCGCCGTCCTGCCGCAGATGCTGGGGGCGGGCGGCGGCTCGATCGTCTGCACGTCGTCTATCTCCGCTGTCGCGGCCACACCGATGGAAGTGCTCTACGACACGACGAAGGGCGCCGTACACATGTTCGCGCGCGCCATCGCCGTCGAGTTCCGCGACCGCAACATCCGCTGCAACGCCGTCTGCCCCGGCTTCATCCGCACGCCGCATGGCCTGAGGGAAGTCAGCGAGCTGCAAGCGCTCGGCGTCGACGTTTCGGACGAAGCAATCGCCGCACAGCAGGGCCGCATCGGCGAGCCGGAGGATGTGGCGCGCGCCGCCCTTTATCTGGCGAGCGACGAGTCGCGCTTCGTCAACGGCGCGCATCTCTTCGTGGACAACGGGTTTACGGCGATCTGAATGGGCTTAGAGCAATTCCAGCAAAAGTGTGCAGCGGTTTTGCGTCCGGAATTGCGAAAACAAATAGTTGGAGCGTTTTCGCGTTTCGGAGAAAAGCGGAAATGCTCTAGACGAGGACCGCCTGCTCGACGCGGTCCTCGGCGCCGAAGAATTTCAGGTAGCGCTCCACCTCCGCCGGATCGCCGGTCGCCTTCTGCGGGTTGTCGGAGAGCTTGACGGCGGGGCGGCCGTCCGCGTCGATGACCTTGCAGACGATGGAGATCGGGTTCAGCCCCTCCAGCTCCCTCGGCGCGCAGCCGGCGAAATCGTTGGTGAGGTTGGTGCCCCAGCCGAAGCTCATGCGCACGCGGCCGTCGAAATGCTTGTAGGTTTCGATGATCGCATCGACGTCGAGCCCGTCGGAGAAGATCAGGATCTTCTTGCGCGGATCGCGGCCCATCTTCTTCCACCAGGCGATGATCTTCTCGCCGCCGTCGATCGGCGGGGCGCTGTCGGGGCGGAAACCGGTCCAGTCCGCGACCCATTCGGGCGCATCGCGCAGGAAGGCCGCGGTTCCGAACGCGTCGGGAAGCACGATCAACAGGTTGCCGCCATAGAGACGGTTCCAATCGCGCAGGACCTGATAGGGCGCATTCGCAAGCTGCTCGTCGGTCTTGGCCAGCGCCGCGACGACCATGGGAAGCTCATGGGCGTTGGTGCCGACCGCCTCCAGATCGGAATCCATGGCGAGCAGCACGTTGCTCGTGCCGGTGAAGCTGGTGCCGACGCCTTCCTTCAGGGCCTCGACGCACCAGCGCTGCCAGAGGAAGCTGTGGCGGCGGCGCGTGCCGAAATCGGAAATCCGCAGATGCGGCAGCCGGCGCAGCCGCTCCACCTTTTCCCACATCTTCGCCTTGGCGCGGGCATAGAGCACGTCGAGGGTGAAGGGACCGAGCGCCTGCATGGCGGCGCGCGACCGCAGCTCGTTGATGATGGCGAGGGCCGGGATTTCCCACATCGTCGTCTCCTTCCACGATCCGTGGAATTCGAGGACATATTGCCCGTCCTTCTTCGAAAGTTCGTATTCGGGAAGCTGGAAGGTCGAGAGCCAGGAGAGGAATTCGGGCTCGAAAATCTGGGCGCGGCCGTAGAAGCTGTTACCCGCTAGCCAGATCAGCTCCTTCTTCGACAGGCGCAGCGTGCGCGCATGGTCGAGCTGTTCGCGCAGGGCCTTCTCGTCGATCACCTCGGCGAGGCGCACGCTCTTGGTGCGGTTGATCAGCGAGAAGGTCGCCTTCACGTCGGGATAGAGCTTCCAGATCATCTGGAGCATCAGAAGCTTGTAGAAATCGGTGTCGATCAGGCTGCGGACGATCGGGTCCAGCTTCCAGGCGTGATTGTAGACGCGGGTGGCGATATCGGTCTTGGTCATGCTGGTCCTGCCGGTCTCCTGCGCCGTCGCGCATCTTCCCGCTTTAAAACGTCCGCGGGAAGCTCTTTTTATCAAAAAAAGTTGAGAGAAAGTCCAGTCGAGGAAAAGAAATTGATGGCAAATTCAGCGGCCCGCCTTTTTGGAACGTGACGGACGCCCGAATGGTTCCGACAGCCGGGCGTCAATAGCCGCGCTTGCGGTCGACGAGGAATTGCAGAGGCTCGCCGCGCTCGAAGCGGGCGATCTGCTCTTCCACATGGCGCATCAGCGCATTTTCTTCCGAAACCGCGGCATCGTGCGGCGTGATGATGACGTTCTCGTGCGCCCAGAGCGGATCGTCGGCCGGCAGCGGCTCGACCTCGAAGACGTCCAGCGAGGCGCCGCCGAGCACGCCACCTTCGATCGCCGCGACGATATCCGCCTGCACCTGGCTCTTGCCGCGCCCGGCATTGATGAACACCGGCTGGCCGAGCGGACCGAGAGGGCCGTTGCGGCGAAGCCTAGCGAAGAGCGAGGCGTTGTAGATACCGGTCGTTTCCGGGGTCAGCGGCAGCAGGCCGACGAGGATATCGGTGCGGCCGAGGAAGGCATCCAGCTCGCCGGCGGCGAAGGTCTGCATCCCGTCGATCTCCTTGCGGCTGCGCGACCAGCCGATGACGTTGAAGCCGATGGCCCTCAGCTTGGCGGCGACATCCTGCGCGAGAACGCCGAGCCCCATCAGGCCGACGGTGACGTCGCGCGCCTCGGGTGCTACCTGATTGCCCCAGACGCGCTTGCGCTGGTCGCGCATATGGCCGACCACGTCGCGCAGATGCATGAGGCACTGCAACACCACCCATTCGCTCATCCGGACCGTCAGGCTGCGGTCGACGAAGCGCACGATCGGGATATCCGGCAGCCCTTCCAGCCCCATGAAGGAATCGACGCCGGCGCCGCCGGAGAAGATGACCTTGAGATCGGGCGCGCGGCGGAAAAGATCGGGCGCCGGCTTCCAGAGGAGCGCGTAATCGATGCCGGCAAGATCGCGGTCCCTCTGCGCCGGATCGGCGAGATTGACGTAGCCGCGGTCGGCAAACGCCGTCTTCAGCACTTTGGCGACGATTTTCGGATCGAATTTCAGGTCGACGAGGACGGGGCTTCTGGATGACATCTCGGCTCTTTACTGCTGGACGGCTGCGGTCGGGACCGCCTCGATATGGAAGGCTGCGGCAAGCAGCGCCTTGGTATAATCCTCCCGCGGCGCGCGGAAAAGCTCGGCCGAAGGCCCCTGCTCCACCACCTTGCCGTTGCGCATGACGATCACCTCGTTGGCAAGCGCCTTCACCACCTTCAGGTCGTGGCTGATGAAGAGGTAGGCGAGGTCGTGACGGGCCTGCAGATCGCGCAGGAGGTCGACCACCTGAGCCTGCACGCTCATATCGAGCGCCGAGGTCGGCTCGTCGAGCATGACGAAGCGCGGCTTCAGCACCATGGCGCGGGCGATCGCGATGCGTTGGCGCTGGCCGCCGGAAAATTCGTGCGGGAAGCGCCAGCGGGTCAGCGGGTCGAGGCCCACCTCCTCCAGCGCCCAGCAGACGCGCTCGTCGCGCTCCTCCGGCGATAGCTGCCGCTCGTGCACCTTCAGCCCTTCGGCAACGATTTCGCCCACCGACATGCGCGGGCTGAGTGAGCCGTAGGGGTCCTGGAAGACCACCTGCAACTGGTTGCGAAGCGGCCGCATCTCCTTGAAGGAATAGGTGGCGATATCCTTGCCGACGAAGCTGATCCGCCCTTTCGAGGAAATCAGCCGGGCAAGCGCCAGCCCGAGCGTCGTCTTGCCGGAGCCGGATTCGCCGACGACGCCCAGCGTCTGGCCGGCGCGCAGCTTGAGATCGATACCGTCCACCGCCTTGACGTGGTCGACCACCTTGCGCATCAGCCCGGCCTTGATCGGGAACCAGACGCGGATATCCGAGCCTTCCATGACGACGGGTTTCTTAGGATCGGCCGCCGGCGGCTCGCCGCGCGGCTCGGCTGCCAGCAGATGGCGCGTATAGTCGTGGCTCGGACGGTTGAAGACGTCCTCGACCGTGCCGGCCTCGACGATCCGGCCCTTGGTCATCACGCAGACGCGGTCGGCGAACTTGCGCACGATGCCGAGGTCATGGGTGATGAAGAGCATCGACATGCCGTGCCTGCCCTTCAGCTCACGCAGCAGTTCGAGGATCTGCGCCTGCACGGTGACGTCGAGCGCCGTGGTCGGCTCGTCGGCGATCAGCAGCTCCGGGCGGTTGGCGAGCGCCATGGCGATCATCACGCGCTGGCGCTGGCCGCCCGACAATTCGTGCGGATAGGCCTTCAGCCGCTTTTCCGGCTCGCGGATGCCCACCTGATTGAGAAGCTCCAGCGTGCGCGCCCGCGCCTGCTGGCCGGTCAGCCCCCGATGCAGCGCCAGCACCTCGCCGATCTGCCGCTCGATCGAATGCAGCGGATTGAGCGAGGTCATCGGCTCCTGGAAGATCATGGTGATGTCGTTGCCGCGCACGCCACGCAGCTCGGCCTCCGATGCCTTCAAAAGGTCCCTGCCCTTGAACAGGATTTCGCCGGAGGGATGGCTTGCCGCCGGATAGGGCAGGAGCCGCAGGATGGAATTGGCCGAGACCGACTTGCCGGACCCGGATTCGCCGACCAGCGCCACCACCTCGCCCCTGCCGATATCGAAGGAGACGCCATCGACCGCGATGGACGTCCGCTCGCCCTGATGGAAGGCGACGGAGAGATTGCGCACGGAAAGAAGCGGTTCTGTCATTCGGCAAGGCTTTTCAGGAGAGAGGTCAGCGTCGGCTCGTCGGGGCGGAGAACGGAGAGCGGCGTAATGTCGAGCCTGCCTTGCAACGGATGCATAAGGTGATCGACCGGCTCAATGCCCAAATCAGCGGTCATCAGGCGGCTGCAGCCGAGACCGATTGCGGTTGCCATATGGACACTGTCCGGCAGCTTGAGTTTGCTTCGCTGCGCCCGCAATATCGCCGCCACCTGGAATACGTCCGCCGTCGTCGGCACGACGGTCAGCCACGTCGTCGTAC
>Ga0153956_1002213_pt1 | contig 14913 bp, 10 predicted proteins | sample TSFL040MetaG_FD_104704 | JGI IMG/M metagenome (GOLD analysis project Ga0153956, IMG submission 104704) | Attine ant fungus gardens microbial communities from Florida, USA - TSFL040 MetaG | ecosystem: Host-associated > Fungi > Mycelium > Unclassified | place: USA: Florida, Wekiwa Springs... | reverse complement strand
CGGGCGTCACCGGAACCAAGGCGGTGCCGGAAGACCAAGTCCGCGCCGCGCTGGCGCGCATCCGCGCCGCCACCGGCCTGCCGGTGACGGTGGGCTTTGGCATCCGCGAGCCCAAGCAAGCCGAAGCCATCGCCCGTATCGCCGACGGCGTGGTGGTGGGGTCGGCCATCGTGAGCCGGGTGGCCGACAACCTGGCCGCCGGCAAGGACAAGGTGGTGGCCGAGGTGCTGGAATTGGCCCGCGCCCTGGCGGGTTCCACCCACGCGGTTTCGCGTGATAAGGTGCGGGAAGAGGTGAAATCATGAACTGGATCACCGATATCGTCCGTCCGCGCATCAAGGCGCTGGCCGGCAAGGGCGGGCGCGGCGGCAGCGACACGCCGGAAAATCTCTGGAAGAAATGCCCCGCCTGCGGCGAGATGATCTTCCACCGCGACCTGGTCGCCAATCTCCAGGTCTGCCCCAATTGCGGCCATCACCTGCGCATCGGTCCGGCGGAGCGTTTCGCCTATACCTTCGACGCCGGCAGCTTCACCGAACTGACGCCGCCCGTCGTTCCGGCCGATCCGCTGAAGTTCAAGGGCGACAAGAAATACACCGACGAGATCAAGTCGGCGCGGGCCAAGACCGGCCGGTCCGAAGCCTTCACCGCGGCGCGCGGCACCCTTGACGGCCTGCCGGTGATGATCGGCGTGCAGCCTTTCGATTTCCTGGGCGGTTCGCTGGGCATGGGCGTGGGCGAGGCGCTGGTGGAATCCATGCAGGCCGCGCTGAAGGAAAAGCGGCCCTATGTGCTGTATGTCGCCTCGGGCGGCGCCCGGATGCAGGAAGGCATCCTGTCGCTGATGCAGATGCCGCGCGCCACCATCCTGGTGGACATGTTGCGCGAGGCGGGGCTTCCCTACATCGTGGTGCTGACCGATCCGACCTTCGGCGGTGTGTCGGCGTCTTACGCCATGCTGGGCGACATCCAGATCGCCGAGCCGGGCGCGCAGATCGGCTTCACCGGCGCCCGCGTCATCGCCCAGACCATCCGCGAGAAACTGCCGGAAGGCTTCCAGCGCGCCGAATACCTGCTGGAGCATGGCATGCTGGACATGGTGGTGCACCGCAAGGAGATGCGCGCCGCCCTGTCGCGGGTGTTGCACCTGCTGATGAAGCAGGAAAAGCCGCGCAGCAAGGTGTTGCCCATGCCCCGGCGCAGTGGCGGCGCGCAGGCGGCGGTGTGACGCTCACCACCGCCCGCAGCGACGCGGTGCTGAAGCGCCTGCTGGCGCTGCACCCCAAGAAGATCGACCTGGTGCTGGACCGCATCCTGCGGCTGCTGCGCGAACTGGGCGATCCGCATCTCAAGCTGCCGCCGGTGATCCATGTCGCCGGCACCAACGGCAAGGGCAGCGCCTGCGCTTTCCTGCGCGCGATGCTGGAAGCCCAGGGGCTGCGCGTCCATACCCACACCTCGCCGCACCTGGTGCATTTCCATGAGCGTATCCGCATCGGCGGCAGGCTGATCGGCGAGGAAGGGCTGGTGTCGCTGCTGGAAGAGGTCGAGCAGGTCAATCGCGGCCGTCCCATCACCTTCTTCGAGATCACCGCCGCCGCCATGTTCCTGGCCTTCTCCCGTTATCCCGCCGACGCGGTGGTGCTGGAAGTGGGACTGGGCGGCAAATACGACGCCACCAATGTCGTGCCGCATCCGGCGATGACGGTGATCCAGCCGGTCGGGCTGGACCACAGGGAATTCCTGGGCGGCGACCTGGCCGGCATCGCCGAGGAAAAAGCGGGCATCATCAAGAAAGGCTCGCCGCTGGTGGTGGGGCCGCAGGACGAGGTGGTGCGCGCCATCATCCTGCGCGTCGCCGACCGGCTGGGCGTGCCGGTGTTCGAATTCGGCCAGGATTTCGCCAGCCGCCAGGAACATGGCCGCATGGTCTATGAGGACCAAGACGGCCTGCTGGACTTGCCGCTGCCCAAATTGATCGGCCGCCACCAGATCGAGAACGCCGGCGTCGCCATCGCCGCCTTGCGCCATGCCCGCAGGGGCTGGGGCGATGACGCCGCCATCGAGCGCGGGCTTTCCACCGTGGAATGGCCGGCGCGGCTGCAACGCCTGACCCATGGCCCGCTGGTGGACGCCGCGCCCAAGGGTTCGGAGATCTGGCTGGACGGCGGCCACAATCCGCACGGCGCCGAAGCGGTGTCGCGCGCCATCGCCGATCTGGAAGAGCATGGCGAACGCCCGCTCTACATGATCTGCGGCATGCTCGCGAACAAGGATCACATGGGTTACCTGCAAGCCTTCAACGGCCTGGCGCGGCAGGTGGTGACGGTGACGATACCGGGCGAATCCGCCAGCATGGGCGCGGGCGCGCTGTACGATGTCGCCCGCCGCGCCGGGCTGGACGCCGCGCCAGCCGAAGACCTGGACGACGCCATGCTGCAGGTGATGGCCTGGTCGCGGCTGGACGGCGACGAAGCCCCGCCGCGCATCCTGATCTGCGGTTCGCTCTACCTGGCGGGCGTGGTGCTGCGCGAGAACGGTTAAACCGTTACTCCCCAAAATGTCATGGCCGGGCGTCGCCACGCGCTGGACGCGCTAAGCAACCCCAGGCCATCCACCCGTCAGGCCCGCCTCGGAGGCGGTCATGACAAGAGTCAGATCGAACTCTCGATCCATTCCTTGATCTTGGACTTGGGAAGCGCCCCCACCTTGGTGGCGGCGACCTGTCCCTGGGAAAAGATCACCATGGTGGGAATGCCGCGCACGCCATACTTGGTCGGCACATGCGGGTTCTCGTCGATGTTCAGTTTGGCGATGGTCACCTTCTCGCCCAGTTCCGCCGACAGTTCGTCCAGCGCCGGGGCGATCATGCGGCAGGGGCCGCACCATTCGGCCCAGAAGTCCACCAGCACGGGCTTCTTGGCGTCCAGCACATCGGCCTGGAACGAAGCGTCGGTGATCTTCAGCGGCATGGGCGAATCCTGGGACAGCAATCTCGGACACTTATCTAGGAACGCCCACCCCCCGGGTCAAGCCGCGCCGCCAGACCGGCCATCTGCGCCTCCAGCACGGCGTCGGACAAGGGCAGGAGCCGGGGTCCGTCGGTGAAAACCAGCCCGCTGACGATTCGCCGTCCGGGAAACAGCCGCCGGACGGCGGCGCGGTAGAGCGCCATCTGGGCCAGATAGACCTGGGGGATGTCGGCTTCGGCGCACGGCGCGGGGCGGTTGGTCTTGTAGTCCAGGATCAGCACTGTGCTTTCCGTCACCGCCAGCCGGTCGATGCGGCCGGTGACGCGGGCGCCCTTGCCCAGTTCCGGCAGTTCGGCCTGCAACCCGGCCTCGGCCTGGCTGCCGGGGGCAAAGGCGGCGGCGAATTGCGGATCGTCCAGTACCGCCAGGGTTTCGGCCACCAGCGCGTCCGGGTCGGGGACCTTCTTCGCCCTGGCGAAGGCCAGCGCGACGCGGGCGCGGTCTTCCTTCGCCACTTCGGGCAGCCGCGCCAGCAGGGCATGCACCACCAGGCCGCGCGCGAAACGCCTGGTGTCGCGGGGCGAGACGGTGGCGGGCGCTTCCGCCGCGCCGGACGGACGGATGATGCGCGGATCGGCCGGTTCGGGCGGCGCGGGCGCGGTGGCCCAGCCGGGCAGGGCGATGCCGCCCGGCGCGGCGGCGGTTGCCGCGCCGCGCTCATCCGCCACCGTGCCGATGGTGGTGATCTCGCCGTCGCCGCGCGTCACCGTCACGCCGAGCTGGCGCGCCGCTGCCTCGGTCAGCCGGTACCAGGAGCCGTCCTTGACACCTTTCCTGTTCTCGAAGCCGCAGACGTAAAGCCGGTCGCGCGCCCGCGTCAGGGCGACATAGAGCAGGCGGCGATGCTCGCGCAGGGTATCTTCCTCGGCGTGGCTCTTGGCGGCCTTCACCATCGCCGGCGCATCGGCTTCCGGCAGCGGAAAGAAGACGGCGTCGCCGTCATACAGCAGATGGCCCTTGCGGCTGGGCGGATCGGGCAGGACGGTGGTGTCGGGCAGGATCACGATGTCGGCCTCCAGCCCCTTGGCGCCATGCACCGTCATCACCCGCACCTCGTCGCGGCCGCGTTCCATGTCGCGCTTGATCTCGGTGCCGCCATGCGCGAGCCAGTCCAGGAAGCCCTCCAGCGACGGCGAATGGCCTCTTTCATAAGATAAAGCCAGCGACAGGAATTCCTCGATCACGTCGGCGGATTCCGTACCCAGCCGCTTCAGCAGCTTTTCGCGCCCCGCCAGCGCGATCAGGGCATGGGCATAGAATTCGTAAGGCGGGGCATAGTCGGCGCGTTCCAGCATCGCCGACAGGAAGCCGTGCGCCGCGCGGTATGCGGCGCGCTCGTCCCGGCGCGCCGCCAGCGCCCGCCACAGGTCGGTCTTGCGGTGATGCGCCAGCTGGAACAGGTCGTCTTCCGACAGGCCGCACAGCGGCGAGCGCAGCAGCGCCGCCAGCGTCAGTTCGTCCTCCCGCTGCAGCACGAAGCGGCCCAGCGCCATCAGGTCCATCGCCGCGATCTGTTCGGTCAGCCACACCCGGTCGGCGCCCGCCACCGGCACCCGGCGCAGCTTCAACTGGCGGATCACCTCACCGCCGAACGGCTCGCGGCGCGGCAACAGGATCATGATGTCCCGGGGCCGGATCGGTTCGCCGTGACCGGGCAGCCGCGCGCCGTCCCGCAGCCAGCGGGCGATGCGGTCGGCCACCTGGCGGGCCAGCCGCGCCACCGGGCTTTCCTTCTGGATCGCATCGACCGGCGCCCAGGGATCGACCTCTTCGCCGTCTTCCGGCCGCAAGGCGGGCCAGAATTCGATACCGCCTTTGGCGGCGGCGCGATGGGCCTCATGGGTGACGGCGCCGCCCGCGAAGGTCAGGCCGGCGCGCGCCGCCTCGGTCCCGAACACCGTGTCCACGAAGGACAGCACCTCGGGGGCCGAACGGCGCGAGGTGACCAGCGGCTGGTCGATGAAGGCCGCCCCCGCCGCCCGGGCCAGTTCGGAGAAATACTGGCGGTTGCGGTCGAACTGGCGCGGATCGGCGCCCTGGAAGCTGAAGATCGACTGTTTCTCGTCGCCCACCGCGAAGATGGTGCGGGGGATGCGGTGTCCGCGGCCCTCGCCGGCGAAGAACTCCTCCGTCAGCTTCTTCACGATGTCCCATTGTTCGGGGCTGGTATCCTGCGCCTCGTCGATCAGCACATGGTCGATGCCGCCGTCCAGCTTGTAGAGCACCCATTGCGCCGCATTGCCGTCGCTCAGCAACCGCCGCGTTTCCACCACCAGGTCGTCATAATCCAGCACCCCGCGCAGCCGCTTGGCGTTCCGGTAATGCGCCCGCACCGCGCCGATCACGGTCAGCGCCGCCGCCGCCAGGTCGGCGGCGCGGGCGGCGCGGTGCCGCTCGGCGGCGGCGCAGAATTGCGTTTGCATCCGGACCAGGAAATCCAGCAGGTCGGGCCGGGCCTCGCCCAGTTTCTTTGTCGCCAGCGCCTTGCGCGGCTCGCCCTTGGTGAGGAAGAAGGCGTCCAGATGCGCGAAACTGTCCGCCGTGATCGCGCCCGCCGCCACCGGCGCCAGGCGCTGCGCCGCTTTCAGGTCATTGGCGCTGCCGCCGCCCAGCCAGGCATGCGCCTGCTTCAGGGTTTCGATCTCCCGCGCCAGCGCGCCGCAGAAGCCGCCGGCGATGGACGCCGCCGTCTCGTCTGCCGCCAGGCCATGCGCGGCGCGCACCGTGGCGCCCAGGTCGCCGCCGCCGCCGAAGAAACGATCCAGCTTGCGCCGGTCGCCGCCCAGCGCCGCATCCAGCAATTGCGTCAGGCGGAATTCGCTGGTTTCCGTCACCAGATGCGCCACGGCGGCGGCCAGCGCCGCGTCGCCCGAGCCGGCGCGTTCCAGCACCGCGTTGCGCGCCTGTGCGATCATTTCCCGCGCCGACTGGTCGTCCAGCACCTCGAAGGCGGGCGGCACGCCCGCCTCGATGGGGAAGCGCGACAGCACGATCTGGCAGAAGGCGTGCAGGGTCAGCACCTTCAGCCCACCCGGCGTTTCCAGCGCCGCCGCGAACAGACGCCGCGCCAGCCGCAGGTCGCCATGCCCGTCGCCGCCGATGCCGGTGATCCTCGCGCGCAGGTCGTCGTCGGGCAGCATCGCCCATTCGCCCAACTGCCGGAACAGGCGGTCCTGCATCTCCGCCGCCGCCGCCTTGGTGAAGGTGAGGCAGAGGATCTTCTCCGGCGCGACCCTGGCCAGCAGCAGCCGCGCCACCCGGTTGGCCAGGGTATAGGTCTTGCCCGCCCCGGCATTGGCGGCGACCCAGGCGGACACCTGCGGGTCCGACGCGGTCATGGAGGCGTCGCGGGTCATGCCTCCTCCGTCGCCGCCGACCATTCGCGCACCCGCGCCAGATGGTCGTAATCGCCTTCGCTGTCGGTGCGGAAGGGCAGCACGCGCGGATCATAGGCGGTTTGCGCCCGGTCGAAGCGCGCCACGCGATCCTTCAGCCGTGTCAGCGCCTCCGCCGCCAGCGCCATGCCGTTTTCCAGCACCAGCGGCTCGCGCGCCTTCCGCCCGTCGGCCAGGCTGATATAGATCAACTGCTCGGCGAGGAACCTGCCGATGCCGAAGCCGTCCTGCGCCAGCATCGCCGCCTCCAGCGGCAGTTGCGGCGACAGCATGGTCTCGACCTGTTTCCTCGACGGCACCGCGCCGCTCTTGTAATCCACGATGGCGGTGCCGCCGCCGGTCAGGATGTCGATGCGGTCGGCGCGGCCGCGCAGTTCGAACGGTCCGCCCGGCGCGTCGAGGACGATCCGCCCCGTCTTCTCGACATGCGGCGTGACGATGCCGGCGCGGCGGACCCGCTCGACTTCAATCAGGCCCTGCGCCGCATCCAGGAAGCGCGGCCGCCAGATCGCCAGCGCCGATTTCGGAATGCCCGCCTGTTCGAAGATGCCGTCGGCGATCCCAGCCAACTGCTCCGCCGCGTCGGCGGGCAGGGCGGCGGGAAAGCGGCGCACGAATTCCTCTACCGCCGCATGCAGCGCGGTGCCGCGCTCCAGCGGCCCGGCCTCGTCGTTCAGCGCCTCCAGCGGGCGCAGCCGCAGGATATGCCTGGCATAGATCGCATAGGGATCGCGCAGCCAGGTTTCGATCTCGGTGACCGATAGCCGGCGCGGACGGGTTTCCACCGGCGGGCGCGGCGCCGGGCGGGGCAGGCGCTCCACGCCCGCGACCGTCACCAGCGCCGCCGCCAGCGCGGCATAATCGGTGCCCGGCCGCAAACCGCTTTCCAGTTCCAGCCCGCGCGTCAACTGCGCCAGGCGTTGCAGCCAGCGCGACGCGACGGTGGGCGCGCCATCGGCCTTCAGGGCGCGGGTCAGCAGCACGCACGGCCCCGCCGCCAGCATGGCGAAGTCGTGCGCCGACTGGCCGATGCCGCGCTCCGGCTGGTCCAGCCCCAAAGTGGCGCGCATCGGGCGCGAGAACCAGGGATCGGCGTCGGCGCCGCGCGGCCAGCTTCCCTCATTCAGCCCGCCCAATACCGTCAGGTCGAAACGCTGCAACCGCGCTTCCAGCGGGCCGAGAATGGCCAGGCGCGGATGCCGCCCGAAGGGACTGCGCACCGGCGCCTGCATGGCCAGGCTGCGGAACAGCGGCGCATAGGAACCCGGCTCGACCGGCGGCACGTCCGTGGCCGCCAGTTGCAGCGACGCCATCATCGTGGCGGCGGCCGCACCGTCGGCATTGGCCCAGAGCGGGCAATCCTCGCGGTCCGCACAGGCCAGCGCCTCCGCGGCCGCGACATGCGCCTCCAGCAACCCGGCCAGCGGCGCTTCGTCCTGGGCGAACAAGGCTTCCAGCGGCGCGAGGATGGCGGCGATCCGGTTCCACCACGCCGCCAGCACGGTCAGTGCGTCTTGCGGCGGCGGGGAATAGGCATGGACCGCCTTGGCGACGGCGCGGGTGATGCCCGCCAGTCCCGGATCGGGGCGCGGCCCGCGCAGGCACCAGCGGTCCAGTTCGCGCGCCCGCGCCCGGAACGCGGCGCCGTCCTCGCCCAGGGTGGCGAAGGGATGCTTGAGCAGCGCCAGCAGCGGCACCGGCGCGAACCGGTTCTGCGCCGCCTCCGCGACCAGGCAGAGGAACGACCCGGCGGCGGTATGGGCCAGCGGGCGGCCGGCGGAATCGTCGATCGCCACGCCCCAGCGTCGCATCTCGGCGGCGACGCGGCGGGCCAGGTTGCGGTCCGGCGTCACCAGCGCGGCGCTGCGGTCCGGTGTTTCCAATGCGTGGCGCAGCGCCAGCGCGATGGCCAACGCCTCCTGTGCCGGGTCGGCGGCCTCGACCAGCGCGATGTCCTTCAGGCCCTGGGCGATCGTGGCCGCGCCGGTCCTGGCCAGCCCCCGCCAGGCATCGGTGGTGGGGGCGGGGCGCAAGGTCTCGCGCAACAGCGTCTGTCGCGCCGGATCGGCCGGGGTGTCGTGCCAGTCGGCCACGTCTTCCCGTTCGCAGCCGATGCGCTTCAGCAGTTCGCGCAGGCCGAACTGGGGATGACCTTCGTCCAGGTCGTTCCAGCTTTCCGCGTCCAGTCCGCGATCCAGTCCCGGCAACACCACCGTGCCCCGCGGCAGGCGGGCGATGGTCTTCAACAGGTCGGCGGTGGCGGGGATCGAGCCGGTGGAGCCCGCCGCGATCACCAGCCCCGGCGGTGGCGCGGCTTCCAGCCGCTTCGCCAGCAGTCGCAGCGCCTGATCGCGCCGCGCCGCCGGATTCAGCGTCTGTTCCCCGGCCAGGATGGCGGGCCACTGGTCGCGCAGGATGTCCAGGAAGCGCGTCACGCCTTCCCAATGCGCCGCCAGGCTGGCGGGGGCGAGGTCCTTCAGTTTCGAAAGATCGCAACCCTGCGTCTCCACCTCATCCATCACCTTGGCCAGGCTGGCGGCCAGGGCGGCGGCCTGCGCGAAGGACAGCGCGCCGCCGCGGCGGGTGTCCCAATGGCGGATCAGCCGCGCCAGCAGCAATTGCCGACGCAGCGGCGCGATGGCGGGCAGCAATTCCACGCCATCCGGAACGGCGTCGAACAACAGGTCGTCTTCGTCGGCCTCGCCCAGGGCGCGGAACTGCGGCAGCAGCGCCGCGCCGCCCATCACCCCGGCGAAGGCGTCGCCGAACCCGCGCGCCGCGCGCCGCGTCGGCAGGTAGATCGTGGCCTGCGACAACGCCAGCGGATCGCCGCCGCGCGCCTTCAGCCCGAGCGCCAGGGTCGCCGCGAAATCCGCGCCGGCGGCGATGGTGAAGACCGCCGGCCGCTTCAACCGGGTTCCAGCGCGGCGAGATAATGCTCCGCCTCGTCGCGCGCCTCCGGCGTGCCGACATGGATCCACACCCCGTCCAGCAGCGTGCCATGCAGGCGATGCGCCGCGATGGCGCGGTCCCACATCAGGTTGGTGGAGAAGGGGCCGTCCGGCGCCCCGGCGAACAGGCGGGGATGCACGATCTGCACGCCGGGATAGGCATAGGGCGTGCCGCCGCCGCCCTTGGCGCGCAGCACATGGCCGCCCGCGCCGCGCACGAAGTCGCCCTTGCCTTCATAACCCATGGCCGTCTTCATGTCGGCCAGCAGCAAAAGCCCGTCCATGTTCGCGGCGTCCCAGCGCGCCTGCATGGTCTGCAGCGCCGGTGCGCCGTGTTCCACCCAGATGGAATCGGAATTCAGCACGAAGAAGGGCTCGCCGTTGAAATGCGGCATCGCCTTGACCACGCCGCCGCCAGTGTCCAGCAGCCGTTCCGTTTCGTCGGAATAATGGATGGCGACATCGCGCCGCCTGTCGAGATGCGCGCGCAGCATCGCCGCCCGGTAATGCACATTGACCACGATGTTATCGACCCCCGCCGCCGCAAGCCGGTCGATGGCATGGTCGATCAGCGCGCGCGCCGCCACCGTCACCAGCGGCTTGGGCCGGTCGTCGGTCAAAGGCCGCATCCGCGTGCCGAGGCCCGCGCCCATGATCATCGCCGAACGCACCGTCACGCCGCCACCCCGCGTTTGTCCCTGGGAATCGTGCTGTCGTACCAGGCGCGCAGCTCCGCCAGGGCCGGATGTTCCAGGCCGCGTTCCAGATGGCCCCAGACGCGCGGCAGCAACACCAGATAGCGCGGCTTGCCGTCGCGCTTGCACAGGCGGGCGAAGATGCCCGCGATCTTGGCGTTGCGCTGGGCCGCCATCACCGCCATCTCGCGGCGGAACCGGGCCTGGTCCACGGGCATGCCTTGCGCGGCCATGGCGGCAAGATAATGCGCCGTCGCGTCTTGCGCCACGGCGGGGGCCACGTCGCGGCGCGCATCCTGGGTCAGCGAGACCAGGTCATAGGCGTCGCTGCCCGCCACCGCGTCCTGGAAGTCGATCAGCCCGACGCGGGCCACGCCGTCGCGGTCCGGCAGCCACAACAGGTTCTGGGCGTGATAGTCGCGATGCACGAAGACCCGCCGCGCGGCGCCGGTCCGCGACAGCGCCGCCTCCCACAGCCCGCGATGCCCGGCCGCTTCCGCCTCCGTCGCGGGCCGTCCCAGCGCCAGCGGCAGGAACCATTCGGTCAGCAGGTCGGTCTCGGCCAGCAAGGCGGTGATGTCATAGTCAAAAAGCGGCTTGCCGGGGGCCAGCGATGCGGGGGCGTCCCGCGCGTGGATCTTCGCCAGCACTTCGACCGCCGCGCGGTACAGCGCCGTCTCGTCGCCGCCCTGCGCCAGCACGTCGGCGAACAGGTCGTCGCCCAGGTCTTCCAGGATCACGAAACCCTGCCGGGAATCGCAGGCATGCACCTGCGGCGCCGCCAGCCCATGCCCGCGCAGCCACGCCGCCGCCGCCGCGAAGCGCGCGCAATCCGCGCCCGCCAGCCGCGCCACGGCGTTGTAGCCCAGCGCCGCGCGTTCCTCCGCCGACGCCTCCGGCGGCGCGACCGGCGTTTCCGCGCCCTGGGGCTGGTCCATCAGCAGCGCCAGCCGCGCCCCGTCGCTCAGCCGTGCGTAACGCCGGGTCGAGGCGTCGCCCGGCAGCGGTGTCACCACGGCATCGCCCCAACCGGAGGCGCGCAGGAATTCCCGCATCGCGGTGTCGCGCGCGCTCATGCCACGCCGATCCAGCGCGCCGGACCGGTCAGCCGCGCCACGCGGCCTTCCCCGTCCGGAGACAGCCGCACATGCAGCGCGTCGGGCGGAAGCCGCTCCGGCGCGCGCTCCGGCCATTCCACCAGCGCCGCGCCGTCGGCCAGGGCGTCGTCCAGCCCCAGTTCGTCCAGTTCGCGCGGGCTTTTGATGCGATAGAGATCGTAATGGCTCACCCGCAGGCGCGGCGTGTCGTAAGCCTGGACGATGGTGAAGGTGGGGCTGGGCACGTCCCCGGCCACGCCCAGCGCCTTCAGGATCGCCCGCGCCAGCGTGGTCTTGCCCGCGCCCAGGTCGCCCCACAACGCCACCGCGTCGCCCGCCGCCAGGCGTCCGGCGATGTCCGCGCCCAGGCGCGCCGTGGCGTCCAGGTCGGGCAGGGCGCAGGACGCGCGATACGTCTCCGTATTTTCGGCCATATCCGATGGTTTTAGCGCGCGATTCCGGGGCAAGGGAAGCACTGGTTGCGCCCCATGCGCCCGGCATGTTAGCCCCCCGGCGCAACCCCGCAAATCCAGCCAAAGCACACCCAGAATGTCGGAAAAGATCGTCATCATCGGCGCGGGCCAGGCCGCGATCCAGGCCATCATGACGCTGCGGGCGGAAGGCTTCACCGGCCCCATCACCCTGGTGGGCGACGAAGCCTATCCGCCCTATCAGCGCCCGCCGCTGTCCAAGGCCTACCTGCTGGGCAGCTTCGCGCGCGAGCGCCTGTTCCTCAAGGCCGACAATTATTACCCGGAAGCCGGCTGTGAACTGCTGCTGAACACCACCGCCAGGGCGATCCACCGCGACGTGCGCGCGGTGGAACTCACCGACGGCCGCCGCCTGCCTTACGACAAGCTGCTGCTGGCGACCGGCGCGCAGGTGCGCAAGCTGGCTTGCGACGGCGCGGACCTGCCGGGCGTGCATTACCTCAAGACCATCGCCGATGTGGACGGGTTGCAGGCGGTGTTCCAGCCGGGCCGGAAGATCGCCGTGGTCGGCGGCGGCTATATCGGGCTGGAAGTCGCCGCGGTCGGGGCCAAGCGCGGCCTGGACGTGACGGTGTTCGAGGCGATGGACCGGCTGATGGCGCGCGCCGTCTCGCCCCTGCTGTCGGACTTCTATGCCGCCGAGCACGAAAAGGCGGGCGTCAAGCTGCAACTGAAGACCGGGGTGGAAGCCATCGGCGGCGACGGCAAGGTGGAATGGGTCAAGGCCGGGGGCCGGACCTATCCGGCCGACATCGTGCTGGTGGGCATCGGCGTGATCCCGCGCGACGAACTGGCCAGGGCGGCCGGCCTGGCGGTCACCGACGGCATCGTGGTGGACCGCAACGCCCGCACCGGCGATCCGCACATCTGGTCGGCGGGCGACTGCACCCGCCATGTCGGGCGCGAAGGCCATGAGATCCGCCTGGAATGCGTGCAGAACGCCATCGACCAGGCCAAGCATGCGGCGCTGGCGATGGTGGGCAAGCCCAGGACCTATGCCGAGGTGCCATGGTTCTGGTCGGACCAGTATGACCTGAAGCTGCAGATCGCCGGCCTGGCGCGGCCCACCGACACGCTGGTGCAGCGCGGCGATCCGGCCAGCCGGAAATTCTCGGTCTTCCACCTGCGCGACGGCAAGGTCGCGGCGGTGGAGGCGGTCAACGCCGCGCCCGATTACCTGATCGGCAAAAAGCTGATCGCCGAGGGCAAGCCGGTCGATGCCGCCAGGCTGGCCGACACCGCCATCGCCATCAAGACGCTGGCCTGATGGCCGCCACCTACAGGGCCAGCTTCGTCCAGCCCGATGGGCGGACCCAGACCATCGCGATCGCCGAAGGCTGGTCGCTGATGGAAGGGGCGGTGAAGAACCTTGTTCCCGGCATCGACGCCGATTGCGGGGGCGCCTGTTCCTGCGCCACCTGTCAGGTCCATGTCGCCGCGCCCTGGGGCGAAAAGCTGCCGCCCAAGAGCGACATGGAGGAAACCATGCTGGATTTCGCGCCCGATGTGCGGCCCGAAAGCCGCCTGTCCTGCCAGTTGCGGATGACCGCGGCGCTGGACGGGATCGTGCTCAACGTGCCGAAAAACCAGCGTTGATTTTCAGAGATACGCCGTCTTCCGGTCGGTCGACTGTTCCGGATGCGGCGCGTCGTCATGGATGCGGCGCGGCAGGTGGCAGCGCACCAGCGTGCCGCCATCGCCGCTTTCGATCTCCACCCAGCCGTCATGCAGTTCCAGGAAGCGGTTGACCAGCGCCAGGCCCAGGCCCGCGCCGCCGCGCTGGCCCGAATGGCTCTTGGCCGAGAAGCGCTCGAACACGCTGGCCTTCACCTCCGGCGAGATGCCGGGGCCGTTGTCGGCCACCGCGATCTGCACATCCTCGCCCACGATCCTGGCCGACAGCAGGATCGCGCCGCCGCGCGGCGTGAACTTGAAGGCGTTGGACAGGAGATTGAAGATGATCTGGCGCAGCCGCCGTCCGTCGGCCAGGAAGATGCCGGCATCCGGCGCCACATCGACTTGCAGCGCCAGCCCCACCTTGCCGGCCCAGTCGCGGGCATGGGCGGCGACCTCGCCCACCATCTCGGCCAGGTTGATGCGTTCCAGTTCCAGCCGCAGCGCCCCGGATTCCACCAGCGCCAGGTCGAGAATGTCGTTGACCAGGTTCTTCAGCGTGTTGCCGCCCTGGACGATGGCCTCGACATATTCGCGCTGCTGCCCGGTCAGCGCGCCCGGCACGCCCGAGGCCAGATGCTCGGAGAAACCCAGGATGGTGTTCAGCGGCGTGCGCAGTTCGTAGGAGACATGCTTGATGAAGTCCGACTTCAGCCGGTCGGCCTCCTCCAGCCCCTCGTTGCGGTCGCGCAGCGCGTTTTCGACGCGGGCGCGGTCGGTGACATCGGTGAAGGTGACAAGCGTGGCGCCGTCGGGCAGGGGCGCGGTGGACAGCGACAGGATGGAGCGGTCGGAGCGCTCGACCTCGCCGATGTCCTGGGCGCGCGCCCCCGACACGATGGCGCCGATCAGCGGGTCCCAGATCGCGCTGTCGCCGAACTTGTCGCGCGACAAAGCGGCGATGGTGCGCAAATGCGGCTCGTCCGCCAGGTCCTCGGCGTCGAACTCCCAGATGCGGGCGAAGGCGGCATTGCGCAGCTTCAGCCGCCCGTCCGGCCCGAACACCGCCACGCCTTCGCTCAGCGTGTCGAGCGTGGCGGACTGGACCTTCATCAGGGTGTTGTAGTCGCTTTCCAGCGCGATGCGGGCGCTGACATCCTCATACAGGAAGGTCAGGCCGCCGAAGGGATGCGGCTGGGTCACGACGCGGATGGTCTGGCCGCCCGGCAGGTGCCAGGTTTCCTCGCCGGCGCGTTCGCGCAAGCCCTCCTGATACTGCGCCATGCGGCCGCGCTTCCACGCCTGATAGTCGCGCTGTTCCGGCAGGCGGCGCGCCTCGCGCAGCCGGTCGAGGATCTCGCCGTCGGACGGATGCTTGTCGAGCAGGCTTTCCGGCAGCCCCCACAGCTTGACGAACGCCTTGTTGTAGAAACGCAGCTTCTGGTCCTTGCCGAAGATCGCCACCGCCGTCTGCAGACTGTCCAGCGTCGCGGCATGGGCGTCGGCATGCTGCTGCAGCAGGGCTTCCGCCGCCGCCGTGTCGGTGACATCGACCGCGGTGCCGATGATGCCGGCATCGCCCAGCGGAATCTCCGTGAAGCGCAGCGCCCGGCGCTGGCCGTTCACCACCGAGAAGCG
>Ga0153956_1002212_pt1 | contig 14922 bp, 12 predicted proteins | sample TSFL040MetaG_FD_104704 | JGI IMG/M metagenome (GOLD analysis project Ga0153956, IMG submission 104704) | Attine ant fungus gardens microbial communities from Florida, USA - TSFL040 MetaG | ecosystem: Host-associated > Fungi > Mycelium > Unclassified | place: USA: Florida, Wekiwa Springs... | reverse complement strand
TGAGCCTGACCGGTGACCGAGTGCTGGGTGTCAGGGCCGGTCCAAGTCCAGAGCACCGACTCACCGAGATCGACGTGCGGGTTCTTGTTCGACCACTGGAAGTTGGCGATCGTGACGCGGGTGTTGTTCGCAGATGCGGGCGAGGCGAATACCGCGGCGAGCAGTGCTGTTGCCAGTGCCGCCAGCAGCAGCCGGAATCGCTTTGCGCGACCGGATGTCACTCGACGATGTACCAACCGCTCATTCCCTGATGAAGGTGGGTGAAGACGTGGCAGTGGTAGAGCCAACGACCCGGGTTGTTTTCGATCCAGCGAACGCGGAACGAATCGCCAGGCCCGAATACCTTGTTGTCGACGATGGTTCCGCCGGGCTCCTCCCAGCGGTGACCGTGGACGTGGAAAGTGTGGAAGTCGTTGTCGATCCCGTAGACGTGGATCGCGACGTCATCTCCGACTTTCGACCTCAGGGTAGGCGTATTGCCCGTGTAAGCCCGACCATTGATCGCATAGGTGGCGGGATTGATCGAGAAGATCGGGGGCGAGTACGTGTGGAACCCGAGAAAGTACTCGCGATCCGGAAGCGGCTCGTCCGGGTCACGGATGACCAGCGGGCCGAACAGGCCCTTGGGGATACCCGTCAGTTCGAGCGGTCCATGGTCGTGGTACAGCCAGGATCCCTGGGTCCCTTCCGGGCACTCCCAGACGTAGGTGAAGGTCCGGCCGGTCTGGACGAATCCGCCCGGATCGGTCCAGTAGCCCTTGTAGGCACCGTCCATCTCGTTCGAATAAAAGACTCCATGCGGGTGCATGGTCACCGGGATCGGCAGGGTGTTGCGGAAGTGGACGACCAGGGTGTCTCCTACCGTGACGTCGAGCAGCGGACCGGGAACCGTTGCCGGTCCCAGCGGCTTGCTGAAATCCTTGTCGTAAAGCCGATAGGCATAAGCCTCGACCTTGGTTCGGGTGACTTTCTTCTTGAGCGAAGTCCCCATCATCTGATCCCGCTTCTTGGGCACCACGTTCCAGGCGACCGGTTCAGCCTGGATCCAGTACTCCTTACGAGTCCCGGCCACGTCGGCCGCGGTCAGCGAAGAGGTGCGCTTCGCTGCCGCGACTTTCGGCGGTACGTCGATCTTCTTCGCCAGCGCAGCCAGATCGGTGTTGCTGTCGATCGAGTACTGCTTGCCCGCGATGGTGCAGACGAAGGCACCTCCAGCTATTCCGAGGAAATTCCGTCGGTCCATCGATCCAGTCCTCTCTGACCTCGCCAGATGCGGCCGCGCTAGTTGGTGACCTTGACGTTCAGGTTCATGACCGTCGGGTGAAGCGAGCAGTAGAAGTGGTAATCACCGGGCTTGCTCAGGACCTTAGGTCCGAAGGTGTACTGGACGGCCGGCGAGTTGGGAGAGCTCAGGTCGTAGATCTCCTTGCCCGTGAGGCCGGACGGTCCCGACAGCAGGGTCACGTTATGAGCGTGAGCGTTGTTGTTGTTCCACACCCACTTGAGTGACTCGCCCTTCTTCATCGTGATGTCGGCCTGCGAGAAGTAGTCGTCGTTGACGTCGATGGTGGCAGCCAGCTTGGACTTGACCGTCGTCGGCTTGAAGCGCTTGTTGACCCGCTTCACGCACTTCTTGCGCTTCGCCTTGTTCTTGATCTTGTAGCACTTCTTGAGGGCCTTCTTCTTGGCCTTCTTCTGTGCTGCCGTCAGACCCGAGGTGGACGCGGCCCCGGAGACGGTTGCGGCTGAAATCGGCGCGGGTGCCGCGCCGGCGGCCCCCAGCGCCAGCGCGACGACACCCACGGACAGCATTCCCGCTGCTCTTGACTTGAACTTCTTGATCATTTTGACTCTTACCTTCCTGCCTTGATTCTGGTCGGGGGCTGTGCTGCGCCTACTCGGTAGGGCAGGTCACCGGGTCGGCCCGCTTCTCGGTGTAGCTGTACCCGCTGGCGTCAGTGAACGCGGCGTGCGGCGTACCCTTGGTCCACGAGCACTCCTGGGTCTTGGGCGGATCAGCGGCGACGTAACCGAGGATGGTGTCCGGGTCGAGGTCGTTGTCCAGGTTGTACTGAATGCCGGCCTCGAAGTTGTAGCTCGGGACGGAGTCGTTGGTGACCTTGTTCACCGGGCAGGCCGGGTACAGGGTCGCCTGGGGAACCGAACCGTTTCCGAGGACGTAGGTGACAGCCGGGCTGCCGGTGTTGCCGGAGAAGCAGTTGCCGCCTCCGGTCGCGTCGTTCAGGAAGTCGGTGCCGTTCGGGTCGAGACCGTTGCGGCCCATCTTGTTGTTCCTGAAGGAGTTGTTCAGGTTCTTCGCGTCATCGCCTTCGTTGGCTACGACGCTGTCACCGACCACCGGAGCGGAGAACGTCATCGCGCCCCACTTCTCGTTGCCGAAGATGTTGTTGTCGTAGACGTCGATGCCGTCGGAGCCGAACAGCACGACGCCGGCACCCATCGGGTAGTTGACGGTCTGGCCGAGAACCTTGCCGAGGCCGTCAGAGACGGTCTTGAACTCGGAACCGGTCGAGAAGTAGTTGTAGTTGTTCCAGAAAATGTTGTTGTCGTGGATCTTCGTCCAGCCGTTCGGCTCGAACTTCTCGCTGTCGAGAGTGTTCGGCACGATGCCGGCACCGTTGTTGTAGAACGAAGAGTTCTCGATCTCCACGTACTTGGAGTTCGTGCCGGAGTATCCGAGCACGTTCTGATGGCTCTTCACGTTGTTGATGACGGTCCAGTCCGGATGGGCCTGGCACGGAGCGGGATTGGCGCCGTGATTGGTCCAGTCGGGCGAGTCACAGGGAGTCTGGCCGATGTAGACGGCCGAGTCACCGTGATTCCAGCCGTCCGAGTTCTCGATCGTGCCGCCGAAGCAGTTACGAGCGAAGAAACCGTACGAACGGGTGTCGGAGGACATCAGGTTGTTCATCGTGTAATCGGCGCAACGTTCCTTGCCACCGCCCGGCAGGCTGGCGGCCGGGTCAGCCCACACGAAGAACGTGTTGTTCTGGTAGTGGCGGGCGTACATGTTCTCCATCTTCAGACCGACGATGCTGCGGCCTTCGATCGCGTTGTTCGCGACCTGGGGGGTGCCGTCGACGATGGTCTTGGCGTTCTGCCCCTCGAGGATGACCTGGCTGGCGTCCTTGGCCGGCTTCTTGGCCTTGGTCACGCCCATGATGGTCAGGCCGTCGTAGTCGTAGGACGGGTTGCGGCCGTCGAGGAAGACGCCTTCAACGTAGGTGCCGGGCTGGACCCGGACGGTGGCCTTGCGCTTCGTCTTCAGCTGCCACTTGCCGGCAGCGTCAGAGCCGTTCTGAACGGTCCGGTACTTGCAGCCGTGCTGACAGACATCGAAGTACTGCGCTTTGTTGTAAGTCGTGAGCTTCTTCTGCGCCTTCTTGACGTTCTTCTTTGACTTGGCGCAGCGCTTCTTGGCCTTCTTCTTGGCCTTCTTGCCCTTCGCCTTCTTGACCTTCTTGCAGGTGGCCTTGGACTTCTTCTTTGCCTTCTTCACCTGCTTCTGCAGCTTGACGGCGCCGGCATCAGCGGCCGACGCGGTCGCGGTGACCGCGAACGCTCCCACCAGGAATGCGGCAAGGATGCCGACGATTACTCCCAAACGTTGCTTCATCTCTCTCCTTGAAAATTTCGTTCCCCGCCCTAAGCGGGGCAGGCCATCCGGACACTCTAAACCAAAAAATCGACAAAGGTTTCGGTACCGATCACCGATGTTCACGAAGGCTTCACGGACTGACAGGCTCTCGTGTCACTTCGTGCCGGGCGTCTAGACTTGCAACCATGGATCACGACTACGACTGGGTGATCATCGGCTCCGGATTCGGAGGCAGCGTCTCTGCCCTGCGGCTGGCGGAGAAGGGGTACAAGGTCGCCGTGATCGAAGTCGGCCGTCGCTTCGAGGACAAGGACTTCGCGAAGACGGCCTGGAACCTGCGGCGCTATTTCTGGCTGCCGAAGTTCGGGCTCCGCGGGATCATGCGTATGTCCATGTTCAAGGACGTGAATGTGGTCTCCGGCTGCGGAGTCGGTGGCGGCAGCCTTGGTTACGCCAATACCCTCTATCGCCCGCGACCGGCCTTCTACACCGATCCGCAATGGGACGGGCTGGCCGACTGGGAAGTCGAGCTGGGGCCGCATTACGTGACCGCCGAGCGGATGCTGGGGGTCACTCTTTACCGGGACACGGGCCCGGCCGATGAGTTGCTCCACGAGTACGCCGACACGATCGGCGCCGACAAGACCTACTCGAACACCCAGGTCGGAGTTTTCTTCGGCGAGCGCGGCAAGACGATCCCCGATCCGTACTTCGGCGGCGAGGGCCCGGACCGCACCGGTTGCATCAAGTGCGGCTCCTGCATGGTCGGCTGTCGCTACGGCGCCAAGAACACCTTGGTCAAGAACTACCTCTACTTCGCCGAGAAGCTGGGGGTCAAAGTCTTCCCCGGGCGGGAAGTCACCTCGGTCAGGCCGCTCGCACCCAAGGATGGCCAGGACGACGGCTCCGCGGGCTACGAGCTGATGACCGATCGTTCCGGAGCCGTGCTCAGGCACCGCCGCAAGAAGATCACCGCCGGTGCGGTGATCTTCTCAGCCGGTGCGCTCGGCACCAACAAGCTGCTCGCGAACTGCGCCCACAACGGCGACCTGCCCCGCCTCTCGAAGAGGATCGGCCACGTGGTCCGCACCAACTCGGAATCGATCCAGGCGGTGACCACCCGCGACGACAGCCGTGACTTCAGCGAGTCGGTCGCGATCACCTCCAGCATCTACCCGGATCCCGACACCCACATCGAGGTCGTCACCTACGGGCGGGCCGGCGACGTGATGAGCCGCAGCTTCACCATGTACACCGGTGACGGGACCCGCCTGACCCGGCCGATCAAGTTCATCGGGGCGATGATCCGCCGGCCCCTGGACACGATGCGGCTGGTCTTCAACCCCCGCCACTGGTCGCAGCGGACGGTGATCCTCCTGGTCATGCAGTCACTCGACTCGGCCATGCGCCTGAAGCCGGTCAAGAAGAAGTTCGGCAAAGGCGTGCGTATCCAGACCGAACAGGATCCGGAGCGCCCTAATCCGACCTTCATCCAGGCGGCCGAGGACGCGACCCAATGGTTCGCGAAACGGACCGGCGGCATCCCCCAGGTGTCCTTCGGCGAGTCGCTCTTCAACATCCCGACCACCGCCCACATCCTCGGCGGCGCCGTGGTCGGCCACAGCCCGGAGACCGGGGTCGTCGACCGGGACAACCACGTCTTCGGCTACGAGAACCTGATGATCTGCGACGGATCGGCAGTGCCGGCAAATCCGGGCGTCAACCCGAGCCTGACTATCACCGCGATGACCGAACGGGCGATGAGCAAGATCCCGCCGAAGCCCGGCAATGACCTGCTCCACCTGCCGGACGAGGCCCGACCCGCCCGGACGCCCGACAACACCGAACCGGCCCGCGACCCAGGCCCATCTGAGTCGGCCGAGTCCTGGACCCCGCTCGATCCTTAGAGGCCGTTCTTCTTCTTGAGCTGCTCGACGTCGGCCTTCAACTCGTCGACGCCGATCGCACCCTCGATCCGCTGCTCGATCGTCCCGTCCTTGTTGATCAGGAAGATCCACGGTTCGGACTTGAGGCCGAAAGCGGTGAGCTGCGGCCGCTCGCCCTTGCTCATGTCGTTGTCGTTGTAGACCTCGTTGTGGATGAAGGCGACGCCGTCGCCGACCTCGTCCTTGACCTGCTCGGCGACGTCGACCACCGGACCGCAGACCCGCGACTGGCAGAGCGCCGGCGTGGCGAAGACCAGAACCACCGGTTTCTTGCCGAGCACGTCCTTGAGGTCGATGTCATGCATGTCGTCATGCGGCTGACGGGTGTCGATCTTGGAGAGATCGCCGCCGACGCTGGCCGCCGTCGGCGTGCTGATCCGCGGCGCCTTCGTGCCCACCGCGGCGACGTTCGGGAACTGGCCAACCACGGGGCTCGGCGTGACCCGGGCGGCTTCGGTGCCGTCAGCCGTCTTGATCACGGCGATCGCCAGCCAGGGACCGTTGCGGTCGAAGTTCACGTGAGACAGGTAGAAGCTGCTCGCCTCGCCCGGCCCCCCGGCTCCCTGGGAGCGGTAGGCGGGCTTGGTCTCCAGCGAAACGGTCTCGGCCGGCAGCGGCCCCTCGACCTTTGACTGGGGCGACTTGGCGAAGTAAAGCGCTACGTCGGCGTCATCGACCTGTGTGTGATCGACTCTGAAGACTCCGAAGGGAAAGCGGTTGTTGCCGATCTCGAAGACCGAGGCGGCCGGGGGCACGACCAGATCGCTCGGGGTCTGGTCATTCAGGATCTGGTCGATCGTCTTGCCCTGGGCCGAGGGGAATTCGGAGGCCGAGGGCGCGCCCCTGGCGACTTCGTCGCCGTTCTCGCTGCTGCCGCAGCCGGAGACGAGCATGCCGAGCCCGACGATCGCGAGCAGAGCTAGGAAGAACGCCTGCTTCAAGGGAATGGGAAGTACCGCCGTCTTGGTGGGAAGGCCGATCATTGGACGGTCAGGCTACAGAAATAAAAGAAGCGCCCGCTAAAGCGGGCGCTTCAGGAACCCGCCCGCCCACGAACGACTAAATGGATGGGCGGGCTCCGCTGGGCGGGCTTTCGGGACTAGGCGGCGAAACGCTCCGCGACGTAGTCCCAGTTGACCACGTTCCAGAAGGCGTCCAGGTAATCCGGGCGCTTGTTCTGGTACTTGAGGTAGTAGGCGTGCTCCCAGACGTCGGCGCCGAGCAGCGGGGTCTTGCCGTCGGTCAGCGGGGAGTCCTGGTTGGCGGTCGAGACGATCGCGACGCCGTCGCCGTCCTTGACCAGCCAGACCCAGCCGGAACCGAACTGGCCGATGCCGCCGGCCTTGAACTGCTCCTTGAAGTCGTCGAACGAACCGAAGGCGGCGTCGATCGCGGCCGCGAGATCACCGCTCGGGGCTCCACCGCCGTCGGGCGAGAGCATCTCCCAGAACAGCGAGTGGTTGTAGTGGCCGCCGGCGTTGTTGCGAACCGGGCCCTGCTTGTCGGCGGGCAGCGAGGAAAGGTTGGCGATCACTTCGGCCACGTCCTTGTCGGCCCACTCGGTGCCTTCGAGCGCGGCGTTGGCCTTGTCCACGTAAGCCTGGTGATGCTTGTCGTGGTGGACCTTCATCGTCGCCTCGTCGATGTGCGGCTCGAGGGCGTCGTAGGCGTAGGGAAGATCAGGTACTTCGTATGCCATCAGGGGACTCCTTGTGACTGGTTTTTGAGGTTCGCGGTTGGTACCTGAACCCTAACGGTCCTGAACCTTCAGCCCCGAATCGATCCGCGGCGCGACCTGAGCAGGACCGCCGCGAACCCGGCGCTGACCCCGACCATGGCTATCGCGACGGCGATCGCCGTGTGGTAGCCGGACATGAAGGCGAGCTTCGCGGTCTCGATCAGAGATCCCGCGATGCTGCTCGATGCCTGGTCGGCGATCTCGAGCGCCCGGGCCAGGGACTCCCTGGCGTTCTCGATTCCGGTGCCGCTGATCCCTTCGATCGGACCGATCCGATTCGTGTAGACGATCGCCAGGATCGAACCGAGGACCGCGACCCCGAACCCGCCGCCGAGCTCGTATGCGGTTTCCTCGATCGCGGCCGCCTGCCCGGCTTCATCGGCCGGCACCGAAGAGATGATCACGTCATTGGCGGCGACCAGGGCGACCTCCAGGGCGAAGCCGATGACCAGGAAGGAAGGCCAGAGCAGCAGGTACTGGTCGGCAAGGCCGAGGAAGAGCATCGGGATCAAGCCGATCGCGGTGCCGGCCAGTCCGAGCGAGATGGTCCAGCGGGTGCCGAGCCGGCCGAGGACCCGGGCGGCGAGCAGGCCTCCGGCGAGAGTCGAGAGCATCAGCGGCAAGAGCCGAAGCGCCGCACCGAACGGTTCGAGGCCGAGCACGAGCTGAAGGTATTGGGCCCCGAAGAACTCGATCCCGACCAGACCGAACATCGAGAGCAGCACGCAGCCCACCGCCACCGTGAAGTCGCGGCGCGCGAACAGCCTCACGTCCAACAGCGGCTCCGATGCCCGGAGCTGCCTGCGGGTGAACCAGCTCAGGCAGCCGGCCGCGATCAGAAGCGAAACAACGACCTTGGCTTCGATGAAGCCGTAGCGCGCACCCTCCTTGAGCCCAAAGGCCAGCCCGAGAATCCCGATCACCGTCGCCGCCATGGCCAGGCCGTCCCAGGGCGGCGGCTCGGCGGCCCGGCTCTCCGGCAGCAGACGCACGGCCACCGGGAATATCCCGACCACGATCGGCACGTTGATCAGGAAGACGGCGCCCCACCAGAAATGCTCGACCAGAAAGCCGCCGATCAGCGGGCCGACCGCCGCTCCCCCGGCGCTGACGGCACTCCATATGCCGACCGCCCGGACCCGCTCGTCCCGGTCGCGGAAGACATCGCGGATGATCGCCATGGTCGGCGGCATGATTATCGCCCCGGCGATCCCGAGCACGGCCCGGGCCGCGATCAGCGCTTCCGCGGACGGTGCGACGGTCGCTCCGATCGACGCCAGCCCGAACAGAGCCATGCCACTCAACAGCAGGCGTTTGCGGCCGAGCCGGTCACCGAGCACTCCCGAGGTGACCAGAAGCGGCGCCGCGACGAGGGGATAGACGTCGATGATCCAGAGCAGCTGAAGAGCGGTCGGATCGAGATCCTCCGAGATCGCCGGGGCGGCTACGTGGAGCACGGTGACGTCGATGACCACGACCAGCAGCGCGAAGCAGATCACCGCCAGGATCGCCCAGCGGCGCGGATGGGAGTCGCCGGTCTCGTCCATCACTTCCCGCTCGCAGTGAAACCGCCGAAGGTCGCTTCCCGGATCAGGCGCGGCACCTCTCGTTCGCCGGCGTAACCGTCTTCGACCAGATACCAGGCCGACATGACCTGGCCCCCGAATGAGTAGGACATCCATCTCGCGGAGAGGTCCGGGCGGAAGACGCCGGCGCCCTGACCCCGGGCGAAGAAGTTCTCCAATCGTTGGTCCTGCTCCCGGAGCCGGTCACCGATGTCGGGTTCCCGCTCCAGCCGCGGGCTCGCGGTGAGCAGCCAGTAGGACTGCGCGAGCGGGTAGCAGTCCTCGATCAGCCGGTCGAGGGCGGGCTCGATCTCTCCCTCTTCGATCCCCGCTTCGTCGAAGACCTGGTCGCAGCGGTCGAGCAGCCACCCGTAGACGGACTGGACCAGCGATTCGCGATCACCGAAGACCCGGTGAAGGGTGGCCCGGCTGACGCCGGCGGTGTCGGCGATGTCGGAGGTCGAGGCGCCGGGATTCGCCACCAGCGCCTTCGCCACGTCGTGGAAGAGCTTCTCCTGTCCGGATTCCATTCCAGACATAATCGTAGCAAATGAGACGTTTTTGTCTCAAAACCTCAAGGAAAACCTCAAGGTAGGCTCCTAGCCAAGGCTCGGGGCACGTCGACGTCCGACGCCGCGCTCTCGAGGGAACGCAGTACGTTTCGACTCAAAACCCTGTTGACGCTCGACCCCTCGGCCAGGGAGCGGGTGGAGAACAGTCGAGCGAAGCCAGTCCACGACTTGCAGCGCATCGGCCTGACCGGTCCGATCTGGCGCAGGTTCGCCCTCAGCCTCATTTTGGCTTTGAGCTCCCAGCGGGACATGTCTCGACGCTCTGCGACCTTGGCGAACCCGTAGCGGCGAACCGCCCGCTTCGTGCGGCGGGACTCCCTGAGCGCGGACAACGGGACCCGGAAGGCGGGAAGCCGGCCTCCCGCCTCCCCGCGAAGCGGCCGAAGCTGCTTGATCAGGGCGACCTGATCCAACCGGCCCGAGCGGACGCCACCGGATTTCCGGAGGAGGCCGACCAGGGTCTGACCCGTGAACACGAGCGAGACGCTGTACCCCTTGAAGTACCCGGTCTTGAAACCGACGCCTCTGGCCTTGCCGCCCCTGATCTTCAGCTTCTTGAAGTTCAGAGCCTCGAGCGCCAGCGGCAGGTACCCGCCGATCAGGCACACGGGCGCCTGGGCGACCATCACCGGCCGCGGGCAATCGACCCGCCGGAACTCACCGCATTCGCGATAGTCGATCAGGGAAAGACCGAGGAAAGTGGTAGAGCTCGAGATCAACCCGCCGTCGTGGCTCTCTCCCAACCACATGCGCGGCCCCCATGCCTTGACGTCGAGCTGGCCGGGGAGGCTCTCGACCAGCGGCTGGCGGTCGGTCCGGCCGCAGGTGGGGCTCGTCATCTCGCCCGGGCCCCAGTCCGGATCACGGCTGGCCGGCACGCCGTTGGTGAGCCAGTCGAGGCAGGTTCCGTCGCTCTTCATCCGATAGAGCTCGCGGCTCGCGTCGATCGCCGGACGATTCACGTTGGCGCTGAACGAGACGTACCTGCCATCCGGGGAGAACGAAGGAGACTGCTCGTCGTAGGCGGTTGCCTTTATCCGGTGTACGTTGCCGCCGTTCGAGTTGGCGACGAAGATGTCGAACGGATCACGGCAATCGGAATCATCCGGGCAGATCTCGGGCCCGGATCCCGGCGCCACGAAGATGATCCGCTTGCCGTCCGACGACCACCGCGGCTGCGATGCGCCCTTTCCGACCAGCTTGCGCTTGCCGGTCTTGATGTCAACCAGTTCGAGCCGGTCGGTGCGGAGGCCCCACTGGTCCTCGAGAGCCATCAGGAACTTGCCCCCGGCCGGCGAAGCCGCCAGCTGGGTGGGCTTCCAGTCGGCCGGGATCGAGCCTCGGCCGTTCCAGCGCGGCCACTTGAGAGTCAATACGCGGCGCTTCACGGCGCCACCGAATCCGGCGATCACCACCGACTCCTTCGTGTGCTGGCCGTGCTCGTGGAGCACGGCCAGCAACCGGTCCCCGCCCGTCATCCAGGTCGCGTTGAGGAAATGGCGCCTCCGGCCTCCGGGAAGCACTTCCTTGGGCCAGCTCGGATGCGTCGCGCTGACGACCATCGTCTTGCCGTCCCTGCCGGAGGCATATCCGTCGTCCTGCTCGTCCTGACGGTAGAACAGGACCCGGGCGCCAGTCGGGGAGATCTGGGGGCTGCGGTCGTAGGGCCTGTGCCGGCTGCGGAGCGAATAGTCGCTGCCGATGACCTTGCCCTTCCGGGTCAGCGCGACCCGGCCCGAACCGTCGGGCGCGATCGCAAGGATCCGGCCACCGTTCGCGTAGACGATCTTCGAGTCCGTGGGAAGCGAGAGCGCTTCCGAATGCTCCCCGCCGTCCACCGTCATCCACGCCACCAGGGCAGCGAGGAGCGCTCCGAAAAGCGAAATCGCACGTCGTGTACTCACTTGGTATCCCCTTGCTGCCGACATCTTTCGACCCATGTCTCCCCTTCCCCGGACTTTCCCGGCCCCTATTGGCGGGGATTCTACCCCGTGCTCCGCCGTAGGCCTGCTACGAAGAAGCGTGTCCTCCCGTCACGGTAAGGCTGACGGAGGACACACCCTTCAACACGGGTTGGCGGAGAAGTATCGGGGCGCCCGGATTTGAACCGGGGACCTCACCGACCCGAACGGTGCGCGCTACCAAGCTGCGCCACGCCCCGAGGAGAGATGAGCCTACCGAAAATCGGTCCGGGAACCCTTCCCGACAGGGCCCGCTCCCCGGCGGTCCCGTCGCTACTGGACCGCGCTGATCGCCGCCTGGATCTCGGCCAGATCAGGGGCGTCCTGCACGATCTCGGTGCCGCCGGGCCCGTTCACCACCACTGCCGGTTCGGCCCGGATCTTCAAGTTGATCGCAATCTGATCCTGAGCCTGGAGATCGGCGGTCATCTGGCTGCCCTTCTCGCGACCCGCATCGAAGTCCTGCTTCCACTGGTCGGTGTCCATGTACTCGATCGACTCGGCCAGCCGGGTGAGGAACTCCTCGTCGAGGCCCTGCTCCTTGGCCTGGTCCTGGTTGCGGAACATCAGGTAGGCGAACTGCCAGCCATAGCCCTGGTTCTCGGCGGCCTGTATCCCGTAGAAGCTGAGCTCGGTCGCGTTCTCGGTCAGGGACCGGTTGCGGTAGAGCAGCTTCAGACTGCCGCTGCGGACCGGTCCGTTGACCAACGCCGGGATGGTCTCGAGAAACTGATCTCGATAGGTAGCGCTCTGGGCATCGAGGAAGACCTGCATCTGGACCGGCGCATCGTCCGAGCCGAGCCGATCGTCGAGCTGGCGGACGCCACCGAAGATCTCGCGCATGTCCTGCAGCCCTTGCACGTCCTCGTACTCGTTGCCGGCCTCGCGGGTCGCCATGCCGACGAGGGCGATCAACAGCGCGCCGACCGCCACGGCAAGGATGATCAGCGTCCGGTACTGACCGGGACGGCGCTGCTTCAAGGCGCCCATCTCAGCCAGTGACCGACTTGTAGTACCGCACCGCCAGACCGGTGAGCAGGGTCTTGAACGCCTCCTCCAGCTCGACCCCTTCTTCTTCGGAGAAGCGAACCAGCCCGCGTTCCTCGATCGCGACGCTGCGATCGATCAACTCGTCGATCAACTCGGGATTACGATCGGAGAAATAGGCGCCCATCGAGTACAGATCGGTGTCCATCAGCGACTCGATGAAAGGGTCGCTGGCGGCCGCGACTTTGATTTCCGACTCTTGAGCCACGAAACCATCTTAGGGACCGGGGCACGCCGCCCGGCGGTTGATCCACGAGTTCGGCGGCTGAATCATCTATATGGTGAGGCCGTGGCCGACCGAGACGAGATCATCGCTTTCTGCGACGAGCTGCTGGAGATCGAAAGCTTCGGCGACTACGGGCCGAACGGGCTGCAGGTTCCCGGCCGGTCCGAGGTCGGAAAGATCGCGACCGCGGTCTCCGCTCACCTGGCCTCGATCGAGGCCGCCGTCGAGGCGGGCGCCGACCTGCTGCTCACCCATCACGGCCTCTTCTGGGACTTCCACCCCCGCGCCCTGACCGAGGCGATGGCTGAGCGGCTGCGAACCGCCCTGGGATCGGATCTGAATGTGGCCGGCTACCACCTGCCGCTGGACGCACACCCCGAGATCGGCAACAACGCGCTGATCGTCCGCAAGCTCGGCTTCGGGCTCGTGCCCGGCGAGCTCGGTGAAGCGAAGGGAAGGCACATCGGCCAGATCGGTCTCCGGGCCGAACCGATCCCGGCCGCGGAGCTCTTCCGGCTCGTCGCCACGGAGCTGGACCGGGAGCCGCTGGTCTTCGATGCCGGCCCCGAGATGATCTCGACGATCGGCGTGGTCACCGGCGCCGGAGCCTCGGACATCCACCAGGCGATAAGCCTGGGGCTCGACGCCTACCTGACCGGTGAGCCGTCCGAACACGTGATGGCCGATGCCCGCGAAGGAGGCATCCACTTCATCGCCGCCGGCCACTATGCGACCGAGATCTGCGGGATCACCGAGCTGGGAGAGCTGGTCGCGCAGCGCTTCCGCGTGGAGCACGAATTCCTCGATCTTCCCAATCCGATCTGATGTGGCAGGATCAGTCGATCAAACCACCTTGCGTCGCCAGATAGCCAACCAGGAGAGAGAGTTGTCCAGCACCTACAAGCCGACGAATCGTTCGAAGACCCTCGCCGACCTGCTGCCCAATGCGGCAGCCACCCACGGCAGCGCGGGGGCCTTCCTCTTCAAGGACGGCTCCGGCAACTGGGAGGAATCGACTTTCTCCGACGTGGCAGCCGACGTGCAGACTCTCGCCCTGGGATTGAGGGACCTGGGCATCGTCCGGGGTGACAAGGTCGCGATCATCGGCAACACCCGCCCCGAGTGGACGCTCTTCGATTTCGCCGTGATGTCAACCGGCGCGACCGTGGTTCCGATCTACCAGACCAACTCGCCGACCGAGTGCAAGTACGTGCTCGAGCATTCCGAGTCACGAGCGGTGATCGTCGAGAATCAGGACCAGCTCGCCAAGATCCTCGAGGTCAGGGGTTCCCTGCCCGCTCTGGAGCAGATCCTGATCATGGTCGGTGAGGCGGACGAGGCGATCTCGATGGAAGAGCTCCGCAGAAGGGGCGGGTCGGGAAGCGTCGACGACTACCGCGCCGCCTATGAGGCGGTCGAGCCGGACGATCTCTGCAAGATCGTCTACACCTCCGGCACCACCGGCCCGCCCAAGGGCTGCATGATCTCCCACGGCAACTACCGGGCGATGCTCGACATGGCGGACTCGGTGAGCATCATCAAGGAAGGCGAGACCTCCTACCTCTTCCTTCCCCTGGCCCATGTCTTCGCCCTTCTGATCCAGTACGGGATGATCGACATCGGCGGCCGGATCGCCTTCTGGGAACGCGATCAGCTCAAGATCGTCCCGAACCTGGTCGAGGTCAAGCCCGAGTCCTTCCCCTCGGTTCCCCGCATCTTCGAGAAGGTTCACGACACGGCGCTCGCCTCGGCCGAGGCGGAGGGCGGCCTCAAGGCGGCGATCTTCCGCTGGGCCTTCCGGGTCGGCAAGCGCTACCGCAAGCTGGAGAGCGAAGGCAAGAAGCCAGGGCTGCTGCTGACCAAGCAGTTCAACTTCGCCGACAAGGCTGTCTTCTCGAAGATCCGGCAGGTGTTCGGCGGCAATCTTCGGGTCGCGATCAGCGGCGCTGCTCCGATCGACCCCGAGATCCTCAACTTCTACCAGGCCGCCGGCGTTCCGCTTTTCGAGGCCTGGGGCATGACCGAGACCTCGACCGGCGGCACCACCAACATGCCGGGAGCGAACAGGATCGGCACGGTCGGCCGCGCGGTGGACGGCATCGAGACCCGGATCGCCGAGGACGGCGAGCTGCTGATCAAGGGCGACAACGTCTTCAAGGGCTACTACAAGAACCCCGAAGCGACCGCCGAGACGATCACCGACGGCTGGCTCCACACCGGTGACATCGCATCGATCGACGACGACGGT
>Ga0153956_1002211_pt1 | contig 14928 bp, 19 predicted proteins | sample TSFL040MetaG_FD_104704 | JGI IMG/M metagenome (GOLD analysis project Ga0153956, IMG submission 104704) | Attine ant fungus gardens microbial communities from Florida, USA - TSFL040 MetaG | ecosystem: Host-associated > Fungi > Mycelium > Unclassified | place: USA: Florida, Wekiwa Springs... | reverse complement strand
GGCGATCGTCGGCGCGGGCATGGGATATCTCACCGGCATTGTCGCATCGACCGGACCGATGACGGTGCCGATCTTCGTGTCCTATGGACTCATCAGGGGACCGCTGCTCGGCACCGAAGCCGCCAGTTCGCTTGCGGTTTACATCAGCAAGGCCATTACCTTCCAGCGGCTCGATGCCTTGCCGCCGGATGTGATTTTCAAGGGATTGATCGCCGGATCGTCGCTGTTCGCGGGGGCGTTCATCGCCAAGCGCATTGTCCTGCGGCTCGATGCAACGGCCTTCCATCTTCTGATCGAAGGCTTGATGCTGATCGCGGGTCTCTCGATGATCTGGGGTGCGTTTCAGGGTTGAGGCGATGAGTCAGTTACGAGTCTTATCTCCTTGATGCGACTCTGTTTGACCGTGAATCCATCACGTCAGCCTCGCCGGCTATCCGCAAGCGGCATGGTTAACAAAACCTCAATCAACGCAGGCGGTTATGGTGAACGTTTTCTTAAGTGTCATGGTTTACGTTTTCTGACAGTGGCGTCGCGTCGCGGTGCCTTGGCATGTTGCGTAAGCCGGAACACCCATGATCGTTCGGCAGTTTATTACCTGGGTTCGTAATGCTCCTGCAGGGGAGCGCGCAGAGGCGACGCGGTGTCTGGCGCGCGCCTGGCTGGTGTCCGATCTGTCGGACGATGATCGCGCCGCCGCTGAAGGCGCGCTTCTGATGCTCCTTGATGATGCGTCGCCGCTGGTGCGCCAGGCCATGGCGGAAGTCTTCGCCCACGCCGCCGATGCGCCGCCTGCGATCATTGCGGCGCTGGCGATCGATCAGGCGTCAGTCGCGATGCCGATCCTCGAACATTCGCCGCTGATGCTCGACGCCGATCTGGTGGACATCGTTGCGACCGGAAATTCCGAAACGCAATGCGCCATCGCGCGCCGCTCGGATCTGCCGCCTTCGGTCTGTGCCGCTATCGCAGAGGTCGGTTCTGCCGCATCCACGCTGGAGCTGATCGAAAATCCGGTGGCGGAGCTTGCGGATTTCTCGCTCACGCGCATCGCGGAGCGGCACGGACATCTGGCCGCGATCCGCGAGTCGCTGCTGACTCTCGACAACCTGCCGGCAGCCGTGCGGCTGATGCTTGCGGAAAAGCTCTCCAGCACGCTGACGCAGTTCGTGGTCGCGCGCGCGTGGCTGAACGGCGATCGCGCTTATCGCGCGGCGGACGAGGCGATGGAGCGGTCGCGGGTCAATATCGCCACGCAGACCCATGGCGCCGACCTCAGCGCATTGATTTCCCATCTGCGTTCGGTTGGCCAGCTCAGCACCGGCCTGATCCTGCGCGCGCTGCTGTCGGGCAACGTCGAGCTGTTCGAAGAATCGCTGGTGGAATTGTCCGGCCTGTCGCGCAGCCGCGTCACGGCCATTCTCAACGATCGCGGCGGGCTCAGCCTCAACGCGCTGCTGGCGAAAGCCGGCCTGCCGGAATCCACCTTCGCGGCGTTCCGTGTCGCGCTGGACGCGCGCGACGAGATCGGCTTTGTCGGGACGTTCGGCGGGGCGGCGCGGCTGCGCCGGCGTATGGTCGAGCGCGTGCTGACGTCCTGCGAGACCGCCGAAACGGTGGCCGAGCCGCTGCTTATCCTGCTGCGACGGTTCGCGACCGAATCCGCGCGCGAGGAAGCCCGGCTGTATTGCGACGAACTGGCGGCCGACGACTTTATCGGCAAGCTGGATGCCCACGCCGCGCTGGAATATGTCGCGGACGACGGCGTGTCGCTCGATGGTCGGGGCTATGACGATAGCTACGACTACGCCTATGACGACAGCTACGACGACGTTTACGGCGGGCGGCTGATCGCGGCGTAGAGAGAGGATTGCCGCTGATCGGCAAACGGTGTCGTCCCGGCGCAGGCCGGGATCCATACTCCCTGAACTATTTATTGAGACAGAGCCGATCGTCGTCGCAATCAGCGAGACCGGTGGTTATGGGTCCCGGCCCGCGCCGGGACGACACAAGCCTCAGCCTTCCGGCACGATGCTCGGCGCCAGCACGGCCTCGAGATGTTCGGGCCGGTCACGATTGGCGTGGATGAGATATTCGTCCGCGACACCGCGCAGGCGCTTGCTCAACTGATCCGCCATGCCCACGGAATCGATCCGCGACTGCTCGCGCACGATCGCCTGAATGGCGTTGACGTGGTGCATGATCAGTTCTTCGACCTTCGACAGATCCGGTGCATGCTCGATGATCCGGCACAGGCTTTCCGCGGCCGCCGCGGCGGTGGGATAGCCGAAGGTCGCGCCGCCGCCCTTGATGTCGTGCGCCGCGCGGAACAGTTCCATGCTGTTCTCGCCGTTCAGCCCGTCGCGTTTGATCGTGGCATAGGCGGTGCTCAGGCGCTCGCATTCCGCCTGCATCCAGTCGGTGAACTCGCCGGACAATTCCGCCAGCGCCTGCTCGGCGCGCGCCACAGGATCGTCGATCTCGTTTTCCTCGGCGTAGCGCACCATCTTGCGCAACGGGTTGGGCTGCGAGATGACCTGATGATCGGCGAAGGTGTCGATCGTGACGTCCGGAGCCTTCTGCTTGCGGGCCATCGTCTGTCCTAACTTCCCGAGCGGGTTTTCTCGAGCAGCGACGGCTGCTGCATGATTTCGGCCTTGCCGCCGACGCGGCGCTCGACCCCGATGTAAGAGGAGCCGTTGTTGCGGCGGCGGTCCGGGCCGAAATAGTTCTTGGTCTTGATGAAGGGGCGGGGATTGGCGACCACGTTGAGGATCCGCTGGTAAAGCCCCTTGGCGGAAATCGGCTTGGCGAGAAATTCGGTGACGCCCGCATCCCGCGCCACCATCACGCGGCGCTTCTCGGAATGGCCGGTCAGCATGATGATCGGCGCGTAGGGATTGCCGAGGCCTTCCGGCTGGCGGATCATCTGCGCCAGCTCCAGTCCGTCGAAAATCGGCATCGCCCAGTCGGTGATGACGATGTCCGGGACATAGTGCGAGTACATCTCAAGCGCGGTGGCACCGTCTTCGGCCTCATAGACTTCGCGCGCGCCGAACGAATGCAGCAGCGTCCGCAGGATGCGGCGCATATGAGCATTGTCGTCGCAGACGAGAAACCGCAGCTTGTTGAAATCGATAATATACATGCGCAGCCCGACGTGGCGTATCCGGCAAGGCGTACACCCGGCGTTAACTGTATGCGTCCGCCGTTAATGAAGGGTTATCCAAAACGGACCGGGGCGGGGGTCAAAACCCGAACTGCTCGCTGATGATGCGCTCTTCCAGGCTGTGGCCGGGGTCGAACAGCATGCGGATCGAGATGGTCCTGTCCGCGATGATCTCGACCCGCTGGACGTCGCGGGCTTCGTCATGATCGGCCACCGCCGCGACCGGGCGCTTTTCGCCTTCCAGCACCTCGAACACCACGAAAGCCGTGTTCGGCAGCAGCGCCCCGCGCCAGCGGCGCGGGCGGAACGGGCTGATCGGCGTCAGCGCGAGCAGGGCGGCGTTGATCGGCAGGATCGGCCCCTGCGCCGACAGGTTGTAGGCGGTGGAGCCGGCCGGCGTTGCCACCATGATGCCGTCCGCGATCAGTTCGGCCATCCGCTCGTGCTCGTCCACCAGAATGCGCAGCCGCGCGGCCTGATGAGTCTGCCGGAACAGCGAGACTTCATTGATGGCGTGATGGAGATGGACCTTGCCGTGGATGTCGGTGGCGCGCATCAACAGCGGATTGATCACGGTCATCCGGGCGGCTTCGAGCCGTTCGATCAGCCCGTGCGCGCTGAACTCGTTCATCAGGAATCCGACCGTGCCGCGGTGCATGCCGTAGATCGGAATGCCGGAGCGCATGTGCTGGTGCAGCGTCTGCAGCATCAATCCGTCGCCACCGAGGGCCACGACCACGTCGGCGTCGTCCGAGGGGCGATTGCCATACGCGGCCGCAAGCTGGGTGAGGGCCTGCTGGGCCTCGGCGCTGGGACCGGCCACGAAGGCGATCCGCTGGTACTTTCTCGGCGTTGGCGTCGTCATGGCAGCCCCGGATGCGCGGACTGGCCCGCGCGGGCATCGTCTATACGGGGTTTTCCGGTCTTGTCGAGGCGGGCGGCCTGTGTGAAGGGCTTTGACCCGGTGATTAACCAAACCCGCGCGGCATGAATGGATGCCGCGAATGTCAGGCGTGCTTCCGGCCGCGATGCCCGCTCCGGCATTTTCCGGGCCCGCCTGCACATGACCAACTTGTCATCCAGATGAACGGAAGCTGTTCCCCCGCTTCAGTTTGAGTTCAGCGCACCGGTCATAGGGTTGTTTCCGACGATGCCGAACCGGCCATCCGACCGGGCCCCGGCAATCGCATGACAAGGAGACACCCATGTTGAAGATCTTTTCTGCAGCGCTGATTGCCACCTCGATTCTGGCCGCGCCTGCGATGGCCACCACCGTTGTTCACACCCACCGCGCGCCCGTCGCCAAGCATGTCGTCATCAAGCCGTCGATCGCGAAGGCGCATGCGCAGGTCGTGGTGGTCAAGAAGCCGCATCACCGTCACGTCCACGCCAAGAAGGTGATCGTGATCAAGAAGCATCGCCATCACCGCTAAGCGGCGACGGCCAACGGCTTGATATTTGCTTCGATATTTCCCTGGCCGCTATTGCATAGCCCCCGCATCGAAGCGGACATGGAAATGAGAACGGCCCGCGCTCATCGCAAGATGATCGCGGGCCGGGCTGTTTTCAGATAAGACGTTGGCTCAGAACGTCATGCCTGCCTTGAGCATGTAGGTGCGGCCGGGCAGGGGATAGGCGCTGAAGCGCCCCGCGGTATAAGCGCTGGCAACGGCGTAATCATAGTATTCCGCATTGAACAGGTTATTCACCGAAGCCGACCAGAAGAAGCGATCGACTTCACCGCTCACCTTCAAGTCCATCGTCGCGTTCGCGGGAATGGTCGGTTGCGTGTTGAGCTGATCGTTATCCATGCGGCGGCTGCTCCAGAACCGTGCGGTCGCGTCGAGAACGACATATTTCTGCCAGACGTTCCACGACAGACCGAAACTTCCCGACAGCCGCGAGACCAGCGGCACGTCGTTGCCGGCGTACTGACCTTCCTCGAACACGGCACGGGTATAAGCGAAGCCGCCGCGCAGACGCAGCGTGTCGCTGATGCGCAGCGTCGCGTTGGTTTCCGTCCCGTAGCGGTGGGTCGGATCGAGGTTGTAGTTGTACAGATCCACCGGGTTGTAGTGGATCTCGTTTTTCAAATGCATGTCGTAGACGCTTGTCTGAATTTCGAGGCCGCCGCCACGAATGCGGACGCCGCCCTCGACGTCGTAAGACGTCTGCGTCTTGAGCATGAAATTCTGCGGGATCGGCGTGCAAGGAGCCGGATACGCGGAGCAATCCCAAGCCGGACCGGTGATAACACGTTCGTCGACATTAGGTGTGCGGAAGGCCTGTGCGGCGCGCGCGAACACGGAGAAGTTTTCGTTGAAGCGGTGTTCGAGGCCGATGTGGAGGGCGTGGTTGGTCTCGTCGGTCTTTAGCGGTGATGCCTGAGCGCCGCCGTTGCCCGGAGCGAGTGGATCGAAGCGGTCGCGCGCATCGAGGCTCATGGACTGGATGCGGGCGCCGTAGGAGACATCGGTGGTGGGCAGCACGGAGATGGTCTGCTGCCAGTAACCGGCGAGTGTTTGCTGTTTCAGATTGTAGACGTGGCTGGGAGCCATGTCCTTGAACATGCTCCGGTTCGAATCGTAGGCCGAGTTGTAGTAGTCGATACCGGTCAGAATGGTCGAGGGCAGTCCGAATATCGCGTTCTTGATGCTGAGGCGTGGGGTGAGCGACCACGTGGTCAACGTCGAGTCGACGTAGCTTTCGTAGTACTGGGCGAAGAATCCCGCCTGCTGCTTCTTGTTTCTGACGCCGCCGTCCACGATCAGCTCTGCGCCGTTCCACAGGGACTTTGTGAAGCCCGCCGTGGCGTTGACGCCCTGCTTGTCCGCGTAGTCGAGTGGCGTGGCGGTCCCGCGCCGGTCCGCTGCAAGCTCATTGAGGCTGATGCTCGGATCGACAAAGCGGCCGCCCGGAAGTCCAAGATGCTGATCGTCGGCAGAGAGATTCAGGAACGCGCTCAGATCCGGCGTGCTGTAACGAACCTCGCCGACGCCGTTCTGCTGACTAAGCGCATTGTTGGCGCGATAGCCATCGGACTTGATGACGTTGCCGTAGACCGCAGACGACCATGGCCCGGAGTTCACGGTCGCTGAAACATTCCCGGTGCGCTGGTTGAACGAGCCGACACCGGCCTCCGCGCGCATCGTGATCGGCTTGCCGTTCGCGCCCGTCTTGGTGACGATGTTGATGACGCCGCCGACCGCATTGTCGCCATAGAGAACCGCGCCGCTGTTGCCGCGCGTCACTTCGATTCGCTCGATCGACTGAAGTGGAATGGTGGACAGATCGACGCCCTGAAGGTCGGCCTCGTTAAGGCGACGGCCGTTGATCAGGAACAGCGTGTTCGACGATGCGAAAGCACCAAAGCCGCGCAGATCGACAGTGCTGCCGACGCCATTGACGCCACCATACAGGTTCTGCACCTGAATGCCGGGAACGGTGGCCAGAACGTCCTGAATGGTCTGGCCCGGGGAGCGCGCAATGTCTTCAGCGGTGATGACGCTCGTCGATGCGCCGACGATGCCGGTGGTACCAAGCCGGCTCGCATCGACGTTCACCGGCGGCAACTGGCCTCTTGCCTCCTGCGCCATCGCGGGCGCGACCAGCGCAGTCCCCGCAAGGCACGCCGCCGCGAATGAAAGGCGCGACCGCGCCGTTGAAGAATATCCGAAAGAAGAAGTCACCTGATCGCCCCGCTGGTGCATGTGGTCGCGGAGGCGCGGTGAAACGCGCGCAGGCATGACAGCGCGGCGCGTGAGCGCGGCGAACTGCCAGACTTGAGGACACGGGCCATCGGCCGAACCTCCGCAACAGTTACGTCATGTCACCGCTGCGGAAACGCCGCCCCTTCGCACACCCCGTGCGGCGGAAGGATGACCGGTACAGGCAGGTCTCCTGGCTCGCGGATCGTCACCGTTGTCCGCCTTCCCAAGCCCGGCTTGATAAGCCTTCGCTCAGTGGCATCGTGGACAACGGCTCACCGCTGACAGTTGCGGGGGCAGCTTCGGAATGGCCGCAAGAGACATATGTGGAAAGATCGCCACACAACTCCGCGGCGGCACCGAATTCCCTATTGGCCAGCTTGCGCCGGCACCTGTGCCGTGGTCCCAATCAAGCGGCGGTGATTTGCCTTGTCAATGCCACAATGCCTAAGAAACCCAGTGTGATACCCAAGGCCACGGACTTCATCCGGATGCGTTGCAAATTGGTGACATCTGCGCGGATTGCCGCACTTTTCCTCTCAGTGCTGGTGGCCGGCTGCGCCAGCGGCGGGGACAACGAAGGTCTGTCCTACACCGCGGATCGCGGCGTTGAGAATCAGCCGTATCCCGCGAACTATCGCGCGGAACTGCTGGCCTTCCTGCGCACTTATCTGAACGATCCGCGCGGCGTGCGCGAAGCGGTGATCGCGGAGCCGGCGCAGAAGAAGGTCGGTGGCCGCCTGCGTTATGTGGTTTGCATGCGCTTCAATGCGCGCGGAACGGATGGGACCTACAGCGGCGCGAAACAGCGCGGCGCGATGTATGTCGATGGCCGGTTCGACCGGATCATCGAGAATGCTGACGAGCTCTGTCAGGGCGCGACCTATGCCGCGTTTCCGGAGATCGAGAAGCTGACGCGCTGACGCGCATGTTGAAGAGGGCGTGATGAAGTCGCTGGGACGGCTGGTCCTTTGTCTCTTGCTATGTCTCGGCGTCGGCCTGCTTGAATCCGTCGTGACGCGGCCGGAAATCGCAACGTGGTATGCGGCACTCGCCAAGCCGTCGTGGACGCCGCCGCCGTTCGTGTTTCCGATCGCATGGACGATCCTTTACATCCTGATGGCCGTCAGCCTGTGGCGGCTGTGGGATCGTGCTGCTCCGTCCTCCGCGCGCACATCTGCAATGACATGGTTCCTGATTCAGCTCGCGCTGAACGCGGCATGGTCGCCGGTGTTTTTCGGCTGGCATGCGACGCGCGCTGCGCTTGTGGTGATCGTCGCTCTGTTCTTCGCCATCGTCATGGCCATGATCGCGGCATCGCGCGCCGACAAGCCCGCGTCATGGCTGCTCGCGCCGTATCTGGCCTGGATCGCCTACGCGACCACGCTCAATGCGGGCGTGGTCGCGATGAACTGAGCGCTTCTTACGAGACGTGCGCGGCGATGGCGTCGAACCCTCGCCGCCACAGATGGACCAGATCGAGGTCGATGGGCAGGGCCTCGGCAGCCATGCGCACCATCACAAGACCGGTCGGCGGATCGATATAGACATACTGGCCATGGATGCCGACGCACATCAGCGTCCGCCGTTTGCGATCGACCTGATAGAACTTGCTGCGATAGCTGCCGCCGGGAAACAGCGCGGCGAAATCCCCGCGGGCCCAGGCCTCGGGGTCGCCGTTGTCGTTGATGTCGTCGATCCACCAGCCCGGCACCACCTGCCTGCCGTTGGCAACGCCGCGCTGCCGGATCATTTCGCCGAAGCGGGCGAGGTCACGCGGCGCGACGCAGATGCCGCCCGCCGCGCGCATCGCGCCTTCCGCGTCGAGGGTGACATAGGCATCGACCTCCGCGCCGAGCGGCTTCCAGAGATGGTCGCTCAGGAGATCGGCCAGCGCGCGGCCCGCGGCGCGCTCGTAAACCCAGCCGAGCAGGTCGGTGTTGGTCGAGACATAATGGAATGTGTGGCCGTGCTCTTTGCCGTCCGGCTTCTGAATGGCGAGGAACTCGCGGAGCTGCATCGCGCTCTGGCCGGGCTTGATGACGTCCCAGCCGACCGCGCGGCGATATCGCGCCACGTCGCCATCGGGATCGAGATAGTCTTCGACAAAGGAAATGCCGACCGACATGTCGAGCAGATGGCGGACGGTGCAGCCCCCATAGACCGAGGACGACACCTCCGGCACGTAATCGGTCACCGGACGGTCCGGATTCAGAAGGCCTTTATCCGCGAGAATGCCGCCGAGCGCGCCGCAGATCGACTTGCTCACCGAAAACACGATGTGGGGCGTGAGCCCGTCCATGCCGCTCGCATACCATTCGGACAGGATGCGCCCGTGACGCATCACCACGAAGCCATGGGTATGAGTGGCGTGAAGCGCCTCGCGCAATGTCGTGGGCGTGCTGCGCACGCCTTCAAAGGCGATGTGGCCCAGTTCGATCGGTGAACTGTGCAGCGGCGAGGGCTGCCTTGATGCCGCGATGTTCGCTGTCGGCAACAGGCGGCGGACGTTCTGAAAGCTCCAGTCGTTCGATGGGCGCGTTCGCCAGTTCGCGAGTGTCACAAGCTTGTCGGGCGCAGGCGGAAATTCGGTCATGAGATGTTTTTCAGGACTGTTCTTAAGACTCTTGGCGGTCATTTTCGCTGTCATGGCGGTCTCTGCTTGAGGAATGCCAAGACATTGTGCCCGCAAATCGCCGCATGACTACATGCGGCGCACAATCCCGGAGAGAATCGGACTCGAAAAGGGCGAACTGGCAAGGGGACTCGCGAAAAACAATGCGCGAGACTCTTCAGGGCGCGCGCGTTCAAATCGCGCCATGAGCAAAATGATTCTCAAATTGGCTCCCACCGAATACTCCGCCGTCGACACGCTGCTTGTCGTGACGCTGGCCGTCGGCGCGGTGGTGAACGCCTGGTGCCTCAGTGCCTACCTCTGACGCTGCAGCTTGATGCTGCGCGCGATTCGGAGCGTGTCGGCGCATGAAAAAGGCCGAATCGGTCCGAGAACCGATCCGGCCATTTGTTTCAGATCGCCGGAAAGACGATCAGACGCGTTCGCTTAGTTGTAATCCGAATATTTGAACGCGGGCATCGCCTTCAACTCGTCCTTGGTGCCTTTCATCACGGCATGGTCCGGATACCAGTTGTCCTTCGTCGCTGTCGCCGACTTGGCCGCGGTGTTGGTCGTCGCCGCGCCGGTGGTTGTGCCCGGCGAAGGCGACATGCCGGGTGCGGCCGGCGTGCGGTCCGCCGAGGCCGAACGAACCGGTTCGTTGACCCATTTCAGCTTGTCGAACGAGACGGCGATGTCGTGCTGGCCCATGCCGAGGAATCCGCCGACGCCGACAACGACTGCGTTGATCTTGCCGGTATTGTCGACAAGGATTTCGCTGATGTCGCCGAGCTTCTCGTTGGAGTCGTTATAGACCGCAAGGCCCACGAGCTTCGATGCGCGCCAGTTGCCCTTCAGGTTCTGCTGCACCGTTGGGGTCGTGGTTGTGGTCGTCGCTGCGGGCGCGGGCGATGCGGGAGTCGCCGTCTGCGCGAACGCCGCGCCGCCAACCAGCGCAGTTCCCAGCAACGCAGTCGCCATATACTTCGCAATCATCGGATTCTCCTTTCAATCGGGTGTTGAAACTGGAGAACCGAAAGCGCCCGGTTATGTTCCGGGAACTGTGCGCCAATCCGCCGCGTCAATTTAGCAGATGGGTAGGCACTTTTTCCGCGAGTTGCGGAACCCCGTTCAGCCGTATCGCCGCCTGCAGATGCTGCAGCTCGGCTTCGAGATATTCGTTCGCTGCGAGCAGCGCCTTCAGCGCGCCGCGGGTGTCGCCATCACACTGCGCGATGACGTCATCAAGCGCGTTTTCATAGCGGTCGTCATGTCGCTTGGAAAAACTCATGATCGTCCTCATCTGGATTTGCCTTGAATCGGTCTCTACCTGCGCGCGCAACGGTGACGAGAGGGTGACTGTGCCAAGGCAGGACAGCTTATCCTCGCAATTCACAGGCGCTTGCGGGATTTCCGGAGAGTGCGCAGGCGTTTTCCGGCGGGCGCGGCGAGGTAGCGCAACCGATCCGGGGCCGGGATGTCCGCGCTGGAATGAGCGAAAATGGTGCCGGTTGAGAGGATTGAACTCCCGACCTTCGGTTTACAAAACCGCTGCTCTACCGCTGAGCTAAACCGGCGCGGGGCCACTGCTACCAGCGCCGCCGCGCCGGGACAAGACCGCTGTCTCCCTGAATCCGGCCTTGCCGTGAGATGCCGGCTTTCCAAAACCTTATCGAAACACCTCGCAATTGAACGGGAGCCGAAGCTTGCGCGTTAGGCTTACCGAACGATTGGATCGGGGTCTTAACGTCTGCAAAGGGCCTCAGGCCTAAGATGGCAGCCTCATTTGAGATGGCTCTTCATGCGTGTGGCATTGGCACTGGCATTTTCGATGGCGGCCAGCGTGGCGGCGACAGCCGGCACCGGTCCCTTGATCGTCATTCCGGGAAAGCCCGGGGTTCCCGTCATCATCAACGGCCGCGATGCGTCCTACGCCGTGGTCGAGGGGGAATGGGGCCTCGCCAAGCACTTCAAGAACGCGGATCGCGTCTATGGCGCGTATGATCGTGCTCCGCCTCCGGAAGTTGGCCATTACTATCCAAGCGCGGGGCGCACCCCCGGTTACGGCCGCGTGGAAATAGAGCCTCCGGCCAATCGCGCATTGCCCCAGCCGGCGGAGGGCTACAGCCGCTCGTGGTCCGCACAATCGGCGCCGCCCATGCCGCAGCCGCAATATCAGGTGCCGGATTATCCGCCGCCGATCATCGAAGCACCGCGACCGGGGCCGGGGCCGCGACCGAGCTACCGGCCCAACGGTTTCCGGCCGGATCTGAAGAAATAGACACGATCAAAAACAAAGACCTCAACAGGAGAGAGTGATGCGTAACAGGATTGCGGGACTGATTGCGGGAGTGGCGTTTGCCGCCACCATGGCGGTGACGTCAGCGCCGGCGCAGGCCTGCGCATGGTCCGATCCGTGCGGCGGCTATGGCGCCCGCCACAGCTATTATAATTACGAGGGATGCGGTTACGGTCACGGCGGCTGCGGCGTGCGTGAACGTCTGCCGGTGCCGGACGCCTATCAGCGCTATGCCGGCCCGCAATATTACTGGGTCGATCAGGGGCCGACTTTCACCGGCCCGGGTAATTTCGCGCCGGTGCCGACCTATCAGGAGCGCGCCGTGCTTGGATCGCGCTATTACGGCCGGCCTTATCGCTACCGTTATGACGGCGGTCCTTACGGCAACGCCACCAGCCATTACTACGACGGTGCCATGGTGCAGGGACCGGCCGTGTACACGTACCGCTTCCGCCGCCACCACCACGCGCATCGGACCCATGTCCGCCCGCATCGCAGCGCGCCGACGTACTATTACACCCAGCGCTCCTCCGGCTATGCGATGGCCCACGGGCCGCGCGCGCATCATGTGAAGCCGCGTTATACCAAGCACTGAGTTTCTGTTCGGCCTGAAAGCAAAACGCCGTCCGCGTGAATGCGGGCGGCGTTTTCTTTTCCAGGCTAACCGAACGATCTCAACTCATCAGGCCGAGACGGCTGCTGCCGATATAGAGGGCGAGCGCGGCGGCGTTCGAGACGTTGAGGCTCTTGATCTCGCCAGGCATGTCCATGCGGGCAACGACGCGGCAGGTTTCGCGTGTGAGCTGGCGGAGGCCTTTGCCTTCCGCGCCGAGCACCAGCGCGAGCGGGGCCTGCAGCGGCACCGCGCTGAGATTTTCGGTGCCCTCGCTGTCGAGGCCGACGGTCATGAAGCCGATCTCGTTCATTTCCGTCAGCGCCCGCGCCAGATTTTGCACGCTCACGATCGGCACCAGTTCGAGCGCGCCGGAAGCCGACTTGGCCAGCACGCCGGTCGCCTCGGGGCTGTGACGCGCGGTGGTCACGATCGCCTTCACATCGAAGGCGGCTGCTGAACGCAGGATGGCTCCGACATTGTGCGGGTCGGTGATCTGGTCGAGCACCAGCACGATCCCGTTCTTCGGCAGCGTGTCGAGATGGGGCGAGGGCAGGGCGTCGGTCTCCGCCAGAAGCCCCTGATGGACGGCATCCGGGCCGAGGCGGCGGTCGATATCGCCCGGCCGGACGATCTCCGGCGAGATGCGCGTCTCGATCTTCTCCTCGGCGAGCCTGCGGGCGGCATTTTCGGTCAGGAACAGCTTGCGAAAACGGCGCTTGGGATTGGCCAGTGCCAAGGTGACCGTGTGCCAGCCATAAAGAATCACGGGGCCGTCGCCGGCCGTTTCGCCGCGATCGCGGCGGGCCGGACGCCCGCCCTGTGGTTTGCCCTTGCGCTTTTCCCAGGACTTTTCTCCCCGGGGTTTGTTGCCCCAAAGCCTGTCACCTTGAGGTTTGTCTCCCCGTGGCCCGTCACGGCGGCTCTGATCCCGGTCATGACCGCGTCCGCCTGTTTTGGGGCCTCTGGAAGGGGGTGTTCGCTCTCGATCGCTCATCGGGAGCTTGTCCCATGCGGCTGGAATAATGGCAATTTCCCTCCGGGAGCGATTGTGCGGGAATTGTCATATTTATCCCGGCCTTGGTTGACTTTACCCCAGTGCTTCGCCCATAAACGCGCCGACCAGACACCCGTTAGCGGGTTGTCTTTCTCCGTCATCCATGGCCGTCGAGCCGCCCTTTCGGGCGGTTTGGAGTGCCCGATGGCGTGGAAACGGGGGAGTGTCCCGAGTGGCAAAGGGAGCTGACTGTAAATCAGCCGCCGTATGGCTTCGAAGGTTCGAGTCCTTCTTCCCCCACCAGATTGAAAACGCTCGCGGAATTTGAATTTCCGCGGGCGTTTTTGTTTTGCCGCCTGTCTTGACCACACGGTAGCTGTCGCTGTTTGCTGTCGCTGATTTCAGTTCGAATTTTCAGCGGAGATTGCAGTGGTCAGAACATTGATGTTCGCGTGGCTGGTCCTCACCGTATTCGCGGGACCCGTTTTCGCGCAGGGAAAAACAGCCATCCTGATGCCCGGCGCGGGCGGCGCCGTCCCGATCGACTTTCTGGTGCGGAACCAGAATCGCATCGGCGGACCGGGCGTCTCGGTGATTGTCACGACGTCGTCCGGCGAGGCGGCGTCGCTCTCGAAATCCGAGGCGGCGAAGGGGCGCAAGGTGATCCTGGTTGGCATGAGCCGCGGGACCATCGATGTCGCCAGCGCGATTGCCTCCGGCGCAAAAGCTGACGGCGTGGTGCTGGTCTCCGGCGCATATGACAACGTCCGGGCCACGCTGGGGTCGCCATCCGCCCTTCCGCGGACATTGCTCGTGCATCACCGCAATGACGAATGCAATTCCACGCCGCCAGCGGCGGCCGCCTCGTTTATCGCGTGGTCCGGCGGCAAGGCCTATGTTTCATGGATCGGCAATCGCGGCTCACCGGTCCCCAATCCGTGCGGGCCGCGTGGGGCGCATGGTTTCTTTATGAAGGATGGCGCTGCTGTTTCCGCCATCAACGGTTTCATCAGGTCGCGGTGAGGCGAGGTTGAAGCCGTCCGTTATGGCGCCATTTCGCGAAGGGTGAAGCCGATGGGATCGCTGGTTCTCGGGTTGCGGAGGCTATGTCTCGCGTTCTGGCATGGCCTGCATGACCCGGAGTTTCAGGCCATTGTCTTTCTGCTCGGCGTGGCCGTGCTGATCGGCTCGGTCTTCTATCATCTGGTGGAAGGCTGGTCGTGGCTGGATTCGGCCTATTTCAGTGTCGTGGCTTTGACGACGGTCGGGGATGCGAATCTGAGTCCAGGCGCTGGCGTGTCAAAAATCTTCACGATGGGATTTTCGCTCGCGGGCATCGGCTTGATGCTCGCGTTTCTGTCGCGGCTCGGGGCACACCGGGACCGGCAGGATTGACGAATAAGCGCCGTTCGATATCCGGCACGGCGCTTATTCTGGGGATGCGCCCGTCGAATTTTGCGCGTTGAAGGCTCAGTGCCGGTGATGGCGGTGCCGCCGAATCTTGTGCGGACGAACAAGCGGGCGGCCCTGTT
>Ga0153956_1002210_pt1 | contig 14936 bp, 9 predicted proteins | sample TSFL040MetaG_FD_104704 | JGI IMG/M metagenome (GOLD analysis project Ga0153956, IMG submission 104704) | Attine ant fungus gardens microbial communities from Florida, USA - TSFL040 MetaG | ecosystem: Host-associated > Fungi > Mycelium > Unclassified | place: USA: Florida, Wekiwa Springs... | reverse complement strand
TCCTGCGCGTCCGGCAGCAGGATCTGGCCGATCTGTGCTTCACCACCGTCCCGACCGTCAGCCGCACGCTGACCGCCTGGGAGCGCGCGGGCATCGTCGCCGCGTCGCGCGGCCGCGTCCGTATCCTGCATTTGTCGGGCCTCGCCGAGATCGCCGGCATCCATCTCGATTGATGGTCGGTGACGGCACCGCGCGTTTGCGACCGATGCCTCTGATTGGCATGGTGAAACGCGCTGGCTTTTGAACTAGGCGGTATCGCAAGAACCTGGAGAGGGGATGCGATGAAGCCGACGAAGCGGACCAACCTGACCAACCTCACCAAACCCGTTCGCTGGCTGATGTCGCTCGCCGCGATGATCGCCTTGCCCGCCGCCGCGCAGGCCCCCGCCGGCGCCCCGCCCGATCCCAATGCCAAAGGCGGCCCGCCGCTGACCGTGCGCATGGGCCTCGGCGTCCAGGGCGAATTCCTCTTCTCGCAGCATTGCGCCGCCTGCCATGTCGCCGACGGCACCGGCGGTGGTGCCGATCGCGCCCCGCATATCGAGACGCTGCGCCAATTCCCGCCCGAACGCATCCACACCGCGCTCAGCCCCGGCGGCAAGATGGAGGTGCAGGGCTCGCCTCTCACCGATGCGCAGCGCCGCGACGTCGCCGAATGGCTGAGCGCGCGCCGGCTGGGCGCCGCGGCGGCAGGCGATGCCGCGGCGATGGCCGGTCATTGCACCGCCAATCCGCCGCTCGCCGCCGCGGCGCCGGCCTGGAACGGCTGGAGCCCGGGCACCGGCAATGCCCGCTTCCAGGACAGGCCGGGCCTCGCGCCCGCCCAGGTCCCGCACCTCCGGCTCGCCTGGGCGTTCGGCATCCCCAACGGGGTCGAGACCTATTCGCAACCGACCGTCTATGGCGGCCGTGTCTTTCTCGGCTCGGACACCGGCCAGGTCTATGCGCTCGATGCGAAGACCGGCTGCGTCCACTGGTCCTACCTCGCCGCGGCGGGCGTGCGCAGCGCGCCGCTCGTCGCCCCGCTCGCCCGGGGCCGATCCGCGCTGCTGTTCGCCGACATGAAGGCCAACGTCTATGCGATCGACGCGCTGACCGGGCGCGAGATCTGGCACGCCAACGCCGACAACCAGCCGCTCGGCCGCATCACCGGCGCGGTCGCCTATTCGAACGGCCGGGTGTTCGTCGGCACCTCCTCCTCCGAAGAGATTTCGGGGATGCAGCAGAATTACGAATGCTGCCGTTACCGGGGAACGGTCGTCGCGCTCGACGCGGCCACCGGCAGGCAGCTCTGGAAATTCTACACGCTGCCGCCCGCGCAAGTGGTCGGCAAGACGGCGGATGGGCGGCGGCGCTGGTCGCCGGCCGGCGTCGGCATCTGGTCGGCGCCGACGATCGATGCGAAGCGCGGCCTCGTCTATGTCGGCACGGGCGACAATTTCACCGATCCGGCCTCGCCTCTGTCCGACGCGGTCGTCGCCCTCGACATGAAGACGGGCAAGCTCGCCTGGAGCACGCAGGCGACGGTCAACGACGTCTACATGACCGGCTGCAGCATGCGCCCCGGCCCCAATTGCCCGCAGACCAGCGGCCCCGACGCCGATTTCGGATCGTCGATCATCCTCCAGACGCTCGCCAGCGGGAAGCAGGTGCTGATCGGCGGGCACAAGGGGGGCGAGGTCGTCGCCCTCGATCCCGATGCCAGGGGGAAGATCCTGTGGCGGACGACGGTGTCCGGCAAGGTGCCGGGCGCCAAGGGCGAGATCGTCTATGGCGGCGCCGCCGACCATGCGGCCGGCTACTATGCGCTGCAGGTCGCCGCTGCGCTCACCGCGCTCGATCTGAAGACCGGCCAGGCGCGCTGGCGCGTTCCCGTGGCGCCCCCGGCCGATCGGCCGACGCGGACCGGCAGCGCCGCCGGCGTCAGCGTCATTCCCGGCATCGTCTTCTCCGGCGGCTGGGACGGCGTGCTGCGCGCCTTCGATGCCGCCAACGGCCATGAAGTGTGGAGCTTCGACACGGTGCGCGATTTCGACACGGTCAACCGGGTCAAGGCGCGCGGCGGTTCGTTCGGCGCGCCGGGGGCGACGATCGCCGGTGGCATGGTCTATGTCGGGTCGGGCTATGTCGGCACGTCGAACGGCATGCCGGGCAACGTGCTGCTGGCCTTCGCGCCGAAATAGCCGACGGGAGAAGACATATGTCATTGCGGAAACTGGCCGGCCTGGCGGTGCTGCTGCTGGCCTCGACCGCCCCGGCGCACGCCGCCGGCTATAAGGTCTATGTCACCAACGAACGATCGGGCGACGTGACCGTGATCGACGGCGCCAGCTTCAAGGTCGATGCCACCATCGCGGTGGGCAAGCGCCCGCGCGGCATCCACGCCGCCCCCGACGGCAAGTCGGTCTATGTCGCGCTCAGCGGCACGCCGATCGAGGCCCCGCCCCAGCTCGACGCCAACGGCAACCCGATCTTCAAGAAAGGCCAGGACGACGATGACGACGATGTCGCCGCCGACAAATCGGCCGACGGCATCGGCGTGATCGACGTCGCCACCGGCAAGGTGGCGCGCAAGCTCAACGTCGGCTCCGATCCCGAGGAATTCGACGTCAGCGCCGACGGCCGGCAATTGTTCGTCTCGAACGAGGATGTGAAGACCGCGAGCATCATCGATATCGCCAGCGGCAAGGTCGCGCACATCGTCCCCGTCAGCGGCGAACCCGAAGGCGTCGCCATCGCCCCCGACGGCAAGACATTGTTCGTCACCTGCGAGACGAGCGGCGACATCTTCGCCATCGATCTCGCCACCTACAAGGTCGTCGGCCACGCCAAGGTCGGCCAGCGCCCGCGCAGCGTCGCCTTCGTCGATGGCGGCAAGACGGCGATCGTCCCCTCCGAATCCGCCGGCATGCTCTACGCGATCGACACCGCGACGATGAATATCGGCAAGACCATCCCGCTGCCGCCGGGATCGCGCCCGATGCGCCTGCGCGTCGCGCCCGACGGCAGCAAGCTCTACGCCAGCACCGGCCGCGGCGGCGCGATCGCGGTGATCGACAGTGCGAGCCTCGCGGTGACCGGCACGATCAAGGTCGGCCAGCGCCCGTGGGGCATCGCGCTCTCGCCAGACGGCAAATATCTGTTCGCCGCCAACGGCCCATCCAACGACGTCTCGGTCGTCGACCTCGCGGCCGGCAAGGAAATCGCGCGGGTCAAGGCCGGCAGCAGCCCGTGGGGCGTGGCGATCGTCAGGACCGGCGACTGACGGCCCATAGCCATACGGCAATTGCGCTGGGCTTGGCGAAGCTCTTTTGGCGATGGCCCAGGTGAAGGGCCCACAAACGGGACGACCGGGATGGGGTGGAAAACGGTCTGGCGGCTTACGGGTTGGCGACAGCAGCAAGCGGACTGCCTCGGATCAGCCCCTGCGCTTTTCTAGGAAGTAGCGCCACGCCACCTTGCGGTAGTCGGGATCGAGTGTGTCGAAGGTAATTTTCTCAAACTCGCTTGTCGTCTTAAGCCATCGCTTCGACCACGCCACGAGGCGGACCTCCTGCTCAGGTGATGTGAATATCAGAGTAAGGGCCACGACCCAGCAGATTGGAACCATTGTGATAAGTACGCCCAGCCAAATGTATTTGTCCCTGAGGCGGTAGAGGGGGAGACTTTGGACGAACCCCTGCAATCGGTCGGGATAGATCAGGCTGAGGGCAAGCAAGACCGTCAAAACTGTCGCGATGGACGTCAGGCGGCAAATCGCTCTGACCTTTTGGTCTTGGTATTTCATCGACATCCGTCCGCCGCCTCACGGTGTGGGCGTTATAGCTTCCAAGGGAGTGTCGGCAATCAGGGCGCAATGCGAACTGACCCTGCGTCTGAAAGGGGGCGATTACCGCCTGTCTACTTTATGAGTTACCATTCCGACGCCCCTTCGGCCGCCGGCGCTTCCCGCGCTGGAGCGCGGGATGCGTTGACGGGAGGTGGGGCTTCATTCGGCATCGCGCCGGGCACTGCGGGCAACCGACATCGACCGCCGGAAAGAACAGACTTTCATAGCCCAAGGCAGACCGACGGGAGAGCGTTCAGCCCCTACGGCCCCACCACATAGGTCTGCTGCGCGACGATGCTCCGCGTCATCCCGTCCTTGTAGGCGCGCGCGCGGACCACGGTCGGCCCGTCGAGGCGGAGCGGCTGGCTATAGACCGGGTCGTTCGGCCCCGGCACGCTGCCGTCGAGCGTGTAGTGGATCGCCGCCCCCGGCGTCGGGTTCGCCAGCGAGACGGTGACCCCGGGCTTGAACTCCCCGCCTGCCGGCCGCAGCGTCGGCGGCGCCAGCACGTCGCGGCCGGGCATGCTCTCGATCCACGCGCGCAGGAGGTCGACGCCCTTGCGGTCGATCGTGTGGCGCGCGATCGGCGGCATGCGCGCATCGTCGACCGTATCGGTGCGGCGAATGATCATCGATCGCCACGGATCGTGCGGCGACACCACCCGCGCGCGATCGATCCCCTGGTCGATCAGCACCGGGCCATCGATCAGATTCTGCGCCGCCAGCGGTGTCTGGAAGCGCGCGTCGAAATTGGCGACGGTGCCCCCCGGGCGGTGGCATTGCGAACAATTGGCGTCGAGATAGGATCGCGCCCGATCCTCGAGGCTGCGCTGCGCATCGTCGGGCGTCGCCAGCGTCGCCAGCGCGGCGATCTGCCCGGTGTCGAGCGCGGGCGCGAACAGCCCCAGCCGGTTCCAGCGGACGAGCTCGTTCTCGCGCCGCCCGTCGGGATAGAGCATCACGTGGTTGAGCTGGCGCGCCTTGGGGCCGAGCTGCCCTGGCGTGTGCGCATTGTGGCAGGTCAGGCAATCCTGGCGCGACGGATAGGCCCAGCTCTGCGACCCGACCCGTTCGGTCAGCCCGTCGGCCGGCACCAGATCGGCATCGCTCATGTCCGCGCGCCATTTGTAGGTCACGCCATAGGTGCCGCCGTCGCGATCGAGCACCAGCAGCCGCGTCTCCAGCCGCCGCGTATGCGCGGCATCCAGCGCCAGGTCGAAGGTCTTCACGAACACCGTCCCGCGCGGGAAGGTCCAGTCGCCGTCGGGCGAGAAGCCGACCTTGCCCGCCGGGATCGCCACCAGCCGCGCTTTCTGCGCCCCGTCCGACCAGAAGGACAGGACCAGGTCGTAGGGCAGAAGCCCGCGCGCCGGCGTCAGCTTCCGCACGTCGGCGAAGGCACCGGTCTGCGACAGCAGGGCCGGCATCGGCCCCGCGGCCGTTTCGGGCATGTTGAGGAAGGGCCTGGTCGGCACGCGCCGTTCGGCCTGCCCCGCCGCCGCGCCCGGCGTCCGGGCGGCGACTCCCGCCAGGGCCGCGACCAGGCCGGCCAGAAGGAGAAAGCGGCGCATGCCCCTCCCTATGACCGGCGGCCCCATCCGCGAAAGGAAAAATCCGCCCTCAGCCCTGCCATCCGAGCAGGATGCGCCGGCCCGTGTCGTGCAGCACCTTGCCCCTTTCCTCCTCGCTCAGCAGCGCGGTCGACGCGATCGCCCGTTCGACCATCTCCCGGTAGGTGCCCGACGAGGTGCCGATGTCCGATCCCCACATCACCTTGTCCGCGCCGAAGACGTCGACCGCGCGGCGCAGCACCTTTTCCGGCGCCACCCCTTCCTCGCGCGTCGCATCCATGTTGAGCGACGTGAACTTGACGCTGACATTGGCGCGCGCCGCCAGCCCGTCGAACGGCGCGCCGATCCCGCAATCGGGATCGGTCACCGTCGGGAGGAAGATATGGTCGAGCACGATGCGCAGCTCCGGAAAGCGATCGGCCATCGCCTCGACCACCGGGATCAGCACCTGCCCGCCGACGATCGGCGCCTCGACGTCGACCAGCAGGCCGAGCTCGGCCGCCAGCGCCCATACCTCGAGCGCCTGGGGCGAGCTCAGCCAGGTCGCCTTGTCGGTCACGCTCGCCCCGAAGAAGCGGATGCCGATGATGTCGCGTTCGGCATAGGCGCGCACCTTTTGCGGCGTCTCGGCCGCCTGCGGATCGACGATGACGATCGCCCGCATCTCGTCGGGAAACAGGTCGGCGGCGTCGACGATATAGGAGTTGTCGGTGCCGTAGAGGCGGCCCTTCTGCACCGCCGCCATGCCGACGACGCCTTCCTCGCGCATCCACGCATGCATCTGCTCGGCGGTGGGCTTCAGATTGACCGGCTCGGGCCCGTGCATCCCGCCCGGCCGCCCGCCGACGCCCGGCGCCACCGGGATCGGCTTGGTCGGATCGCGCGGGATCGGGTTGAGCGGGTAGCGCACGCGATCGTCGGACACGAGGTGCGCGTGCGAATCATAGAGGCGCATTCTTCTCTCCGTCGCCGCCGTCATACCTGTTCGAGCCGGATGCCGCGCGTCTCGCGCGTGCGCAGCAGCCAGGTCGCCGATGCGGCGAGCGCGCACAGGCCGAAGCCGGCGAAGACGATGCCGATCGACCCGCCTTCGTTGAGCACGAAGCCGACGAAGATCGGCGTGACCACCGAGGAGAAGCGCCCGACCGCGCTGGCATAGCCGAGCGCCAGCGCGCGGACGTCGGTACGGTAGGTCTCGGCCGTATAAGGCCACAGCGCAAACGCCCCGATCAGATTGGCGAGCTGCGAGATCGCGACCAGCACGACCAGGACCAGCTCGCTCGCCGGCAGATAGAGCGCGAGGCCGATCAGCGGCACGCCGGTGACCAGCATCGTCGTCCAGCCCATCGATCGCCGGCCGAACCGGTCGACCAGCACCCCGCTCAACGGCACGAAGGCTTCCATCAGGCAGCTCGTCACCGCCGCATAGACGAGCGAGCGGTGGACCGGGATGTGCAGCACCTTGACGAAGATCGACGGCAGCCAGGTCGTCACGCCGATGCTGACGAACATCGTCATGAACCACAGCAGGGTGGTGGTCAGCGTCCGCGTGCGGAATTCGGCCGAAAACAGGATCAAGGTCTTCGTCGGCCGCGCCACCGGCACCGGTGACGCACCGCCCATCGCGGCGCCCCCCGATGCAGCGCCCGATGCCGCGAACGCCGCCGGCGCGCCGCCGAGCCTGGCCAGCGCCTTGTTCGCCGCTTCGCGCCGCCCGGTCCGCGCCAGCCAGCGCGGCGATTCGGGGAGCGTCGCCCAGACCAGAGGCAGGAGCAGCACCGATCCCGCGCCAAGCCCGAACATCCAGCGCCAGCCGAGATGGCCGATGATGTACGGGCTCGACAGCGACGCGATCGCGAGCCCCCCCAGAGCCAGCATCTGGTACATGCCGAAATAGAAACCGCGCCGGTGCGTCGGCGCGAGCTCGTTGATGTAGGTGATCGCCACCGGGCTGGCGCCGCCGACCATCAGCCCCTGGACGAACCGCAGGACCAGCAGGGTGCGGTAATCGGGCGCCATCGCGCAGCCGATCGCCAGCAATCCCATGATCGCGATGGCGAAGATCAGCACCGGCATCCGCCCGAGCCGCTCGGCCACCGCCCCCAGCACCAGCGCGCCGATGAACTGGCCGCCATAGCTCGCCGCGATCACATAGCCCATCGCCAGCGGGTTGAGGTGCCAGTCGCTCGACAGGGTCGGCATGGCGAAAGCGACGGCGATCGCGTCCCAGCTGTCGAACAGCATGGCGAGGCCGAGCAGCAGCGGCGCCCAATAATTGTGGCGGAAGGTCCGCACGCTGTCGAGCACCGCGCCGACCGCGCCCTCATCGGCGATCGGGTCGGCGATCGTATCGCTCGCGCCCGGCGGCGCCAGCATCCCGCTCACCGCGCGCCCATCGGACGGGCCGCCTTGCTCTGCCCCTTCGGCGCCATCGGCCGCCCCTCCCATGTCCTGGCGCCAGACAAGCACGGAACGGCCCGAACGCAAAATCCGCACGCGCGAGCCCCCTATGAAATGCCGCCGTTGCGCCTATCGTCTGGCCGAAGCGGCCCTTTGCCCGCCTATGTCACGTAACCATGAGGGAGTGGATGTCATGGCGCAGATGCAGGCCAGTTCGGCGGCGGTCGCCGCGCCGGTCACCGGCGCCGGGCTGCTCGAACGGATCCGCGCCCTCCTGCCGGCGATCGCCGCCAATGCCGATCGCGCCGAGCAGGAACGCCGCATCCCGCCCGAAAATATCGCGATGCTCGGCGAAGCGGGCCTCTACCGCGCCTTCCAGCCGCGCCTATATGGCGGGCTCGAGCTGGACGCCGCCGATTATGGCCCCTGCCTGGTCGAACTCGCCGGCGCCTGCGGCGCGACCGCCTGGGTGTCGAGCCTGCTCGCCCAGCACGTCCACGGCACCGCCTTATTCTCGCGCGCGACGCAGGACGAGATCTGGGGCGCCAACGACGGCGCCGATCTGATCGCCTCCTCGGTCGCGCCGATCGGCCAGGCCGAGATCGTCGACGGCGGGATCCTCTTGTCGGGCAGGTTCGGCTTCTCGAGCGGGAGCGACCATGCCCAATGGTTCATCCTCGGCTTCCGCCATCCCGGCCGCCAGCCGCCGCGCGACAAGCATTTCGCCATCGTCCGGGCAAACGAGGTGGCCATCGTCGACGATTGGCACACCGCCGGCCTCCAGGGCACGGGCAGCAAGACGCTGACCATCGACGGGGTGTTCGTCCCCGATCACCGCATCGAATCCCTCGTCGCGCTCAACAGCGGCACGTCGCAGGGCTTCGGCGCCAACCCGAGCCACATCTACCACGCCGCCTTCATGCCGCACTTCAACATCGGCTTCCCCGCCGTCGCCGTCGGCATGGCCCGCCGCATGGCCGAGGTCTATGCCGAACGCACCCGGTCGCGGATCAAGGTCTTCACCGGCCAGAACGCCGCCACCCGCTCGCCCGCCGCGATCCGCCTCGCGCGCGGCATCTTCCCCACCGAGGCGGCTCTGTCGCTCCTCGAAAAGGATTGGCGGACGATCGACGCGCGCTCGGCCGGCCGCCAGCTCCCGGACACCGACGAGATGTTCCGCTTCCGCACCAACCACAGCTATTGCATCCAGCTCGCCATCCAGGCCGCCGAGGAATTGTTCGGCGGATCGGGCGGCAGTGCCTGGTTCCTGTCGAACGAGCTGCAGCGCCTGTGGCGCAACATCCACATGTGCGGCGCGCATGCCGGCACCGATTACGACACCTGCAGCGAAGTGCTCGGCCGCTACCGCCTCGGCCTCGACCTCGACCCTTCGCTTTAGATCTCCTGCGGAGCTGCTCGACGGCTACTCAGGGCGACGGACGGGGGGGGAGATTCGCGCCTTCCACCGTTACCTCGCACCTTCGGACCGTGGCGAGCCCAAGCCTCAACCCTACCCCGCCCGTTCGCTACGGGTGAATCCGCCGTTCCCCGACAACCAAGCGGCCGCCGCCCCGCCGGTCTAGCCAATATGTCTGGACAAGAGAGAAATCGCGCCAGCGAAAAGGGGAGCTAGACATGATCCACACCCATTCAGCCGCCGGCATGCGCCGCATGCTGCTGACGACCGCAAGCGCCGTCGCCGCGCTCGTCGCCGGCAGCCAGGCCGCCGCGCAGACCGCCGAAACGCCTGCCGTCGACACCGTCGCGCCCGCGCCGCAGGCCGATACCGCCACCGGCGAGATCGTCGTCACCGCATCGCGCATCCAGCGATCGGGCTTCACCGCGCCGACGCCGACCAACATCGTCAGCTCGGCGGCGATCGAGGGGCGCGGCGCCACCAACCTCGGCACCATCCTCAACGAACAGCCGCAGTTCAAGGCGACGGTCAACCCGGCGACGACCGCGCCGCGCGCGATCTTCCCGGGCGCTTATTATGCCGATCTGCGCGGCCTCGGCGTGTCGCGCACGCTCGTCCTCGTCGACAAGAACCGCTTCGTGCCGCAGATCACCACCGGCCTCGCCAATTACGCCGTCGACATGAACATGGTGCCGACGCTTCTGCTCGACCGTGTCGAGGTGGTGACCGGCGGCGCATCGGCGCAATGGGGCTCGGACGCGGTCGCCGGCGTCGTCAACCTGATCCTCAAGAAGAAATATGAGGGGCTCGAGGCGACCGCCCAATATGGTCAGGCCGAGGTCGGCGATTACAAGGAATATCGCGCCGGATTGCTCTACGGCTTCAGGATCGGCGAACGCACCCATGTCGAGATCGCCGGCGACTATGTCGTCAACAAGGGCATCCACGATGTCTACACCCGCGACTGGGGCCGCAAGGCCTATGCGCTCGTCACCAATCCGTGCCGCGTCGCCGCCGGCGCCACCCCGCCGGCGACCGCCAACTGCCCGGCGGGCGCCACCACCCAGGCGTCCAACCTGCTGCTGCCCAACGTCCATTATTCGACGGCGACGACCGGCGGCCTGATCTACAACACGACTGGCCCCGCCGCGCAGCTCCGCGGCATCTTCATCAATCCCGACGGATCGCTCGGCCGCTTCAACTACGGCAGCTATGTCGGCACCCAGTTCATGCAGGGCGGCGACAATGCCGGCTACAATTTCAACACCGGCGTCGACATGATCCCGCCGGTCCGCCGCGCGATCGGCTATACGCGGATCAGCCAGGACGTCGGCTCCGATTTCGAAATCTATGCCGAAGGCAGCTACGCCCACAGCACGGCCCACAACCAGACCTTGCCCGCCCGCAACGACGCCAGCGCCGGTACGGCGATCAACATCAAGCTCGACAATCCCTATATCCCGGCGGCCCTGCGGGCCGAGATCGCCCGCCTCAACGCGCTGCCGGCCAACGCCAACAACCAGATCACCAGCTTCAGCCTCGGCCGCAACAACACCGATCTCGGCTACCAATATTCGACGGTGAAGAATTCCACCGGACGCGGCGTGCTCGGCTTCGACGGCAAGATCGGCACCTGGTCGATCGACGGCGCGGTCGTCTACGGCCACAATAGCTACGACCAGGCGCTCCAGCACGATCGCATCATCTCGAACTTCAACTTCGCGGTCGATGCCGTGGCTGGCCCGAACGGCACGGTCGTCTGCCGCGCGACGCTGCCGGGCGCGGCCTTCAACGCCGCCGCGGCGGGCTGCGTGCCGATGAACGTGTTCGGCGAAGGATCGCCGTCGCAGCCGGCGATCAACTACGTCACCGCGACCCTGCACAGCTACACCCATTATTCGCAGACCGCGGCCAACCTGAACGCCACCGGCAATATCTTCGACACCTGGGCCGGGCCGACCAGCCTCGCGGTCGGCGCCGAATATCGCCGGGAAAAGCAGGTCACCTGGGTCGATCCGATCGCCGAGGCGGCGGGCTACGAAAGCACCAATGCCCGCTCGCTCAAGGGCACGTTCAACGTCAAGGAAGTCTTCGGCGAAGTCGTCCTGCCGCTCGCCAAGGACTGGACCCTGCTTCGCTCGTTCGACGTCCAGGCGGCGGTGCGCTACACCGATTATTCGACCTCCGGCTCGGTCGCGACGTGGAAGGCCGGCGCGACCTGGTCGCCCATCCCCGGGCTCTTGGTCCGCGGCGCGCGCTCGCGCGACATCCGCGCGCCCAATCTGTTCGAACTGAACACCCTGCCGATCAGCACGACCTTGAACCGCGTCTTCGCCACCGGCGTCCAGGGCGGCCCGGCCGGCTCGATCGCCACCGAGAATCTGAGCGGCGGCAACCCGAACCTGAAGCCCGAAAAGTCGAACACGACGACGATCGGCTTCTCTTACTCGCCGCCCTTCGTCCGCGGCCTGCAATTCTCGGTCGATCACTACAGCATCACCGTCAAGGACGCGATCGCGACGGTCGATCCCAACGTGATCATCAACTATTGCACCGGGGCCACGCCGACCACGCCAGACCAGCAGGCCTTCTACTGCTCGTTCATCTCGCGCCAGCCGGCCGGTTCGCCGTCGGTCTATCGCGTGATCAACAACTACCTCAACGTCAACGCGACGCAGCGCCAGGGCTGGGATTTCGAACTGTCCTACCGTCTGCCGCTCAACCGCGTGACGACGTCGGCGGCCGGCGCGATGACCTTCCACTTCTCGGCCAACTACATCAAGCATTACCGCGACAACATCAACGGCACCGGCTATGTCGAACGCGCCGGCGAAGTCTCGGCCAACGGCACGCCGCACTGGCTGACCAACAGCTCGATCAACTACGACAACAAATTGTGGTCGCTCGGCCTGCTGATCCGCACCGTCGGCAGCGGCAAGTACAACAATACCTTCGTCGAAGGCGTCAACATCGACAACAACCATGTGCCGGGCCGCACCTATCTCAACCTCACCGGCAGCATCCGGCCGATCAAGGGGGTCGAGATCTTCGGCGTCATCAACAACCTGACCGACAAGGATCCGCCGCTGGAGCCGCAGAGCTTCGGCTTCCCCTTCATTCCGATCTGGCACGATCCCATCGGTCGCGCCTATCGCGTCGGCGTTCGCTACAAGCTGTAGGTCGCTTCCCCGCCCTCGCGCCGGCTTCCGGCGCGGGGGCATTCGGTATCGTTAGCTCCAAGGACGAATGATGGTCGATTTTTCCAACCAGCCGGCAATGAAGGGCTTCTTCTCGCCCCAGCGCTACGATGCCGAGATCCGCGACTGCGAAGTCGTCGGCAAGATCCCGTCCGACATGCAGGGCGCCTTCGTCAGGCTTGGCGGCGAATGGTATTATCCGCCCAAATTCCCCGACGACGCCGCGCTCAACACCGACGGCTATGTCAGCATGTTCCGCTTCGACAAGGGGCGGGTCGACTATAAGGGCAAGTTCGTCCGCACCGAACGCTTCGTCAACAATCTGAAGGCCGGGCGCCAGCTCTACGGTTACTATCGCAACGCCTACACCGACGATCCCTCGATCAGGGACCTCACCCATCCGGCGCGGCGCACGGTGTCGAACACCACCCCGCTCGCTTATGCCGGCAAGCTCTTCACTCTCAAGGAAGACGCCCTTCCCTACCAGATCGATCCGCTGACCCTCGATACGATCGGCACCTGGGATTTCCACGGCAAGTATAAGAGCCAGACCTTCACCGCCCACCCCAAGATCGATCCCGTCACCGGCGAGATGATCTGCTTCGGCTACGAGGCGACCGGCCCGGCGACCAAGGACATCTTCCTCTACACGGTGAACCCCGAAGGCCATGTCACGCACGAGGTGCGCTTCCAGCAGCCTTTGTGCAGCATGATCCACGATATCGCGCTGACCCAGAAGCACGTCATCTTCCCGTTCGGCGGCTATGTTAGCTCGCCCGAACGCCTCGCCGCCGGCAAGATCCACTGGGGCTGGGACAAGAACGAGATCGCCCATATCGGCATCATCCCGCGCGGCGGCGATGCGAAGGACGTGCGCTGGTTCAAGGGGCCGCTGCGCTGCATGATGCACACCATCAATGCGCGCACCGAAGGCAATAAGGTGATCCTCGAGGCGCCGTTCTGGGACGGCAATTTCTTCCCCTTCTTCCCCAACACCGACGGCAGCCCGTGGGAGCGCGACAAGGCCAAGGCCTATATCCGCCGCTACACGTTCGACCTGAGCTCGAAGAGCGATTCCTATACCGAGGAGACCTTGTTCCCGACCCCGGTCGTCGACCTCGCCCGGATCGACAACCGCTTCCTCACCCTGAACCAGCGTTATGCCTATCTGGGCTTCACCGATCAGAATGCCGCGTTCGACACCAAGCGCGCCGGCAACATGCGCGGCCGGGTGACCAACAATTACGGCCGCTTCGATCTCGCCACCGGCAAGACCGACGCCTACTTCGTCGGCGACGTCCATTCGCTCCAGGAACCCTGCTTCGTCCCGCGCGCCGGATCGACTGCGGAGGGCGACGGCTATCTGATCGGCGTCGCGTCGAACTATGCCGAGATGCGCTCCGAACTGATCATCGCCGACGCCCAGAATCTGGCCGGCGGCGACCTCGCCCGTATCATCCTCCCCTTCCGCGCCGGCCCCCAGGTCCACGGCATCTGGGTGCCCGAGGGCGTGGTTCCCCTGCCGGCATGACGGGGCGGCTTGGCTTGAACTGAGCCTGAGCTGGCTCAAGCCAAACCGTTCGTGCCGAATAGGGATTGAGGTGCCGCGCAGCGGCGTATCGGGCACCCACGAATTACTGCTTTCGTGGGCCCGATCGAAAGCCCGTATCGAAGCATTCCTACCCCTTCGATACGCCGTCTCGACCCGCTCCTGCGGAGCTGCTCGATGCCTGTTCAGGGCGAACGGAGGTCAGACACCCTCAACCACCCCCCGCCGCAACCGGCCCATGCGCCACCGTCCATCCCGGCGGCAGATAATCCACCGACATGAAATAATAGGCCCGGCACGTCCCTTCCGCGGTCGTCGCCCCCTTCATCAGCCCGATCGCCACCGATCCGACGAACACCGGCCCGCCGCTGTCGCCCGATTTGCAGCTCGGCCCCGCCACCGCCACCCAGGTCGCCGGGCACGGCCCCGCGCACAGATCGCCCGGCGGCGCGAAATCGGGGAACAGGATGCGCGCGCAGCTATAGCCCGAACGCTCGCCGCGATGGCAGACGATGTCGCCGGCGCGCAGGCTCGCCCGGTTGCGCCAGGTCACCGCCGGCCGCGCCCGCTCCGCATCGTCGGCGTGGAACAAGGGCGGCAGGTCCATGTCGGCGCTGTGGATCTGGACATCCCGGGTGCTCGCGCCCCACGCCCCGATCAGGCGCAAGGGGGTGCGCGTCCCGTCGCGATCGACATAGCTCAAGTCGTCGGGGCAATGCGCCGCGGTCGCGAGCGCCGTCTGGATGCCGTCGGTGACGACGAAGCCCGACGTGCACATCCCCCGCCCGACGCGCGGATCGCTCCCCGACACGCGCCCGCCGCCCACGGCCGCCAGGTTCGCGTCGATCTCGCCCCACGATCGCACCTCGACCGGCACCCCGGCGATCGCCCCGAGCTGCGCCGCGAGCGCCTCCGCCCCGCCATCCTCTTTCTCGATATCGCTCGCCTTGATCAGCACGACCAGCGCGCCCGT
>Ga0153956_1002209_pt1 | contig 14938 bp, 12 predicted proteins | sample TSFL040MetaG_FD_104704 | JGI IMG/M metagenome (GOLD analysis project Ga0153956, IMG submission 104704) | Attine ant fungus gardens microbial communities from Florida, USA - TSFL040 MetaG | ecosystem: Host-associated > Fungi > Mycelium > Unclassified | place: USA: Florida, Wekiwa Springs... | reverse complement strand
GGCGGTGCAGATCCACGGCGGCTACGGCTTCATCGAGGAGTACCCGGTCTGCCGCTTCTACCGCGACGCGAAGATCCTCACGATCGGCGAGGGCACCGACGAGGTCCAGCAGATGGTGATCGCCCGGCAGTTGGGCTGCTGATGGCGGGCGCGGTGAAGATCCGCGAGGTCGGCCCGCGCGACGGCTTCCAGAACGAGCCCGAGCGGATCGCCACCGACGACAAGGTGCGGCTGATCGAGATGCTCGCCGCGACCGGGGTGCGGTGGCTGGAGGTGACGAGCTTCGTCCGCGCCGACGTGATCCCGCAGCTGGCCGACGCCGAGGAGGTGCTGGAGCGGGTGCGGATCCCGGAAGAGGTCGCGGTCTCGGTCCTGATCCCGAACGAGCGCGGGCTCGAAACCGCGCTCAAACACCGACAGAAGATCGACGAGATCAACGTCTTCCTCTCCGCGTCGGAGTCCCATAACCGTCACAACGTCAACCGCTCGGTCGCCGAGTCGCTGGCCGGGGTGGAGAAGGTCCTGGGACGGGCGACGGCGGAGGGGCTTCGCTGCGAGGGCGTGATCTCGACCAGCTTCGGCTGTCCATACGAGGGGGACGTCGACCCGGCGCGGGTCTTCGAGATCGCCGGCGCGCTCGCCGCGGCCGGCGCCGTCGAGCTCGGCTTCGGCGACACCACCGGCATGGCGAACCCGGCGCAGGTGCGCGAGTTCTTCGGACGCGCCCAGGAGGCTCTGCCCGGCGTCGAACTTACGGCGCACTTCCACAACACCCGGGGTCAGGGTCTCGCGAATGTTCTGGCTGCGCTCGATGCGGGAGTCGACTCATTCGAGTCAAGCTTCGGTGAGCTTGGTGGCTGCCCGGTGCCGCCCGGGGCGACCGGCAACATCGCCACCGAGGACCTCGTCTCGATGCTGCACGAGATGGGGATCGCGACCGGCATCGACCTCGAGAAGCTGATCGCCGCCGCGCGCGCCGCGCAGGAGGTGCTCGGCCGGCCGCTCGGGTCCCACACCATCCTCGCCGGCCCGGTCGACCACACCCCGCCAGCTGTTCCTTTTGGTCCTCAGGGGACCAAAAGGAACAGCTGAAGGCGAGCGGGACCATGTTCGAGCGCGTCCTGATCGCCAACCGCGGCGAGATCGCGGTGCGGATCGAGCGCACGCTGGCCCGGCTTGGGGTCGAGTCGGTGGCGATCTTCAGCGACGCCGACGCGGGCGCGCCGCACGTGCGCGCCGCCGACCGCGCGCTCCACGTCGGGCCGACGCCGGCGCGCGAGTCCTATCTCTCGGTCGAGCGCGTGGTCGACGCGGCGGTGCGCGCGGGGGCCGACGCCGTCCACCCGGGGTACGGCTTCCTCTCCGAGCGTCCCGACTTCGCCGCCGCCTGCGCCGCGGCGGGCCTCGTCTTCGTCGGGCCGGGACCGGAGGCGATGGCGCTGCTCGGCGACAAGGGTCGGGCGCGCGCGGTCGCCGAGGAGGCGGGCATGCCGACGCTGCCCGGCTGGAGCGGGGAGGAGCTGACGGACGCGGAGATCGTCGAGGCGGTCGGCGCGCGCGACCTGCCGCTGCTGGTGAAGGCCACGGCGGGCGGTGGCGGCAAGGGCATGCGGCTGGTCGCGCGGCGCGAGGACCTGGCCGAGGCGCTGGGCGCGGCGCGGCGCGAGGCGGCATCGGCCTTCGGCGACGAGCGCCTGCTGATCGAACGCTACGTGGAGCCGTCCCGTCACCTCGAGGTGCAGGTGCTCGCCGACGCGCACGGCAACGCGATCCACCTGGGCGAGCGCGAGTGCTCCCTCCAGCGCCGCCACCAGAAGGTGATCGAGGAGTCGCCCTCGCCGGTGGTGAGCGCGGAGCTGCGCGAGGCGATGGGGGCGGCCGCGGTTTCGCTCGCGCGCCACGCGGGGTACGTCAACGCGGGGACGGTCGAGCTGATCGCCGAGCGCGACGACCCGAGCCGCTTCTACTTCCTCGAGGTCAACACGCGCCTGCAGGTGGAGCACCCGGTGACCGAGGCGGTGACGGGACTGGACCTGGTCGAGCTGCAGCTGCGGGTGGCGGCGGGCGAGCCGTTGCCGCTCGGGCAGGCGGATGTCGAGCGCCGCGGCTGGGCGGTCGAGGCGCGCCTCTACGCCGAGGACCCCGCGACCGGCTTCCTGCCCTCGAGCGGCGAGGTCGTCGCTTACCGCGAGCCCGCCGGGGTGCGGGTCGACAGCGGGATCGAGCGGGGGAGCGTCGTCGGCACCGACTACGACCCGATGCTGGCCAAGGTCGTCGCAGTGGGGGACGACCGCGACGAGGCGTTGGCGAAGCTCCGCCGCGCGCTCGGCGAGCTGGTCGTCGCCGGCCCGACCACCAACGCGGCCTACCTGCGCGCCCTGCTCGATCGGCCGGAGGTGAAGGCAGGGGACATCGACACGGGATTGATCGAGCGCCTCGGCGATGAGGTCGCGGCACCGGCGCCCGGCCCGGAGCTCGCCGCCCTGGCGCTGGTGGCGATGCTTGGCGAGCCGGAGGACGACGACGTGTGGTCGACCCGCACCGCCTGGCGCATGCAGGGGAACGCGTGGGTGAGGCGCGTGCTCGATGGGCCTCCCTCGATCGCGGACGCGATTGCAGTTAGGTCCGCGATCGAGGGAGGCCCGGGTCGCTGGGAGTGGCAGGTCGGCGACGCCCACGGCTCGTTCACCTTCGACGGTAGCCACCTCGGTGTTGATGGTCCGAAAACCGGACTATCTGACGGGTGGTCGGCCCATCGGCCGGTCGGGGTCTTCCGCGACGGTGACGCGGTCTGGGTCCTCGACGGCGAGGTCGGCCCGGTCCGCTTCGCGCCGGCCGCGGGCGATGCCGACGCGGCCGGGCACGGCGAGGCGTCACTGGAGGCGCCGATGCCGGGGACCGTCGTCCAGCTGCGGGTCGAGCCGGGCGCCACGGTCAAGGCCGGGGAGACGCTGGTCGTCCTCGAGTCGATGAAGATGGAGATCTCGATCGCCGCCCCGCGCGACGGCTCGGTCGCCGAGGTGCTCGTCGCCGCCGGCGACCAGGTCGACCGTGGCGCGGTCCTGATCGAGCTGGCGGAGGAGGAGCCGTCTGCAGTTGACCGGCCCATAGACGGTCAACCGCAGACGACGGGAGGAGACGGCGCATGAGCAAGGTGTTGACGAGCAACGCCGATCCGGCGAGCGCCGAGTTCGCGCGCAACGAGGTCGAGCACCGCCGCCTGGTCGGGGAGCTGGACGAGCGCCTCGCGCGCGCCGCCGGCGGTGGCGGCGAGAAGGCGCGCGCCCGCCACATCGAGCGCGGCAAGCTCCTGCCGCGCGAGCGCGTCGACCGGCTGCTCGACCCCGGCAGCCCCTTCCTGGAGCTCGCGCCGCTCGCCGCCGAGGACCTCTACGACGGCGCCGCGCCGGGCGCCGGGATCATCGCCGGCGTCGGGCGGGTCGAAGGGCGCGAGGTCGTCGTCGCCGCCAACGACGCGACGGTCAAAGGCGGCACCTACTACCCGATGACGGTGAAGAAGCACCTGCGGGCGCAGGAGGTGGCGCTGCAGAACCGGCTGCCCTGCCTCTACCTGGTCGACTCGGGCGGCGCCTTCCTGCCGATGCAGGACGAAGTGTTCCCGGATCGGGAGCACTTCGGTCGCATCTTCTTCAACCAGGCGACGATGTCGGCACAGGGCATCCCGCAGGTCGCGGCGGTGATGGGCTCGTGCACGGCCGGTGGCGCCTACGTGCCGGCGATGAGCGACGAGACGATCATCGTCCGGGACCAGGGCACGATCTTCCTTGGCGGCCCGCCGCTGGTGAAGGCGGCGACCGGGCAGGAGGTGACCGCGGAGGAGCTCGGCGGCGGCGTTCTGCACGCCCGTACCTCCGGCGTCGTCGATCACCTCGCCGCCGACGATGCCGATGCTCTGCGCATCATGCGTTCCATCGTCGCCACTCTTCCGCCGGCAAGCCGTGCGTGGGAGCGCAAGCCCGCGGCCGAGCCCGCGGTCGACCCCGCCTCGCTCTACGGCGCCGTCCCGCCGGACAGCCGCACCCCGTATGACCCGCGCGAGGTCATCGCCCGCGTCGTCGACGGCAGCCTCTTTCACGAGTTCAAGGCCGAATACGGGACGACGCTCGTCTGCGGCTTCGCCCATATATATGGACACCCCGTCGGGATCCTCGCCAACCAGGGCGTCCTCTTCTCCGATTCCGCGCGCAAGGCGGCGCACTTCATCGAGCTCTGCGACCAGCGCGGCGTGCCGCTGCTCTTCCTGCAGAACGTCAGCGGCTTCATGGTCGGGCCGGAGTACGAGGCGGGCGGCATCGCCCGCGACGGGGCGAAGATGGTCGCCGCGGTCGCCACCGCGCGGGTGCCGAAGCTGACGGTGATCGTCGGCGGCTCCTTCGGCGCCGGCAACTACGGCATGTGCGGGCGGGCCTACTCGCCGCGCTTCCTGTGGATGTGGCCGAACGCGCGCATCTCCGTCATGGGCGGCGAGCAGGCGGCGACGGTGATGCGGGAGGTCGGCCAGCCCGACCTCGGCGCCGAGCTGCGCGAGCAGTACGAGCGGCAGGGGAGCCCGTACTACTCGACCGCGCGGCTCTGGGACGATGGCGTGATCGATCCGCTCGACACCCGCACCGTCGTCGGCCTCGCGCTCGGCGCCTGCGCCAACGCCCCGCTGGCCGAGCGGGCCGTCTCCGTCTTCCGGATGTAGGAGAGGATGAGCGCCATGCCCGAGATCCTCTGGGAGCCGACCGCCGCCGCGGTCGAGGCCTCGAACCTCACCGCCTATATCGACTGGCTGCGCGCCGAGCGCGGGGTGGACGTCACCACCTACCCGGACCTCTGGCGCTGGTCGGTATCGGACCTCGAGGCATTCTGGAATTCGATCCTCGACTACTTCAAGGTCGAGTACGACGGCGAGCGCGGACCCGCGCTGGCCTCGCGGGAGATGCCCGGCGCCGAGTGGTTCCCGGGGGTGCGGCTGAACTGGGCCGAGCGCGCCTTCGCCGGGAAACCCGACGATCAGGTGGCGATCCTGCATGCCTCCGAGCTACGCGAGCTGGAGGAGATCACCTGGGGCGAGCTGCGCGCGAAGGTGGCGGCGGTCGCCGGCGGCCTGCGCTCCCACGGCGTGGAGAAGGGCGACCGCGTCGTCGCCTACCTCCCGAACATCGCCGAGGCGACGATCGCCTTCCTCGCCTGCGCCTCCATAGGCGCGATCTGGTCGTCCGCCTCCCCCGACTTCGGCGCCGGCTCCCTGATCGACCGCTTCGCCCAGATCGGGCCGAAGGTGCTGATCGCGGTCGACGGCTACCGCTACGGCGGCAAGGACTTCGACCGCCGTCCCGTGGTCCGGCAGCTCCAGGAGGCGATGCCGTCCCTGGAGCACACTGTCCTGCTCTCCTACCTGGACCCCGAGGCCACCATGGAGGGCGCGGTCCCCTGGGCCGACCTCCTCGCGAAGGGTTCCGGTGCCGAGCTGACCTTCGAGCGCGTCCCCTTCGACCACCCGCTCTGGGTCCTCTACAGCTCCGGCACCACCGGCCTCCCCAAGGCGATCGTCCAGGGCCAGGGCGGCATCCTCCTGGAGCAGCTGAAGAAGATGCACCTCCACACGAACGCGAAGAAGGGCGACAGGCTCTTCTGGTTCACGACGACGGGGTGGATGATGTGGAACTTCATCGTCTCGGGACTGCTGACCGAGGCCGCGATCGTCCTCCACGACGGCAACCCCGGCCACCCCGACATGGGCGCCCTCTGGGACCTCGCCGAGGAAGCGCGGATCACGATGTTCGGCACCTCCGCCGCCTACATATCCGCCTGCATGAAGGCGGGGGTGGAGCCCTCGAAGGGACGGGATCTCTCGAGGCTGAAGGCGGTGGGCTCCACCGGCAGCCCCCTGGCCCCGGAGGGCTTCGACTGGATCTACGAGCACCTGGGGTCAGAAACCTGGCTCTTCTCCACCTCCGGCGGCACCGACCTCTGCACCGCCTTCGTCGGCGGCGTCCCCACCCTCCCGGTCTACCGCGGCGAGCTCCAGGCCCGGGCACTGGGGGCGGCGGTCGAGTCCTGGGACGAGCAGGCCCGTCCCCACCTTGATCAGGTCGGCGAGCTGGTGATCACCGAGCCGATGCCCTCGATGCCCCTATACCTCTGGGGCGACGAGGACGGCTCCCGTTACCGCGAGTCCTACTTCGAGATGTATCCCGGCACCTGGCGCCACGGCGACTGGATCGAGATCACCGACCGCGGCACCGCGGTCATCCACGGCCGCTCGGACTCCACCATCAACCGCGGCGGCATCCGCATCGGCACCGCGGAGATCTACCGGGCCGTCCTCGAGTCCGACGAGATCGTCGACGCCCTGGTCGTGGACCTCCCCAAGCCCGACACCGACGGCGTGATCGAGCTGTTCGTCGTCCTGCGCGAGGGAGCCGAGCTGACCGACGAGCTGAAGAGGACGTTGGCCCGCTCGATCCGCGAGCGCTGCAGCCCCCGCCACGTCCCCGACACGGTCGAGGCGATCGCCGCCGTCCCCAGAACCCTCTCCGGCAAGGTGGTCGAGGTCCCGGTGAAGCGCATCCTCATGGGCGCCGACCCGGAGAAGGTGGTGAGCCGCGACTCGCTGGCGAACCCCGAGGCGCTGGACTGGTTCGTGGGGCTCGCCGCTACCGGTAGGTGACCAGCGCGCGGTCGACCGACTCGAGGTGGGAGTGGTCGTTGAAGGAGATGACGTTGGTGCCGGTCGAGCCGATCGCCAGCTTGGTGACGGAGGCGTTGACGGTGACGCGGTTGAGGGTGGGGAAGAGGGTGGGGGGTGCGCCCCAGAGGTGGCAGAGGAGGGCGCTGATGGCGCCGCCGGAGGTGACGACGATGACCGTCTCGCCGGAGGTGAGCTGGGAGGCGAGGTCGCGGAGGGCGGTGGTGACGGCGCCGCTGAAGTCGGGCCAGGTCTGGGCGGTGGGGCTGCGGTCGGCGTGGGCGACCCATTCGGCCTGGGCGACCTCGAGGGCGGCCTGGAAGGTGCGGTTGGTGAGGGGCTCGCCGTCTCCTTGATGGTCGAGGCGGACGGCCGTCTCGGAGTGGTGGAGGAGGATGTCTTCGGAGTCGAACTCGTCCCAGCGCGGCTCGATCTCAAGGTCCGGCGCGCCGAGGGCGGTGAAGGCGGCGGCGGTGTCGCGCTGGCGCCGCAGGGTGCCGCTGATGAGGCGGTCCGCGCGGTAGCCGCGCTCGGCGAGTGAGGCCGCGACGATCTCCGCCTGCCGGTGCCCGGCGTCGGAGAGGACGTCGTAGTCGTCGGTCCCGAAGGAGGCCTGGCCGTGGCGGACGAGGAGCACGGTCGGCATGGCGCGCATTATCGAGGACGGCGCCCGGCTAAGGTCTGCGCATGTCCGGCAACGTGCGCCCGGTCTGCGTCGATCACATGACCTTCCCGGTCGGCGACCTCGAGCGCTCGCTCGCCTTCTACCGCGCCGCGCTGGTCAAGGGGATGGGCTGGAACGAGATCGACGAGGAAGGCTCGCCCGCGTTCGGCCCGGCCGGATCGGAGGACATGATCTTCGTCGCGGGCGGGCCGCTCACGCCGCCGATCCACCTCGCCTTCGCGGCCGAGAGCTTCGAGCAGGTGGAGGGGTTCCATCGCGAGGGTCTCGCCGCCGGCGGCATCGACAACGGCGCCCCGGGTCCCAGGGCCAAGTACTCGCCCGGCTACCACGGCGCCTTCCTGATCGACCCCGACGGCCACAACGTCGAGGCCGTCTGGCACGCGCCGCAGGGGTAGGGCTCGGGAGCTGGCGCCCGAGTAAGGGACGCAAGGGTTGGCGGCGAGCGCGGCCGTCTCGTCCACGGCCCTGGCAGGCTGTGGCCGTGGCCGAGACGGCCGGGGGATGTGGGGGATGGCGTGGGAGCCCGGGGCGGGTGGCGCGGGTGCGTCACGGGAGAGGGACGGATGCCTCGCGGGAATGGCACGGATCGGTGACGAGATGCGCATCCCGTGAGGGAGATGCCGGAAACGTCACGCTTCCGTGCGTGTTGGGAAACACGCACGCCTACGAGTGGTGAGTTGACCACACCATGGTGTGGTCAACTCACCGAGCGCGTTCTCGGGCCCTGATCCCGGGCCCGAAAACGGACCGAAGGCGCATGCAAGCGTGGAGTTCCCGGCGTCTTCGTGAACGGATCAGGCTCCCGGGGGCTCTTCGTGACCTCTCCCGCACGGGACGTTCACGGAAGCGGGGAATCTTCCCGACCGGGGCCGGCCGGCGCGCGATCCGGCGGCCCCGGAGGTCCCGGGACCGCCCCGACCCTGCCCGGGTTCCCGAGATCCCACGGACCCTTGGCACCTTCCCGACGGAACCCTCACGTCCTGGGCGTCTCATGGAGGTCACAGCCTGCCAGGACCTCCATGAGACGCCCAGGACATCTAGGACTGCCGCACCCAGCCCGAACCACAGCGTCCCCCACCCCTACTGCCGAACTCCCACCTCGGCCTCGCCGTCGATCAGGCCGGCGCTCGCCAGCTCGGCGTCGTCGCGCCAGGTCTCCAGCTCCGCCTCGTCGACCGGCCGTGCCCCCCGCTCGTCGCGCGGCGCCAACCCCACCGCGACCAGCGTCGCGAAGACGGCGGTCCCGGCACCGACCCAGAGCGCGGTGGTGTAGCCGCCGACGGCGGGGAAGGCGGAGCCGGCGATCTCGTGGGAGGCGAGGAGGGAGGCGACCAGGGCGGAGCCGGCGGAGAAGCCGATCGAGCGGACCACCTGGTAGAAGCCCATCGCGCTGCCGACCTCCCGCGCCGGCACCGAGCGGGTGATCAGCCCGGGGATCGCGGCGAAGGTGAAGCCGAAGCCGATGCCGAGCAGGGCCATCATCACGCAGGCCTGCCAGAGGGCGGTGTGGACGAGGGCGAAGAAGACGCCCGCCGCGATGATCGCCGTGCCGCCGATGCCGAGCGCCATGCGCGAGCCGAAGCGGCGCAGCGTTGCCGTCATCAGCCGGCTGCCGAGCAGGCTGGCGATCGAGAACGGCACCAGGCAGAGGCCCGCGACCAGGGTCGAGGCGTCGAAGCCGAAGCCCTCCGACGAGGGCGTCTGGACGAACTCGGTGATCACGGTGAGGAACATGTAGAGGGCGATGCCGAGCAGCCCGGCGGAGACGTCGGCGCCGAGCACCGCGCGGTGGCGCAGCTGGGTGAGGTCGACGAGCGGCGCCGGGATGCGCAGCTGGTGGCGGACCCAGGCGGTGCCGATGACGACGGCGAGGACGAAGCAGGCGATCGTCGCGGGCGAGGACCAGCCCCATTCGTGCCCCTGGCCGATGCCGATCATCAGGGCGACGACCGCGATGCTGCCGACGACCGCGCCGGTGACGTCGAGGGAGACGGCGGGCCCGTCTTTGTTCGAGGGGATCTCGATGAAGGCGGCGAGGAGCGCCGCGGCGCTGAGGATCGCGCCGAAGAAGAAGGCGGCGTGGAGGTCGACCTGCTCGGCGATCAGGCCGCTGATCGGGTAGCCGGCGCCGAGCCCGGTCGCGCCGCTGACCGACAAAAGGGCAATCGTGCGGCGGGCGTGCTCGCCCTCCAGGTGGTCGCGCGCGGCGGCCATCGCGATCGGCGCGAGCCCGAGGCCGGTCCCCTGCATCACCCGGCCGACGATCAGCATCGGCAGCGAGTCGGCGAGCCCGGCGATGACCCCGCCCGCGGTGACGACGACCAGCGCGCCGAGGATCGACTGGCGGCGGTGGCGCCCGTCCCCGAGCCGCCCGAGGACCGGCGCCGCGATCGCCCCGGCGATCAGCGCCGCGGTGAGCGACCACTGCGCGTTCGGCAGCGAGACTTCGAGGTCCTTGGCGACATCCGGCAGCAGCGGCGCGCCGAGGCTGGAGATGATCGAGACGACCAGCGTGATCCCGACCAGCACCGCCACGAAGGGGCGGCCGACGTCATCAGTCCTGGTGTGTGGTGCGGGATTCGGCATAGGCGCGGCGATCAATTATATAGGAAACCTATGTATCTTCCACGGGGCGGGGACCTAGATCCCCTTCCGAGGCGACGCCGATCCTGGCAGCATGTCTCAGATGCGGATCAAGAACGCGGTCACGGGTCGGGTCATCCTCGCGGTCGTGGTGTGTGCGCTGGTGGTCGCGCTCGCCGGCGTCGCGTCGAACGGGAGCGCGAGCGCCGCGTCGGCGAAGCAGCCCGCGTACGCGGCGAAGCTGCGCACCGAGCTCCCGGCGGCGATGAAGGCGAACGCCGTCCCCGGCACCGTGGTCCTGATCGACTCGCCGTCGAGGGGCGACTGGACGGCGACCTTCGGCACCGCCGAGATCGGCAAGCAGGTGCCGATGAAGATGAGCGACCTCTTCCGCATCGGCAGCAATACCAAGACGATGACCTCGACCGTGATCCTGCAGCTGGTCGAAGAAGGCAAGCTGGCGCTGAACGACCCGATCGCGAAGTTCGTCCCCGGCGTCCCGAACGGCAAGAAGATCACGATCCGCGAACTGGCGGAGATGCGCAGCGGCCTCTACAGCTACTCCTTCGATCCGGGCTTCAACAAGACCCTGGACAAGCAGCCGAAGAAGGCCTGGACCTCAGGCGAACTGCTGAAGATCGCCTTCTCCCACAAGCCGAACTTCGCGCCCGGCAAGGAGTACGAATACAGCAACACCAACATCATCCTGCTCGGGGTCGTGATCGAGAAGCTCACCGGCCAGACGGCGTCGAAGGCCTTCCAGGAACGGATCTTCGGCCCGCTGAGGATGAAGCACAGCTCGCTCCCGGAACCGAACCAGTGGAAGATCCCCGGTCCGCACGCGGAGGGCTACCAGTTCGGCACCAACGTGCAGACGATCGAATCGTACGCGGTGCCGAAAGCCGAACAAGCCGCCGCGCTCGACGGCACGCTGCTGCCGGTCAACTACACCGATTCCAACCCCTCGTGGGCGTGGACGGCGGGCGGCGCGATCTCGACCCCGCGTGAGCTCGCCACCTACGCGAAGGCGCTCGGCACCGGCAAGGGGCTGCTGAGCCCGAAGATGCAGAAGGTCCGCCTCAAGAGCCTCCGCCCGGTCGTCCCCGGGGACAAGAGCGGCGTCGCCTACGGCATCGGCCTCGCCCAGTTCGCCCCCGGCATCGTCGGGCACGACGGCCAGGTCCCCGGCTTCTCCAGCTTCATGGCCTACGACATCAACACCGGCGACACGATCATCCTCTCCGCCAACCTCTCGGCCTCCCCGGTGACCGGCGAAAACGCCGCGGTGGAACTGGCGAAGGTGATCATCGCCACCCTCTACGGCAGCGGCGATGTGCCGGGCGGCAACCCCGCCGGGACGCCGCCCGCGAGCTAGATGGTTGATTCCATGGCTTGTCCGCGGGCGCGGCGGCCGTTCGAGGTGGGACCTGTGAGGCCGCGGGGAGGGACGCCGCGGGTCGGAAGTCTCCGCACTTTCGTGAACGTCCCGTGCGGGAGAAGCGCTAGAAGAGCCCCGAGGAGCTCGATTCGTTGACGAAGACGCCGGGAACGTCACACCTCCGCGCGCCTTCGGTCCCTTTTCGGGCCTGGGATCAAGGCCCGAAAACACGATGCACGACTTGACCACACCATGGTGTGGTCAATCCACGCAGCGCGTCGGTGACTGTTTCCCAACACGCACGGAACGGTGACGTTCCCGACATCTTCGTCACGGCGTCACAGTTCTTTCACCGCTTTCATACCCGGCCGTCTCGGCCACTTCCACGGCCTGCCAGGCCCGTGGATTGAATCATCCAGCGCCCGGCTAGCAGCGGCCGGTGCTGCCGTTGGCGCGGAGGCCGACGATGTGCAGGTCGGCGAGGACCGGCTTCGGCGCTTTCTTGCGCCACTTGGAGCAGAGTTCGATGCCACCGCCCTGGATCGCGATGACGTGGAAGTTGGCGCCGGTCTTGCGCGGGCGCTTCAGCAGGGCGCCGGAGAAGCCGTCGGTCGTCATGTCGACCCAGGCGAAGTGGGGGTTGCGGGTGGAGACGCGGGCGCCGCGGAATTCGCAGGTCGATCCCGGCGGGCCGTGGCCTTCGCAGGCACGGAGGGCAACCCGGATGAGCGCTTTCGCCTCGGGCGCCGTCGGTTGCCGGGCCGCCTGGGCGGAGGCGAGGCCCACGAGCAGCATCGCGACAAGCGTCGCCACCCCGAGCGCCCCCTGCAGCCTCCCCGTCATCCCGACGAGCTTACCGAAGCCGTACCGATCAGCGGATCGGCGTCGCCCAGCCGCTCCGGCAGGCCGAAGGAGGCGAACAGGTTCGGCATGAAGGGGGCGAGGAAGTTGTGGATGCCGGTGAGGCTCGGGGCGCCGCCGTCGCCCGCGCCGGCTTCCAGCAGGGTCACCGACCAGGGGAGCCAGGTGCCGGACTCGGGATCAGGTTTGTATGACGCGTAGGCGGGGAGGCCGTTGGCGGAGAGGCCGAGGAGCTTCGAGCCGCGGCAGGCGGCGCCCTGGCCGAGCATGAAGGTGCCGACCTCCGCGGGGGTGCGGAACCAGAGCGGCAGCGGCGGCATGTCGAAGACGACGTCGTAGCGGAGCAGGGCGACGATGCGGTCGATGTCGTACTCGGCGAAGGCCTCGAGGTACTGGTCGAGGAGGCGCTGCTCGTCCTCGGTGGAGGGGCGGGCCGGCGCGTCGTCGTCCTCGAGGTCGAGCTCGTCGAGGGTGGCGCGGGCCCGCTGCAGGGCGGAGTTGACGGAGGCGACGGAGCTCTCCAGCACGTCGGCGACCTCCTTGGCGCTCCAGCGGAGCACCTCGCGCAGGACGAGGACGACGCGCTGGCGCGCGGGCAGGTGCTGGAGGGCGGCGACGAAGGCGAGGCGGAGGGTCTCGCGCTCGGCGGTCTGGGACGCGGGGTCGGCGTCCGGGTCGGCGACCTGGCCGCTGGCGATCGGCAGGACCCAGGCCGTCTCCGGCAGCGGCGCGCCGACCGGGGTCTCGGCGGTGCCCGGGTCGGCGAGGTCGACCGGACGGGCGCGGCGCTTGCGCGCGTCGATCTGGTCGAGGCAGACGTTGGTCGCGATGGTGAAGAGCCAGGACTTCAGCGCGGCCTGCTCGACCAGGGTGTCGGAGCGGCGCCAGGCGCGCAGCAGCGTCTCCTGGGTCGCGTCCTCGGCCTCGAAGCCGCTCCCGAGCATGCGGTAGCAGTAGCCGGTGAGGCTGGGGCGCAGCCGCTCCATCTCGCCCTCGAGGACGAGATTCCCACCGGAGCGATTAGTTCCGGGTGCAGACACCGTCTCTCCTTATAACGGACCTACCCAATAAAGGAGATACCGGACCATGTCCAGACTGCTGTTCCTCAACCTCCCGGTCGCCGATCTCGGCGCCAGCCGCGCCTTCTTCGCCGCGCTCGGCTTCGACTTCAACGAGAAGTTCTGCGACGAGGGCGCTGCCTGCATGGTCGTCTCCGACCAGGCCTACGTGATGCTGCTGCAGCGCGACCGCTTCGCCGAGTTCGTCACCAAGCCGGTCGCCGACGCCGCCGCCGAGACCGCGCTGACCGCCTGCGTCAGCGCCGCGAGCCGCGAGGAGGTCGACTCGCTCGCCGCCGCCGCGACCGCCGCCGGGGCCGGGACCGCGAAGGACCCGCAGGACTACGGCTTCATGTACCAGCGCAGCTTCCACGACCTCGACGGGCACCTCTGGGAGATCGCCTGGATGGACCCGGTCGCGGTCGAGAAAGGCCCGGCGGAGTTCACCGCCGACGCCGCCTGAGCTCCACCCCAAGGCAGGTCCGGGGCGCGGAGGCCGAATAGGCTTCCGCGCCCCTTTGCGCTTCTTCGCTCCCATCCTGCCCGGCGCGACCGCTCGCGACCGGGCCTTCGCCTGCCTCGGCGCGGTCGTCGGCATCGGCCTCGCGGGCTTCGTCGCGGCGCTGATCCACGGCGACGGCGAGGCCCTGCCCTGGATCGTCGCGCCGATGGGTGCCTCCGCCGTCCTCCTCTTCGCCGTCCCCGCCAGCCCGATGGCCCAGCCCTGGCCGATCATCGGCGGCAACTCGCTCTCGGCGCTGACGGGCTTCGCCGTGGGACAGGCCCTGGGTCACGGCGCGGTCGCCTGCGGGATCGGCGTGGGACTGGCGATCGGCGTGATGTCGGTGACCCGCTCGCTGCACCCGCCGGGCGGCGCGGCGGCGCTCACCGGGGTGATCGGCGGCGGCCTCGTCGACCCCGCCGGCTGGTGGTTCCCGCTCGCGCCGGTGGCCCTCGACGCGGTCCTCCTCGTCGCCGTCGGCTGGGCCTTTCACCGCCTCTCCGGCCACCCCTACCCGCACCGCCAGGCGCCATCCGCGCCGACCCGCGACCCCCTGCCGACCGCCCGCGTCGGGGTGCGGGACGAGGACCTCGACGCCGTCCTCGCCGGCATCGGCGAGACCTTCGACATCGACCGCGACGACCTCCGCCTCCTGCTCACCGAGCTCGAGCTCCAGGTCCTCGCCCGCCGCCATCCGGAGCTGACCTGCGGCGAGATCATGTCCCGCGACGTGATCGCCGTCCCCCGCCACGCCGACCCCTCCGCCGCCCGCCGCCTCCTCCTCGACAGCGGCGTCCGCCTCCTGCCGGTCCTCGACGACGCCGAGCGCCCGGTCGGCGGCGTCGGCCTGCGTGAGCTCGCCCGCCGCGGCGGCACGGTCGAGGACCTGATGACCCCGCCGCTCCTCGTCACCCCGCGCGAGCCCGCGGTCAAGCTGACCGGCCCCCTCACCGATGGCCACCGCCACGCGGCGATGGTCGTCGACCCCGACAGCGGCGCCCTCCGCGGCCTCGTCACCCAGGCCGACCTGCTCGCCGCGCTCGCCGCCGCACCCGCCCCGGCGGCGTGAGTTACGTTCTCCCTGGCCGCGAGAGCGGGAACCGGGGGGACGAGGAGGGATCGATGGCGATCACCGAGCGGGAGTCGGGGCAGATCGAGGCGGCGAACGCGAGTG
>Ga0153956_1002208_pt1 | contig 14938 bp, 15 predicted proteins | sample TSFL040MetaG_FD_104704 | JGI IMG/M metagenome (GOLD analysis project Ga0153956, IMG submission 104704) | Attine ant fungus gardens microbial communities from Florida, USA - TSFL040 MetaG | ecosystem: Host-associated > Fungi > Mycelium > Unclassified | place: USA: Florida, Wekiwa Springs... | reverse complement strand
ATTCTGCCGACTACCAATAGTGGTTTTTTTGCCATGCACCGCGACAATACGTTGTGGCTGCGCTGGCAGAAGGAGATCTTGTCGATTTATCGCGACAATTTCGACCGCCACGACGCGATCACCCGTCACTTTGGTGAGCAGATGGCGCTCAATAAACTGATTCACGACGGCGCGCCGGTACGATATTTCGACCCGCTTTATAACTATCTGTGCTTGTGGACCAAGCCATTCCGCGATGAGGATGGCGTCGTGCGTCTGTCGGCACCGCCATATCTGCCCCTGGGGGTTCTGCACCTGGCTGGCGGCTGGAAGTATTTTGGGCAGGCCTATTACGACAGCGGCCTGCTTTATCGTCGCGGCGACTACTTGAGTGAAAGGGACCGCGCGATCCTGTTTCCCCAAACGTTATCCCAAGGGTTCCGCTGACCGCGTGGCGGGATTGAATGAAGAACAAGTCAACAAAAAAACAGAGGGGAACATGATGGACGATACAACGCTTCGTCATCCGGCGGATGACAAATTCAAGCGATTGGCTACCGATTTCGGCTTTGCCTGCAGCCTGCTGTTCGAATGTGGGCAAGGCAGGTTCACGGTAGCTTCGGCCTATATGTGGATATTGCCGGCCGTTCAGCATCGTCAATTTCACGTCCTGTTTGCCAGTAACGGAAGGCCTGTGGGGTATGTAACCTGGGCGTTCGTATCCGACGACACCCTAACCCGTCTTCGAACTGACTCGGTCACGGTTCTCGACGCCAGCGAATGGAATGAAGGTCTTAATCTCTGGATCGTCGATGTGGTGTGCCGCAAAGGCCAGGCGATCCGCCTGATTGCCTCTCTCCGCAAGCGGCTGAGGGGGAATTGGATGCGGGCTAGCGGCCTGAAACGTAAACCGGACGGATCGCTGAAGCGTCTCGTCGATGTGACTGTCCGTAAAGGGGAGGCACAACATGCCTGATACACAAGGTCATTCCCGCACTAAGTTCGCGCAACTGGACTTAGGCCCGGACCTCAATGACCTGGGGCCACATGCCTTGGTCCCTTTTGTAGCGCGCCGACTCAAACGCGCCAGGGTCGTTTGGATCAACGAACGCTTCTGGCTCGGGCATGGCGTTGATATTCTTGATCCGGTCGAACGCGGAGCATTGGAAACCTGGTTACTCGACACCTATGCCTGCTGCGTGCCAGCGGACGTCGCTCCCGAAGAGATGGAAGGGCCTGATCGCATCTTTTACGCCGATCGCTATGGCGCATCTGGCGGCGCCACCCATGGCGGCAGCGGCCGGTGCGGTATCAACGGTCGCCTCAACGTCAAAGGGATAGGTCGAACGCCACTGGTTGCAGCAGCGGACGTTGTCAATACACAGCATAGCCATGGCTGTGTATGGCTGGATGAAGCGATCCGCGAGGCGCTGGCCGGTGAAATCTGCGCCGCAGAATATCCGCATGGCGCCGTGCCTGTCGTCGCCGTTATCGACTGCGGCATTCGACACAAGATCGCGGAATGGAGCTTTACCGGTCATAGGGCTTTGATCATTCGGCCGAACTTCGTCCGATTGGCCCACCTGCAGCGCAGCACCTTTTTCGGAAGCGCCGGCACGCCACAATCGGATCAGCATTTGGACGCGCAACGCACCCGTGACGCCGTTCTCAATGTCTGGGGGCCATCGCACCGCCGCGACACTCTCGGAATCCAGACAAAGACCCTGGCGCAGTCAATGGAGCGTTTCGCCGACCAGGTCGCTTTTTCCTACGTTCACCGTTTCTATTTCGGCGGTATCAGTTCGTCCAATCTGGCCATAGACGGGCAAGTTGTCGATTTCGGCGCCTTCACCTTTGTGCCAAGCTGGGCCAAGACCATCTACAATGACGAATTGCCACGGTACGGTGACGAAGCGGCCTCGATCAGGGTGCTCTTGCAGTCTCTAACCTTTTTTCAGGACAAATACTTGCCGGAAAAGGAGGATGTTGCAACCATAGCCGATGCTGTCTTGGTGCAAATCTACCATTCTTTCGGTCGCTATATAGCCGAGGCGTGTGCACCCGAGCAGGGCGCCGGTGCGGTGGCCGACTTGGTCAAGCTGTTTCGGTATTATTTTTCGCAGCAACAAAAGCGAACCGATTATCTGGACGGACGATTGCGCAAGTCCTGGATCTATCGCGCCTTGAAGGGCGGCCGATCCGCCAATCCGACGTCATTGAATGGGGAGGTTGTGCTAGCCATAAAGCGCATTCTGTCATCGGAAGGACCGCTGGGACATTTGTCTAAGAAGGAGATTCAGGGCATCATGGCGGGCCTCAGGCGCTGGGCCAGACCACGGCCACTCCTGCTGCATAAGGGCCTAGTTTATCATACACGGAAACTGGCCGACCAGGCAGGCGATGCTAAAAACCTGGCTGTACGGGTCCATGAACTCATCGATCAGTATCTTTCGATTTCCCGGCGTGTCTGGCGCGACCTGCCGGCGGGGTATATCGTCGTTGCCCAGGTTTGCCGCGGTGCCGGTTCGGCTGTATTGTGCCGCGTTCCAAGGAGCGGGAAATACATTGTCATTCTATATGGAATGATCACAGGCGGGCAATATATCCTGTTTGATCAGAAATGGCGCCAGAATTCGCGGCTAACGCCTGTAGCCTTGCCTGGCGAGGGGTTCACCCTTAACGTTCCGGTGAAGGGCCGGTTATCGGCGGCGCAGGACGTTAAGGCGCAGACCGGTATCGACCTTCCGGCGATGTTTGTCTTGGAGGCCTAACCTGCAAGCGCGTCTTCAAGGTGCATGCCTTGCCGATCAATGCGCACGCGGTGGTTATCGGGTGCCATGCGCAACACAGCCAGGTCAAATTTCATGCAGTCATCAAGCTGTTTCCAAGTCGGCGCGCGTCCGTAGAGATTTTCGTCGATCCAGCATGGCGCCTTAAAATTCATCAGATGCAGGTACAAGAAGGTGCGATCACCGTCCTGAATATTTTGGATGCGACCATTCTGCCAGAACCAGGTGTCCGGGTGACTGCGGCTACCATTAAGCCAAGGCCGGGGCGTGAAAGGGGTCGACCATTGCTCTGCGAAATAATTGTTAGTGAAATAGCGGGTCTCAGGCGCGAATGTTCCAGTCATGGTCGAAAAGTCTGCGCGTGTATGTGGCGTTGGCGCAAACATGGCAGTTAGGTGCGCCTCGTCCAGACTATGCTTCCATTCGCACGGCGCAGGGTCTTCAAGGCGCGCACGCCAACAATGAATGTTCAGAAAAGCTTCCTTCAGCCAGGCTTCGTTCTTCAATAAGGTCAGATGACCGCTGCAAGTATAAGCGTGTGCCGAAATCATGTTATGACTAAGTACGGCATCGTCATAAATACTGCGGATATTGCCATATATGACGTCAATATCAGACCAGCCGAAATAATCATATCCCTGAATTAGGTCGGCGTGGATGATCCCGAACATGGGCCTGAGATTGCACACGCTGTAAGGGTGTTGCGGAAAAAAGCGCACACCAAGTTTCCGACTGACATGTGCGCAGTAGTCGCCAAACGTCATTCGAATTAGCGTGACGTTCGGGGGCAGGGCCTCCGGTTCGGGACAGTCGGTGTGAATACACCAATGCACCGTTGGGTTGGCGCGACATGATTCTAGATACATGCCAAACCATCTGGGCCACTGCCCGAAATAATCGGCAAAGATCAGGATCGATTTCATGTTTCAAGCTTAATCGAGCAGCCTGCGTAACTCAATGAGTCCTTTTGAAGTCCAATGCGGAGATACCTAGGGGGGGCGGATCCAATAATGGGATTTTTCGTCGCGATAGGATTATGATTCTGCCTCTGGCCAGGAGTCGATGGGATGTCTGCTTCTTTGGTTTTCGGGTGCGCAGTGGGAGCGGATTGCTCACCTGCTGCTGACAGATGTGCGCGGCAAGCAGCGGGTCGATGACGCCGTGTGTGGAGCGGAAGATTCGTTGCAGAGGATGCTGGTGCGACTGCGCGGATGTTTATGGGGCGAAGAAGACGCTGTACAGCCGCTTCGCCCGCTGGTTCGAGCGTGCATTGGAGAGGTATCTTCAGTGCGCTGGCTCTGAACCGTTCAGCAGCGACATCACAAATCGAGATGTCTTTTTTTGATTTACAAATAACTGTTAATACCGGTCGAATTGATACGTCTAGGAAAGAACCTCGCGGCCCGCAGCCACGAAAGCAGGCCGAGCGAACCGTAGAGAGGTTTTTGGATGGCCATTGGTGCGTTCATCGACCATATCAGACCAGCAGAAGCCAAAAATGACTTCCGTGCTTGCGGATATGACCCAATATGAAGAGGAAACGCTCTACTGCTTCGGGCAAGACCAGTTTGTCGCCTGTTGAGTTACGAGCGCTTCGCCTTCTTTCATGATCTGCATAATTTTACGCATGGCAGAGATTTCAGCGCGCGTGCCATTGCAGTTCATATCCTCGATATTATCCTCTGCATCCAGGCGCCCGACATAAAACTTGCTGCCCGCTATGCGTAGCAGGTCGCACGCCCTCATCGCATCTGACGGGTTTATTGGCCCATAAATGTAATGCCCTGAACAATAACGGCCTTGAAACGTTCAGCCGTATTCTGGATGGCGGCTGTATTGGCGCCTTTTTCGACATCGACATCGTATTCGAGGTGAATGGTCGTCGCATCACTGGAATAGGCGCGGGCGAAACGGCGTGTCTTGTTCCACTCGGCCACCTTGCTGATGTCGCCATCAAAGGCGGCGTGATACTGGATTGCATTGCAACGGTCAGACTTGCAGCCGAAAAAATAGACCTGATATTTGATATCGGTATCGCCGACAGGGAAAGACGCCATGATCTTCGGGTCGCCTGTCGAATCCTTGCCCACGGACGCTTTGTGGCCCATGGCTTTCAGATCGTTGGCAATTTCATCGCCGGTGACCCCGCCATTGTTATAATCCTTTGCGAGCAAGGGCGTGGCGCAGACCAGGCCGATGGTCGTGGCCAGCAGAAAGGCTGTTTTAATCGTGGTTTTCATAAGGTTCTCCTGGTTATGTATTACGGTATTATTTTGCTTTATCCGGTGCCGGGTTAAAGGCCGGCAGCAGGGCCGCCATTGCCAGACGTGGCTTTATAGGCTCCATTGCGGGGCTGGCCTCGTAGAGGATCAAGTTCCTTCTTGAGGATCCAGGATGTCTTGCAGTTCACGGCTTGCCACGCCCAGCATGGAGAGGCATGCTGCCTTCCCCTCCGCCAGCGTCGCCGTTTCCGGCAGCTTGGCGGCCATTTGCCAGCAGGCCGACTTGTTCTGGCAAATTATATCCGCTGCTTTGATGGATTCGGCCTCGAATTGCTGAGCCTGATCGTCTGTCGCACCCAGTACGCCTAAAACCAGGCGCATTGTGGCCTTGACGTGATCATAAGTGTCGGGATCGAGTGCGCCCTTGCATTCTTCGTTGATGATGAGCGTGGCATCCACGATCTCCAGCGCATAGTCGATATCGTCGTAGTCTTCGTCGTCCTCGCCGGACGCTGCCCCCTGGTTCTGGGTTTGACCTTGGGCTGTTGTCTGCGCATGGGCGAAGGCGGGTGCGCCGAACGTAGCCGCGAGAAGCGCTAATGTCGGCAAAATATACTTTGTCATTAATCTTTTTCCTGAGAATTTAGCCGTGCCTTACAGCCCGCTTTTCAGTTTGGCGGTTGCGGCGGCGGATACGCCCTTGAGGGCGCCGGTTACGTCCTGCTGCCAAAGGTCCGGATCGACGACCACGGCGTAGGAACGGCTCTTGCTCATGCCGACGCCGCCCAGCAGGCTGATGGCGTTGCCGAGCGTTTCGCCGGTTTTCTGGCCGCGTGTGCTGTTTTCATCCGTCGCCTGGATAGCGTCGCTGTCGATCATCAGAGGCGCTTGCAGTTCCAGCCGCATGCGGTTTTGCGGATCGGTCATGGTGCCCTTGGCGTTTGGCGTCACAAGGAAGACCTGGGTGGCGACGGGCTTGATCAGCAGGCCGAATTCCGCTTTCGTTTTTGCTGTTCGCGCCAAAACCTTCAGACCGCGCCGGTTGCTGGCGGAGAGAGAGGCAAAATCAACGACAGCACGGAATCCGACAACTGCCGCGTCGGTCTGCCCCATAAGATCGGCCTCCCTGCGTATGATCTGGGTATTGCCTATCGCGGTCATGGAGCCGCCGCCGGCCAGATCCGGCAGCATGGTCGGCAGGAAGTAATATTTCATGCCGGTGGGGGCAAAGAAGGCCGAACTGACCTGGTTCATGCCTTTGACGACATCGCCGGAAGGCTTCGATGCCGTCATGATCTCATTATAGGCGTTGAAGGTTTGTGCTTCCTCCGGCGATATGACCTCTAGTCCGGCGGCGCGCAGATCGGCGGCAAAGCTGGCATAGACCTCATCGGTAATCGCCTGCATCTGCCCGGCGGTGGGGCCTTGGAGATGCACTGACGTTTTGGCGTGGGCGCCGCCTGACGCCGTGGCACTGGCCGCCGCGTCGAGCACGAATTGTATCTGGAAGAAGGGAATAATGACTTTTTTTACGCCCTTGGCGCCATTCGGCAGATTGACCCAGAACAGGGCATCGGCATCCGCGCCATGTGCCGCCTGGGGATCGAAGTCGATCGCCTCGCGGATATCGGCCTTTTTCTCGCCGCCGAGGGCTAGGGCCGGCTGCGAGGCGCCCGCGGCCAAAATGAGGGCCGCGCAGCTCAGGGCGGACAGAATATGCTTGTTCATGTGTGGATTTTCCCCAATATCTTCAATATTCGGACATATCGTAAGCACGGCTCACGACATCGAACCGTAACAATGGTATGTACGGCGTGGAGGCGCGTCACCCTCTGAACAGAGGGGATGGGTTAAAAAAACGGGCGTCAGAACGGGTTGGGGCAAGGACGCCGGACCGTGGTGCCGAGGGAGGGGGCTGGCTTGCCATATCGATTGATAAGTCCGGACATGTGGCTGAACATGTGGCGCGTATGGCTGATTGTTATCGTCGCTGTGACTGCCACGGGCCTCAGCTTTGGTCTGGGCCTGCAAGGCAGAACGCTGGAGGGCGTCATGCGCGAGGGCAAGGGCCTGTCGCTGCACCTACCGGGACAGGCCGCCTTGCCGGTCGTCAGCCTGAGGCGCCCCGATCAGGCTCAGGGTTTCCTGCTGCAGCCTTCTGATTTAACGTCGCAAACCGACGGTATTGAAAGCTATCCCCAGCTTGACGGCTATTATGAGCGTCAGGATCGCATGATGCGGATCCTGAACGGGCCATCGGTTATGGTCGGTGTCAAAACAGCGGACGGGGCCGTTTTTGAAACAGAGGTCAAGGCCGGGCCGCTTAAGATTTCGGAATTTGCTTCAAGCTTCTGGGTTTCACTGGCCGTCGGACTGATAGCTTTTATTGTCGGCGGTTGGGTTTGGTGTCTGAAGCCGCAGGAAAAAGTGACCCAGGTGCTCGTCGTCAACGGTCTGGGTATGTTAATCGCGGCGGTTTCCAGTTGCCCGGCCTTCGCGCAGCCCATTGCACTGCCTTCGGCCCTGATCAATGCCGCGATGATCTTCAACCATTTCGGCACATGTATTTTCGGCCTGACCCTTGTCGGCCTCTTTCTGCTCTTTCCCAGGCAGGTTGCTTCCGACCGGCAATTCTGGTGCCTGATGGCCACTGGCGTTCCGCTGTTTATTCTCGATACGTTACGCTGGCTGGGTTTTCCCGGTGCGATCCTTATATTTTGTTTCGTGGTGATCGTTTCGGTGACGGGCCTTGTGATCGTTCAGTTCATTCTGTCACGCGATTCTCCCGCCGCGCGCGCTTCCCTGTTGTGGCTGGGGCTTGCCGTCGTTGTCAGCGGCGGCTCATGGGGGATCGTCATGATGGCCTATACGCTTCAGGGCGAATTGCGCAACATGCCGGAAAGTTTCACCTTTCTGAGCTTCCTGATCCTCTATATCGGCATCGCCGTTGGTGTCGCCCGCTTCAGATTGTTCGATATCGGCGACTGGGCGTTCCGCATCTTTTTCTTTACCGTCGCGGCGGGGCTTTTCGTCGCGCTGGATGCGGGTCTTGTCTATGCCATCGGCCTGACCCGGCAATCGGCGCTGGCCCTGGCGCTGCTGATTGTTGCCTTTGGTTACCTGCCTTGCCGTGATCTGTTGTGGCGCAGGTTTGTGCGCACCAGGAGCCTCAGCGATAATGAAATGCTGGCCAGCGTGCTGGATATGGCGTTTGCGCCTGAGGCCGTGCAGCGGCGGGCTAAATGGGAGAACCTGCTGCAAAGACTGTTTGATCCGCTTTCCATATCGCTGGCGCGGGCGGGCGGTCATGACAGCCGTATGGTTGAGGACGGGCTGCGCCTGTATGTGCCGGAACTGGTGGATATACCGGCGCTGGAACTAGCCTATCCGCAATCCGGCCGCGGCCTGTTTTCGCCCAGGCATGTCGAACTCGTCAATCAGATCGTGCGGTTGTCGCGCAAGGCAGCTCTGGGCCTGAACGCTTATGAGCGCGGCGCGGCCGAGCAGCGTCAACGGCTGGCGCAGGACCTGCATGACGATGTGGGGGCCAAGCTCGTTTCGGGACTGGCGGTGGCGGATGAGGCGTCGCGGCCTTTCATTTACAGCGCGCTCAACGATATCCGCGATATCGCGGCGGCGCTGGTGACGGAAAGCGTGCCGCTTGGCCGGGTGCTGGCCGACATGCGTCATGAAGCTGTGCGCCGCCTCGAAGTGGCGCAAATCGACGTGGAATGGCCGTTGTGGCCGGAAGACGCGCCGTTCGTTCAGTTGTCGTCTTTGCAGAAAAAGGCCCTGACGTCCGTTGTCCGGGAAATCATAACCAATGCGATCAAGCATTCACGGGCCGGCAGGATGACAGTGATGTTCAAGATGAGCGGGACGGCGCTTATGGGCCGTCTGGAAGATGATGGCGTCGGTTTTTCGGACACCGTGACGGGCGGTTTGTGGACGGGGCAGGGCCTGAAAAGTGTCACGGACAGAATTGCGCAATTGAACGGCAGGGTCCGTTTCGACAACCTGCCGGCAGGGGCGGTAACGGAGTTCAGTTTTCCTTTGTACGCGGAGGCTGCGCCGGTTGCACACACTATGGAAGATGCCATGGAAAGCGTCGGATCATGACTCCTTCCGCCCTGACGCCGAGGCTGTGCCTGCTGGTCGAGGATCAGCGTCCCAACCAGATCAGAATGAAGCAGGCCTTGGTGGCGGCTTTCGATTCCATCGAGGTGGATGTGGTGGACAGCTTGAAGACGGCCCGCCGTTGGCTGAAAACCAGACCTCAGGAAGCGGCGGGCGCTTTTGCCATGGCCGTCATCGATCTCGGACTGCCGGATGGATCCGGGATCGAAATCATCGCCGAGATCACCCATAGCTTTGCCGCGGTCACCTGCATCGTATCCAGCATCTATGACGACGATGTGCATCTGTTCGACGCGCTCGCAGCGGGCGCGCGTGGCTATCTCGTCAAAAATCAGGAGCCTGAGATGATGGTTCATTATCTCAAGCGCATCGATCAGGGCGAACCGCCCCTGTCGCCTTCGGTGGCCTTGCGGTTACTCAATCATTTTCGTACGCGCACGGCTGCACCGCCCGATGAGGTGGCGCTCACCGGGCGCGAGACGGAAACCCTGGCGCTTCTGGCGCGTGGCATGACCATTGCGGAGGTGGCCAGGCATTTGTTGCTCAGTCCGCCTACCGTGGCCGGTTATGCGCGGGCGATTTATCAAAAACTCAATATCTCCACCCGTGCGGAGGCCACTTTGCAGGCGGTAAAACGCGGGCTGGCCTGATCGATCCTCGCGGAAGGCGGCAGGCTAAATCACTTGACGACCGACCGTCGGTCGGTCAATATGGGTGCTCTGACAGGAGCGTGAAGCATGCACAGTCGTCACTCAGCGTCCGGAGCCGGTCCGGCGGATCAATTGTTGCAGGAAGACCGCGTAAGGAAGCGGATGTCCTCGGATACGTCCGTGTGTTTTGAAAATGTCTGGTTTGGCCATGAGGAGATCGGCTGCGACGTTCTGAAAGGCGTGGATTTCGAGATACCGGCCGGGCAGATGGTGGCGCTGGTGGGGGAGGCCGGCGCCGGGAAAAGCAGTTGCGCCCGTCTGCTTCAGCGTGTCTGGGATGTCGAGGCCGGGGCCGTGCGCATCGGCGGCGCAGATGTCAGGGACCTGCCGGCGGCCGTTCTGCGCGATATGGTGGCCTTCGTACCGCAGGATGGTGGTCTGTACCATGAGAGGACCGTGCTGGATAATTTCCGGCAGGCAAGGCCCGGTGTCACGTTCGCGGAAATCGAGGCGGCGGCGCGGGCGGCCCAGGTGCATGAGATCATCATGCGCCTGCCGCAGGCATATGAAACGCCATATGGCGCGGGATGCGCCCAGCTTACCGCCGGCGAGCGCCAGCGGATCGCCATCGCGCGTGTCCTGGCGGGAACGGCGGCGGTCGTCATATGGCACGAAACGGTGTCAAGGCTGAATGCCATAGACACACTCGCCTTGCAGGTGGCGGTGTCGCAGCTCCGCCGCAACCGGACGGTGCTGCTGATCTCGCATCGCCTGTCAAGCATCCGGCTGGCGGACAATATTGTCGTGATCGAGCAGGGTGTCGTGGTGGAGGAGGGGACTCATGAGCATCTTGTGGCCTGGAACGATCGCTACGCGCGCCTGATCGGGGCGCGTAGCGTGCGCGATTAAGCCGGATGGCGGGGGCTTCACATTTGATGCGGGGCGATCTATGCAGGTTCATGTCCTTAAATAATGTACGCACCAAGCCCGCGGATGTGCGCCGGGAAGAACTGATGGATGCGGCGCTGGCCCTGTTCGTCGACCAGGGAATCGCCGCGACCAGTATTGACGAGATCGTAACGGCGGCGGGTGTCTCGAAAGGCGGCTTCTATCATCATTTCGCGTCCAAGGACGCCTTGCTGATCGCCTTGCAGGATCGCTATATCGCCGATTTCCTGATGGTCATGATCGAGGCCCAGTCGGCGTTGCCCGAAGATGACTGGCGGGGGCGGATGAACGCCTGGCTCAGGACGGGCATTGAAAATTTCTTTAAGGAATTGCCCATTCATGATGTCGTTTTCCATGAATTCGCGCCCGCCGACCGCAAGGAAATGAACCAGAACCCGGTGGTTGATCACATGGAGGCATTTTTGCGGACAGGCGCCGAGGCCGGCGCATGGAAGGCCGATCATCCCAGATTGCTGGCGGTTATGCTGTTCAGCGCCCTGCATGGCGCCTGCGACGAGGCGGTGCTGTCTCCGGAGAGCATAGACCGCGACACCCTGGTCGAAACCCTGCAAATGTTTTTCTGGCGGGCTGTCTCCGCCGACGAATGAAGTTATGCGCTTGACGCGTGAGCGGCCTTCCTTTATAGCCCGCGAACCATTTTTGAGGTGCGCTGTTAAAGGCGCGTCCCGATCCGAAAACATGCAGGGGCTGTGTCCCCGCCGTAACCTCCATAGCGCAGGTTGCGGCTTTTGTGTTTGTCAGCACTTAGGCATAATCGGTGGCGGCCTCCGGAATAAAAGCCGCTTCTCCCATTTTACGTTTTTTGGGGAAGCTCCTGAAAACCTATGATCGCTCCGGCCAAACGGCACAGGTCATAAAGAAGAAAGTCATCGAGTCCGATGCCCACAATTAACCAGTTGATCCGCAAGCCGCGCAATCCCAAGCCGGTTCGCAACAAGGTTCCGGCCCTGAAGGGCTGCCCGCAGCGCCGCGGCGTCTGTACCCGCGTCTATACGACGACGCCGAAGAAGCCGAACTCTGCGCTTCGTAAGGTCGCCAAGGTCCGTCTGACCTCCGGCATCGAAGCCGTGTGCTATATCCCGGGCGAAGGCCACAACCTTCAGGAACACTCCGTTGTTCTGATTCGCGGCGGCCGCGTCAAGGATTTGCCCGGCGTCCGTTACCACATCCTGCGCGGCGTGCTCGATACGCAAGGCGTCAAGAACCGTAAGCAACGCCGTTCGCACTACGGCGCGAAGCGTCCTAAGTAAGGAAAAGCACACATGTCACGTCGTCACCGCGCCGAGAAGCGCGAAGTTCTGCCCGATCCCAAGTTCGGTGATCTGGTCGTCACCAAGTTCATGAACTACGTCATGTACGAAGGCAAAAAGGCTGTTGCTGAAAACATCATCTACGGCGCCTTCGACATTCTGGAAGCCAAGAAGAAGGACGCGACCGCCGTCGAGACCTTCCACACGGCCCTTGATAATGTCGCCCCGTCTATCGAAGTGCGTTCGCGCCGCGTCGGTGGCGCCACCTACCAGGTGCCGGTCGAAGTCCGTCCGGACCGCCGCCGCGCCCTGGCCATCCGCTGGCTGGTCAACGCCGCGCGCAAGCGTGGCGAGAACACCATGACGGAAAAGCTGGCCGCCGAACTGCTCGACGCCGCCAACAACCGCGGCACCGCCGTCAAGAAGCGTGAAGACACGCACAAGATGGCCGAAGCCAACCGCGCCTTCTCGCACTATCGTTGGTAACTGGCGCTGGTAAGAGCGATCTGATGGCGGGGGTTCGCGCTCTCGCTGTCGCAAAAATATTGCTTTTCGGCGCGGGCGGTTTGGTTTAAACCGCCCGCGCTGCTTGCAATTATCCGAATTTTTTGAATCCCGACCCGAAAGTTTTTGAGGCTCCCCAATGCCCCGCAGTCATAAGATTGAAGACTATCGTAACTTCGGCATCATGGCCCACATCGATGCCGGCAAGACGACGACCACAGAACGTATTCTGTATTACACCGGCAAGAGCCACAAGATCGGCGAAGTCCACGATGGCGCCGCCACCATGGACTGGATGGAGCAGGAGCAGGAGCGTGGCATCACCATCACCTCCGCCGCGACTACCGCGTTCTGGGAAGGCAAGCGCCTGAACATCATTGACACGCCGGGACACGTTGACTTCACCATCGAAGTCGAGCGCAGCCTGCGCGTCCTCGATGGCGCCGTCACCGTTCTCGACGGTAACGCCGGTGTTGAGCCGCAGACCGAAACCGTTTGGCGTCAGGCCGACAAGTACAAGGTGCCGCGCATCGTGTACGTCAATAAGATGGACAAGATCGGCGCCGATTTCGACAAGTCGGTTCAGTCGATCCGCGACCGTCTTGGCGCCAAGGCTGTGCCGATCCAGTTCCCGATCGGTTCGGAATCGAACCTGAAGGGCCTGGTAGATATCGTCCGCATGACCGGTGTGGTCTGGGACAATGACGGTCTGGGCGCTTCCTACAAGGATGTGCCGATCCCCGACGATCTGGTTGAAAAAGCCAATGAAGCCCGTCAGTACCTGATCGACAACGCCGTCGAACTCGACGACGATGCCATGGAAGCTTACCTGGAAGGCAACGAGCCTGACGAAGCGACCATCAAGAAATGTATCCGCAAGGCTGTTCTCACCGGCGCCTTCTACCCGATCCTGTGTGGTTCGGCCTTCAAGAACAAGGGTGTTCAGACCCTGCTCGACGCCGTTGTCGATTACCTGCCGTCGCCAGTCGATATCCCGCCCACCAAGGGCATCGACTACAAGACCGAGGAAGAAGTCACCCGCAAGGCGTCGGACGACGAGCCTCTGTCGGTTCTGGCGTTCAAGATCATGGATGACCCGTTCGTCGGTTCGCTGACCTTCTGCCGTCTGTATTCGGGCAAGATGGAAACCGGTCAGGGCCTGCTGAACTCGACCCGCGACAAGCGTGAACGCGTCGGCCGCATGCTGCTCATGCACTCGAACAACCGCGAAGACATCAAGGAAGCCTATGCCGGTGACATCGTTGCCCTGGCTGGCCTCAAGGACACCCGCACCGGCGATACCCTGTGCGATCCGCTGAAGTCTCCGGTCATTCTGGAGCGCATGGAGTTCCCGGCCCCGGTTATCGAAATCGCCGTCGAACCCAAGTCGAAGGCCGACCAGGAAAAGCTGGGCGTCGCCCTGGCCAAGCTGGCCGCCGAAGATCCGTCCTTCACCGTTTCGACCGATTTCGAGTCGGGCCAGACGATTCTGAAGGGCATGGGCGAACTCCACCTCGACATCAAGATCGACATTCTGAAGCGCACCTACAAGGTGGAAGCCAATATCGGCGCGCCGCAGGTGGCCTATCGTGAATCGATCACCCGCAAGGCTGAAATCGACTACACCCACAAGAAGCAGACCGGTGGTACGGGCCAGTTCGCCCGCGTCATGCTGACCTTTGAACCCGGTGAACCCGGTTCGGGCTTCGTGTTTGAATCCGCCATCGTTGGCGGCGCGGTGCCGAAGGAATATATCCCCGGCGTTGAAAAGGGCCTGGAATCGGCCAAGGAAAACGGCCTGCTGGCCGGCTTCCCGCTGATCGACTTCAAGGCGACGCTCACGGACGGCAAGTTCCACGACGTCGACTCCTCGGTCCTTGCCTTCGAAATCGCTTCGCGCGCGGCCTTCAAGGAACTGCGTGAAAAGGGCGGCCCCAAGCTGCTCGAACCGATCATGAAGGTCGAAGTCGTGACCCCGGAAGAATACCTCGGTTCGGTTATCGGCGACCTGAACGGCCGTCGCGGTATGATCCAGGGACAGGACATGCGCGGCAACGCTATCGTCGTCGACGCCTTCGTGCCGCTGGCGAACATGTTCGGTTACGTGAATACCCTGCGCGGTATGTCGCAGGGCCGCGCCCAGTTCACCATGGTTTACGATCACTACGAGCCGGTGCCGCAACACGTCGCCGACGAAGTGATCAAGAAGTACGCCTAAATAAAACAAATATTGGCCCGTGGCGTTTTGTGTGCTACGGGCCGCTCCAACATTAACAACCCTACCGAATGAAGGTCCGCTACGGCGGAGATGAAAAATGGCCAAGGAAAAATTCAACCGCTCGAAGCCTCACTGCAACATCGGCACCATTGGTCACGTTGACCATGGCAAGACGACTTTGACGGCTGCGATCACGATCACTCTGGCGAAGTCTGGTGGT
>Ga0153956_1002207_pt1 | contig 14941 bp, 14 predicted proteins | sample TSFL040MetaG_FD_104704 | JGI IMG/M metagenome (GOLD analysis project Ga0153956, IMG submission 104704) | Attine ant fungus gardens microbial communities from Florida, USA - TSFL040 MetaG | ecosystem: Host-associated > Fungi > Mycelium > Unclassified | place: USA: Florida, Wekiwa Springs... | reverse complement strand
CGCTCAAGGCCCTGAAGGTCAGTTCGCTCGACGCCGTGGCGCAGGAGCGCTGGGATGATTATTCCGCGGCGCGCGACGAGATGCTGAGGCGTTCCCACAACGAGGACACGCCGTGGACCTGCGTCAAGACCGACAGCAAGACGAAGGCGCGTGAAAACATCATTCTCTATCTGCTCAAGGCCATCGGCTGTCCGGAATATTCCGTCGATGTCGCCGCTCCCGATCCGGATATCCTGTTTCCCTACGATGATGTCATCACCGGTAAAAAGAGCCTGTACAAATAGGCCGCCGCAAGAACAAGCCGGGAACATCGAATCGACGCACAAATTCCTGAAAAATAAAAGGTTAAAGTAACCGTTTATTGACTCTGTTTTGTGAGGCTTCCGGCGTTGCTGGCAGCAAAAGGGCTGTCAGACTGGACAAAAGGTTCAGGGCCGATGATACCCCCCGTGACGCGAAGCGCACATGATGTAAACCGCCAGAAGGCATCCCCGCCCGCCTCGTCCTTGCCCCCCGTCAAGCGGGCGAGCCTGAAGGAATGCGGCGACTGCAATCTGTGCTGCAAGGTCTACGACATCCCCGACCTGGAAAAGAAAGCCGGCCACACCTGTTTCAATCTCCGCCCCGAAGGCGGCTGCGGCGTCTGGGGCCTGCATCCGCAAATCTGCCAGGACTTCAAATGCCTGTGGCTGAAACACGACGACATGAATGCGCTGTGGCGCCCCGATCAGGCCGGCTTCGTGCTGCGCCTGGAACCCAACGGCACGACGCTGGCCGTCGATATCGATCCGGATCGTCCACATGACTGGCGCCGTCCCTACTATTACGATCAGTTGAAACTCTGGTCCGAGGTCATGCCGAAGAACGAGGGCCTGGTGCTGGTCTACGCGCCGGAAGGCCTTTACGTCATCACCCCGATGGAAGACCTGTTCCTCAAGGCGCCCAAGCGCGGCGACATCTTGGAAACCGGCATGGAAGACAGCCTGTTCGGCCTGCGCCCCTTTGCCCGCGTCATTCCCGCCCATCAGGTGCGCAAGGAACGTTCGCAACTGATCAAACGCCGGGCTTAGTTTAAGCAAGATACCCCAGTCCCTCTCCCCCGCATAGCCGGGGAGGTACAAAAAGCAGTTCCTCTTGTACCTCCCCACCTTTGGTGGGGAGGGGGACCGCCGCGCCTCTTTGCGCGGGGGTGGTGGGGTTTCTTGCTTCAAAGGTAAGAAAGTCATCCACTGATAAGCCAGATATTCAGGGTAATCTCACGCGACCGCTATCGCCGGTAAAAACTACGCCGCCAATGGGAGCATCTTCCTCGGCCGGCCGCCGAAACGCCCCCGCGCGCGGGCGGCGGCAAGGCCCGCCAGGGTACGTTCGCGGATCAGGGTGCGCTCGAACTCGGCGATGGCGCCGAACATATGCAGCACCAGCCGCCCACCCGCGCTGGCCGTATTGATCGCCTCGGTCAGCGACAACAGCCCGATGCCCTGCGCCTGAAGCCGCTCCAGCGTCTCGACCAGTTGTTTCAGCGATCGCGCCAGCCGGTCCAGTTTCCACACCACCAGACTGTCGCCCGGCTGCAAAACGCCCAGCGCAGCCTTCAGCACAGGGCGTCCGGCCTTGCCGCCCGAAGCGGTTTCGACAAACACCTGTTCGCACCCGGCGGCTTTCAGCGCATCGATCTGAAGGTCCGCATTCTGGTCATGGGTCGATACCCGCGCATAGCCAATCAACATGTAAAATCGCCTTTCCATAAAGGGGAACCGAAACCCCGAAAACGGTGGTTTTTACGCCACATGGAACAAGGAGAGGATTGATTGGATGACAACGAATTCGTGTGTGGGACAAATCGTTGAATTTAAATCACATTTATCTCACTATAATAATTTGCGCACATCAACCCAATGGGAATTACCCAAAAGAAAATGCTTGTTAAGCACCTCGAATAAAAACCACGGTTTTTATTTATATACATAATTGAATAGACTTAACATTTACTCCCCATCATAAAACTATTTCGACACGCTTTGATTGTGATTTTTGGGGGAGTATAAAAATGCGTCATCATTACACAGGCATACTGGCTGTTTCCGCCAGTATTGTTGCTATCACCTTAAGCGCTTGCTCACCATCAGTCGCGGACCTCGATCAACAGGCCAAGGCGGCCTATGAAGCCAAAGATTTCAGCAAAGCAGCGGAGCTTTATCAAAAGGCCGCCGATCAAGGAGATAATGGAGCACAAACAGCTCTCGGTATAATGTATGAAATTGGCCAAGGCGTTCCCAAAGACCGCGCTAAGGCCGCCGCACTCTATCAAAAAGCAGCTGAGCAAGGGAATGCTCTGGCGCAATATAATCTCGGACTGATGTACCAAGAGGGCGAAAGCATCCCCAGGGATTATGCCAAGGCTGTAGAACTTTGGCAAAAATCCGCCGATCAAGGCTATGCTCCGGCGCAGTATAATCTCGGACTGATGTACCACGAGGGCATGGGCGTTCCCACGGATCTCGCCAAGGCAGCAGCACTTTTCCAAAAAGCAGCCGATCAAGGACTTGCCGATGCACAATATAATCTTGGGCTAATGTACTATAATAGCGAAGGCATCCCAGAAGATAATGCCAAGGCCGCAGCACTTTTCCAAAAAGCCGCCGATCAGGGACTTGCCGATGCACAAGGTAATTTAGCGCAGATGTATTACCTCGGCATTGGCGTTCCTCAAGACCGTGCCAAGGCCATGGAACTTTTACAAAAAGCCGCCGATCAGGGAAACGTTCGGGCACAAATCGCCCTTCGCCACCTAAAGGCCGACGAATAACCGAAATTCCCTCGACAATTTTCCGCAGGCGGTTCATCAACGGGGCATGACAACGCCTGTTCACGCCCCGCTTCCCGACGCCGCCAGGCTCAACTGGGTCGACCGCTTCGCGCCGCCATCACCTTGCCATTTGATAGCATTTTCTATATATTGATAGCGCCGCCATCACTATTCAGGAATTGCTGTCTGATGCCTGCTGTCACCATTCGTAATCTTTCCGAAGAAGTTCATCGCGCCCTCAAGGTGCGCGCCGCGCATCATGGCCGCAGCGCCGAAGCCGAAATACGCGCGATTCTGGAAACAGCGGTTCGCCCGCCGAACCGTGTCCGGCTCGGCTCCGCCCTGTCCGCCCTGAGCCGCGAGGCAGGATTGACAAATGCCGATTTCGACGCGCTGGCTCAGGTCCGCGACCGCAAACCCGCAGAGCCTATGCGCTTTGCCGATGAACTTTAAATGATCGTTCTCGACACCAATGTCGTTTCCGAGGCAATGAAACCGGAACCGGCGCCCGCCGTTCGTGACTGGATGGACGAGCAGGCCGCCGAAACCCTCTATATCACCAGCGTCACCGTTGCCGAACTGCTGTTCGGCGTCGGCGCCCTGCCCGACGGACGGCGCAGGCAAAAGCTTGCGGCGGCATTGGAGGGTTTGCTCAATCTGTTCGATGGCCGAATTCTGCCCTTCGATACCGAGGCCGCCCATCGTTATGCCGATCTTGCCGTCGCCGCGCGCGGCGCAGGCAAGGGTTTTCCCACGCCCGACGGCTATATCGCAGCGATCGCCGTCGCTCATGACTTCACCGTCGCCAGCCGCGACACGAGTGCGTTCGAAGCGGCAGGTATTGATGTGATTGACCCATGGTTAAAACCTTAATTTTATTTCTGATGACGCGCGGCCTCGGGGTCAGCTTTCATCCGCGCATTTCCCACTCGACAATTTTCCGCGGGCGGTTCATCAACGGGACATGACAACGCCTGTTCACGCCCCGCTTCCCGACGCCGCCAGACTCAACTGGGTCGACCGTTACGCCCCGCGCGCCCTGCAACCCTGGCTGAAACTGGGCCGTCTGGACCGCCCCATCGGCATCTGGCTGTTGTTCCTGCCCGGCGCCATGGGGCTGGCCTTCGCCATCGCCCATCCGTTTTTCACCAATGCTCTGGACGGCACGGCCACACTGACCCCGCCTCAGGAGGTCCTGCGTTACCACTTTCCCTGGTACAAACTGCTGCTGTTCGCCATCGGTTCGGTACTGATGCGCGCCGCCGGCTGCGCCTTCAACGATTTCGTCGATCGTGATTTCGACGCCAAGGTGGAGCGCACCCGCGACCGCCCCATTCCCTCCGGCCAGATCAGTCCGAAACAGGCCCTGGCTTTCGCCGCCGGATGCGCTTTGATCAGTTTCCTGATCCTGATCCAGTTGGGCTGGCTGACCATCGCGCTCGGCGCTGGTTCCCTGCTGCTGGTCGCCGCCTACCCCTTCATGAAGCGCATCACCTGGTGGCCCCAGGCGTGGCTGGGCCTGACCTTCAACTGGGGCTTCCTTATGGGCTTCGCCACCATGACGGACACCCTCACCCTGCCCGCGCTGATCTTCTATACCGGCCTGATCTTCTGGACCCTCGGTTACGACACCATCTACGCCTTGCAGGATATCGAGGATGACGCCATGATCGGCGTCAAGTCAAGCGCCCGCGCGCTTGGCAAAAATACTGTGAATGGCGTCAGCCTGTTCTATGGCGCGGCCTCGGTGCTGACGGGCGTGGCGGCTTATCTGGCCGGACTGCCGCCTGTCTTTTTCGTTGGACTTTTACTGGTAACCACGCATCTATTCATGCAGGTCGTCCGCCTGCGGCCGGATTCGTCTGGAGAACGGTGGGATGTCGCCCTGGCGCTCAAGCTGTTCAAGTCCAACCGCACGTCCGGGCTGTTATGGTTTTTCAGCCTGCTGGCCGTGCATTTCACCGGTTTTCTCAATTCATAGGGGCCTGGCATGACACAAACCCGCAAATGTCTTACCGGGCCGACTTTGGCCGGACTGGCTCTGGGCGCGCTGCTTGCCGTTTCCGCCTGCCACAAGGCGCCGAAGGATGACCAGGCGACGCTTCCCGCCACCCCGGCGGCTCCCGTCCCCCTGACCATCACCAGTTCCAACCCCGACGCCCAGGTCAATCTCACCCTGCCCGAACCGATAAAGCTCTATCCGGAACTGCACGCCCGCCTTTTCAATGAAGGGCAAGCCACCCTGACCGCCTTCATGGACCAGGCCCACAAGGACCGCGCCCAAAACAGCGCCGACGGCATCGAGGAACCGCCCTATTATCACAGCATCGTCTGGAAGATCGCCGCCCAGACTCCGCGCCTCGTCTCGGTCTTTTCCGAGGAGGACGACTATCAGGGCGGTGCGCACCCGAACCACACCCTCCAGACCCTGCTGTGGGACAAGACCGCGAAAACCGAGGTCGCCACCAAGCGCCTGTTCAAGGCCGGGGCCGATTTCAGGACGATCGATTCCTATCTCTGCCGCCAGGTCGAGGCCGAACGCTCGAAACGCGCCGGCGAACCGGTATCGCAAACCGGCTCCGGCTTCGCCTGCCCGAAATTCTCTGAAAGCCGCCTGGTGCTGATCCCGGCCGCCGTGGGCGGCAAGGCCGGAGCCATAGACGCCCTTTACGCCCCATATGATGTTGGTCCCTATGCCGAAGGGCCGTATGAAATCCGCGTCCCCCTGCCCCTGCTGGCCGGTGTGCTCGCGCCGGAATATGCCGATCAGTTCGGCGGCGAGCCGGTCAAGGATCAGGCACTGACCGATCCGGACGCCGAGTGACCGATACGGAGTCATTTATCCGCGCCCAGACGCGCGCCCTGCCCGTTCCCTCGGTGCCTTCGATCCGGCTTTATCAGGCCGATGAGGTGACGCCGCTGTGGCTGATGACCGAGCAGGACATGCAAACGCAACGCCTCGCGCCGCCCTTCTGGGCCTTCGCCTGGTCCGGCGGTCAGGCCCTGGCGCGCTATATCCTGGAACATCCCGAAATCGTCCGCGGCCGGCGGGTGCTCGATATCGCCTGCGGATCGGGCCTTGTCGGCATCGCCGCCATAAAGGCCGGGGCGAAAAGCGTTCTGTGCAACGATATCGACGCTTACGCCGGGGCCGCCGTGGCGCTGAATGCCGAACTGAACGCGGTGAAACTGGCTTTTACCGGTGAAAACCTGCTGGCCGGGTCAGCGCCAGATGCCGATATCATCCTCGCCGGGGATATCTGCTACGAAAAACCGATGACCGACGCCATGCTGACATATTTTCGCCGCGCGGCGCTCCACAAGATAGAAGTCTATATCGGCGACCCGCACCGGACCTATTTCCCGAAAACCGGCCTGATCCGGCTGGCGGATTACGATATCCTGACCAATGCCGATATCGAGGACGCCACCATCAAGCCGGCCAGCGTCTGGAAACTGGAAAACTGAATATGCCCACGCACCACAAGATCGACTATATCGAATTTCCCGGCGGCGACCTGGAACCGCTCAAAACTTTCTATACCAAGGCGTTCGGCTGGAATTTCATCGATTACGGCCCGACCTATGCGGCGCTTGCCGATGCCGGGATCGACGGAGGCTTCCAGGCCGACCCGGCGGAGGCTTCCGCAAAGCCCCTGATCGTCCTATATAGTGAGAATATCGATGCGTCTCTTGCCGCCGTAAAAGCGCAAGGGGCAGTCATCACCAAGGCGATCTTCGATTTTCCCGGTGGAAAGCGGTTTCATTTTACCGATCCCTCCGGTAATGAACTGGCCGTCTGGAGCGACAAGTAGAGGTCCAATAAGTAGAGGTATTGTGCAAAGGTTCGGCTGGCTTTTCCTGATAGCCTTGATGGCGATAACGGCGCTGCCCGCTGCGGCGGCGCTTGCCCCGCCGAAACCGCCGACTCCGAAGGAACAGCTCAAGGCCCTGACCGCCAAGGCCGAAAGCGGTGATGCCCAGGCGCAATACGATCTGGCGCAGGTCTATTTCGACGGTTTGTTCGAGCAGAAGCCGGATGACAAGGCCGGGTTTTCATGGATCGCCAAATCGGCCGAAGCCGGTAATGCGGCGGCGCAATACGACCTGGCCGTCGCTTACCGCCTCGGTCATGGCGTCAAGCCAGATGCGATTCAAGCCCTTGACTGGTATGAAAAAGCCGCCGATCAGGGCCGCGACGAGGCCCGTGCCTTTGTCTGCGAAGCCTATACGCAAAGCCCGGTCATCACGCCGGACTGGTCAAAGGCACTCCCCTATTGTCAGACGGCGGCCCAAAAGGGCGACGCCAACGCGCAATACGCCATGGGCATGGCCTATATCGAAGGCCGGGAAATAGCGCCCGACAATGCACTGGCGCTCGCCAGCCTGAACAAGGCCGCCGCCCAGGGCCACGCCGCCGCCCTGACCGAACTGGGCCGGATATACATGATCGGCGACCTGGTGCCGCGGGACGATACGGAAGCCCTGAATCTGTTCAAAAAGGCGGCGCGGCGCGGCGATCGTCAGGCCGTCCGGCTGCTGGCGCATCAATATGAAACCGGCATGGGTACGCTGGCGGATATCGGCCGCGCCGCCCGGCTCTACCGCATACTGGCGCGCGACGACAGCGACACGGAGGTGAAGGACTGGCTGAAAGCCCATCCCGACGCGCCGGAGGACACCGTGCTCGACCTCGACAAGATTCCGCGTGACATGATGTTCTTCGCCACCGAAACCAATGATCCGCGTTTCCAGACCATGGATATCCACGGTTATTACGACCAGTTGAGCATCTCCGCCTATCCGATCGATGCCCAGAATGACCGGGTTTCCGGTCGGGCCTCGGCGGAATGCCGCTTCACCGCCTCCGGCGATTTCGACGATTGCGTACTGACGGAGGAAACCCCGAAGGATTACGGCTTCGGCGCCTCGCTGATGCGGATCATGGACCGCCTTGGCACCTCAGGCAACAAGACCGACTGGGCCAAACAGTTCGACGGCAAATCCCTGCGTCTTTCCATGCGCTGGAAGCCGGATTGAATCGGTGCACCGCCCTTCTCACCCGCGCCGATCCGGGATAAGGTAAGGAAAATCCTGGACGGGGGGATCATGCGTCTAGCTTATCTCATCATAGTCTTGCCGGTGCTGGCGGCATTCGGTCCCGTTCTCGCCGAACCGCTGAGGCTGGAACTTCCACCTACCCATATCAGGTCCCGTTGCCTTTATTGCAGCGTTATTCAACGGCCGCGCCCCGTCCAAACCGGCGATCAGGCCGCCGCCTCTGTCAGCCCCCCGGCCGCCCTGCGCCACGCCGCCGCTTCCGGCAATTCCGACGCCCAGACCCGGCTGGGCGATCTGTATTATCACGCTCCGCCCCCCGGAAAGGACAAGACGGCCTGGCGGCGACGCGGTCTTAGATGGCTCACCCGCGCGGCGAAAAAGGACTACGCGCCGGCGCAGGAACAACTGATCGACATATATGATGACGAAACCTCTCCCGATTACGCGCCTGAAAAGGCCCATGCGTGGCAGGTGCGTATGGCCGAACATGGTGATGTCACCGCCATTATCGCGCTCGGCATTAACTACGAAATGGGCGATCCCGGTCCGCCGGACTATCAAAAGGCCGCCTACTGGTATGGCAGGGCCGTCGAGGCCGGCAGCTTTGATACCATGATCAGACTGGCCAGCCTGTACGAAAGGGAAACGCCCGCCGGTCTGCCGCCTTTCCAGGACATCAAAAAGGCCGCCTGCTGGTATGAACGCGCGGCCGCCAAAGATTGCGCCTACTGCATGAGGAGGCTGGCCCGGATATATGACAGCAACGGCCCAGACCGCGATATCATCAAGGCGGTTCACTGGTACACCCTGCTGGCGAATGATAACCTGTCCTCCTGGCGCCTCAACAGCTATGAGATGCGTCGTCTCGGTGAACTTTACGCCGCGGCGCCCGAGGTGAAGGATGAGTCCCTGTCGTTCAACTGGTATGAAAAGGCCGCACAGGCGGGTGACAATATCGCCCTGAACTATATGTGCGGCTGGAAGGACCGTTCGCCCAACCTGTTTGTCCGCACCCGTCAGGCCTGTGCGGGAATCGACGCCGCCAAAGTGGCGCAGACTGAAGACGCCGCCATCGCCATGCTGACAGGCAACAAACCGGACGATACCACCGCTCTGCCGCTCCTGATTCGGGCAATGTGGGAAGGCGGCCAGCAGGCCACAGATTATCTCGGACAATATGCCACCGGCTTGCGCGGCACACCTGAGCAGGCACGTGAGGCCGCCCGGCAAATCTGGTTCGCCGCCAGCCAGAACTGGCCACGACCCGCGGCCTGGATGACGCTCCACGGTGATATTGCCGCCACGGTGCGCGCCGATGAACTCGACCTGTCAAACCTTCCGCCCGGCTACGTGATGCTGGAAGCGGCCGGAGGCGACGCACAGCGGCAGGTATCGCTTGCCGAGGGCTTGCACGACATCCTGATTCCCGCCACCGACTACATTGAGGCCCACGATCTGGACGAGACACGAAACCTGACCCTTACCCTGGCCTGTCAGTGGAGCAGCGACGGCTGGTTCCGTGTCTGCACCCCAATCAGCCCGGCGCACCGCTATTCCTTATTCGACACGGACACGGCCGATTTCCTGACCGGAAATGCCCATCACGTTCAACCAGGCAACGCCTGGAAGGCACTGTCCGCCGGAAAATGGTCTATCATCCAGCTCCATGCCCCGCTCGCGCAAGCTGACAAATAAGGCTTATCCTTGCTCGAAATCCGGCCGGAACGGTCCCGGCGCATAACCGAAATCTTGTGTGGCAACGCTATGATCGAACCACAGGTCCATATTCATGCGCAGCACCATATGAATATTGCGTTTGAGTTTTTTCGGCCGGACCAGGTTCAGCGCGAAAAAGCCGAGCCGCCACAGGATTTCCGGCAGGGCGACGATCACCGGCGTGCGGCCCAGCGCCTCGAAAATGCGCCGCACCATGGCGGCGTAGGTCAGATCCTCTCCGCCACTGAGATTATAGGTCTTGTTGAAACTGGCCCTGGCCGTCAGCGCCTGCATCGCCGCCGTGGCCAGATCGCGGGCATGTACCGGCTGGCGCAATCCTTTAGCCATGCCGCACACCGGAAAAAAGCCGAGTTTACGGATCAGACCGGCGATGCGCGTCACGTTCTGATCCAGTCCCTCATCATAGATCAGGGTCGGGCGCAGAAGGGTGAAGGCCACGCCGCGCGCTTCGCAGAAGGCGGTCAGGGCGTCCTCGCCGGCAGCCAGTTTCGCTACCACATCCCGCTCGGCCATCTCGCCGGAAGCGCCCTTGGTCAGCCGGCTGGTCGAGGAAAAGACGACAATCCGCTTCATGCCCAACCCGACCAGGCGCTCCAGCAGGCCTTCGGTGATCAGCCAGACCGGTGCGCAGACGATGACCGCGACAAAACGGCAATCCGGCTGGAAATCATAAGGCCGCGTGGTATCGAGCACCATGCCCGGCCCGGCCAGGGGTTGCCGCGAGGTGTAACGCACCGCTTCCTCCGGCCAGCCGGCGGCCCTTATCGCTTCCGGCATCCGCCGTCCGATCAGCGACCGTGCGCCGATGATCAGCAAGCCCTTCTTGTCCGTTGTCACAGCATGTCTCCAGCGAATCCCGCCACCTTGGCCGAGTTGCCCCTGGTTTTCAAGCTTAGCAAATGCGACGCTGACGCCCATTGCCAGCGCGGACGTTCCGGCCTATGTCGGCAGGCAAAGAGGAGTTCCACGAATTTTATATTCGTGGCAAGGACAAGCGTCCGCCCGAGCCTTTGCGAGGAGGCCGCGCCGCTTGAGCGGAGAAAAAATGACGGCTTATAAGTCCCTGCGTGAGTTTATCGACAAACTGGAAGCCGCCGGCGAACTGGTGCGGGTGAATACCCCCGTCTCGACCCATCTCGAAATGACCGAGATCCAGACCCGCCTGCTGGCCGAAAAAGGCCCGGCGGTCCTGTTCGAGAACGTCACGCTGGAAAACGGCACACCCTCGCCCATGCCGGTCCTGGTCAATCTGTTCGGCAATGTGAAGCGCGTCGCCATGGGCGTCACACTCGAAGGCAAAGAGCGCACCACCGGCGCCGAGTTGCGCGAAGTCGGCGAACTGCTGGCCTTCCTGCGCCAGCCGGAACCGCCGCGCGGTCTGAAGGACGCCTTCGACATGCTGCCGCTGATGCAGACGGTCCTTTCTATGCGGCCAAAGACGGTAAAAACCGCGCCAGTTCAGGAGATTGTCCTGACCGGTGAAGATATCGATTTAACAAAGCTTCCCATCCAGGGCTGTTGGCCGGGCGAACCGGCGCCGCTGATCACCTGGCCGCTGATCGTCACCAAAGGGCCTTCGGATACGCGCGAGGACGACTATAATCTCGGCATCTACCGGATGCAGGTGCTGGGCAAGGATACCACCATCATGCGCTGGCTGGCCCATCGTGGCGGCGCACAGCATCACCGCCGCTGGAAAGCAGCCAAAGATAAAGAGGGGGGCAAGAGAGAGCCGCTGCCCGCCGCCGCCGTGCTGGGGGCTGATCCCGGCCTGATCCTGGCCGCTGTGACGCCCGTGCCTGAAACCCTTTCCGAATACCAGTTCGCCGGTCTGCTGCGCGGACAAAAGGCCGAACTGGTGCCGGCGAAAACCGTGCCCCTGCTGGTGCCCGCCCATGCCGAGATCGTGCTCGAAGGCCATGTGCTTCTCGACGAATACGCCGATGAAGGTCCCTATGGCGACCATACCGGCTATTACAATTCGGTCGAGAAATTCCCGGTCTTCAGGATCAGCGCCATCACCATGCGCAAAAAGCCGATCTATCTCTCGACCTTCACCGGCCGTCCGCCCGATGAACCGAGCGTTTTAGGTGAAGCCTTAAATGAAGTCTTTATCCCTTTGATCCAGCAGCAGTTTCCGGAAATCGTCGATTTCTGGCTGCCGCCGGAAGGCTGTTCCTACCGCATCGCCGTCATCTCGATGAAGAAAGCCTATCCCGGCCACGCCAAGCGGGTGATGATGGGTGCGTGGTCCTATCTGCGCCAGTTCATGTACACCAAATGGATCATCGTGGTGGACGACGATATCGACGCCCGCGACTGGAAGGACGTCATGTGGGCGCTCTCGACCCGCATGGACCCGGCGCGCGATATCACCCTCGTGGAAAACACCCCGATCGATTATCTCGATTTTGCCTCACCGGAATCGGGACTCGGCTCAAAGATAGGTCTGGACGCCACCAACAAGTGGGCACCGGAAACGCACCGCGAATGGGGCGAAAAACTCCATATGGAACAGGAGATCATCGATCGCGTCTCGGAAAAATGGGCGGAGATGGGCCTGCCCGGCCAAGGAAAATCCATATGGAAATAGATATTCATGATCGATTTTGCCCGATTATGAATTAATTTGACTTCTTGTGACGGAATTTTGGCGTTACGCTGTTTAATGGAAAACGTTAAACTGAGGAAACCCCCATGCCAAACTCCGTGCCACACCCTTCATTTTTCCGACACAAAGCCTTTCCGCTTATGGTGTCTACCGCCCTGCTCACCCTGACTGGGGGATTGGCGGCGGCCTCGGCCCAGATTCCCGCCCGCCATATGGAAAAGCTTGATCGCGGCACGGTGGCCGTCAAGGCCGAAGGCGGCGTTCTGGTGACCTGGCGGATGCTGGCCGACGATCCCGACGGCACGGCCTTCAATCTCTACCGCGATGGCAAGAAAATAAACGCGGCCCCCATCAGCGGCGTCAGCAACTTCCTCGACAAGACGGGCACGGCAGGCTCGACCTATACCGTCTCGACCGTGCTGAACGGCAAGGAAAGCAAGGACACGCTTGCCCCCGCCAAGGTCTGGGTCAATGGCTACCTGTCGATCCCGCTCGACAAGCCGGCGGATGGCGTGACGCCGGATGGTCAGCCCTACAGCTACACCGCCAACGACGCCAGCCTCGGCGATCTCGATGGCGACGGCCGCTACGAAATCATCCTGAAATGGGACCCGACCAACTCGCATGACAACAGCCAGGGCGGTTATACCGGGCCGGTCTATATCGACGCCTACACGCTCGGCGGCAGGAAACTGTGGCGTGTCAACATGGGGCCGAATATCCGTGCCGGCGCCCATTACACCCAGTTCCAGGTGGCCGATTATGACGGCGACGGCAAGGCGGAAATGATCGTCAAGACCGCCGACGGTACCGTGGACGGCCAGGGCCAGGTCATTGGTGATCCAAAAGCCAACTGGGTCAGCGACGGCGGCGAGACGGAGGTCCGCGACCGCACCGGCTCGGTCCAGACCGCCGACGGCAAGCTGATGGCCCAGCTTCAGGGCCGCATCCTCAAGGGACCGGAATATTTAAGCGTTTTCAACGGCCAGACCGGCGCCGTCATGGACACCGTGCCCTATTGGCCGCCGCGCGCGCCCGAAGGGATGCCGGACACGCCGGAGACGATGAAGACCATCTGGGACGATGCCTACGGCAACCGTTCGGAGCGCTATATCGCCGGCACCGCCTGGCTCGATGGCGTGCATCCCTCGGCTGTCATGATCCGCGGCTATTACGGCCGCACCACCGAAGCCGCCTATGATTTCCGCAACGGCAAGCTCTCCCTGCGCTGGACCTTCGACTCCACGGCGGCGGGTGTGCCGGAAGGCTACAGCGGCCAGGGTAACCATCAGGTCAGCATCGCCGATGTCGATGGCGACGGCCGCGATGAGATCATCAACGGCTCGATGGCGCTCGATGACAACGGCACTCCGCTGTGGACGGCCAAGCTGTTCCATGGCGACGCCATGCACGTCGGCGATCTCGATCCCTCGCGCCCCGGACTGGAGAAATTCGGCGTCCATGAAGAAATGCGCAACAACGGCAATATCGGCTCGGCCCTGCTCGACGCCCGCACCGGTGAGATCTTGTGGGAGAAACACGCCGAAAAGGATACCGGGCGCGGCCTCTCCGCCGATATCGATCCGCGCTACCTGGGCGATGAGGTCTGGGGCAGCAATTCGCCGCAACTGTTCAATATCAAGGGCGAGGCCATCGCCGACCACGCGCCGCGCCAGACCAATTTCGCCGTCTGGTGGGACGGCGACCTGCTGCGCGAACTGTTGGATGGCATCACGATCTCCAAATGGGACTGGACAACCTCAACGACAAAGCCCCTTCTGGTGGCCGAGGGCATGATGTCGAACAACGGCACGAAATCGAATCCCACCCTGTCGGCGGATATCCTGGGCGACTGGCGCGAAGAGGTCGTCTGGCGCAGCGCCGACAGCACCGAACTGCGCATCTATTCGACGCCGATCCCCACCACCTACGGCTTCGTCACCCTGATGCAGGATCCGCAGTACCGCGCCGCGATCGCTTGGCAGAACACGGCCTATAACCAGCCGCCACACACCGGCTTCTATCTGGGCGAAGTCATGACGGCGCCGAAAAAGCCGAATATCACGCTCATATCCCCGCAGTAATAGCGCGGCTTAACCGGCCTTGAGCGCGGCGTGAATACGCGCCGCCTCGGTCCGCAGATAGGGCAAAACCTGTTCGGCCAGCATCGGTTTGCTGAACAGGTAGCCCTGGATATAGCGGGCGCGAATCTGCGCCAGCTTGTTCATCTCCGCCTGAGTTTCCACGCCCTCTATCACGCAATCCAGATTAAGATTGCGACACAGGTCGATGATTGTCTTGATGATTTTCAGCGCCGAGCCGTGTTCGAGCAGTTGCACCACAAAGCTGCGGTCAATCTTGATTTTATCGACCGGCAGCCGGTGGATATAGCTGAAGCTCGAATAGCCGGAACCGAAATCGTCGATGGCGATGCGGCACCCCATGGCTTTCAGCCGGGCCAGCGCCTCGCACGCCTGCTCGAAATCGGTCAGCATGGCGGTTTCGGTAATTTCAAACTCGATCCGGTGCGGATCGATGCCGGACTGGCGCACGGCGTTGCAGATATTGGTGATCGAAATGCCGGAACGCAGGTCGCGCGCCGACAGGTTGAACGACACCTTGGTATCCGCCGGCCAGTCTCGCACCAGTTTCAGCGCCTTTTCCAGCAGCAGCAGGGTGATCTGCGTGATCAGGCCTGAGCGTTCCGCCGCCTTGATGAAGAT
>Ga0153956_1002206_pt1 | contig 14943 bp, 9 predicted proteins | sample TSFL040MetaG_FD_104704 | JGI IMG/M metagenome (GOLD analysis project Ga0153956, IMG submission 104704) | Attine ant fungus gardens microbial communities from Florida, USA - TSFL040 MetaG | ecosystem: Host-associated > Fungi > Mycelium > Unclassified | place: USA: Florida, Wekiwa Springs... | reverse complement strand
GCTCGGGAAGACGAAAACATCGGCGGCGGCGATCGCTCCGGCCAGTTCCTGTCCGCTCCGCATGCCGAGGAAGACCGCCTGCGGAAACCGCTGGCGGAGTTCGGCCAGTTGCGGCCCGTCACCGACCACCACTTTCGATCCGGGAAGATCGAGCGACAGGAACGCTGCGAGATTTTTCTCGACGGCCACGCGACCGGCCGAGAGAAAGATCGGGCGCGGCAGATCGAGCGGTATCGCGCGCGACGGCGCGAACAGATCCGTGTCGACGCCGCGCGCCCAAAGACCGAGATTGGTGAATCCGCGCTGCTGCAAATCGGAAAACAGCGACGCCGTCGACACCATCGTCATCGCCGCTTTCCCATGGAACCCGCGCAGCAGCGAATAGCTCCACGCCTCGGGAACGGGAAACCGCGCGGCGAGATATTCGGGGAACCGTGTCGTATAGCTCGTCGTGAACGGTAGCCCGCGGCGCAGACAATAGCGCCGGGCCGCCATGCCGATCGGACCTTCCGTCGCGATGTGGATCGCATCCCACGAGAGCTGGTCGAGGCGCCGCGCCACGCCACCCCCGAACGGCACCGCCAGCCGGATGTCGGGATAGGTCGGCAACGGCAGCGTCGGAAAGCCTTCGGGCGTCACAAAGCCGACATCGATCCCCTGTCTGGCTGCGGCTTCAGCGGTCGAGGTCAGGGTCCGCACGACCCCGTTGACCTGAGGATGCCACGCATCCGTGGCAACAACGACGCGCATCAAGACGTCCCCGCAAACGGCAGATGGCAGCGATCGCGGCGACGGCGCGCTGCATGTTCATGCAGTGCCATCGACGCATATCGAGCTTCATCGAAGCTCGCGTGACAACGATGGCAAATCTGTATCTCAATCGTGTGACAGGGTCGTCGGCGGCGGCGCGGGGTTTGCCTCCTGAAAAGCAAAGCGAGCGCCTTGACGGATCAAGGCGCTCGCGGGATCGGGATCGACGGTTTATTCGGCGCGGAAAGATCAACCTTCCCGGTAACGCGGGGGTCTACGAGCGCAAATCGGCAACGATGTCCGCGTAAGGAACATCCTTGCTTTGAATGCCCATACTTTTCGCGAAACCGGTCATTCCCGCGACGAATTCCGGCGGGATGGCGCTGGAGTAATACGGCAAGTCGCGCTCGACGATACCGGCAATCAGGCCGGCTTCATGCTCGGGAAAAATTTTCCGCCCGACTTGCGTGGCGAGGCCAAGATCGGTCTTCAGCGCGCGATGCGTCGCATCGATCGCCTGGATCGCCTTTTTCGCGGTCGCGCCATGCTCGGCCAGGAACCGGTCGGTCACCGCGAGCGAGGCCATGGTGTAGTTGAACGCCTGCGGCGGCCCGTCGCCGCGGCGGATATCGAGCACCACGGCGCCCGCGCCGCTGCGCACCGCCACCTCGGCGCCCATGCCGTTGGCCCAGAAGCCGTCAATCAGACCTTTCTGAAGCGCTTCGGCCGCCATCAATCCGAAATTGGCACTGGGGCTTCCGGTATTGGGCACCGGCGCAATGGTGATGTTGTCGCGCGCGAGATCGAAGCCGGACTCGATGAGCAGGCGGCGCAGCCCCATCTCGACCCAGGGCGCCGCACCGATGCGCTTGCCCTTGACGATGCTGATGTCGCCCCGCTTCGGCGCGAGGTCGGACCGCATGACCAGGAACCAGTACATGCCCTGCCCCTGCGCGCATAGAAGCTTCACGCCGCGCCAGTCGGGAAACGCAGCCAGCGCCGAATGAGCGGAGCCGGCAACACAATCGACCGCACCATCGCGCAAGGCTTCATAAGCCTTGTTGACGGGAAACAGCAGTTCGACCGACGCATCGACCCCAAGCTCGGCAAACTTCCCCAGTTCCACCGCCGCAACGGCGGGAAAGTAGGAATTGGAAATGAGATCGGGAACGACAATCTTCATGACAGTCACCTAACGGAGTATTTTCACGGAAAGCGAGGCCGGTTTTCGCGGGACGAAACCGCCACACATCGGAGCCCGAAGGCTTCGCCGTTTCCGGGGAAACGGCGAACGACCTAGGCGGCGTTGGCAGCGATCTTGCGCACGCTTTCAAGCAGGGACGTCCGCATCAGGAACGCACGATGCTTGGCCGGGTCCGCCGACATCTGCCGCAGATTCTCGAAATTCTTCTCGCGCTGCGCCGGATCTTTTTCTTCGAGCCGCTTCTTGTTGGCGATGGTCTGCTGCTGCACGTATTCGATGTTCATCGGCCGGCGTACCGCCTCGTAACGGTCGAGGATATCCGCGCCGCCGGTGCCACCGATCGCGTGGGCGAGTTTGGCAGCCAGATCGGTGGCATCGTGGATGCCGCAATTCAGCCCGAGGCCGCCGATCGGGTTGTTGACGTGCGCCGAGTCGCCGGCCAGGAAAACCCGTCCCGCCCGGAAGTGCTTCGCCACGCGCTGATGCACGCGGTAGATGTTGCGGTGGAAGACTTCGTAAGCGCCACGCTTGGGAAAGAATTTCTGAAGCCGCGCTTCGGTCGCCGCTTCGCTGAGCACTTCTTCGTCGCTCTGCCCCGGCAGCGCCGGGAACACCGCGCGCCACCGGCCCTTGCCGTCGTCTCCCGCCACCTTGAACAGGTTGGCCCACTCGTCCGGATCGGAGAAATAGGCACGATAGGCAACGCCGTGCTCGGTCGCGAAATCGAACGGCACGGTGAGCACCAGAAACCGTTCCGGAAACGTATAGCCTTCGAACTCGATCCCGAGCGTCTTGCGCACGGTCGAGCGGCCGCCGTCAGCGCCCACGAGATAGGAGCCGCGGACGGCGGTGCCGTTTTCCAGCGTGAGCGTCACGCCCGCCTCGGTCTGGTCGAGGCCGGCCACCGGCGTTTCGAAGCTGACCTCCGCGTGCGGAAACGCCTTGAGCTGATCGAGGCACAGCTTCGCGATCTTATGCTGCTCGCACTGCACCACGAATGGATACGCCGTGTCCTGCGCCAGCACCGCGTGATCGAATTCGGTGACCACCTGGTGCGTCGTGCGATCCCAGAACTGGAACTTGCGGGCCACCAGACCTTGCTCGATCACCGAATCGATCAGCCCGGCATCCGCCAGCATCTCCAGGGTTGCCGGGTGCAGCGTCGATGCACGCGGGGAATCGTCGACCGCCGCGGCGGCCTCGAACACCCGGACGGGTATCCCCTTGCGCGCCAGAAGAAGCGCGGTGAGAACACCGACCGGACCGGCACCGGCAATCAGGACTGGGGCGTCCATGTCTCGACCCTTTCCTTATTGCTGGCCGATGCCGGCGAGCTTGAGCGCCTTGGACCAGTTGTCCATGTCGTCGACAAGCATTGCCTTGTATTCCGCGGGCGTGTTGCCGAGCGGCTCGACACCGAACTTATCGAGACGCTGCGAGAAGTCCGGCTGTTTGACCGCCTTGCCCATTTCCGCGGCAATCTTGTCGACGATCGGCTGCGGCAGACCGGCCGGACCCATCAGCCCGTTCCAGGTCAGCACGTTGAAACCGGCATAGCCGAATTCCGCCACGGTCGGCACATCCGGCGCCTGCGGCGACCGCGCTTTTGACGACACTGCCAGCATACGCACATTGCCGCCCTTTGCCTGCGGCAGCGCGTCGGACAGATTGGAGAACATCGCCGGGATGTGCCCGGCAACCACATCAGACAGCGCCGGCGCATTGCCCTTGTACGGCACATGCGTCATGTCCAGGCCGGCGCGCTTGAGAAACAGCGCCATCGACAGATGATTGAGACTGCCGATGCCGGCGGAGCCGTAAGACAGTTGACCCTGCCGCGCCTTCACGTAGTCGACGAAGTCCGCCAGCGTCTTGATCGGCAGATCCTTGTTGACCACCAGCACGAAAGCGTTGGTCGCGACGTTGCTGATCGGGGTGAAATCCTTGAGCGAGTCGTAACGAACCTTGTTCATCACCGGGACGATCGCCATCACCGGCAACGCCGTCAGGAACAGCGTGTAGCCGTCGGGACTTGCCTTCGCGACCATGTCGGCGGCGATCGCCCCGCTGGCGCCCGGCCGGTTCTCAACCACGAACTGCTTGCCGAACGCTTCGCTGAGATGTTGCGCGGTCATCCGCGCGATGCCGTCGGTGTTGCCACCGGCAGCAAAGGGAACAATGACAGTGACCGGCTTGTCCGGCCAGTCCTGTGCCACCGCCTGCGAGACGGTATGCGGCATGACGCCGAGGACGGCGACGGCGAGAACGGACGCAATCTTGCGCGTGAATCGATCCATGAAAATAGCTCCTGGTTAGGAAACGCTTTTCTCGTAGAAGTGCTGCTCGTAAAGGAGACATCCGCCCACGGATTTGAACGGGCCGTGATAGGCACCGGGCGGGCGGCACGCGTAAGTCGGCGAGACGAATTTCTCCCCGCCGTTTCCATTCTCATCATTGCCGACGATCAGGTCGCCGCTGACGAGATAGACCTCTTCCCAATGATCATGAACGAAAGGCTTGGTCGTATATTCGCCGGGCGCGAACCGCAGCAGCCGCGTGCGGCTTCCGGTCTTTTTTGTTTCGTCCAGATCGCTCGCGAGAATCTTCTGCTGGATTCCGGCCGGATAGCCGGGCGGCGATTCCCAGCCTTCGTCCATGTTCAACGTAAAGAATTCAAGATGAGGCTTCGGCATCGCGCACTCCTCTTACAAATCACAAATAGCGGCTGATATTGCGGCGGAAGGATTCGATGTGATCCGCCATGGCCTTTGCCGCGGCATCGGCATCGCGCTGCTCGATCGTCTCGAAGATCGCGCGATGCTCGCTCTGAACTTCGCGATGATGATCCGGCGCGTTCAGCGAAATGAACCAGAAGCGCAACGAACGTTCGTGCAGGTTCTGCAGAATTGACGCCAGCACCGCATTGCGCGCCGCCCTGGCCAAGGCGATGTGAAATTCGCGGTCAAGCAGCATCATCTGCTCGATATTGCGAACCGCGGTCCACGCGTCGGCACGGTTGAGAATGTCGCGCAGGGCTGCAAAATCGAGATTATCGGCACGCTCGGCGGCGAGCCGCGCGCAATACGGCTCGTTGAGAAGCCGAATATCGGTAATCTGGATCGCCTCGGACAGGCTCACCGGGCGCACGATGATCCCCTTGCGCGGGATGACCTCGAGCAGACCGTCCTGGGTCAGGCGGTCGATCGCCTGATGCACCGGCGTGCGGCCGATGCCGATCGCCGCGGAGACATAGGCTTCGTTGAGATAGTCGCCGGGCTTGAACACGCAGGTGATGATGCGGTGCTTGATCGCGTCATAGGCCGCTTCGCGCAACGACGCGGACGATTCCGGCTGCGCCCGAACGATCGGCGCCGATGCCATCGGCGAGCGCGGAAGATCGCGAACGCGTCGTTTGCTGCTCCGCTCGGCCAAGTTCAACTCCTGACCGGCAAGGAACGGATGCGATAGCCGAACGTCAGCTTGCGGCCAAGCTTGGGATCTTCGAGTTCACATTCGAACACATCGGCCGGGCGAATCTTGCCGATCACGGCAACCGTGCCGCAGAACATCACGGCATTGTCGGGCAGACCGCCGGGCGCATAGCGGGCGAGGAGATCATCGGGGCTGCGCATCAGCGCGACGCCGCCATCCTGATAAAGCTCGCGCTTGCCGTCGATCGTTGCATAAGACCGCAGCAACAACGCATCCCAATGCGGCGCAACGTCGTCGTAGCGCCAGAACTGTCCGGCAATCGGCTTGTCGCAGATCTGCTTCGAGGCGGCGACGCTGTGCGCCTCCAGCTCGCGGTCGGTATGGTCGGAGCCGAGCCCGACCCACAATACGCCCTTGTGCCGAAGCAAAACGAACTCCGCTTCACCGCTCGACGCATCGCCAAGCGCCTCGACCAGATCGGTGACCACCAGCCGCGACACGCTGCTGGTGTAGAAAATCGGCGCCTGTGACGGACGGCGAACGCCCAGCTCTTCCAGCTCGGCCATGTGTTTTTCGAGGGCCGCCGCATCGCGCCCGGTCCAGCCGGCGATGATCAGCTCGCTGGGGGTGAAATCTTCGAGCTTCGACCCCTCGCGGGAGGCAAATTCCAAACGCATCGCCCGGTCCTTGTGTTATTTCTGTGATATTTTACTATCTTTTCTCTAAGCGCAAGAAAAAAAAGATATATTGAACAAACACATCACAAATGATGATCTGAAATATCATGACTCTCACAGCCCGATCAGCGGAATTCGCCAATCATTTCAACCGGCAAGCCGGCGTCAGCCAGGCTCTGGCGCGGATCGCGCAAGCGGACGGCCAGGGCGCGCGCACCTTTCTGAAAGTCGCCTCGGGGACGGAAAAGATTGCCGCCGGGATGGACCGGGACGCGCGGCAAGGCCAGCCGCTGCCACCGACCGCGGGCCTCATCGTCAGCATCAAGGACCTGTTCGACATCGCCGGAGACGTCACCACATCCGGTTCGGTGCTGCTCCGGGACGCGGCTCCCGCCGCGCGCGACGCCGAGGTCGTGCAGCGGCTCAAACAGGCCGGCTTCATCGCCATCGGCCGCACCAACATGACGGAGTTTGCGTTCTCCGGCCTTGGTCTCAACCCGCATTACGGAACGCCGCTCAATCCTTACGATCGCAAGAGCAGCCGCATCCCCGGCGGCTCATCCTCGGGCGCTGCGGTTTCGGTCACGGACGGCATGTGCGACATCGCGCTCGGGACGGATACCGGCGGGTCGTGCCGCATTCCGGCGGCGCTGTGCGGACTGGTCGGCTTCAAGCCCACGGCGTTCCGCATCCCGCAGGCCGGCGTCATGCCATTGTCGCCGACGCTCGACAGCGTCGGCAGCATCGGACATTCGGTGGCCTGCTGCGGCATCGTCGATGCGGTGATCAGCGGTGAACCGTTCGCGTCGTCCGAAGCCGGCGATGGCCGTAATCCGACGCTCGGCATCCCGACCAGCTACGTGTTCGACGACATCGACGATATCACCGCCCGCACTTTCGATCGGGCGATCGCGCGGCTCAAGACATCCGGCGTCACCGTCGTCGATATCGACCTGCCGGAGCTGCATGAGATTCCGACGGTCAACGGCAAAGGCGGCTTTGCCGCACGCGAAGCCTATCTGTTCCACGCCCGCTGGATTGCTGCAAAACGTGACGCTTACGATCCGCGCGTACTGATCCGCATCCTCAAGGGCGAGGCGCAGACCGACGCCGACTATGCCATTTTAAAAGAGCAGCGTGTCTCGCTGATCGCGCGCGTCACCGCGCGGCTCAACGGGGTCGACGCGCTGGTCATGCCCACCGTTCCGCGCATCGCGCCGACGCTGAAGGAGCTGGAAACCGACGAAGCCTTCGGCCGGATCAACCTGATGATGCTACGCAACCCGACCATCGCCAACATGCTCGACCAGTGCTCGATTTCGCTTCCGTGCCACGCGCCCGGCGACGCGCCGGTCGGCCTGATGTTGATCGGCAAGCACGGGCAAGACCGCCAGTTGCTGCGCATGGCGGAAGGAATCGAGCGCACGCTGCAATCCCCGGCGGAATAATCCGCGGGGCCGTCGGCGGATCAGATCATGGCAAGCGACACAGCCGCCGCGCATTGCCGTGAAGGATCGCCGCCCGGGTGCCGTCGTCGATATCCGCGCCGAGGATGGCGTCGATCGTCGTCCTGATCGGCCCGAGCGGCGCGTCCGTGGCGAAAACCACATGCTCGGAGCCGAAGAAGCGAAGCCCGCAGTCCAAAGCGCTGGCCGAACCGAACATCGCGGTATCGGCATAAAACATGCGGAAGTAGTCCAGATGCGGCCGTTTCAATGACGACAGCACACCGGAGTAATCCTCGTCCCTGGTCCGGCTGCCGAGCACGTCGAGACCGGGACCGACCCGTCCGTCGAAATACGGGATCATCCCGCCGAGATGATGGGTGATGATATCGAGATTGGGGTAGCGGTCGAACACACCGGAAAAGACCAGACGCGCCATCGCCACCGAAGTGTCATAGGGCCAGCCGAAGCACCACCACATCTCGAAGCGGGATTTCGCCTCGGACTTATAGTCGCTCATGGCGGCCGTCCGGGTCGGATGCAGCCAGATCGGCCGGTCATGATGCGACATGCGCGCAAAGAACGGCTCGAACGATGGGTGGTCCAGCGGAACGCCGTCGATATGCGTGTAGATCTGGACGCCTACGGCGCCGAGGGCGCCAATGGCGGCATCCACCTCCTGCAAGGCCGCGTCCACATCGGTCAGGCAAACCGCCGCGACAAATCCGGCAAAGCGCGACGGATGTTTGCTGCACAGCTCCGCCATTTCGGCATTGGCGATGTGCGCGAGTTCCCGGCCTTCCTTCGGGTCGGCACATTCCTCCAGGGACGGGTTCGGCAGGGAAATGATCTGGCGATAGTCCTCGACCGCGTCCATCGCGCGGAACCGAACATCAAGATCGTACAGGTCCTTGACGCTCAACAACCTCGCGGTGATGTTGCCGAGTGCCGCCGACATATTGTTCATGCGCGAGAGAAATGAGCGCGGAGCCAGATGCGTGTAGGTGTCGATAATCAAGGCAATCCCCCGATGGCATTATCGTTTTGTCCGGCATCAGGTTTCCCCGACGCGGGCGTGAGTTTCGCCGGTCGCTCTCCCGCGCAGTCAGCTTATCAGCCGGCGCCGAATGATCGACAGGCTGCCTCGCGGGGAGGCCACGAACATCCGGCAGCGCTTTTGCCTCACAATTGACACCATTTGGCCATTTTTGGTGACTTGTATCGCCGGGTAAAGTGCGTGGGGCGATGTGTTACGGGTCGACGGATGGCGAAATCTCAGGTGGTTGATCGCCGCCGTCTTTTTCAGCGGCGTTGCCCTGGCGCCGGCCAGCGCGACGGCGTTCGATCTGTTCGGGTTGTTCGGCGGCGATAAGCCTCCGGCGCCGTCCCGGAACGCGCTCCCTTATCTCCTGAAATTCGACGTCGGCGACGCACCCTCCGATCTCAAGGACGCGCTCGAACAGGCGTCCACGCTCTATCGAACCCGCGAGGACCCGCCGCCCGACGGCGAAACGCTGGTCCGGCGCGCGGAAAGCGACCTCGCGCCGCTGCTCGATGCGCTCTGGGGCGCCGGCTATTACAATGCCAAGCTGACCATCGAGATCGGCGGGCTGCCGCTCAGGCTGGGACAAACGCCGAGCCCGGGCGTGGCGCGCGCCGCCGAGGGCTTCCGCGCACGCGAGACTGTGCCGATCACGGTGCGGGCCGATCACGGACCGCCGTTCCGTCTGCGCACCATCGTCATCAGCGACGCTCGCACCGGGCGCGCGTTCACCGACGCGGAGCTTCCCGCAAAGATCGTCAAGATCGGACCCGGCGATCCGGCGCGCGCCGCCGATATTCGCGCGGCGCAAGCGGCGCTGGTCGATCATTTCCGCAATCGCTCCTTCCCGCTGGCGAAAGTGACGCGGCTGCGTCCGCGCGTCGATCATCCGCACACGGCCATGGACATCGACATCCAGGTCGCGACCGGACCGCGAGCAACCTTCGGCCCCGTGACCATTGCCGGACAATCGGACGTCGATCCGAAGGTGGTGCGCTCGATGATCTATATCGAGCCGGGCGACCCCTATTCCGCGAAGGCGGTGGCAGCCTCGCGCAAGTCGGTCCTCAAGCTGCCGGCGATCAGTTCGGTGCGGATGCGCGAAGCCGAGCAGCTCGATGCCAACGGACAACTGCCGCTCGCCGCCGACGTCACCGACCGCAAGCCGCACGTCGTCGGATTTTCGGCGCGCTATTCGACGCTCGACGGGCCGGCGTTGCGCGCCTATTGGCAACACCGCAACCTGTTCGGCGGCGCGGAAAGCCTGCGGCTGGAAGGCGACCTGTTCGCGCTGCGGCAGACCACCAGTTCCGTGTTCGACAATCTGAAATCATTCAATCCGTCGGACCTCGGCGGCCGCGTCAAGGCCAGCTTCGTCAAGCCCGGACTCGGCGGCTCGCGCAACGATCTGCTGCTCGACGCCATGGCCGAACGTGAGAACACCGGCGGCGACCAGTACGGCGGCTACACCAGCCGACGCGCCGTCGCTTCGGCGGCGATCCGCCATCGCTTCTCCGACACTTTCTCGGCGCAGATGGGGATCACCGGCGAATTCGGCAGGACCAGCGACACGCTCGGCGTGGTCGACTACCGGCTGATCGGCATTCCGGTGTCCGTCACCTACGATTCCACCGACAACCTGCTCGACCCGACCACCGGCTTGCGGGCGACGGCGATGGCCACCGCCTATCCGACATGGCTCGGATCGTCCGTCGGGCTTTTTGAAAGCAAGGCGCAGGCATCCACCTATTACGCCGTCGACGACGAGGCGCGCTATGTGCTGGCGGGCCGCGTCGGCTTCGGATCGGTGACGGGCGCATCGCTCGGCAACATTCCCTCGACCCATCGGTTCTATGCCGGCGGCGGCGGCTCGGTGCGCGGCTATCGTTATCGCAGCCTCAGCCCGCTCGGCCCGACCGGCGAAGTGATCGGCGGACGCAGCCTGCTCGAAGCCTCGCTGGAAGCGCGCATCAAGATCACCGACACGATCGGCGTCGTTCCGTTCGTCGACATGGGCGGCGCATTCGATTCCGCCTACCCCGACTTCAAGGAACGGCTGCGCTACGCCGCCGGCATCGGCCTTCGCTATTACACCGCGGTCGGCCCGATCCGGCTCGATGTCGCGACGCCGCTCAACCCGCGCCCGGGCGACAGCCGCTGGGGCCTCTATATCGGCATCGGGCAGGCGTTCTGATGCGCAGATACCGGACCACCGTTCTCATCGGCTTCCTGGGCTTGCTGATCGCCGGCGCGGTGCTGGCAGGCTCGACCCTGGTCAGCCGCAGCGCGGACGACGACAAGGGGATTCTGGCAAGCCTGCTGTCGCGCACGCTGTCGACGCCGGCCGCGCGCGTGTCGATCGGCGCGGTGGACGGCGCGCTGTTTTCCGACTCGACCATCAGCGATGTCAGCGTCGCCGACCGCAAGGGAGTCTGGTTGCGGATCGACAAGATCCGGCTGGACTGGACACGGTCCGCGCTGCTGCTGCGCAAGCTCCAGGTCAACAAGCTGGAGATCGGCACGATCACCATCCTGCGCCGGCCGTTGCCGAACGAGCAGCCCGCCGCCGTGTCGGACGAGCCGCTTCTGCCGGAACTGCCGGTGGACGTTCAGATCGCCGATTTCAGCCTCAAGAACCTGACGCTGGGCGAACCGGTGATCGGCACCGCGGCGCAGATCGGCGCGAGCGGCGCGCTGTCGCTCGGCAAACCGTCCGAAGGATTGAATCTGTCGCTCGACGCGCGGCGGCTCGATGCCGCCGGCACGGTGACGGCGCGGCTTGAACTCGTTCCCAGCACCGAGCGGCTGACGCTCAAGCTCGCGGTCGACGAACCGGCGAACGGCATCGCCGCGCATGTGCTCAACATTCCCAACCAGCCGCCGGTGAAGCTCGATCTCGACGGCGCCGGCACGCTGGATCAGTTCGACGCCCGGCTGGCGTTCGATGCCGGCGACGGCATCGGCGCCGATGGGTCGGCCCGGCTTCGCCGCGCCGGCGCCACGCGGCAGTTGAACGCCGACATGAAGGCCCGGATCGAAGGATTGCTGCCGCCGATGGCCGCCCCGATCTTCGCCGGCACGACCCAACTCAATGCCAGCGTGGGATTTGCCGATGGCGGCGCCATCACCATCGCACCGCTCACCGTAATGTCGCAGACCGCGCGGCTCGATGTGACGGGCGGTCTGACCTCCGAGCAAGTTGCCGACGTGAAGATCGTCGCGCGGGCGCTCCCCAACGCCGGCAACAAAACGTCGGCGGGCGGCGCCGAGGTCGGCACCTTCAACTTGGACGCGGCCGTCACCGGCCCGCTGATGGGGCCGCGCATCACCGCCAGGCTCGATGCGCGCGATATCGCCACGCCGCAGGGCAAGGCGCAGACCGTCGCCGCAACCTTCGATGCAACGCCCGGCGGCGACGTCACCGAGAAGACGACCGCCGTTCCGTTCAACGGCCGCGTGCAGGCCACCGGCCTCGCCGCCCGCGATCCCGCGCTCGCCAGCGCGCTCGGCTCGTCGCTCTCGCTCACGCTTGCGGGGCGCTGGCACGACGACATCGCCGACGTCGAGACCGCGCAGATCCAGACCGCGACGGCACAGGGGCATTTCAACGGACGGATCGGCGGCAAGGACCTGAAGGGCCGGCTGACGGCCGGCGTTCCCGACCTTGCGCGGTTCAGCGGCTTGTCCGGCCTGCAGCTGCGCGGCGCGCTCGGCCTCACGGCCGATCTCACCGGCACCCCGAAAGACAGCCGGATCAATGCCGATCTCGACGGTCAGGCCACGCGCTTCGGCACCGGCATCGCGGCCGTCGACGGTCTCGCCGGCGGCCGGCTCGCGCTCAAGGGCCGCGTCAGCACGTTCCCCGCAGGCGGCTTCGGGTTCGGCGATCTGCGCCTGACCGGCGCTTACGCCTCCGCGCGGCTCGACGGACAGGCGACGGTCGATCAAGCTGATGTCGATGTCCGGGCGAATATCCCCGATCTGAAACGCGCCGACAGCCGCCTCGCCGGCCACGCCGACCTGACGGCGAAGCTGACCGGCACGCTCGAACGTCCCGACGCCAAGGCAGCCCTGACATTGACCGATGCGCAGGCGCTCGGCCGGCCGATTCCGCGCCTCGTGCTGGAGACGACGGCAACCGGCATTCTCGACCGGCTCGACGCCCGGACCACATTGTCCGGGACCGTCGACAACAAGCCGGCGCAGGGTGTCGTCCGCGTCGCCAGACAAGGCGATGGCGGCTGGCATGTGAGCGAAACCGACATCCGCATCGGTTCCGTCGCGGTCAACGGCGCGGTGTCCGTCGCTGCGGATGGGCTGGCCGACGGACGCATGACGATCAATGCCGCCAATCTCGACGATCTCTCGGCCCTCGCGCTGACCAAACTCGCCGGACAGTTGCAGGCCGACCTCGCGCTGACCGTCGCCGATGGCGGTCAGAATGCCGCCCTCACGGCGCAGGCGCGCGGCGTGAAAGCCGCGGGTGCCAGCCTCGACCGTCTCGACGCCGGGCTGAAGGCGACGGATGCCTATCGCAAACCGGTCATCGACGGCACCGCCAGCATCGACCGCGCCGTCGTCGCCGGCGAGCAGATTTCGCAAGTCCGTCTGACGGCGCGCGGCGCCGACGCCGCGAGCGACATCACCTTGACCGCGCAGGCGCGCGACGTCGCGCTCGACGTCCGCGGCCGCCTGATCGCGACCGACGCGGCCCGTCTCGACCTCTCGACCTTGACGGCCCGGCGCGCCAACAACCGGCTGGCGCTCGTGAACCCGGCGACGCTGGCGCTGCGCGACGGCGGCGTCGATATCCGCGATCTCGCGCTGGCGCTCAACTCCGGCCGGCTGACCGTCAACGGCCACGCCGGCAAGACCTACGACCTCGCCGTCAACGCCAAGGCGGTGCCGCTCGCGATCGCCGACGTTGTCATGCCGAAGCTCGGCCTCGCCGGCACCCTGAACGCCGACGCGACCATCTCGGGAACGGCGGAAGCGCCGCACGGCACCTGGAAACTGAACATCGACAAACTCACGGCGCCGCAGACGCGCGACGCGGGACTGCCGCCGATCGACATCGGCGCAGCAGGACAGCTTGCGGACGGCCGCACCACGATCGACGGCACGGTCGGCAGCAAAACCGCCGGCTCGATCCGCATCAACGGAAGGGTGCCGTTCCAGGGCGACGGACTCGCCGTCGCCGCCAAAGGCCGTGTCAATCTCGGCGTCGCCGATCGCCTGCTGGCGCAGGCCGGGCGGCGCGCCACCGGCGCGCTCGACGTCGACGTCAAGGCGAGCGGCGCCCTCACCCGCCCCGCGATCGACGGCAGCGCGACGATCGCGGGCGGCAGCTACAGCGATGTCGTGCTCGGAATCCGCTACACGAACATCGCCGGACGCATCGTCGCTCAAGGCAACCAGATCGCCATCGAGCGGCTGTCGGCGCAAACCCCGAACGGCGGAGCCATCACCGCTCGGGGCACCGTCGAGAACGATGCCGCCACGGGTTTCCCCGGCCGCATCTCGATCACCAGCAACAGAGCCAGGCTGATCGAGAACGACGTCTCCCGTCTCGTGGCCAATCTCGCTCTTTCATTGTCCGGACCGCTGGCGCGCAATCCGACGATCTCCGGCAAGATCGATGTCGTGTCGCTCGACGTCACCATTCCGGAAAAGCTGCCGACGACCTTGAGCCCGCTTCCCGACACGGTTCATGTCGCGCCGCCGGCGGCGGCACAGGCCCGCCTCGCCGCCGCAGCGCGCGACAAGGCGCGGGCCAACCGGCAGCCGGCGTTCGATGCGACGCTCGATTTGACCGTGAGCGCCCCGAACCGCGTGTTCGTGCGCGGGCGCGGCGTCGATGCCGAACTCGGCGGCGATCTGCGGCTGCGCGGGATCCTTTCCGACCCGATCACCGACGGCGCATTCGAGATGCGCCGCGGCCGGATTTCCGTCGCCGGCACGCGGCTGGACTTCACCCGGGGCCGCGTCGTGTTCACCGGCGACCTGATGCCCTCGCTCGACTTCGTGGCCCAGACCAGTGCCAGCGAAGTCACCGCGATCATCACGGTCGGCGGCAACGCGCGGGAGCCGAGTTTCACATTCTCCTCGGAACCGGACCTGCCCCAGGACGAAGTGCTGTCGCGAATCCTGTTCTCCAAGGCGAGCGGCGGTCTGTCGGCCACGCAGGCGCTGCAGCTCGCGCAGGTCGCCGCGCAATTCTCGGGCGCCGGCGGCGGCGATGCGTTCGAGCGCATCCGCAAATCGCTCGGCGTCGACAGCCTCGACGTCTCGGTCGGCGCCAACGGCAATCCGACCGTCGGCCTGTCGCGCTCCATCAACCGCCGGCTGAGTGTCGGCGTGAAGACCGGCACGGCGGCCACCGACAGCGGCGTG
>Ga0153956_1002205_pt1 | contig 14944 bp, 14 predicted proteins | sample TSFL040MetaG_FD_104704 | JGI IMG/M metagenome (GOLD analysis project Ga0153956, IMG submission 104704) | Attine ant fungus gardens microbial communities from Florida, USA - TSFL040 MetaG | ecosystem: Host-associated > Fungi > Mycelium > Unclassified | place: USA: Florida, Wekiwa Springs... | reverse complement strand
GATAACCTTGGGTTTGGCGTGGCGGAAGCAGCATTCTAGCAGCCGCGGCGGGGGCCGGCGGCCACGGGATTCACTGTACGGAACTCACCAGGCGCGCGTCAGGCACGCCGAGGGTGGTGAGCCGCGCGGCCAGCCGGTCGAATTCATCGACGCTGGTGATCGGCCCGAGGCGCACGCGGTACAGGCGGCCTCCGGACAGTGGCGGCAGCACCAGTACGTTGGCGAGCCCGGCGCCGCGCAGTTTGTCGGCCAGGTTCTGCGCATTGGCCGGCACCGCGAACGCGCCCGCCTGCACGTACAGCGCGGCGGACGGCGACAGCTGGGCGGAGGTGATCGGATCGCCGGCACTGGCCGGTGGCGGCATGGCCGGGGTAAGCGGCGGCGTCAGTGGCACCTGGGGCGGCGGCGCTGCGGCGGTCAGCACCGGGGGCTGGTCGTCGGGCGTGACCACCCGCACGTCCACCAGCGCCGTGCCGGTGCGCAGCATGTCGAGTTTGGCCGCCGCCGTGTACGACAGGTCGATGATGCGGTTGGCCACGAACGGGCCGCGATCATTGATCCGCACCACCACCGACAGGCCGTTGGAAAGGTTGGTCACGCGCGCATAGCAGGGCAGCGGCAGGGTCTTGTGGGCCGCGGTCATGCCGTACATGTCGTAGCGGTCGCCCGTGGCTGTCGTGCCGCCATGGAAGTTCGGGCCGTACCAGGAGGCGACACCGCGTTCATCGTAGCCGTCGGCGGTGGGCAGCACGTAGTAGCGGTGGCCGAGCACCTCGTAAAAGGGCTTGTTGGTGCCGCCGCGGATCTTGGGTTCGTAGCGCGGGACCGCATCCGGGATGGCCGCGATGTCGGCAGGCAGCGCCGGCACCGCCGTGGGACGCGGGGTCGGGCGCGGCGGGCGCGTGGAACAGGCCGCCAGCAGCAGCAAGGCCGCGATGAGCAGGGCAGGTGCGGGGTAGGCGGCCGGCCGGCTCATCCAGCAGGCGCTCACGGCGCGGCCTGTGCGCTGGTCGTGGTGTCGGGCGGGTGCGCGCGCATTGCGGCGGCGATGGCCTGCGCCAGGTCGTTCACGGCCATGGCGTAGCGTGCGCTGCGGTTGTAGCGCGTGATGACGTAGAAATTCTGGAAGCCGACACGGAAGGCCGGACCGTTCTCCTGCTCGGCCGCCACCAGCATGGCCGGCGTCGCATCCGGCAGGGTGCTGGTGGTGTGCACGCCCTGCGCGGCCAGGCTGCCCAGGGTCTCGGTGAACTCGAAACGGTCGATGGGCCTGGCGGTGGAGTCCGCCGCGACCTGCGCGTCAGCCAGCACCGGCTGGCCCGTGGCCCAGCCGCTTTGCTGCAGGTAGTTGGCGACGCTGGCGAAGATGTCGTCCCAGTTGCTCCACAGGTTGACGCGGCCGTCATGGTCGGCATCGATGCCGTACTTGAGGTAGCTGGACGGCATGAATTGCGGCGCGCCCATGGCGCCGGTGTAGGAGCCCTTGAGGCGCAGCGGGTTGAGCTTCTCCTCACGGGCCAGGATCAGGAACTGCTTGAGTTCGCCGCGGAAGAAGTCGCTGCGCGGCGGGTAGTCGAATGCCAGGGTGGTGAGGGCATCGAGCACGCGGCTGCTGCCCGTCACCCGGCCGTAGAAGGTCTCGCAGCCCAGGATGGCGACGATGTATTCCGGGGGCACGCCGCGGGCCCCGGCGATGCGTTCCAGCCGGGCCTGGTGGGTGAGCCACAGGCGCACACCGGCGTCGATGCGGGCCTGGGTGAGGAAGCCGGCGCGGTACCTCCACCACGGCAGGGCCTGTTCGGGCGGGCGTGATACCAGCGCCAGGATCGAGGGTTGCGGATGCGCGGCCGCCAGCAGCTTCACGACACCGGCGCGCTTCAGGGGCGAGTCTGTCAGCGCCTCGTCGATGAAGCTTCTGATCTCCGGCCTTGAGAGGTCGAAACGTCCGTGTGCGGTGGCTGACCAGGAAGGCGAGGCGGCGAACGCCGCCAGTCCCAGGGTCAGTGCTCTGCGGGTGATCAACTTTGGTCTACGACCCCACGAGTTTGCGGTGCGAGTACAGCGACATGAGGATACCGAAGCCGGCGAGGAGGGTCACCATGGAAGTGCCGCCGTAGCTGATCAGCGGCAGCGGCACGCCCACCACGGGCAGCAGGCCGCTCACCATGCCGGCATTGATGAAGACGTAGACGAAAAATGTCAGCGCCAGGCTGCCGGCCAGCAGGCGCGCGTAGGTGTCCTGGGTCTGGGTCGACAGGTAGATCGCCCGGCCGACGACGAAGGCGTACAGCAGCAGCAGCAGCAGCAGCCCGATCAGGCCGAACTCCTCGCCGATCACGGCGAAGATGAAGTCCGTGGCGTGCTCGGGGAGGTAGTCGAGTTGCGCCTGGCTGCCGTTCATCCAGCCCTTGCCGAACACGCCACCGGAGCCGATGGCGATCTGCGACTGGATGATGTGGTAGCCCGCGCCCTGGGGATCGTTTTCGGGGTTGATGAAGGTGTAGATGCGCTGGCGCTGGTAGTCGTGCAGGAAGTGCCAGCCGACCCAGCCGGCCAGGCCCCCGAGCAGCGCCAGGCCCGCCATGATGCCGGCCTGCAGGCCGGCCATGACCACCACCAGCGCGCCGCCGATGGCGATCAGCGCGCCGGTGCCCAGGTCCGGTTCGATCACCGTCAGGCCCGCGGGCACCAGGATCATCGCGCCCAGCAGCAACAGTTGTGGCGTCGAGGGCGGCAGCGGCCGTTCCTCCAGGTACCAGGCGCACATCATGGGCACGGCGAGTTTCATGATTTCCGAGGGCTGGAACCGCAGCGGTCCCAGGTCCAGCCAGCGCTGCGCGCCCTTGCCGATGTGGCCCATCGCGGCCACCACCAGCAGCAGTACGGTGCCGATCACGAACAGCCAGGGCGAGAGGCGCTTGAGGAAATTCGGATTCACCTGCGCCAGCAGCAGCATGGCCACGGTGCCCATGGCCAGGTGTCCCACCTGCCGCATCACGGTGGGCAGGCTCTGGCCGGAAGCGCTGTACAGCACCACCAGGCCGTAGACCGCGATCAGCCCCAGGCCCACCAGCAGCGGGCCATCGAGTTTCAGCGCCAGCAGCATGCGGGCGGTGCCCGTCAGCGTGCGGCGCATCGAGCCGTCGGAGACTTCCTCGCGGATCACCGGGTGGCTCCAGGAGGGGAGGCGGCTGCCGCGCGGGCTGCAGTTGCGGCTGGGGCTGCAGCTGCGGCCGGGGCGCTGCTGCCGGCGGGCGGCTGCCCGGTCGCGGCGGGCGCGTCCGTTGCGGCTGCCGGGACCGGCGGCGCCGCGAACTGCGGTTTGAGCTTGCCGTCGTCACCCAGCAGGTAGGCGTCGATCACCTGGCGCGCAATGGGCGCGGCGGTGCTGGCACCGAAGCCGGCGTTTTCCGCCAGCACCGCGACGGCGATGCGCGGATGCTCGACGGGCGCGAAGGCGATGAACCAGGCGTGGTCGCGCAGGTGGGCGGCCACGGTCTTGGCATTGTACTTGGCGTTTTGCGCCACGGTGTACACCTGGGCCGTGCCGGTCTTGCCGGCGGAGGTGTACGGCGTGCCCTTGAAGGGGGTCGAGGCGGTGCCGCAGTAGCGGTCGCACCTGGTCACCGACGCCATGGCGTTGATGACCGTGTCCCAATCCGCGTCGGCGATGCCACTGACCGGCTTTTCCTCCACGGGCGCGAACGGCTTGATGTGCCCGTCCGGGTCACGCACGCCCATGACCAGCCGCGGGCGGAAGTCACGGCCGCGCATGGCGATCTCACCGGCAATATGCGCCAGCTGCAGCGGCGTCACCAGCAGGTAGCCCTGGCCGATGCCGAGGTTGACGGTCTCGCCCGGGAACCAGACCTGATCGCCGGGGCGCTTGAACACGGTGCGTTTCCAGGCCGGCGAGGGCAGCAGGCCCGGCAGTTCGCCGGCGATGTCGATGCCGGTGCGCTGGCCGTAGCCGAAGGGCGCGAGGCCCTCGTCCAGCTTCTCGATGCCCATCTGTGAAGCAAGCTTGTAGAAGTAGACGTCCGAGGAGCGCGCGATGGCCTCGTTCATGTCGAGCTCGCCCTTGGGCTCGCCCTTGTCGGCGCGCCAGACGTGGGCGCTGCCGGGCAGCGAGAAGGTGCCCAGGCACAAAACCCTGCGGTCGGCGGTGATGGTCTTGTCGGTGAGGGCCACCAGGGCGATGGCCGGCTTGATGGTCGATCCCGAAGGATAGGTGCCGCGCAGCGCCCGGTTCAGCAGCGGCTTGTCCGGATCGTTCACCAGCGCCGCGTACTCGTTGCGGCGGATGCCGCGCGCGAACAGCGTGGGGTCGAAGCCGGGCTTGCTGGCCAGCGCGATGACGTCGCCGGTGGCCGGGTCGAGGGCGACGACGGCGCCGCGATGGTCACCGAGGCCGTTCTCGGCCGCCTGCTGCACCTTCAGGTCCAGGCCCAGCACCAGGGTCTCCCCGGCGACGGGCGCCTGCACGCGCAGGCCGGGGTCGGACTTGCCGATCTTGTCCACCGAACGGCCTTGGGCGTTGACCAGGATTTCGCGGAAGCCGTTGGTGCCGTGCAGCTGCTTTTCGTAGGAGGCCTCCACGCCCAGCTTGCCGATGACCGAGGTGCCGGCATACTGCTGCGGGTCCACGGTCTTCATGTCGGCTTCCGACAGCGAACTGACGTAGCCCAGGGCGTGCACGGCCAGTTCGCCGTTGGGGTACCAGCGCATCTGGCGCGAGTTGATGTCCACACCGGGGAAGTCGAAGCGGCGTACCGAAAAGCGGGCGACGTCCTCGTCCGTCATGCGCATGCGGATGGGCACGCTGTCGAAGCTGCGGCGGGCGAAGATGGCGCGGCGGACGTCCGGCAGTTCCTCGGGGGTCAGCAGCCCGGTTTTCACCAGGCCCTTGAGGGTGGCGTCGAGGTCGGGGACCTCCTCGCGCACCAGTTCCAGCTGGTAGCCCGGCTGACCGGCGGCCAGGGTCTCACCGTTGCGGTCGAGGATCAGGCCGCGGGCGGCCGGGATGGGCTCGATGCGCACGCGGTTGTACTGGGCGGCCTGGGCGTAGTACCCGTAGCGGATCACCTGCAGCAGCACCAGCCGGCCGGCCAGCACGCACAGCAGCGCCAGGCCCACGAAACCGGCGATCAGCGCGCGCTGATCGAACAGCCGCTGTTCCTTCCAGTGATCCTTGATCCGTACGCCGCGCATGGACTTCCCCAGGCAGGTCAGCGGGCGCCGCGGGTACGGTCCAGCACGACGCTCACCAGCGGCCAGATGATCGCGCCGATCACCGCGTGCAGCCAGCGCCAGGGGGTGGTCAGGGGATGCCCGGACCAGCCGTCGATGACGAACAGGATGAATTCGTAGATCACCAGCGTGCCGCACACGATCAGCGACTGCTGGAACACCGGCTTGAGGCGGATTTTCTGGTGTTCGCGCACGAAGATGTAGGTGACGGCCGCGAGCGCCAGCGCGTTCTGTCCCAGCACCGCGCCACGGAACAGGTCCAGCACCAGGCCGCTGAAAAAGCCGAGGCTGATGCCCCCCAGCCGGGGCGCGGCCACCGACCAGTACAGCACGGTGAGGACCAGGAAGGCGGGGCGCCCCATTTCGACGTAGTGGGGCAGCGGTATGACCGTCAGGAGCAGTGCCACCAGCACCGTGAACAGCAGATTGCCCAGGGACTCGTTGCGTTCGACCACGTCAACCTGCCTTTGCCGGCGCCGGCCTGGCGGGCGCTCTGGGTCCGGGCTGCGAGCCCGTGGCCGGGGGCTGGGCCTGGGGCTGCAGTTGCGGGTTGGGCGCCCCGGGGACGCCATCCCGTGTTGCCGGCGGTTGCGGCGGGGGGGATTTCAAGCGCGGAATGCTCACCGGGGGCAGTGGTTCCAGCGGTGGTGTGTTCTGCGGCTGCAGCGCGGGGTTGCCGGTTGCGCCGTCGCGGGCCGGCGCGGCCGGGAGGTCCGCCTGGAACCACACCAGCGTGACTTCGCGCACGGCATCGATGCGGGCCAGCGGGGTGGCCGTGATCTGCGCCAGGGGCTGCACGGCGTCGTGGCGCACCTCGGTGATGCGCGCGACGGGATAGCCCTGGGGGTACACGCCCCCGAGGCCCGAGGTGACCAGCAGGTCCCCGGATTTCACGTCGGCATTGGTGGGCAGGTAGGGCAGGGCCAGGGAGTTGGCATCGCCGGTGCCGACGGCGATGGTGCGTACGCCGGTACGTTCGATTTCCACCGGCGTGCCGCTTTCCGGATCGGTGACCAGGATGACGTCGGCGCCCCAGGGGCTGACGCTGATGGTCTGGCCCAGCACGCCCGCGGCGTCGAGCACGGCCTGGTTGCGGAACACGCCGTTGTGGGCGCCGCGGTTCAGCAGCATGCGCTGGCGCTGGCTGTTGAGTTCCACGTTGACGACTTCGGCCACCAGCCAGCGCTCGGCCACCGGCGGCAGCGCGGCTTTCAGGCCGCGCAGCTGGGCGTTTTCCAGCTGCAGCGCCTCGAAGCGCTGGGTGCGCAGCGTCAGCTCGCGGTTACGCGCGGTGAGCGCGGCATTGCGGGCTTCCAGGGAGTCGCGGGCGGCCAGGGTGTCCGAGGTCCAGTGCCAGGCGCGGGAGGGGGAGCTGACGGCCAGCTGGATGGGATAGACGGCCGCGTCCATGTAGTAATGAACGCGGTCCAGCCAGCCGCCGCGGCGGTCGAGCACCATGAGTGTCACCGCCAGGATGGCGTAGACAGTGAAGCGCAGGCCGGGAGCGCCGCGTGGTGCTGACGCCCGGTAGGCTCCTGCATTGAACGCCATGCGCGACTCCGGCGGCTGGTGCGCTTATTCCAGGCCGAAGTGTCCGGGCCCCATCTCATCCATGAGTTCGAGGATGCGTCCGCCGCCCCGGGCCACGCAGGTCAGGGGATCATCGGCGATCACCACGGGCAGGCCGGTTTCCTCGGTCAGGAGCTTGTCGATGTCGCGCAGCAGCGCGCCACCGCCGGTGATCACGATGCCGCGTTCGGCCACATCCGCGCCCAGCTCCGGCGGCGTCTGCTCCAGCGCCTGCTTGACGGCGCTGACGATGGCCTGCAGGGGCTCCTGCAGGGCCTCGAGGATTTCGTTGCTGTTGAGGGTGAAGCTGCGCGGCACGCCCTCGGACAGGTTGCGCCCCTTCACGGACAGTTCGCGCACCTGCTGGCCGGGGTAGGCCGAGCCGATCTCGATCTTGATGCGCTCCGCGGTGGCCTCGCCGATCAGGATGCCGTAGTTGCGGCGCACGTAATTCATGATGGCGTCGTCGAAGCGGTCGCCACCGATGCGGGCGGAGTTGGCGTAGACGATGCCGTTCAGGGACAGCACGGCGACCTCGGAGGTGCCGCCGCCGATGTCCAGCACCATGGAGCCGCGGGCCTCATGCACGGGCAGGCCGGCGCCCACCGCGGCGGCCATCGGCTCGCTGACGATGGCGACGTTGCGGGCACCCGCACCCTTGGCCGACTCGCGGATGGCGCGGCGCTCGACCTGGGTGGAGCCGAAGGGCACGCATACCAGCACCCGGGGGGAGGGCTTGAGCATCCGGTTGCCGTGCACCTTATTTATGAAGTACTGGAGCATCTTCTCCGTGTAGGTGAAGTCGGCGATCACGCCGTCCTTCATGGGTCGCACGGCGGTGATATGGCCGGGGGTGCGCCCCAGCATGCCCTTGGCCTCCGAGCCGACGGCCACGATGATCTTGCCACCGCGGGTCGGCTCGTCCTGGACGGCGACCACCGAGGGCTCGTTGAGCACGATGCCCTTGTCACGGACGTAGATGAGGGTGTTGGCGGTGCCCAGGTCGATGGACAGGTCGCTGGAAAAGTAGCCGCGTAGACGTTTGAACATGAAAAGCCCGGCAGTTGAGGCGAGTGGAGCTGACGCTTCCGAAGGTGGCGCGTACCTTAGCAACCGATGCGACATACAGCAAGGCGACGGTGTATCATTTCACGCTGTTTTTTCTGCAATTTGCCGAATGCGTCATGAAGCCAGAGCAGATCGCATCGATCGCACACCTTGCCCGCCTGTCCATCAGTGAGACGGAGGTCCCGGTTTATGCCGAGAGCCTGTCCCGCATCCTGTCGCTGGTGGGGGAACTTGAACGCGCCGGGACCGCGGGCGTGGCCCCCATGGCTCACCCGCTGCCAGGCCTGACCCAGCGCCTGCGGGCGGATGAGGTCACTGAAACCGATCAGCATGAGCGGTACCAGGCCAATGCGCCGGAAACCGCCGCGTCCCTCTACCTGGTACCCAAGGTCATCGAGTGAGCATCCATACCAAGACCCTGCCGCAGCTTGCGGCCGGCTTGCGCGCCGGGGAGTTTTCCGCCGTGGAGCTGGCGCGCCATTTCCTGGGCCGTATCGAGGCCCACGGGCCTGCGCTCAATGCGCTGATTTCCGTGACGGCCGACACCGCGCTGGCGCAGGCCGCGGAGGCGGACCGGCTGCTGGCGCAGGGCAAGGGCGGGCCGCTGACCGGCATTCCGCTGGTGCACAAGGACATCTTCTGCACCCAGGGCGTCCGCACCACCTGCGGTTCGCGCATGCTGGACAATTTCGTGGCGCCCTATGACGCCACGGTCGTAGCCAAGCTCAAGGCCGCCGGGATGGTGATGCTGGGCAAGGCCAACATGGACGAGTTCGCCATGGGCTCTTCCAATGAAACCAGTTTCCATGGGCCGGTGAAGAACCCGTGGAACACCGCGCTGGTGCCTGGCGGCTCCTCGGGCGGTTCGGCCGCCACGGTGGCGGCGCGCCTGGCACCGGTGGCCACGGCCACGGACACCGGCGGGTCCATCCGCCAGCCGGCCGCGCTGTGCGGGCTTACCGGGCTCAAGCCCACCTATGGCCGGGTGTCGCGCTACGGCATGATCGCCTTCGCCTCCAGCCTCGACCAGGGCGGGATGATGACGGCGTCGGCCGAGGATGCCGCGCTGGTGCTGGCGGGCATGGCCGGCTTCGACACCCGCGACTCCACCAGCGTGGACCGGCCGGTGCCGGACTACGCCGCCGCGCTGGACCGGCCGCTCAAGGGTCTGAAGATCGGCCTGCTGAAGGAGTTCTTCGACAAGGGCCTGGACCCCGACATGGAGCGCAGCGTGCGCGAGGCGCTGGCGGTGTACCAGAAGCTGGGCGCGACCCTGACCGAAGTCAGCCTGCCCAGCATCGGCCTGTCGGTGCCGGCGTACTACGTGGTGGCGCCGGCGGAGTGCTCCTCCAACCTGGCCCGCTTCGACGGCGTGCGCTTCGGTTACCGCTGCCAGGACCCGAAGGACCTGATCGATCTCTACAAGCGCTCGCGCGGCGAGGGCTTCGGGGCCGAGGTCAAGCGCCGCATCATGACCGGGACCTACGTGCTGTCGGCCGGTTACTACGACGCCTACTACCTGAAGGCGCAGCAGGTGCGGCGGCTGATCGCCAATGACTTCGAGCGTGCCTTCGGCGAGGTCGATGTGATCATGGGGCCGACCACGCCGGCGCCGGCCTTTGGACTCGGGGACAAGACCTCCGATCCCATCACCATGTATCTGAATGACATCTACACCATCGGCGCCAACCTCGCGGGCCTGCCCGCGCTGTCGATCCCCTGCGCCCCGGTCCGGCAGTTGCCGGCGGGCCTGCAGATCATCGGCCGGCATTTCGATGAAGAGCGGCTGTTGAATGTCGCGCACGCCTATCAGCGGGAGACTGACTGGCACACCAAGGTGCCTGCTGCCTATGAGTAACGAAACCTGGGAAACTGTCATCGGGCTGGAAATCCACGCCCAGCTGGCCACCAAGTCCAAGATTTTCTCGGCCTCGGCCACGGAATACGGCGCGCCGCCGAATGCGCAGGCCAGCCTGGTGGACCTGGGCTACCCCGGCGTGCTGCCGGTGCTGAACCGCGCCGCGGTCAGCATGGCGGTGAAGTTCGGCCTGGCCATCGGCGCCGGGATCACGCCGCTGTCGGTGTTCGCGCGCAAGAACTACTTCTACCCCGACCTGCCCAAGGGCTACCAGATCAGCCAGTACGAACTGCCCATCGTCGCCAAGGGGCACATGGACATCGTGCTGGACGATGGCAGCGTCAAGCGCGTGGGCATCACGCGCGCCCACCTGGAGGAAGACGCGGGCAAGTCCCTGCACGAGGGCCTGGGCGCCCACAGCGGCATCGACCTGAACCGGGCCGGCACGCCGCTGATCGAGATCGTCTCCGAGCCCGACCTGCGCTCGGCGAAGGAGGCGGTGGCGTACCTGAAGAAAATCCACACCCTGGTGCGTTACCTGGAGATCTGCGACGGCAACATGCAGGAAGGCTCCTTCCGCTGTGACGCCAATGTCTCGGTGCGCCGTCGCGGTGAGGCGAAGTTCGGCACCCGCGCGGAGATCAAGAACGTCAACTCGTTCCGCTTCGTGGAAAAGGCCATCAACTATGAAGTCGCACGCCAGATCGACCTGATCGAGTCCGGCGGCAAGGTGGTGCAGGAAACGCGCCTGTACGACCCCAACAAGGACGAGACGCGGTCCATGCGTTCCAAGGAGGAGGCGAACGATTACCGCTACTTCCCGGACCCGGACCTGCTGCCGGTCGAGGTAACGCCTGAGTTCATTGCCAGTGTGCGCGCCACGCTGCCGGAACTGCCGGATGAAAAGGCGGCGCGTTTCGTGTCGCAGTTCGGGCTGTCGGCCTATGACGCGGGCGTGCTGACGTCCAGCCGGGAGCTTGGCGCTTACTACGAGGCGGTGGTGCAGGGGTTGCCGTCGGAGCCGAAGCTGGCGGCCAACTGGGTGAACGGCGAGCTGGCCGCGGCGCTGAACCGGGACGGCCTCGAGATCGGTGCAAGCCGGATCGGCGCCGATGTACTGGTGGGACTGCTCAAGCGCATTGCGGACGGCACGATCTCCGGCAAGATCGCCAAGGAGGTGTTCGAGGCCATGTGGGACTCGGGTGCCGCCGCGGATGCGGTCATCGAAGAGAAGGGCCTGAAGCAGATTTCGGACCCGGCGGCGATTGAAAAGGCCATCGATGAGGTCATGGCGAAAAGCCCGGGGCAGCTGGCGGACTACCGGTCGGGCAAGGACAAGCTGTTCGGCTACTTTGTCGGCCAGGTCATGAAGGCCACGGGCGGCAAGGCCAACCCCGCGCAGTTGAACGAGCTCCTGAAGAAGAAGCTCGCGGGCTGACCTTGCGATCCGCCGGTCATGGCCCCATTGTGGGGCCATGACTACCGATACCGTGATCGAGGCCGCGCCGGACCGGGTGCGGCGCTTCATATTCGAGGACCAGCCGGTGCGCGGCCATTGGGTGCGCATCGGGGAGGGCTGGCGCGCCCTGCGCGAGTTCCGGGACTATTCCCCGCCGGTGCGCGAACTGCTGGGCCAGGCCGTGGGCGCCTCGGTGCTGCTGGCGGCCACCCTCAAATTCAAGGGCACGCTGACGCTGCAGATCCAGGGCAATGGCGCCTGTGGCCTGCTGGTGGCGCAGTGCACCGATGATTTCCGCTTCCGCGCCCTGGCACGGGCCGAGGGCGAGGGATCCGCCACCGAACTGACGCCGGCACTGTTCCGCTGGCTGGTGGGTGACAGCGGCCGGCTCACCGTGACGGTGGAGTCCGACGACAGCGACATGCGCTACCAGGGCGTGGTGCCGCTCACCGGGAACTCCCTGTCCGAGTGCCTGGAGGAGTACTTCGCGTCCTCGGAACAGCTGCCCACGAAGCTGCGGCTGGTGGCGGACGAGAACTACATCGCCGGCCTGCTGGTGCAGCAACTGCCGGGCGCCCGCGAGGAACTGGAGTCCGGTGACGCCGAGGTCACCGGGCCCACGGCCTGGGAAAAGGCCCAGCAGGGTCTTGCGGCCGTGCCCCGCGGCGAGCTCCTGGAATGCAATGCCGAGGAACTGCTGCTGTGGAACTTCAAGGCCGGCGACGTGCGCCTGTTCGAAGGGACTGCCACCGGTTTTGGCTGCCGCTGCAGCACGGAGCGGGTCAGCGGCATGTTGAAGTCACTGGGCGAGGACGAGGTGCGCAGCGTGCTGCAGGAGCAGGGCGCCGTCACCGTGACCTGTGACTTCTGCAACCGGCCGTATACCTTCGATCAGCCCGCGGTCGAGGCGATGTTCGGGCACGTGCACTGAGTCACTCCGGCACCGCCTCCCCCGAGCCGCCGAACTGCGTCGGAAAGTCTTTCAGCTTGGGCAGGCCGTCCTTCATCCGCAGCACCGACTCGGCGTAGTTGACGTGCACGCCTGGTTTGAAGGGCAGGTCGGGCAGCGTCGCCGCGAATACGTCCACGAGTTCCAGTGACGGGTGATTGGCCATGACATGGCCACCACAGATGGCGCAGTACTGGCGCTCGGTCATGGGGGTCTTGGTGAAGGTCTTGAGGTGGCTGGCCCCCGCGGTGACGCGGATGGCATCGGGCTGCCATAAACTGAAGGCATTGACCGGCCCTCCGGACCAGGAGCGGCAGGAACGGCAATGGCAATAACCCATGGCCGCAGGTTCTCCCGTTGCCTCGATGGTGACTGCACCGCAGAAACAATGTCCGACGTAGGTCATGACAGGTTCTTCCCTGGCAGGTGTGGGAGCCGGGATTATCCGCCTTGCCGGTCGGATAGGCGAGATGGCGTACTGCGGTGCCGTAGTACGATGAATGAATCGTCCGGAGGGTGTGAGAGGTCCGTATGTTGCTGCGCGTGCTCACCCGGGTGTCTGCCCTCCTGGCTTCCATGATCCTTTCATCGGCCCTTGCCGGCGGCCCGGCCGCGACCGCGACCCCTGATGGCGGCTACGACCTGATCGTCGGCACTTACACCGGTGGCAGGAGTGAAGGGCTGTACGTCTATCGCTTTGACGCGCGGGACGGCAAAGCGAGCCCGCTGGGGATTGCGAAGACCGTGAATCCGTCCTACGTCGTCGTGAGCCGCGATCGGCGCTTCGTCTATGCCGTCAACGAGCTGCCCGGCGGCGCGGGCGGTGGTGGTGGCGTGAGCGCATTCGGCTTTGATGCCGCCAGCGGCAGCCTCACGTTCCTCAACCAGGTGGCCTCCGAGGGGGGCGATCCGTGCTACCTGCAGCTTTCCCCGGACGGCAGGTACCTGCTCGTTGCCAACTATGCGGCATCAGGCTCTGCGCAGGGCAGCTTCTCGGTACTGCCGCTTGCAGCCGATGGCCGGCCGGGGGCGGCGGTGCAGACCGTGCGGCACCAGGGCAGCGGCCCCGTGAGGGGACGCCAGGACGGCGCGCACGTGCACTCGACGGTGTTCTCGCCGGATGGCCGGCTGCTGTTGGTCCAGGACCTGGGCACCGATGGAATTTATGCTTATCGCTATACGCCAGGCGGCAGCCCCGGCCCCGTCGAGCCGGTTGAATGGCACCGCACCACGGTCGAGGCGGGGACCGGCCCGCGTCACCTGATCTTCAGCGGCGACGGCCACCATGCGTATCTCACCAGCGAGCTTGCCGGTACCGTCAGCGCATTCAGTTATCAGGATGGTGAGCTGGCGTTGCAGCAGGTCGAGCCGCTGGCCGCGCCGGGTTTCACGGGCAAGGTGGGCGCCGCCGCGCTGCACCTGTCACCGGATGGCCGTTTCCTCTATGTGTCGAACCGGGGTGATGCCAACGACATCTCGATTTTCGCCGTGGACGGCCGCAGCGGCAGACTCACGCGCGTGGGGCGCCAGTCGAGCCTGGGGAGGACGCCGCGGGAGTTCGCGATCGATCCCACCGGGCGCTGGCTGGTCGTCGGCAACCAGGACAGCGATACCGCCTACATCTTCCGCCGTGACCTGCGGACCGGCCTGCTCGGGCCTGACCCGCAGCGGCTCGAGATCGGCTCACCGGTCGATTTCAAGTTCCTGGCGCGGTAATTCCAAGGTCCGGCGCCTTGATGCTGCCGCGTGCCGGCGCCGTCCGGACCGATGGCGGCGCCGTTGGGGGCCGCCGCCGGGTTCGGCCACGGCGTGGCGTCGGCCATCGGGGGTGAGGCGGTTCAACGGGCCTGCGACAGGTTGCGCAGGTAGCTCAAGTCTCCCAGTGCGCGCATCTGCCGCAGGATCCATTCGCGCCGCGAGGCGACGTAGGCTGACGGCCGTCCGGCATGCAGTACGTAAGGATTGGGCAGGACGGCGGCGAGCACCGCGGCCTCGCTGCGGGTGAGACTGAGGGCGTTCTTGTGGAAGAAGCGCCGCGCCGCGGCCTCGACGCCGTAGGTGTCCGGGCCGAACTGCGCCACGTTCAGGTACACCTCGAGGATGCGCTGCTTGGGCCACAGCAGTTCCATCAGGGCGGTGAACCAGGCCTCGATGCCCTTGCGCACATAGCTGCGCCCGCCCCACAGGAACAGGTTCTTGGCGGTCTGCTGCGAGATGGTGCTGCCGCCGCGGAAGCGGTCGCCGTCGAGATCCTCCTGCAGCGCGTCGTGCAGGGAGTCGAAGTCGAAGCCGTGGTGGAACGGGAACTGCTGATCCTCGGAGGAGATCACCGCCAGCTGCGCATACGGGGAGATGCGTGACAGGTCGACCCATTGCTGCTCGACGGGCGTGTGGAAGTCACCAGCCAGCCACAACCGGGCGCGCGCCTCCAGCATGAAGGCGCTGGTCGGCGGCGGCACCCAGCGCAGCAGCAGCACCGCGGCGATGGTCAGACCCACCCAGGCGATGAGGGCGCGCGTGAACCAGCGGAACAGGGTGCGGATGACGGCTTCCTGATCCCCAGGGAGCGGCCCCGGCCGCCGCGGGCGCGGGGCTGCGCCTGTGCGGCGGCCGGGTGGCCGGCGCCCGCGGGCCTCAGGCCTCTTCGGTGGCCTTGATGATGAGGACGTCGTCCACCGGGACGTCCTGGTGGCCGCGGCGGTTGCCGGTCTTCACCGCGGCAATCTTGTCGATCACGTCCATGCCGTCCTTGACCTTGCCGAACACGGCGTAGCCGTAGGAGCCGGGCTTG
>Ga0153956_1002204_pt1 | contig 14945 bp, 16 predicted proteins | sample TSFL040MetaG_FD_104704 | JGI IMG/M metagenome (GOLD analysis project Ga0153956, IMG submission 104704) | Attine ant fungus gardens microbial communities from Florida, USA - TSFL040 MetaG | ecosystem: Host-associated > Fungi > Mycelium > Unclassified | place: USA: Florida, Wekiwa Springs... | reverse complement strand
TCGAGACGCACGCCGTTGGCGTGCTCCTGAGGATGAGGTCGGAGTTGGAAAAGTAAAACTACAAATGCGCCAGGTAATGCGCGAGGGCGGTGATTTCTTCGTCGCTGAGCGAATAGGCGACTTCCGCCATCGCCGCCATGCCGCCGCCGGCGCGGGCGCCTGATTTATAGTCGTGCAGCGCCTTCACCAGATAATCCTCGCGCTGGCCGGCGAGGCGGGCCACCGCTTTGGTGCCGGCAAAACTGTCGAGATGGCATGACGCGCAGCGGCGCCCGGCCGCCGCCTGCGCCCCCTTGGCCGACAGATCGGGATTGTCATCCGGCTTCTTCGCCGGCGGCTGCAACGAGGCGAAATAAGCGCCGAGATTGCGGATGTCGTTATTGTCGATCTGCTCGACGACCGGCTGCATCTGCTCGTTCTTGCGCGTGCCGGCGCGAAAGAAGATCAGCTGCCATTGAACGAACTGATCGGACTGCGCGGCGAGGGAAGGGACGTTCTCCATCTGCGAGACGCCGTTCTCGCCGTGACAGCCGGCGCAGAGCGCGGCTTTCTCCTTGCCTGCGGCGATATCGGCGGCCCCGGATGTCGATACACCGAAGGCAAGCAGAACAGCGACAAGCGTGGACGTGTATCTCATCATGCGTATTCCAATATGAAGCCGTAAGGAGGATGGGCGCAGCACATCCGCCCTACGGCTGAAGAATAGTAGGGCGGGCAAAGGCGTCTTCGCCGTGCCCACCTTAACGTGCTTAAAATGCAGTGGTGGGCACGCTTCGCTTTGCCCACCCTACAGATCACTTCGCGTAACTGATCCGGTAGATCGCGCCGGCCCAGTCATCCGCGATAAGCAGCGATCCGTCCTTTGCCAGCACCACATCCGCCGGGCGGCCGAGATAGCCCTGATCGCCTTCGATCCAGCCGGTGGCGAAGTCTTCCTGCTTGGCGTTCTTGCCGTCGGGACCGACGATCACGCGCTTGATCAAACCGCCCTGATACTTGTGCCTGTTCCAGGAGCCGTGTTCGGCAATGAAGATGTTGTTCTTGTACTCCGCAGGGAACATGCTGCCGGTATAGAACTTCATGCCGAGCGGAGCGACGTGGGCGCCGAGCTTGAGCACCGGAGGCGTGAACTCCGAGCATTTGTGCCCCATGGCGAATTTCGGATCCGGCATGTCGCCCTGATGGCAGTGCGGATAGCCGAAATGTTCGCCCAGCTTCGAGATCATGTTGAGCTTGTCGCTCGGCGTGTCGTCGCTCATCCAGTCGCGCGCGTTCTCGGTGAACCAGTATTTGCCCGAGCGCGGATCGACGTCACCGCCGACGCTGTTGCGCACACCGAGCGCGACGATTTCCGCGTTACCGGTTTTCGGATCGACGCGGCGGATCTGCGACAGCGATGTCGGTGGAATGCCGATGTTGAAGGGCGGGCCGAACGGAACATAGAACCAGCCGTCCTTGTCCGGCGCCAGATACTTCCAGCCGTGCGCGGCATAGGGCGGCATGTCGTCATAGACGACCTTGCCCTCGCCGAGCTTGTCTAGATTGGCCTCCGCATTGTCGTAGCGGATCAGCTTGTTGATATCGATCACATAGAGCGCGCCGTCCTTGAAGGCGATGCCCGTCGGCATCTTCAAGCCCTTGAGGATGGTCTTGACCTCTTTCTTGCCGCCCTTGTCGGTGATCGCATAGACATTGCCGAGCCCGAACGAGCCGACGAACAGCGTGCCGTTGTCGCCCCAGGCCATCTGCCGCGCGGCGAGCACGCCGGACGCATAGACCTCGATCTTGAAGCCTTTCGGCAGCTTGATCTTCTTCATCATGGCGGCGAGTTCGGAGTCCGATGCCCCGGTCGGCGGACCGGATGGCGGCGCGAGACCTTTCTGCGCTTCGGTTTCGTCGCCGAGGAACCAGTCGTCGGGCGGATTGGCCCAGAAATCCTTGGTGCCCGATTGGTAGCTCTTGAGCTTCTGCTGCGCGTCGGCCTGGCCGGTTCCGGCGAGGCTGATGGCGCTCACGCACCCAAGGACGGCGCCTGCAAGTATCGAACGACCGAAAACCGACTTCATCGCGCTCACTCCCTCTGCAGCGAATCGAGGCTGCTATGTTTTATTTGAACGTTCGAAACGAACTTTGTTGGTCTGCCGGATGCAGACAACCGAATGCTACCACAAATGTTGCAGAGGGAAAGCGACGTGAGCGGAGCTGTAGGGCGAATGGCGTGAAGCGCCGTCTTGAACCATGAGTTGGCACGGCTCCGAGCTTCACACCCATCCTTCGAGACGCGCGCATGCGCGCTCCTCAGGATGAGGGCAGAACTTGCTTCGTATCCTACAGACTGCCCTTGCTGAGATAACGCCACGCGATCGCCAGCACGACGAGACCGATGAAGATCAGCGCCACCGGCATTTTCTTTTTCTCGCGCGGCGGCGGCGCGGTCGGCTTGATGCGGCGGAAGGGCGTGACGTTGTCGCGGTTGTTCTGATGATTGTCGGACATGGGTTTCGGTTTTTGGATCGGCTTGATGACCGGCGCCGTGCCGGTGCCGCCCATGCGGGCATAGTAATGACGATAGACCGTCTGCACAGTGGTTTCGGCTGCGATGGCTTCCGGCTGCTTGCCTTGCGCAATCAATGCGAGATAGCCGGCAAAGAATGTCTGGGCTTCAGGGGGCAGGGCATCGGCGCTGTTCAGCTTCGACATCATCAGCCAAGTCGCAAAGTCCGCACGCGCCTCGTCATTGGCACGCCTGGCAATCTCCAGGTTGGAATCCGTTGTGGACGGCATCGTCAGTCTCTTATCCGCTGTCCGCCGATTGTCTGCGCAACCGTGCCCGAATTCAAGCGGACACGATCAGCGCACCGCAATCAGGCTGCGGGACGGCGACGACCGATATCGTGACGAAATTTACGGAGCGGAAATTCTGGAGCGGGCGAAGGGGCTCGAACCCTCGACCCCGACCTTGGCAAGGTCGTGCTCTACCACTGAGCTACACCCGCATCCGAGAAGCGGACAGCGCTTGCGCGCCGCCAACGCGCGGACATATGCCAAAAGCCGGCGGCGATTGCAACAGTTAGACGTCAGATCGTGCCAACTTCCGTGAATGGATTTTTTTCGCAGGCTTTTGGCTCGTTTCACCCCCGAAATCGGGCCGAAACCGGGCCATTGGCCGGGTAATGACACTGGTAAGGGCATTTCCGAGCCTCGGCCGCCGGTACCGCCCGATTGCAAATTGCTGTCACGAACGCCATTTATGCGCGGCAGGCGTGCTAGAAGCGCCCGGAAATTCCGAACGGATGTGAGGTTGACGTGACCATCATGGAACAGAGCGGCGGCGCACCGCAGGCAGGGTCCGCCCTCATCAAGGACACCACCACCCGCACCTTCGTGCAGGACGTGATCGAGGAATCGAAGCTCCAGCCGGTGCTGATCGATTTCTGGGCGCCCTGGTGCGGTCCGTGCCGGCAACTGACCCCGATCATCGAGAAGGCCGTGACCGCCGCCAAGGGCCGCGTCAAGCTGGTGAAGATGAATATCGACGAGAATCCGGAGATTCCCGGCCAGATGGGTATCCAGTCGATCCCGGCCGTGATCGCCTTCGTCGACGGCCGCCCGGCCGACGGCTTCATGGGCGCCGTGCCGGAGAGCCAGGTAACCGACTTCATCAACAAGCTGACCGCCGGACGGCCCGGCGCCGAGCCGACCATCGCGGAACTGCTGCAGGAAGCCGAGGCTGTGCTGGCCGAGGGCGATCCCGGCACCGCGGCCGCGATCTATGGCGACATCATCGCCGGCGACGCCGGCAATATCGCCGCCATCGCCGGCCTTGCGCGCTGCTATGTCGAGACCGGCGCGATCGAGCAGGCCAAGCAAACGCTGGAACTGGTGCCCGCTGCCAAGCGCGAGGATGCCGCGGTGAAGGCGGTGCAGGCCAAGATCGACCTCAACGAGCAGGCCAGCGCGCTTGGTCCGGTGACCGAGCTTGAGCAAAAAGTCGCCGCCGATCCGCGCGATCATCAGGCGCGTTTCGATCTCGCCGTCGCTCTCAACGGCGCCGGCCAGCGCGAGCAGGCCACCGCGCATCTGCTCGAAATCGTGAAACGCGACCGCAAATGGAACGACGACGGCGCCCGCAAGCAGCTGCTGCAGTTCTTCGAGGCCTGGGGCGGGGCGGACGACGCCACCGTTGACGGCCGCCGGCGGTTATCGACGATTCTGTTTGCCTGATCCGCACCGTAAAGGCGAAGCGAGGCCGGACATGCCCATCAATGCCGATTATCGCGGTCCGGCCGAACTATCCGAGGTGATTCCGGTCTTCCCGTTGCCGGGCGCGCTGCTGTTGCCGCGCGGCCAGATGCCGCTGAACATTTTCGAGCAGCGCTATCTCGCGATGGTCGATGACGCCTTTCGCGACGGCCATCGCCTGATCGGCATGATCCAGCCCGCCAGCGCGCATCCGCCTGATGAACACAAGCCGCCGCTGTTCAAGGTCGGCTGCGTCGGCCGCATCACCCAGCTCGCCGAATCCGGCGACGGCCGCTACATTCTCGAACTCACCGGCATCTCCCGCTTCGAAGTGGTCGCGGAACTGTCGGTGCTGACGCCGTATCGGCAATGCAAGGTCGATTACTTTCCCTATGTCGACGATTTCACCGCCCGCAAGGGCGAGGACGACGTCGACCGCGACACGCTGCTCGCCACGCTGAACGATTTCCTCAAGGTCAACAATCTCAAGGTGGACTGGGACGGCATCCGCAAGGCGCCGAACGAAGCGCTGGTAAACGCGCTGGCGATGATGTCGCCTTACGGCCCGCCGGAGAAGCAGGCGATGCTGGAAGCGCCGGACCTCAAGACCCGCGCGGAAATCCTGATCGCCATCACCGAAATGGACCTCGCCAAGAAACGCACCAGCGGCGATCCGCCGCTGCAGTGATGTGGAGTTTTGCATGAGCGCCCCGACTGAACGCCAGGACGGCACCGATCCGAAGTTGCTTGAAATCCTGGTATGCCCCGTCACCAAGGGCCAACTCGAATTCGACGCCGCCCGCCAGGAACTGATCTCGCGCTCCGCCAAGCTTGCCTACCCGATCCGCGACGGCATCCCGATCATGCTGCCGGAGGAAGCGCGGAAGATCGACTAGCCACCCTGCATCGTCATTCCGGGGCGCGCTTTTGCGCGAACCCGGAACGACGAGAGTGGGGATATTAAATCGCCTCGCCCTTCAACAACCGCGGCACTTCTCCCGACAATCCCGCCGCCTGCTTGATGAAAGCGCCTTTCAGCGGCGGCAGGCGGTCGACGAGGCCGAGGCCGATGTCGCGGATGCCGCGCACGAAAGGCAGATCGTTCGAGAACAGAAAATTCAGCGCATTGGTGGCGACGCCCATGCTCATGGTGTCGAAGCGGCGCCAGCGCTGATAGCGCTCCAGCACGTCGGCCGCACCGAAATCCATCCCCAGGCGCGCGGCATCGACGATGGATTCAGCCAGCGCCGCGACGTCCTTCAAGCCCATATTGAGTCCCTGCCCCGCGATCGGGTGGATCACATGAGCGGCGTCGCCGATCAGTGCGAGGCGCTCGCCGATGAAGGAACGCGCCACGAAATAGCCGAGCGGAAACGCGCGCGGCTTGTCCAGCGCCTTGATCTCACCGAGATGCAGACCGAAGCGGCGTTCGAGTTCGGCGTGAAAATCCTCCTCCGGCAGCGCGACGATGCGTTCGGCATCCCGGCGCTTCTCCGTCCACACCAGCGACGACCGGTTGCCCCTGAGCGGCAGGATTGCGAACGGACCCGCCGGCAGGAAATGTTCCTCGGCGCGGCCCTCATGGTCGCGCTCATGGCCGACGGTGACGACGATGCCCGACTGGTCGTAATCCCAGCCGTGGGTAGCGATGCCGGCCCGCTCGCGCAGCTTTGAGCGCGCGCCGTCAGCGGCCACCAGCAACCCGGCCTCGATCACGCTGCCGTCCCCGAGCGTGACGCTGACGCCATCCGGCCGCGCGGCAAAAGCCGTCACGGCCGTCGCGCGCAGATCGACACCTTCGGCCTCCGCGCGCCGAACCAGTTCGTCGATCAGGCGGCGGTTCTCGACCATGTGGGCAAACGGCTCGCCGGGCTCGACTTCGCCTGCGAATGTCAGGAAGGTCGGCCGCACGGCGTCATCGATCTTCGAATCCGTCACCACCATGTCGAGGATCGGCTGCGCCTCGGCCGCCACCGCGTCCCACACCCCGATGGCACGGAACATCCGCCGGCAGGCGGCGACGATGGCGGAGGCGCGCGGATCGCGGCTCGGCCGCGTCGCCAGCGCAGGATCGGCCACCACCACCGGCACGTCCGGCCCGAGCCCCTGACGCAGCGCAAGGGCCAGTGCCAGCCCGGCAAAAGCGCCGCCGCCGATGACAATGCCTTTTTGTGCCGTCATGATACCCGTTCCCACTGTTGCCACGCGCTTATAGCTGGGCGAAACAGGAATGCGAAACAAGAGCAGGGAACCTTGACCCGGGTCGTCCCGGTCCCGGTTCATCGCCCCTCACGCCGCCTCCGGCCGCAAGACGCCACCGAAAGACCCGACATGTCCAAGAGCCTGATCGACCTCATCGATATTCTCGATCTCGAAACCCTCGAAGTGAACATGTTCCGCGGCAGCAGCCCGAAAACGCGCTGGCAGCGCGTGTTCGGCGGCCAGGTGATCGGCCAGGCCATGGTGGCCTCCTGCCGCACCGTCGAAGGCCGCATGCCGCATTCGCTGCATTGCTATTTCATCCTGCCCGGCGATCCGCAGATCCCGATCATCTACGAGGTCGAGCGCCTGCGCGACGGCAAGAGCTATGCGACCCGCCGCGTCACCGCGATCCAGCACGGCCACGCGATCTTTTCGATGATGGTGTCGTTCCACGCCGAGGAGGAAGACAGCTTCAATCATTTCGATCCGATGCCCGACGTGCCGCCGCCGGACAGGCTCACCGCCGAGGAACTGGCGAAGGATCCGATCATCGAGAAGATGCCGGATTACATCCGCCGCTATTACGAATCCGATCGCCCCATCGAGCTGCGCCCGGTGGAATTCCAGCGCTATGCCGGCGCGAAAATTCCCGACGGCCGCATCAATTTCTGGATCCGTACCGCCGCCAAGCTGCCGGACGATCCGGCGCTGCATATGTGCGCGCTGGCTTATGCGTCCGATTTCTCGCTGCTCGATTCCATCATGTCGCGCTATGGCCGCACGCTGTTCGACGGCCAGGCGATGGCCGCGAGTCTCGACCACGCCATGTGGTTTCACCGCCCGTTCCGCGCCGACGAATGGCTGCTCTACAGCCAGGATTCGCCGAGCGCCCAGAACGGCCGCGGTCTTGCCCGCGGCATGATCTTCAAGCCCGACGGCACGCTGGTCGCATCCGTCGCCCAGGAAGGCTCGGTGCGCGAGCGCCGCGAGAAGCCGAAGGGCTAGGATAAGTTCTGTTTGAGACTTACACCGGCCGTCATGTCCCCTCTCCCGCCTGCTGGGAGGGGACAGTGCGCCGCATCGCGTCCGGGACACACGAAACGGAGGAACGCCCATGCCTTACGTCATCGAAACCTGGGACAAGCCCGACAGTCAGGCCGTCCGTGCCGAACATCGCCCGGCGCATCTCGCCTTTCTGGCGCAGCATGCAAGCAAGCTGCTCGCTTGCGGCGCCAAGCTGCATGACGACGGCAGCGATCTCGGCGGCGGCATCTATGTGCTCGACACCGAGGAGCGCGCGGAGGCGGACGCTTTCATTGCCGCCGATCCCTTCACCACAGCCGGCCTGTTCGAACGCGTGAGCATCACGCGGCAACGGCGGGCCTATGTGGGCGGCGTCTGCCATCTGTAAGCGCCGCGGCCTATGGCCATGCACCGCGTGATTGCGTAAGCAGAACCGGGATTGCCGGAACAGGACGCCTGTCATGAAGCTCGTGGTCGCGATCATCAAACCCTTCAAGCTCGACCAGGTGCGTGAGGCTCTGACCGAGATCGGCGTGCACGGCATGACCGTGACCGAGGTGAAGGGCTATGGCCGCCAGAAGGGCCATACGGAGATGTATCGCGGCGCCGAATATGTCGTGAATTTCCTGCCCAAGCTGCGCATCGAGATCGCCGTCGATTCCAGCCTCGCGGACAAGACCGTCGAAGTCATCTCGTCCAGCGCCCGCACCGGCCAGATCGGTGACGGCAAAATCTTCGTTACCCCCATCGACCATGCTCTGCGCATCCGCACCGGCGAAACGGACAGCGACGCTCTCTGATCGCGGCCGACCTGATTATACCGTTTCGGAACACTAACGCTCCGCCTACTTATTGAGCAGACACCGTGTCGATAGTCTGACCTGCCCTCGTTTTAGGCGTTTCTGGCTAGACTTTAAGCGCCGCCGGACAGCGCATCCGACACCTCATGGTGCAGAGCAGGAAAAGCCGGGCATTCGCAGGCTGTTACGGCATTTCATCGAACTGGCACGGCATTTGATTCTATCCCGACAGGCTGCAGCCGCGTCGTGAATTTCTCCGCGTGGTGACCTCAGCCGAGACCACCCGACAGTCCTGTCGGGCCAAACGCGGATGGGATCGATGAAGATTGTGATGGCGGTCATCAAACCGTTCAAGCTTGAAGAAGTCCGTGATGCCCTGACCACCATCGGCGTTCACGGCCTGACGGTGACGGAGGTCAAGGGTTACGGCCGCCAGAAAGGCCACACGGAAATCTATCGCGGCGCCGAATACGCGGTGAGCTTCCTGCCCAAGATCAAGATCGAGGTCGCCGTCGCCGCCGATCAGGTGGACAAGACCGTCGAAGCGATTTCCGCGGCCGCCAAGACCGGCCAGATCGGCGACGGCAAGATTTTCGTCATCAGCCTCGAACACGCCGTTCGCATCCGCACCGGCGAGGCCGACTCCGCGGCGCTCTGAGCGCCGGCATCCCGCCCCAGCTTCCCCCCAACATTCATCTGCTTTTTCTTCAATCAGGAGTTCAACCACATGACGTTTAAGCGTCCATCCGGCGCGGGAGTCGCGGCACTTGCCGTCGGCCTGTTCGCAGCAACCACGGCCTATGCCGGGCCGACCGTGAACAAGGGCGACAACGCCTGGATGATGACCTCGACGGTCCTCGTTCTGCTGATGACCATCCCCGGCCTCGCGCTGTTCTATGGCGGTCTCGTCCGCTCCAAGAACATGCTCTCGGTGCTGATGCAGATCCTCTACACCGTCTGTGTCGCGATGATCATCTGGGCCATCTACGGCTACAGCGTCACCTTCACCGGCGGTTCGGCTTACATCGGCGGCTTCTCCAAGGCATTCATGGCCGGCATCACCCCGGACACCACGGCCGCCACCTTTTCCGCCGACGCGAACATTTCGGAACTGGTCTATTTCTGCTTCCAGATGACATTTGCGGCCATCACGCCGTCGCTGATCGTCGGCGCATTTGCCGAGCGCACCAAATTCGCGGCGGTCGCGCTGTTCGTGCCGCTCTGGATCACGCTGATCTACTTCCCGATGGCGCACATGGTCTGGTACTGGGCCGGCCCGGACGCCATCGTCGGCGCCGCCAAGGCCGTTGCCGCCGCCGCTCCCGATGCGAAGGCCGCGGCGCAGGCGCGGCTTGACGACGTGATGGCCGATGCCGGCCGGATCTTCCAGTGGGGTGCGCTCGACTTCGCCGGCGGCACCGTGGTGCACATCAATGCCGGCATCGCCGGCTTCGTGGGCTGCCTGATCATCGGCAAGCGCACCGGCTATGGCCGGGAGCTGATGGCGCCGCACTCGCTGACCATGACCATGATCGGCGCGGCGCTGCTGTGGGTCGGCTGGTTCGGCTTCAACGTGGGTTCGAATCTCGAAGCCAACGGCACCGCCGGCCTTGCCATGGTCAACACCTTCCTCGCCACCGCCGCCGCCGCTCTGGCCTGGCTGTGCGCGGAATGGCTGACCAGGGGTCATCCGTCGCTGCTCGGCGCCGTCTCGGGCGCGGTAGCCGGCCTCGTCGCCGTCACCCCGGCCGCCGGCTATTGCGGTCCGATGGGCGCCCTGGTGCTCGGCCTCGTTGCCGGCATCGTCTGCCTGTTCTTCTGCACCGCCGTGAAGAACACATTCGGCTATGACGACTCGCTCGACGTGTTCGGCGTCCATTGCATCGGCGGCATCCTCGGCGCGCTCGGCACCGGCATCCTCGTCAACCCCGCCCTCGGCGGCACCGGCGTGATGGACTACGTCGCCGGCACGGTGGGCGATTACGACCTGATCACCCAGATGCTGGCGCAGAGCAAGGCCGTGCTGACGACCCTGATCCTGTCCGGCATCGGTTCGGCGATCCTCTACAAAATCGTCGATGTGATCGTCGGCCTGCGCGTCTCGGTCGAAGTCGAGCGCGAAGGCCTCGACCTCACCGAACACACCGAACGCGCTTACAATATGTAAACGCGATGCCCCGGTGCTGCGGCGCCGGGGCATTATGCATTTGAGAGCACACCTCCCAAAGACGTTCAGAAAGTGCTATATATCGTGCATGAACAGCATCGGCGCCATCGACATCATGATCGAGATCGATGCCTAAACCCGCATGACGGTGTTCGATTATGTCGGCCTCAAGGACTACATTGCAGGTCTGTTCGATAGTCCGGTTGATATCGTCAACCGCGACAGCCTGAAGCCCTACATTGCTCCTGCGGCAACCGCAGATGCGATCTATGCTTTCTAAGACCGCACAGAGCGCCCTTCGCGAAATCGAACATCACATCGCTCTTATCGCGAAGTTTTCCGCCGGGATCGATCGCGACCGGTTTCAGAACGATCGGCGTACCGTCTATGCCGTCATCCGCTGTCTCGAAATCATTTCCGAAGCTTCACGGCGACTGCCGGATGATCTCAAGGCAACGGCATCCTGAAATTGCATGGAAGCAGATGGCTGCTGCCGGCAACGTCTACAGACACAATTACGAGGATGTCGCGACCGAGCGCGTCTGGGATACTCTGCAGATCGCATTACCCGCGTTGAAAGCAGCCATTGCATCCGAGATTGCGCGACTGACGTAAGTCTCCATAGTCTCCGTCGCATCGCGCTGCTGCGACCACCCGTCCATGGTTAATCGCGTCTTAACCTCGCCGTATCTATGGTGGTTTGATCCCGTTCGGGCCGATCGGATGGGATGATCGGCATCGTTGAAAGTACTGGCGTTTTTCAGATGACTTCCACACCTCCGTCTCACCCGCATGGCACCGGCAGCCGGACTTCGGCAGGCCCCAACGGCGAGCGCTCGCCATTTGCACGGCTGACGGAGTTGCTGGCGCCCTATCAGCCGGGCTTGCCGCTGATCACCCTGTCGCTGGGCGAGCCGCAGCATCCGGTGCCGGATTTCGTCGGACCGATTTTGGCAAAACATATCAACGACTTCGGTCGCTACCCGATCGCCAAGGGGATTGAACCGTTCCGCCGTGCGGCGGCGAGCTGGATGGAAAAGCGCTTTCATCTGCCGCGCGCGGTCGATCCCGAGTCTGAAATTCTGGTCCTCAACGGCAGCCGCGAAGGGCTGTTTTTCGCCGGCATCGCGGCGGCGCGTTATGTCGGGCCGCGCGACGGCAAGCCCGCGATCCTGCTGCCGAATCCGTTCTACCCCGCTTACGGCGCCGGCGCGCGGGCGGCGGGCTGCGAGCCGGTCTTTCTGCCGACCACGCTCGAAAACGGCTTTCTGCCGGATCTCGAAACATTGGACGAGACGCTGCTGCGGCGGACCGTGGCGATCTACATCGCCTCCCCCGCAAACCCGCAGGGCTCCGTCGCGACGCCGGACTATTTCAGGCAGCTCCACGCGCTCAGCCTCCGCTACGGCTTCATGGTGCTGAGCGACGAGTGCTATTCGGAAATCTATACCCGCGAGGCGCCCGGTAGCATGCTGGCCTGCGCCGGCCCCGATTTCAAAAACGTCGTCGCCTTCCAGTCGCTGTCGAAGCGATCGAACCTGCCCGGCATGCGCGTCGGCTTCGTCGCGGGCGACAGACAATTCCTGAACGCCTTCCATGAACTCCGCAACGTCGCCGCGCCGCAGGTGCCGGTGCCGCTGCAGCATGTGGCGGTCGCCGCCTACAGCGACGAAAGTCACGTCGAGGAAAACCGCCGGCTCTACGGCCTCAAATTCGACCTCGCGGACCGGATTCTCGGCGACCGCTACGGCTACAACAGGCCGGCCGGCGGCTTCTGCCTGTGGCTCGATGTCAGCCGATGCGGCGGCGACGAAGAAGCCACCGTGCGGCTGTACCGGGATGGCGGCGTCCGTGTCGTTCCCGGAAGCTATCTCGCGCGTCCGCAGCCGGACGGCAGCAATCCCGGCGCCGGCTACATCCGGATCGCCATGGTTCAAGACAGTGACACCACCGCCGAGGCGCTGCATCGGCTGGTCAAGATTCTCGACTGATCGCAGGGCAACATGAGCACCACGATCGAACGCGTCATTCCCCTGGTTGGGCACCTGCCCGTTTCGCTTCGCGAAATGCTGGCGCGGCGGCTGCGCGAACTCGCCGGCTTCGGCCTTGTCGGCGTCGCCGGTGTCGCCGCCGCGGCAATGATGACATGGTCCGTGCAGGATCCGAGCCTGAGCCACGCAACCTCGCGCGCGATCCGCAATGTGGTCGGCTATCCCGGCGCCATCGGCGCGGACCTGCTGATGCAGATCCTCGGCCTCGGCGCCATCATGATGATCCTGACCGTCGCCGTATGGGGCTGGCGGATGATGACGCATCGGCACTTCGACCGCGAAGCGCTGCGCCTCACCTGCTGGCTGCTCTGCACCGTATTCGCGGCCGGTTTCGCCAGCTGCTGGCAGCACGGCGGATCATGGCCGCTGCCGACCGGCGTCGGCGGCGTGGTGGGCGACGCCCTGTTCCGCGTGCCGGCCATCGTGTTCGGCCCCGTCGGCTTCATCTATCGCTTCGTGCTCGGCCTGCTGTTCTGCGCGGCGATGACCGTCACATTCATCATCGCCTGCGGCTATGGCGCCAAGGCGAAAGAAGACTTCCCCGAGATTGACGACATCGACGACGAATCGTTCGAGGACGCGGATGAGGAGGGCGACCGCCGCTCATTCTCCGTGTCGCTCGGCTGGTTCGTGCATGGCCTGATGAGCACCAAGGCGCGTATCGGTCGCATTCTGTCCTTCCTCTATGCGAAGTTCGTCACGTCCGGCGCCGCGCCGCGCGCCTCGGGCTTCGAGCGTCAGGAACCGAATCTCGGCGGCCGTCGGTCGAGCCCGCCGATCGTGCCGCATGACGAGCATGAGGACGAAGCCGGGGACGACGGCGAAGAAGAAGAATACGAGGACGAAGAAGAAGACGAGACCGAGGAGGAGCCGGCCCCCCGCGCGCGCAAGAAAGCGCCGGCCCGGGAGCCCGTGCGCAAATCGAACGGCAAGTTCGAACTGCCGTCCGTCGGCATGCTCACCGCGCCGAAGGCCGCCGATCGCAAGCCGCTCAGCAAGACCGAGCTCGAAGCCAATTCGCGCGCTCTCGAAGGCGTGCTGCAGGATTTCGGCGTGCGCGGCGAAATCGTCAAGGCCAATCCCGGCCCCGTCGTCACACTGTACGAACTCGAACCCGCGCCGGGTATCAAGTCGTCGCGCGTGATCGGCCTCGCCGACGACATCGCACGCTCCATGAGCGCTCTCTCCGCGCGTGTCGCCGTCGTCCCCGGCCGCAACGCCATCGGCATCGAATTGCCGAACGCCCATCGCGAAAACGTCTACCTGCGTGAATTGCTGCAGGTGCAGGACACCGACGAGGGCATCAAGCTGCCGCTCTGCCTCGGCAAGAATATCGGTGGTGAGTCCATCATCATCGATCTCGCCCGCACGCCGCATATGCTGATCGCCGGCACCACCGGTTCGGGCAAGTCGGTGGCGATCAACACCATGATCCTCAGCCTGGTCTACCGCCTGCGGCCGGACCAGTGCCGCCTCATCATGGTCGACCCGAAGATGCTCGAACTGTCCGTCTATGACGGCATCCCGCATCTTCTCACGCCGGTCGTGACCGATCCGAAGAAAGCCGTCGTCGCGCTCAAATGGGCGGTGCGCGAGATGGAGGAACGCTACAAGCGCATGGCCAAGCTCGGCGTGCGCAACATCGACGGCTACAATGCGCGCCTCGTCGAGGCCGGCAGGAAGGGCGAGGAACTCACCCGCACGGTGCACACCGGCTTCGACAAGGAGACCGGCAAGGCGATCTACGAGGAGGAGAAGCTCGACCTCTCGCCGCTGCCCTATATCGTCATCATCGTCGACGAAATGGCCGACCTGATGATGGTGGCCGGCAAGGACATCGAAGGGCTGGTGCAGCGTCTCGCGCAGATGGCACGCGCCGCCGGCCTGCATGTGGTGCTCGCCACCCAGCGTCCGTCGGTTGACGTCATCACCGGCACCATCAAGGCGAACTTCCCGACGCGCATCTCCTTCCAGGTGACGTCGAAGATCGACAGCCGAACTATTTTGGGCGAGATGGGCGCCGAACAACTGCTCGGCCGCGGCGACATGCTCTACATGGCCGGCGGCGGCCGCATCTCGCGCGTGCACGGCCCGTTCGTCTCGGACGAGGAAGTCGAGAAGGTCGTCAAGCACCTCAAGACCCAGGGCGAGCCGGAATATCTTGAAGCAGTCACCGCCGAGGAGCCGGAAGAAGGCGAAGACGGCGCCGTGTTCGACAACACCGGCATGGGCGGCGACGGCGGCGGCGACCTGTATCAGCAGGCGGTCGCGATCGTGAAGCGGGACCGCAAGGCTTCGACCAGCTACATCCAGCGCCGGCTGCAGATCGGCTACAACCGCGCGGCATCGCTGATCGAACGGATGGAAAACGAAGGAATCGTGGGCCAGCCGAATCATGCCGGCAAGCGCGAGATCCTGATTGCGGAAGAAGAGAGCGGTTATTGAGGGCGTGACGGAACT
>Ga0153956_1002203_pt1 | contig 14945 bp, 15 predicted proteins | sample TSFL040MetaG_FD_104704 | JGI IMG/M metagenome (GOLD analysis project Ga0153956, IMG submission 104704) | Attine ant fungus gardens microbial communities from Florida, USA - TSFL040 MetaG | ecosystem: Host-associated > Fungi > Mycelium > Unclassified | place: USA: Florida, Wekiwa Springs... | reverse complement strand
GGCGCTCCCGTGACCCTGCGGCCTCACGCACCCTCCACCCTCCCCACGAGACCCGGCCCTCTCGTGGCGGCCACAGCCTGCCCGGGCCGCCACGAGAGGGCCGGGTCCCTCGGCCGTCCCTTCAAGGCCTCCCCGGCGTGGGCCTCAGGGGCCTGGACCCTCCCGGGCGACAGCTTGAAGAGGCCTGGACCCTCCCCGCGCGCCGCCTCTGCGTCGATGGGCCGAAAACCACCCCTATAGGCGCACTTTTCGGCCCATCGACGCGGAGGCCTCGTCCCTTCTCCGCGCCACTCGTCTAGCCCCGCGGGAGGCGGAGGCTCCAGCCGAAGCGGCTCCCGGCGCGTCGCGGCGGCGCCCCGGATCCCGCGGCCTCGGGCAGCGGTTCGCCGCGCCGTTCGGCGGCGAGGAAGCGCAGCAGCACGGTCGGGACGAAGGCCCGCTCCTCCTCCGGCATCACCGCGATCTGGACGCCGATCCGGTCCTCCTTTTCCTGCGACGGTCGCGTCCGGAGCTCGGCGACCATCCCCGCCACCTCCCCTTCGACCCGCCGTTCGTCAGCCTCGCTCAAAGCCACGCGGGGAGGCTAAACGAACGCTCCGACCCAAGCCCAGCGCCCGAGTGGGGCCGCACCCCCGCGGTCCCCCCACAGAACTCTTGTCCCTTGCGTCCCCCGACTCAGGCTTGGCGCTGCTGCTCGCAGAAGATGCCGTGGATTCGCTCCAGCACCTTGGCGGCGACGCGCAGTTCGTCGTCGTCCAACCCCTCGAGGGCCTCTTGCCAGCGTCGCTGCCAGAGGGCCTTGCGGGCCTCCACCTTGCGGCGGCCGCGGCGGGTCAGCTTGACCACGACGATGCGGCGGTCGGACTCCGAGCGTGTGCGCTCGACCAGCTCCGCGTCGGAGAGGCCGTCGAGCATGCCGGAGACGGTGGCGGCGCTCGCCTCGACCGCCTCGGCCAGCTCGCCGGCTTGCATCGAGCCGTTGGCGTAGAGCTCGATCAGCAGCTCGAACTGGGCGTGGCCGAGTTCGTCGCCGCGGTGGGTGTCGCGACCGCGCAGGCTGCGCAGGCTGCGGAAGGCGCGGCGGAAGGCACCGCCGAGCTCGGCGACGGCGGCTTCGCGCTCGGCGCTGACCGCGGTCTCAGGCACCGAGCGGCTCCACGAACTCCTCCGCCGCCTCGACCTCGGCGCTCGGCGGCTCCGCCTTCGGACCCTCCGCCCGCAGCAGGACGAGGACCGGGATCAGCGAGGCGGCGCAGATCCCCAGCGCCCACCAGTAGGCGGTGCCGAAGGCCGACGCCAGCTCCGCCCCGGTGTGGGCGCCGGCGCTGGCGCGTTGCAGGACCACCGCCAGGACCGCCGTGCCGATCGCGCCGCCGACCCGCTGCAGGACGTTCATCTGCGGCGTCGCGTCGGAGAGCTGATCGGTGCGCAGCGCGGCGAAGGCGACGGTCGTGGTCGGGATGAAGGAGAGGCCGATCCCGACCCCGCGGATCAGGAGGATGACCGAGAGGAAGAGGATCGAGGTGTCGGCGCCGATGAAGCAGAGCGGCAGCGAGCTGAGCGTCAGCAGCGAGACGCCGACGACGGCGACCCGCCCGCCGCCGAAGCGGTCGGTCATACGGGCGATCCAGGGCGAGACCAGGAGCATCCCGAGGCCCTGCGGGCCGACCAGGAGGCCGGTCACGATCACGCTCTCGTGGCGCACCTGCTGGTAGTAGAGGGGGACCAGGATCATCGCCCCGAACAGGGCGGCGCCGAGGCCGAAGGTGGTCAGCGAGGCGGCGGCGAAGACGCGGTTCGCGTAGAGGCGCACGTCGAGCAGGGGCCGACTGGTGCGCAGCGCGTGCCAACCGAAGGTGGCGGCGAGGACCACGCCGACGACGATCGGCCAGACCACGGTCGGCGCGGTGAAGCTTTCCTGGGTCGCGATCTCGGAGAGGCCGTAGACGATCAGCGGCATGCTGGTCGCCAGCAGCCCCAGGCCGATCCAGTCGAGCCTGCCCGCCTCGCCGAGGTCGGAGTGGGGCAGCATCCGCCAGCCGAGGATCGCGGCGACGATCCCGATCGGGACGTTGACGAAGAAGATCCAGGACCAGTGCAGGTTCTGCAGGATCAGGCCGCCGACAACCGGCCCGAGGATCGGCGCCAGCATCGCCGGCATCACCACCACGCCCATCACCCGGCCCATGCGTTTCGGCCCCGCGACCTCGGCCATGATCATCTGGGCGACCGGCATGATCATCCCGCCGCCGACGCCCTGGAGGACGCGGAAGAGGATCAGCGAGGTGCTCGACTCGGCGACGCCACAAAGGGCCGAGCCGAGGGTGAAGAGGGCGATCGAGGCGAGGTAGACGCGCTTCGCCCCGTAGTGCCGTGCCGCCCAGCCGGTCAGCGGGATGACCGCGGCGAGCGCCAGCAGGTAGCCGGTCGCGACCCACTGGATCTGGGCGAGCGTGCTGTGCAGTTCCTTGCTCAGCGTGTCGAGGGCGACGTTGACGATCGTCGTGTCGAGGATCGACATCGTCATCCCGAGGATCACGACGCCGGCGATCTTCCAGACGTAGGGCTCGATGCGCTCGGTGGCGGACATAAGGCGCCGAAAGATTAGGGACCGAACCGATTCGCGTCAAATCGGCGCCGCGCGCCGGGGCGCGGCCGGCGTCTTTAGAAACCGCTTCGCAAGTCTTTAGGAAGTTGTTCGCGGGCGTTTAGGGAGCGACGAGCAGCGGGCCCGATCCTGTCCCCCATGCCCAAGCAAAAGAGAAGCCACCCGTTCGGCTCTGCCCTCTTGGGCGGGGCAGTCGTCGCCGTCTTCGCCGTGCTCGCCTTCGCGACCGGGCTCGTGTCGACCGGCGGCGGTTCCACCACCACCCGTGAAGTCGTCCGCCCCGCCGGGACCACCACGACCGCCGCCGTCACCACCGGCGAAGAAGGCGGCAACACCGTCAACGAGATCTACAAGGCCGACGCGAACGGCGTCGCCTTCATCGAATCGAAGACGGCCGAAGGCGTCGCCTCCGGCTCCGGCGTCGTCCTCGACGACGAAGGCCACGTCCTCACCAACAACCACGTGGTCGAAGGCGGCGAAGAAATCAAGGTCTCCTTCGAATCGGCAGGCCAGATGTACAGCGCCGAAGTGGTCGGCACCGAACCGAACTCCGACCTCGCGCTGCTGAAGGTCGACGCGCCCGCGGCGAAGCTCCACCCGCTGAAGCTGGGCGACTCCGCGAAGATGGAAGTCGGCGACCCGGTCGTCGCGATCGGCAACCCCTTCGACCTCCAGCGGACCGTGACCAGCGGCATCGTCTCCGCCTTGCAGCGTGAAATCCAGGCTCCCGACGGGGTCACCATCGACAACGTGATCCAGACCGACGCGGCGATCAACCCGGGCAACTCGGGCGGGCCGCTGATCAACGCGGCGGGCGAAGTGATCGGCATCAACTCGCAGATCCTCACCGGCGGCGAAGGGTCCAACGGCAACGTCGGCATCGGCTTCGCGATCCCGATCAACACCGCCAAGGAAGAGATCGCCAAGCTCGAGTCGGGGACCGCCGACGAACACGGCTTCCTCGGGATCGGCGGAGCGACGATCACCCCCGAACTCGCGCAGGCGTTCAACCTGCCGGTCGAAGAAGGCGTCCTCGTGCAGCAGGTCGAGGAAGGTGGCCCCGCAGCGGCCGCCGGCATCCAGGGAGCGACCACTGCAGCGGAAGTCGAAGGGCAGCAGTTCGGCCTCGGCGGCGACATCATCACCGCCATCGACGGGCAGAAGATCGGCTCCACCGAAGACCTGGTGAAGACGATCTCGGGCGCGCACGCCGGGGAAACGGTCGCAGTGACCGTGGTCCGCGGCGAAGGGACCGCGACGGTGAGCGTGACGCTCGCCGAACGCCCCGCCATCGCGGCGGGATAAGACGGCGGGCGCTCCTTCAAGGCGCCCTCCTCCGAAGCCACCCACGAACACCCCCGACGCTTGTTACCCTATGGGTAACAAGCGTCGGGGTGCTTCGGCTTCCGGGTGGTCACTTAGGGTTCGGCGCGGATGGTCGGACTGAGCGAGAGCGAGGCGGCACGGCGCCTGGAGGCGGCCGGGCCGACGCAGGAGCAGCGGACCAGCCGCTCCTACCTCTCGATCGCGATCGCCAATACCTTCACGGTCTTCAACCTGATCCTCGCCGGGTTCGGGCTGGCGACGATCGTCTTCGGCGACCCCAAGGACGCGCTCTTCCTCGGCATCCTCGTCGCCAACGTCGCGATCGGGACCTTCCAGGAGGTGCGGGCGAAGCGAGCGCTCGACAAGCTCGCCGCGCTGGTCGTCGCCACGGCGACGGTGATCCGGGACGGCGAGCCGCGCCACGTGCCGCTCGGGGAGGTCGTGGTCGGCGACCTGGTGCGGATCGGCAGCGGCGACCAGGTCCCCGCCGACGGTGAGCTGGTGCGGGCCGAGGGGCTGGCGCTCGACGAGTCCGACCTGACCGGCGAGTCCGAGCCGGTGGCGCGGCGGGTCGGCGACGAGGTCTTCTCCGGCACCTTCGCGCTGGAAGGCGAGGGCGACTTCGAGGCGACCGCGGTCGGCGCGGAGAGCCACGCGGCGCGGCTGACCGAGACGGCGCGCGCCTTCCGCCACCCGCGCTCGCCGCTGGAGAAGGCGATGGACCGCCTGCTGATCGTGATGGTGGGGACGATGGCGCCGCTCGGGATCGGCCTCGGCGTCTCCCTGGCGCTGCGCGACGTGAGCCAGTCCGACGCGGTCGAGACGCTCACCGCGGGGATCGTCAACATCGTCCCCGAGGGGCTGATCCTGCTGGTCTCGCTGACCGCGGCGGTAACCGCGGCGAAGATGGCGCGACACGGGATCCTCGCCCAGCAGCTGAACGCGATCGAGTCGCTGGCCTCGGTGTCGGTGATGTGCACGGACAAGACCGGGACCCTGACCGAGGCGTCGTTGCGGGTGGTCGACCTGATCCCCGCCGAGGGGGTCGCCGAGGAGGACCTGGCGCGCGCCTTCGGCACCTACGCGGCCGGCGCGCCGAGCCGCAACTCGACCCTGGAGGCGATCCACGCGGCCGGGCTCGGGGACGGGGTCGTGGCGGAGGAGCCGACGGCGGTCGTCCCCTTCTCCTCGCGGCGGCGCTGGAGTGCGCTCGAGCTCGGCGGCCGGCGGCTGATGCTGGGGGCGCCGGAGGCGTTGCTGGACGGGGCCGTCGCCGACCCGGCGCTGCGCGAGCGGGCGGCGGACGAGGCGGCGGCCGGGCGGCGGGTGCTGGCGCTCGCCGCCTACGGCGCGCCGCTGCCCGAGCCCGGTCCCACGGTCAAGCTGACCGCGCCGCTGCAGCCGCTCGGGGTCGTCGTCCTGGCCGAGGAGCTGCGCGCCTCGGCGGCCGAGACGATCGCCTTCTTCGCCCGCGAGGACGTCGCCCTGAAGGTGCTCTCCGGCGACAACCCGGCCACGGTCGGGGCGATCGCGCGGGACCTCGGGATCGAGGCGAGCGGCCCGGCGCTGGACGGCACCAGGTTGCCCGCGGACGACGCCGAGTTGCTCGCGGCGGTGCGCGCGGCGCCCGCGATCGGGCGGATCTCCCCGGAGGGCAAGGAGCGCGTCGTCCGCGTCCTCGGCGAGGGCGGCGAGTACGTCGGCATGCTCGGCGACGGGGTCAACGACGTGCCGGCGCTGAAGCAGGCGCGGCTGGCGATCGCCCAGGGCAGCGGCACCCAGATGGCGCGCTCGGTCTCGGACCTGGTGCTGGTCTCCGGCGAATTCGGCGAGGTGCCGCCGATGGTCGGCGAAGGGCGCCAGATCCTGCGCAACATCCAGCGGGTCGCGCGCCTCTTCGTCTCGAAGGCGATCTTCACCGCCTTCCTGGTGCTGGTGATCGCGATCCCGAGCGGCGTCTTCCCGATGCTGCCGCGCCAGTTCACGCTGACCTCGACCTTCACGATCGGCATCCCCGCCTTCCTCCTGGCGCTGGCGCCGTCGAGCGGGCCGTGGCGGCCGGAGGGCTTCCTGCGCGCGATCGCCCGCTTCTCGATCCCGGCCGGGCTGGCCTGCGGGCTCGGCATCCTCACCACCTACCTACTGGCCCGGCACGCGTTCGACTGCGATCTGACTCAGGCGCGCAGCGCGACGGCGGCGACGGTGGTGGTGTCGGGGCTGGCGATCGTCTTCGCCCTGGAGGATCAGCCGGGGACGCGGCGGCTCGTCGTCGGGGGGCTCTGCGTGGCGATGGCGCTGCTCTTCTTCGGCGCCTGCGCGATCCCGCTGGCGCGCGAATTCTTCGAAATCGCCAACCCGACCGGGAGCATGGTCGGCGCCTGGCTGATCGGCTCGGCGGTCGCGATCGCGCTGCTGGCGGCGGCGCTGCGGGTGATCGCGACGCTGGATCGGCGCGCGGGCGTCACGGCCACCTGAATCAGGGTCGCGCCGGACCGGGCGGCTTGCAACACTGGACCTATGGGAGCCCTGGGGATCATCCTGCTTATCCTCGCGCTGAAGATCCCGATCGTCGGCCTCTGGGTGTTCGTCTACTGGCTGATGCGGGAACCGACCGACGAGGCCGACATGCAGAGGGTGCGGGCGAAGCTGCCGCCACGGCTGCCGGAGCCCGGCGACCTGCTCCGGCCGCGCAAGCGGGGCCCGCACGGGGGCGCCGCCCAGGCCGAACCGAGCCCGCGCCGCGACCCGCACCCGGCCGTCCCCGCCCCGGCCCTGCGCGAGGCGCCTACTCGACGCGAAAGCGCTCCGGGACCGCCCTCTCGGTCGACTTAGGCGGACGGTCGTAGGCCCGCTGCTGGCGCGGCGGCAGGGTCACCCGCTCCTGGTCGAGCCGCTCGTAGGGGATCTGTTCGAGCAGATGGCTGATCAGGTTCAGCCGGGTCGAGCGCTTGTCGTCGGACTCGACCACGAACCAGGGCGAGTGCTCGGTGTCGGTGCGGGCGAACATCTCGTCCTTGGCCTCGGCGTAGTCGACCCAGCGGGCGCGGGCCTCGAGGTCGACCGGGGAGAGCTTCCAGCGCTTCAGCGGGCTGTCGAGGCGGGCCTGGAAGCGGCGCTCCTGCTCCTCGTCGGAGACCGAGAGCCAGTACTTGATCAGGTGGATGCCGGAACGCTGGATGATCCGCTCGAAGCGTGGGCAGGAGTGCATGAACTCCTCGTACTCCTCGTCGGTGCAGAAGCCCATCACCCGCTCGACGCCGGCGCGGTTGTACCAGGAGCGGTCGAAGAGGATCATCTCGCCGGCGGCAGGAAGCTGGGCGACGTAACGCTGGAAGTACCACTGGGTGCGCTCGCGGTCGCTGGGCTTGGCGAGGGCGACGTTGTGGATCACCCGCGGGTTGGTCTTTTCGGTGATCCGGCGGATCGTGCCGCCCTTGCCCGCGGTGTCGCGGCCCTCGAAGAGGACGACGACCTTGAGCCCCGCGTGGACGATCCATTCCTGCAACCGGACCAGCTCGACCTGGAGGCGCCGCAGCTCCTTCTCGTAGCCCTTCCGGCCGAGGACCTTGGGCGCGGCGCCGGCGCTCATCGCGCTAGCTGCCGAGGGCGGCTTCGATCTCGGCGATCGCGCTCGCCTCGGCCGCGGTGACGCCGTCGTCGGAGCCCTTCTCCTTCTTCGCCGCAGCGACCCGCTTGGCGAGCGAGACGACGAAGAGGCGATAGTCGCCGAGCTCGGCCGGGGTCGCCTTGGCGGCAACGAGGGCGACGGCGTCGCGAATGTTGCCGAGGTGGTGCTCCTTCAGCTCCTCCTTGGAGTGCTCCTTGGCGCGGTCGGCCTCCGGCTTGTGGGCGACGATCTCGTCGAGCAGCTCGGAGGAGCCGTGCTCCTGGCGCGCCTCGGCGTAGGCCTTGGCCATCGCGAACGCCTCGCGGAAGCTGCCGCCGCGCTCGGCGGTGGCGACGATCGTCCCGGCGCTGGTCGGCCCCTCGAGGACCGTGTCCCACTCCTCCTCGGTGAAATCCGCGTGCGTCGTCATCGCTCTCCTCTCGTCGTTGCAGTCGTCCCCGCGAACTTACTCGACCGCGATGAGCACCGGCTAATCGACGGCGGGGGGCGGGACCGGGGTCGGCGGCGGCTCGCGGCGGGCGATCGCGATCGCGTTGCGGGCGGCCAACTCGGCCATCGCCGCGCGGGTCTCGACCGTCGCCGAACCGATGTGCGGGACCAGGACGGCGTTCTCCAGCTCCAGCAGACCCGGGTGCACGTCGGGCTCGTGCTCGAAGACGTCGAGGCCGGCGCCGGCGATCCGACCCTCGCGCAGCGCCTCGACCAGCGCCGCTTCGTCGACCACGGCGCCGCGGGCGGTGTTGACGAGGGTCGCCGTCGGTTTCATCAGGCCGAGCTCGCGGGCGCCGATCAGGTGGTGCGTGGCCGGGGTCAGCGGGGTGTGGAGGCTGACCACGTCGGCGGTGGCGAGCAGCTCGTCGAGGTCGAGCCGGGTCGCCTCCAGCCCGGCAGCGTTCGGGGACTCGTGGCGGGCGCAGTAGGCGATCTCCATGCCGAAGGCCCGACCGAGCGCGGCGACCCGGGCGCCGATGCCGCCGAGGCCGACGATCCCCAGCCGCCCGCCGCGCAGGTCGTGGCCGACCATGAAGCCCATCCCCCACGCCCACGGCGTCCCGGCGCGGACCAGCCTCTCCCCCTCGCCGAGCCGCCGGCGCGCGGCGAGGATCAGGGCGAAGGCAAGGTCGGCGGTGGCGTCGTCAAGCACGCCCGGGGTGTTGGTGACGACGACCCCGCGCCGAGCGCAGGCCGCAAGGTCGACGTTGTCGAAGCCCACCGCGACGTTGCAGATACCCCGCAGACCCGTGCCCGCGGCCTCAAGGAACTCGTCGTCGATGGCGTCGTAGAGCATCGTCAAGGCGACATCGACGCCCTCGACAAGGGCCAGCAACTGCCCCCGCTCCAGGCGGCCCGCCCCGGCGACCTCCCGGATCTCCCCCGCCCCGGCGAGCATCTCCATAGCGCGGCCTGGGAGCGAGGCAGTCACGGCGAACGTCGTCACCCGGCCCTTCTTACCAGCTGGCAGGCGGAGGGCGCGTCCCAGGGCGGGCCGCGGCGCTCGCTGAGTTATGGGCGCCCTGGCGCCCATAACTCAGCGAGCGACGGGACCGGCGTCACGGAAGGCGCACGAACCAGCAGGAACGCACCCTGTGGGACCCCGGGGCTCGCGCACGGCTTCGTCCCTGGACACGCGCCTCTCAGTGACTCCCACCCTCCGACCTGGGCGGCTCATGGGAGGTCACAGCCTGCCCGGACCTCCCATGAGCCGCCCCGCGGCGACAGCCGGCGTCCCCCGACCAGACCCATGTTGATGGGGCGAGGCCCGGTCACTCCCTGGCGTGGTCCTCGCCGGGCCAGCGGCCGGTGGCGCCGGCGAAGGCGGAGCGGGCCTTGTGGTCGACGAAGCCTTTGGTGAGGCGGAAGATCGCGCCCTCGATCGCCAGGGCGGCGAGGAGCTTGCCGGTCGGGACGTCGCGGACGTGGGGTTCCGGCGGTTCCTCGCCGTCGATCACGGACCAGGTTTTTTCGAAGGCCTTGCGGGCGACGAGGCCGGCCACCAGACCTGCCGCGATGCCTACCGGTGCGAAGAGGATCTTCATGCGCGGAACCTACCCCACGCGCCGCCGGTCAACTCCGGCGGGCGCCGGCGCACCGGCCGGGTTGACATATCGTTGCGAGCCGTTACGATATATCGCGTTAGATTCCGATAGGAAATCACGAAAGGCATTGTTATGTACAGCAAGCACTCACACCGCCATCCGCACCATCCCGGGTGCCGTGGGCGCGAGGAGTTCGCCCGCAGTCGCGGCTTCGGTTACGGCCGCGGTCGCGGCGGGCCGCGGGCACGCCGCGGTGACGTTCGCGCCGCCGTCCTCGCCCTGCTCGCCGAGCGCCCCATGCACGGCTACGAGATGATCAAGGAGATCGAGGAGCGCAGCGAAGGGGCCTGGACCCCGAGCGCCGGCTCGATCTACCCGATGGTCCAGTTGCTCGAGGACGAGGGCCTGATCCGCGGCGAGGAGGACGACGGCAAGCGCCGCTTCACCCTCACCGACGCGGGCCGCGCCGAGCACGAGGAGAAGGCCGCCGACGTCGCCCCCTGGGACGCCGTCCGCGCCGGCTCCCCCGCCGGCCACATCGCCCTCCGCGACTCCATCGGCAAGCTCTTCGCCGCCGTCCGCCAGGTCGGCCAGGCCGGCGACGAGGACCAGCGCAAGCAGGTCACCGAGCTGCTCGACGAGACGCGGCGGAAGGTCTACGCGATCCTCGCCGAGGAGCCCTCGCGGGACCAAGAGTAGAAGAGGCCTGAGGCGGCGTGGGCCGGCCTCGCAAGGACGCAGGGAAATGAGGCGAGGGGAGCGCACTGAAAGTGCGTGACCCGAGCCGAATGACCGAGGACACCGCGAGGCGCCCCCACGCCGCCTCAGGACGCGCCTCGCCACCCGGGGCGCTTAGAAAAAGACTCCCGGATGGCGAGAAGTCCGCTTCCCCAAACGGACCCACACATATAGAGATACGCATCTCTTCTCCCTATGGTGATCCCCCAGAAGCGCCCGACGTGCAGGTGCTTCTTCCTTTCACCGAAGAGACAGCCGGAAAGCTATTGGTTTGCGCCAAAACGCGCAATCCCTAATTTTGATTACCGTGCAATCGGTTGCGCGGACGGGGTCGCGGCGAGGACCCGGTCGGCCACCGACTGCCCGGTGAGGCCGACCTCGGCCCGCAGCAGCTCCGGCTTGCCGTGGGTGACATAACGGTCCGGCAGCCCGACGCGCAGCACCCGGGCCCGCTCCGCCGGTCCCGCCGCGAAGGCGTCCTCGAGATGCTCCAGGACGCCGGCGCCGAAGCCGCCCGGCAGCACGTTCTCCTCGATCGTCACCAGCAGGTCGTGATCGCGGGCCAGGCGCTCGGCCAGCTCCCCGTCGAGCGGCTTGGCGAAGCGGGCATCGGCGACCGTCACCTGGAGGCCGTGGTCGGCGAGGATCGCCGCCGCCGCCAAGGCCACGTGGACGCCGTAGCCGTAGCCGAGCAGCGCCACCCCGCGGCCCTCGGCGAGCACCTCGCCCTTGCCGATCGGCAGCAGCTCCGGCGCCTCCGGCAGCGCCACGCCCTCGGCGGAGCCGCGCGGGTAACGGAGCGCCGCCGGGCCCTCGTGGGCGATCGCGGTGTGCAGCATGTGGACCAGCATCGCCTCGTCGCGCGGCGCCATCAGCACCACGTTCGGGATCGGGCGGAAGTAGGAGACGTCGAAGGCGCCGTGGTGGGTCGGGCCGTCGTCGCCGACCAGCCCGGCGCGGTCCAGCGCGAAGGTGACGTCGAGCCCTTGCAGGCAGACGTCGTGGACGATCTGGTCGAAGGCTCGCTGGAGGAAGGTCGAGTAGATCGCGCAGACCGGCTTCGCCCCTTGCAGGGCCAGACCCGAGGCCAGCAGCACCGCGTTCTGCTCGGCGATGCCGACGTCGTAGTACTGCCCGGGGAGCTCGTCGGCGAGCTTCTGCAGGCCGGTCCCCCCCGCCATCGCCGCGGTGATGCCGATCACCCGCTCGTCGCGCTCGGCCGCGGCGACCAGCGCGTCGGCGAAGACCTTCGTGTACTGCGGCGGCGAGCCCGGCGCGGGCGGCTTCTCCAGCCGCTCGATCCCCTCCGGCGAGTCGGTTTCCTGCACCGGGACCGGCTTCGGCGACGGCTTTTCCTTCGCTGCCGGGAGGCCGTCGACGATCGAGCCCGGCTTGGCGGCATGCCACTCCTCCATCGAGGCGAGGCCGTTCGCTTCGGCGGGCTCGAAGCCCTTGCCCTTGACCGTGTTGACGTGGACGACGACCGGCCGGTCGGCTTCGAACGCCTCGATCAGGGCGCGGCGCAGCGCCGCCACGTCGTGGCCGTCGATCACGCCCATGTAGGCGAGGTCGAGCTCCTCGAAGAAGAGGCCGGGCGCCCAGTAGGCCTTGATCGCCGCCTTGATCTCGGGGCCGAGGCGCTCGATCCGGCGGCCGACGCCGAGCGGCAGCTTGGTCAGCCGGTCCTCGAAGTCCTCGCGCGCGTGGTAGAGGCGCGGGTTGAGGCGGATGCGGCTGAAGTAGCGGGAGAGCGCGCCGACGTTGGGGGAGATCGACATGCCGTTGTCGTTGAGGACGATCACGATCGGCGTCTGCATGCCGCCCGCCGCGTGCAGGGCCTCGTAGGCGACGCCGCCGGTCAGCGCGCCGTCCCCGATCACCGCCGCGACCCGGCCGTCGACGCCGATCCCCTTGCGCATCGCCTCCTTGAGGCCGACCGCATAGCCGATCGAGGTCGAGGCGTGGCCGGCGCCCATGATGTCGTGCTCGGACTCCTCGATCGAGCAGAACGGGGCGAGGCCCTCGTACTGGCGGATCGTCGGCAGCTGGTCGCGGCGGCCGGTGAGGACCTTGTGCGGGTAGGACTGGTGGCCGACGTCCCAGAGGATCTTGTCGCGCGGGCTCTCCAGCACGCTGTGCAGGGCGACGGTCAGCTCGCAGGTGCCGAGGTTGGCGCCGAAGTGGCCGCCGATCTGGCCGATCGTGTCGATGATGTAGGTGCGCATCTCCTGCGCGACCTGCTGGAGCTGGGCGTCGTCGAGGTCGTGGAGGTCCGCGGGACCGTCGATCGTGTCGAGAAGTTTCTGTTCTTCGCTCATTCGTGTCGGGTGAAGATGTAGTCGGCTATGCGCCGCAGATCGCCGGTGTCGCCGCTCGCCTCGGCGAGGGCGCTCCTCGCCTTGGCGTGGGACTCGGCGGCAAGCTCGCGCGCGCGGGCCAGGCCGAAGAGGCTGACGTAGGTGGTTTTGCCATGTCTCTCGTCGCTTCCATGTGGCTTGCCGAGCCGCTCGTCGCTCTCGGTCACGTCGAGAATGTCGTCGACGATCTGGAACAGCACCCCCAGCTCGTCGGCGAACCGGCGGTAGATGATTGTCTCACTTTCGCCGGTTCCTTCGAGGATCGGCACCACGCAGACGCTGGCCGAGATGAGGCGGCCGGTCTTCAGGGCGTGCAGCTCGCGCAGCCCGGTTGCGTCGAGGTGCTCACCGAGTACGTCGATGTACTGGCCGCCGACCATGCCGTCGACGCCGGTCGCGCCCGACAGCTCGCGCAGGGCGGCGAGGACGCGGGCGGGCTCGCCGGGCTGTTCGCAGAAGATCCGCACCGCCTCGGCGAAGAGGCCGTCCCCGGCGAGGATCGCGACGTCCTCGCCGAATTGCTTGTGGGAGGTGGGCTTGCCGCGGCGCAGGTCGTCATCGTCCATCGCCGGCAGGTCGTCGTGGATCAGCGAGTAGGTGTGGATCAGCTCGATCGCGGCGGCGACCGGGAGGAAGCGCTCCGGCGGCAGGGCGAGGGCGCGGGCGGTGGCGAGAGCGAGGACCGGGCGGACACGCTTGCCGCCCGCGAGCAGCGAGTAGCGCATCGCCTCCTCGAGGCCGGCGGTGCCCGGGGCGGGCGAGAAGCGCAGGTCGCCGAGCGCCGCCTCGACGAGGTCGCGCAGGTCCTCGGGGTAGCCGGGGTCCATCAGCGCTGCATGCCTTTTCCACGCCATGCGGTGGAAGTGGCGTGCAACGCGACCGCGGCGGCGCTACTCATTGTCGGCCGCGGCGGCTTCGCGGGCGCGACGGTTGGTCTCCTCGACCGCCTCGGCCGAGAGCTCGCCCGCCTCGGCGGCAAGCGCGGCAGCGCGTCCCTCCTCGAGCTCCTCGCCGCCCTCCAGCTCGGCGGCGATCGTGCGCAGCCGCTCGGAGATCTCGCGCAGGCGGGTCATCCGGCGGGCTCGCGCTCGCGGACGATCGCGCCGAGCACGCCGTTGATGAAGCCCGGGGCGTCGGCGCCGCAGTACTCCTTGGCGATCTCGACCGCCTCGTCGATCGCCACCTCGTAGGGGGTCCCCCCCTCCTCGATCTCGAACAGGGCGACCCGCATCACGTTCAGGTCCAACGGCGCGATGCGGTCGACGGTCCAGCCGCCGCGCAGGTGCTCGGCGATCGTCTCGTCGAGTTCTTCGCGGGCGTCCTCCACCCCTTCGGCCAGTTCCCGGGTCAGCGGTTTGGCGTCGACCACCAGCTCCTCCAGCGGGCGGCCGGTCACATCGCGCTGATAGCTGGCGAAGACGGCGTCACGGCGTTGGTCGGAGCGGCGCATCCGATCATTCTCTCAGGCGGTGCACTCAAGAAAGCGCGACGCGCTCAGCGGAGGGATTTTGACGAGCGGGAGCCAGGCGCGCTAGCGATGGCGCCGATGATCGCGAAGACGATGCCGACGGCCGGCCAGCAGAGGGCACCGCCGATCGCCAGGCGCTCGAAGGGGCCGGCGAGCCAGCGCGGGCCGAGCGCCGCCACCGGACGCTCCAGCGCGAGAGCTTCCAGCAGCCCGAGCAGCGCCGCCGAGACCCCGGCGACGGCGACGGCGACGAACGACGAACAGGTCGTGCCACTGCTCGGAGTCGTAGGCGATAGTCGCGCCGCGATCGTATGGGGCGGCGCGGGCGGCGTGGGCGGGGGAAATGACGGGCGGGGCTCGGGGGGCCGGCGGCCGTCCGAGGTGCGCGTCCGTGCGTCCTGGGCGCCTCATGGGGGTCCTGGCAGGCTGTGACCCCCATGAGGCGCCCAGGACGCAAGGCTTCGCGGGGGAAGAGGTCAAGGGTTCGTCACGTTCTCCGTGTGATCCGCGCGGCCAGGACCCTGGGCTGTTCCTTATGCGCCTATGAGGCGCATAAGGAACAGCGGAGATCGCTGACCGTTCAGAGATCCCCGGGACGTGAGGGTCCCTGCGGGAAGACGTCACAGGTCGTGAAGAGGATGCCGGGGACGTCACACCTCCCGGCCCCTGAGGCCCCCACCCCGGACCGAGTTCGCAGTTAGCGACACATGTTGTCGCTAACTGCGAACGCGCCTCCTCGCGTGACCCGCGAGGCATGAGGAAGACGGGAGGAGGCGTGACGTTC
>Ga0153956_1002202_pt1 | contig 14946 bp, 15 predicted proteins | sample TSFL040MetaG_FD_104704 | JGI IMG/M metagenome (GOLD analysis project Ga0153956, IMG submission 104704) | Attine ant fungus gardens microbial communities from Florida, USA - TSFL040 MetaG | ecosystem: Host-associated > Fungi > Mycelium > Unclassified | place: USA: Florida, Wekiwa Springs... | reverse complement strand
GCTGGTGTCGGTGGTCTGCGTGCCGGTCGCGGCCGGCGGTGTCGATTGCGCCGGGTCGGTCGCCGGCGGCGGAGCGGTCTGGGTCGGCGCGGTCTGCATCGGGTCGCTCTGCGCCGGGGGCGTGCTCATCGGCGGCGTGCCGGTGGACGGCGTCGTCTGCTGTTGCGCCAGCGTCGGGGCGGCCAGCGCCATCGCGCAGGCGCCGAGGATCAGGGTCTTGCGGATCATCGGGTCTCTCCTCGTGGCGCCGGTGAGGGAAAAGGGGCGCCGCGAGCACCCCGCTCGGGCGGTGCGTGCGGCACGGTTCGGGAAGGGCCGGCGCCTCACCCACCATCGCTTCCGCAAGCGGCGGGTTCCCGCGTTCGGGCCGCCGAGCGACAGGCCGGGCGATTCCCGCGCCCGGGCCCATACCCCGCGCCGGATTCGCTATTCTGGGCGACATGGCCTATATTCACGCGGCTATAGTCGCATATCGACGGTCTTCGGTGCTTTGCGGCTCCCATCTCCTTCTTTCCCTGCTGCTTCTGGCAAGAGGCGCGCCGATTGTCGGTGTGCCGCACCAAGAAGGACGACGTTTCCATGCCGACCGGCACCGTAAAATTCTTCAACACCGACAAAGGCTTTGGTTTCATCCAGCCCGATGACAGCGGCAACGACGCCTTCGTCCACATTACCGCGGTCGAGCGTGCCGGCATGCCGACGCTGCGCGAGAACCAGCGTGTCCAGTACGAACTCGTGCCGGACAAGCGCGGCAAGATGGCGGCGGACAACCTCCAGGCCGCCGAATAACCGGCGCATGGGCGATGCGGGCATCGGCTTCGGCCGGAACCGCATCGCTCCCTTCCCTTCCGCGGAGACAATCGATGGCCGACAATCCCCAATTCTACCGTGCCCGCGCCGCCGAGGAGCGCGCCAATGCCGACGCCTCTTCGCTCGACAATGTCCGAGACCGCTGCGAGCGCGCTGCCAAGGCCTGGGAAGCGATGGCCGCCCGCTCCGAACGTACCGTGCGGATGCGCGAAACCCGGGAGGCCGCTGCCGAGCGCCGCGTGCATCTCGCCGACGGAATCGATGCGCCGGAACCTGCGCATGTCGGATAGCCTGCGGCATCTGCTCGGCTATGGCATCCTTGGCACCACTGCCGCCGGCATCGTCGCCTGGTTCTTCGTGGCGCGCTGGCTGAAGCGCCGCCGCATCGACGGCAACAGCGGCTATTGAGCTCGCCGCTCCGTCCAAATCCCCCTGTCGAAGCGCGAGCTCTTGCCGGGGGAAGAGACCGCGCTAAACCAGCGCGCAAACGGGGAGACGGGGATGGCGACGGTGGACGAGGAAGGACAAGCGGCGCCCGAGCTGAGCCGCAAGGACATCCAGCTGGTCATCTCGGCCTCGGCGCTGGGCACCATCTTCGAATGGTATGATTTCTTCATCTACGGCACGCTCGCCGCCTCGGGGATCATCGGGCGGACTTTCTTCCCGGCGGGCAACGAGACGGTGCAGACCCTGCTCGCCTGGGCGGGCTTCGCGGTCGGCTTCGGCTTCCGGCCGCTGGGCGCGGTGCTGTTCGGCTTCCTCGGCGACAAGCTCGGGCGCAAATATACCTTCCTCGTCACCATCACGGTGATGGGCCTGGCCACCGCCGGCGTCGGGCTGGTGCCCTCGTTCGCCGCGATCGGTTTCGCGGCACCGGCGATCGTGCTGGGCTTGCGCATCGCTCAGGGGCTGGCGCTGGGCGGCGAATATGGCGGCGCGGCGATCTACGTCGCCGAGCATTCGCCCAGGGGGAGGAGCGGCTATTACACCAGCTTCATCCAGGCGAGCGTGGCGGGTGGTTTCATCCTCAGCCTCGCCGTGGTGCTGCTGGTGAAGCTCGTCTTCCCGATGAGCGTGTGGGATAGTTGGGCGTGGCGCGTGCCGTTCGTCGTCTCGCTGTTGCTGCTCGCGGTGTCGCTCTACATGCGGCTGAAGCTCAACGAGAGCCCGGTGTTCCAGGCGATCAAGGACGCGGGTGAGACGGCGCGCAATCCTTTCGTCGAGAGCTTCACCTATCCCGGCAACCTGAAGCGGCTGTTCGTCGCCCTGTTCGGCATCGCGGCCGGCCTGACGGTGATCTGGTACACCGCACTGTTCACCGTGCTGACCTTCCTGCAGACGACGATGCGCGTCGCCGACACCGCGGCGCAGCTGATCGTCGGGCTGGGCGCGCTGTTCGGGCTGTTCTGGTTCGTGTTCTTCGGACGCCTGTCCGACCGGGTCGGGCGCAAGAAGCCGATCGTCATCGGCTATGCGCTCACCCTGCTGCTGCTGTTCCCGATCTTCTGGGCGATGGGCAGCGCCGCCAATCCGGAGCTGTCCCGTGCCGCGGAACGGGCGCCGGTGATCGTCTCCGGCCCGCATTGCGCCTATTCGCCCTTCGCGGCGAAGCAGGCCGACGAATGCGGCAAATTGCTCGATTATTTCTCGAAGAAAGGCGTCGCCTATACCAAGGGCCATACGCCGGTGACCCTGGTGATCATCGGCGGCACGCCGGTGACCGACACCAGCCCCGATGGGCTCGACAAGGCGCTGACGGCGGCCGGCTACAAGCTCGACAAGGTCGTGCCGACGGCGGGCAATATCGCGGTGATCGTGATCGCCATCCTGTTGCTCGCGGCTTTGTCGGGCGTGACCTACGGGCCGGTCGCGGCCCTCCTCTCGGAGATGTTCCCGCCGCGCATCCGCTACAGCTCGATGTCGATCCCTTATCATCTGGGGACCGGGTATTTCGGCGGCTTCCTGCCGTTCATCGGCCAATATATCGTGGCGAAGACGGGCAATCCCTATGCCGGTCTCTGGTATACCTGGGTGGTGGTCGCCGTCGCCCTGGTGGTGACGGTGGTGTGGCTGCACGAGGAAAAGCCCGGCCGGGTGCATGTGGATTGAGCCGGCGGCCGGTCGGCTCGTGGACGCTCGACGCGCCGGGCAAGCACCGCTAACGGCTGCGCCGATGACGATCGCTCCTTCCCGCCTGCGTCTCGACGGAGCCGCTCTCACGCATAATTGGCGCGCGCTGGATCGGATGAGCGGCGCGGCGGCGTGCGGCGCGGCGATCAAGGCCGACGGCTATGGCGTCGGTGCGCGCGAAGTCGCGGTGCGGCTGCGCGAGGCCGGATGCGCGGATTTCTTCGTCGCGACCTGGCCCGAGGCGGAGGCGCTTGCCGACCTGCGCCTGCCGCTTGCAGTGCTGCATGGCGTGCGCGAGGAAGATATGGCGGCGGCGCGCTCCAATATCGCCCGGCCTGTGCTCAACACGGCGCAGCAGGTGAAGCGCTGGCGCGATGCGGGCGGCGGCGCGTGCGACGTGATGGTCGATACCGGCATGAACCGGCTCGGCGTCGCCGCGGATGAGGTCCGGAGCGGGCTGCTCGACGGGCTCGAGATCGACACGCTGATGAGCCATCTCGCCTCGGCCGACGAGGATGTGGCGCAGAACATTCGCCAGCGCGACGCTCTCGCCGTGCTTGCGGGCAAGACTTCAGCCAAGCGGATGAGTCTCGCCAACTCGGCGGGCATCGCGCTGGGTGCGGCTTACGCCTTCGATCTGACCCGTCCGGGACTTGCGCTATACGGTGGTGTACCGCGAGGGGAGTTCGCCGGATCAATCCGCCAGGTCGTCACGCCGGAAGCGCAGATCCTGCAGCGGCGCACGCTCCCGGCCGGCGACACGATCGGCTATAACGCGATCTACACGGCCGGGCACGACACCGAGGTGGCGATCCTCAACCTCGGTTATGCCGACGGCTATTTCCGGGGCTTCTCGAACACCGGCGCGGCGCTGGCGGATGGCAAGCGCCTGCCCGTGATCGGCCGGGTATCGATGGACCTGGTCGCAGTCGATGTCTCTGCGCTGCCCAGTTTGGCCGAAGGCGACTGGCTCGCGCTCGACTTCGCGCTGCCGGAAGCCGCCGCGGCCTCCGGCATGTCGCAATACGAATTGCTCACCAGCCTCGGGAGCCGGTTCGACCGTATCTGGAGCTAGGCGCGCTCGAGGCACATGGCGATGCCCATGCCGCCGCCGATGCAGAGCGTGGCGAGGCCCTTCTTCGCGTCGCGCTTCTGCATCTCGTAGATGAGCGTGGTCAGCACGCGCGCGCCGCTCGCGCCGATCGGATGGCCGATGGCGATCGCGCCGCCGTTGACGTTGACCTTCTCCGTATCCCAGCCGAGTTCCTTGCCGACTGACAGCGCCTGCGCGGCGAACGCCTCGTTGGCCTCGATCAGGTCGAGATCGGCGAGCGCCCAGCCGGCCTTTTCCAGCGCCTTCTTCGATGCCGGCACCGGGCCGATGCCCATGACCGAGGGATCGACGCCGGCGGACGCCCAGCTCTTTATCGTGGCGAGGATTGGGGCACCGCGCTTCTCCGCCTCCTCGCGGCTCATGATCACCAGCGCCGCCGCACCATCGTTCAGCCCCGAGGCGTTGGCGGCGGTCACCGTGCCATCCTTCTTGAACGCCGGCCGCACGCCCGAGACACTGTCGAGCGTCACGCCGGCGCGGATATATTCGTCGTCCTCGACGACCGTATCGCCCTTGCGGCCCTTGATCGTGACCGGCGCGATCTCGTCCTTGAAGCGGCCCGCCGCACGCGCCGCCTCGGCCTTGTTCTGAGAGGCGACGGAAAACTCGTCCTGCTCGCCGCGCGTCACCTGATACTGCTCGGCGAGGTTCTCGGCGGTGATGCCCATGTGGTAGCCGTTGAACACGTCGGTCAGGCCGTCCTTGATCATCGTGTCGACCAGGCTGACGTCACCCATCTTGGTACCGGGGCGCAGCGTCTGCGCGTGGGGGCTCAAGGACATCGATTCCTGACCGCCCGCGACGACGATGGTCGCGTCGCCGGTCTGCACCGCCTGCGCCGCCAGCGCGACCGCGCGCAGACCCGATCCACAGACCTGGTTGACGCCCCAGGCGGGCACTTCCTTGGGCACGCCCGCTGCCATCGAGGCCTGCCGTGCGGGGTTCTGCCCTTGCGCCGCGGTCAGCACCTGGCCGAGGATCACCTCGGAGACATCCTCGCCCTTCACCCCGGCCTGCGCCAGCGCGGCCTCGATCGCGATGCGGCCCAGTTCGTGTGCGGGGGTGGCGGCAAAGGCGCCCAGGAAGCTGCCCACTGGGGTACGCTTGGCGGCGGTGATGACGACCTCGGTCATGACGACTCCTTGGAATGCGTTGTGCAGTTGCGAGCTATCTAGGCGCGGGGAGGCCGGTTAGCCAGTGCGCGAGCGGCTCCCACAATTGCACCCGCGCGCCGCTGCCGACGATCATGCCGACATGGCCGGCGCCGAGATCGTGGCGGTCGGGCAGGTCGGCAGCGGTGGCGGCGGGAACGATGCGATCGTTGCGCGAGACGAACTCGATCGCGGGGCAGGCTAGGCGATCGAGTGAGACAGGCTCGCCCCCAATTACCCATTCGGCGCGGCCTGGCAGATCGTGGGCGACGAACCCCTCGAAAAGCTGTTGTCCGGTGGCGTAGGGAAGAGGTGCGCCGGCGTTGGCCCAATCCTCCATCGCGATGAAGGTCCGCGCCGCCGGACTCTCGAGGTCCATTGTAGCGAACGCCTCGTATTTCCCGACCGTGCGCTTCGGGTCGAGCCGCCAGAAGCCGGTTTGCAGTACCTCCATGGGCACCAGGCCCATCCTTGCCGCAGCCGGTTCGGCGGCTCGCCAGAGGGCGGCGATATCCGCACGCGCGGATCCGAAGCCCGCGAAGCGCCACGGAGCGGCGATCAGGGCGAGGCCAGCGACTTTCGTGATACACGCTGCGGCCAACGCGATCGTGCCGCCCAGGCAATAGCCGATCAGTATCGGCGGTGCGTCGAACTTCGCGATCAGCGGCAGCAGGATGCGTTCGATATGCGCGGTCAGGTCCATGTCGCGCGTATCCGGCCCGGGACTGTCCCAGTCGAGCAGATAGGGATGCACGCCTTGCGTCGTGAGCCAGCGCAGCAAGGACGTGTCCGGCGTGAGATCGAGGATGTGCGGCGGATTGATCAGCGACGGCACGACGATCACCGGCCGGCCGCTCCCGCCATAGTCGCGCAGCCGCGCCCGGCCCTTGCGGAAGCGCGCCGGTGCGGGTCTGCGCTTCCGTCCGCGCGGCGCATCCTGATAGCGTTGCAGCCCCGCCAGCGCCGCCGCCCGTCGCTTCGGCTGGCCTTCGGTTTCGCTGCGCAGCATCTCCAGAAACAGCGGCAGCGGACGCGGGCCGTGTTGCGATGCGGCATGAAACGATGATAGGGGCTGATCTGACACTTGGGCGGGAGTTCCCCAATGAAAAAACATGTCGCGGGTGACGGCGTCGTCGTAATCAAGAAATACGCCAATCGGCGTCTCTATAACACCGAGACGTCGTCCTACATCACGCTCGATCACCTCGCAGCGATGACGCGCGAGGGCCGCGACTTCAAGGTCGTCGATGCCAAGACCGACGAGGACATCACGCACAACGTGCTGACCCAGATCATCATGGAGGAAGAGGCGCGCGGGCAGAACATGCTGCCGGTCAATTTCCTGCGCCAGTTGATCGCGATGTACGGCGATTCGATGCAGGCGATGGTGCCGGGCTATCTCGAAGCCTCGATGGAAAGCTTCCGCCGCAATCACGAGCAGTTCAAGTCGGCGGTCGAGGGCGCCTTCGCCAATTCGCCCTTCGCCGAGATCGCCAAGCGCAACATGGCGATGTTCGAGGCGGCGACGCAGGCGTTCAAGCCGGGCGCCAATGCTCCGGCCGGGGCCGCGTCGAGCAAGGACGAGGAAATCGCCAAGCTGCGCGCCGAACTCGGCCGCCTGCACGAGAAGATCGAGAAACTCGGGCAGTAAGTCCAGCCATGCCCAATATTTCGCCGTGGTGGATCGCCGCCGCGGTGGCGTTCGTCGTCGCCGTCTTCGCCGGCTGGCGCGACTATCGCCGCAAGCACCGCGACGATCTGGACCGCATCGGCGTGTTCGAATGGCGCACGGTGCAGATGTTCGCGCTGATCGTGTTCGCGATCTCCGCCGGGATCGCCGTCAAGGGTTGAACGGACGGTCACGCCGCAGATAGACGAGCGTGTGGTAGGTGTTGCGCTTCGCCATGAAGACGAGGCGATAGTCGTGGCCCAGCGCTTCGTCGAGCGCCGCCTTGCTGGCCCGGTTCCAGATATCGAGCTTGCGATCGACGGTGACGATCACCGGCGGATGGTTCGCCAGGATGCGGCGCACCTCGGCAGCCTCGTCGATCCCGGTCGCGCCTTGTTCGGTCGTGTAGGACAGGAAATTGGGGAAGGTGTAGGCGGTCGGCAGGCAGGCGTGCGCCAGCAGGTAAGTCGCCGTGTCGCCGGCGAAGACGTAGGGGCATGCGTTGCCGCTGTTCGATGCTACAACATTTGCGACCTCGCGCGCGCCCGCCGCATCGTTGTGATGCACGATGCGCTCGATCCCGGCCAGCATCAGGCCCAGCACCAAGGTCGCGATCAGCGCGCGGCGCGAGCGTTCGAGCATCGGCGCGGCGGCGATGGTCAGCGGCGCGGCGAGCGGTAGGGCATAGTGATCGAAGAAGGTACCGATCGCGAAGAAGCCGATCGTGGCGGCGATCAGCCAGCCGTAAGCGATCAGCCAGCGCCCGCGCCCTGGCTGCGCGGCCGGGCGCCAATGCCAGCTCATCCCGGCGCACAGGATCAGCGGCGAGAGTTGCGCGAAGATGCCCAGCAGGCGCATCGCGAGCTGATCGATCGGATAGCCCGGGCGCAGCATGATCGAGGTGGCATTGGCGAACCAGAAGGCATGCAGCGCCTGCGGCCCGAGCGCGGCGTAATAGCCGATCGCCAGGAGTGTCGGCGCTGCGCCGGTGATGAGCCAAAGCGAGGCCGCAGCGGCAAGCATCGGCAAGCGCGTGCCTGCCTTGTGCAGGTACCAGACATGGACGCAGCCGAGGAACGCGCCCTCGAATACCGGCGTGTATTTGGTCTGCACGGCGAGACCGGCAAGCAGGCAGGCGGTGAACCCGTTCGTGACGATCGCGCCGCGCCGTCCGCCAGCAGCGAGATCGGGCAGGCGCAGCGTGAGCACGGCTGCAGCGGCAACGAACAGATTGTAGAACACCGGCGATTGCCCGCCGCGGCCGCCGAGCAGGGTCAGCAGGATCAGATAGATCGCGGCGGCGCCAAGCGCGCCCGTCTCACGTGCGCCGAGCATCCGGCCGCCCTGTGCGACCAGCATCGCGGTCGCGGCGGCGAACAGGGTCGCGACGATCTGATAGGCCAGGATGCCGTCGCCGGGCAGCAGGCGGATCGCGGCGTACAGCAGGAACAGACCCGGCGGCTTGCGGTCCCAGATGTCGATATAAGGCACCGCGCCGTGCAGCATGCGATCGCCGACGAGCAGATAATATTGCTCGTCGACATGGATCACGGGATTGCCGAAATCCCAGATGCGCAGCGCGAAGGCGATCAGCAGGATCAGGGCGGCGCTGCGCCGCGGATCGAGCGAGGCGCGCATGATCAGTAGAATTGCTGCAGCGTGAGGCGCCGCACGCTGCCGTCGCACAGGCCGAGCGTCACCGTTCGCCCGGGTGCGCCGACCGTCCAGCCGGCGGCGGCGCTGCCGCCATAACCGGCATCGACCCCGACCCCGTCGACGCTGCAGATCGTATCGCCGGTTTTCCAGCCACCTGCCTCGCCTGGACCGCCGCGCATGACGTGCAGCACGCGCAACCGGCCCGGCTCGGTGCCCAGCAGCAGGCCGCTGGTCGAGCGCAAAGTCGGCGTTTCGGCGAGCGCGCCGGGCTTCAGGATCATGTGCCCCGCGCCGGGATCGAGCAGCACGCGATAACGCTGCAGAAAGGCCAGCCCGATCCGCCCGGCCATGCCGATGCTGTCCGAAAAGCCGCCCTGCGGCTCGATCGTGATCTCGACGTCGGTGGCGATCTCGGTGCCGCTGACCACACGCGGCACGATCGCACGGCCCATCACGATCGGTCCGCCCAGGCCGTAGGCGAGTGCCGTCGTCTCCAGCGGCGCGGCGGGCTTCACGAACTGCCATGCGCGCTGCGACAGCGTCACGCTCGCTCCATCGCCGGTATCGACCTGCAGCGGCTTCACGCGCGCGCCGCCCATGATCATCTCGCTGACATAGACCATGCGATCGGGCGATATGGCGAGCGGCGCGCTGGCGCCGGTGAAGGGCATCCGGCCCGATGGCAGCAGACGGAAGCGATGCGCGTCGAAATCGATATCCAGCGCGTAAGCCGCGGTCAGGTCGCGGCCGACCAGCATGTCGATCGGCGTGTTTCCTGTGGCGGTAGCGGGAAGCGTCGCAACGCTCAGTGCGACGCCGCTGCGCTGCAGGCCGCCCATCGCAAGGGCGCGGGCCTGCACGACATCGGTCGCGATCCGGCCGCCGATCGCGTCTGCCGCGCCCGCCGGCTGCACCTTCAGCTTGTGGCGCACCACATAGGCGCGCGACAGGATCGAGGTGCTGACCCCGGTATCGAGGATCGCGCTGACCGGCGCACCGTCGAGGGTCAGCGTGAAGTGGATCTGATTGCCGGCGCCGAGATCGAACGGCACCCAGCGCGCCTCGGTATCCGCCGTCAGCCCGTCCGCATGTGCCGATGCGCTGGCGAACGCGCACAACAGCAGCAGGGCGGATAGCAAACGGCGCATCGACGTCGCTTAGCGGGGATTGCGGGGCGCTGGAACATCCGAACTGGCCGGCCTGGCCAGTTTCGACGCGATCAGAGACAGGCTTCGAGGAAGGCTTGATCGAACCCGAATTGCTTGGCCTTGTCGAGTGTGTAGGGGCGCAGGCCCATCGAGCGATATTCGCCGATGATCTTGCCGTCGGCGCTCTCGTCGAGATACTCGAACTTGAACAGTTCCTGCGTGACGATCACCGGGCCTTCCATGCCGATCACTTCGGTCACGTTGGTCACGCGGCGCGAACCGTCGCGCAGGCGCTTCACCTGGATGATCAGCTCGACCGAATCGGCGATCTGGCGGCTGATCGCTTCCTTCGGCACCTTGATGTCGGACATCATCACCATGTTCTCCATACGGGCAAGCGCCTCGCGCGGAGAGTTGGAGTGAAGCGTGCACATCGATCCGTCGTGGCCGGTGTTCATGGCGGCGAGCATGTCGAAACACTCTGCGCCACGAATTTCGCCGAGGATGATGCGATCCGGGCGCATACGCAGCGCGTTCTTGACGAGATCGCGGATCGAAATCTCACCCTGGCCTTCGAGATTGGCGGGGCGGGTTTCGAGCGGCAGCCAGTGCGGCTGCTGCAGGCGAAGTTCGGCCGCGTCCTCGATCGTCAGTACGCGCTCGCCCGGGTCGATCATCTTCGACAAGGCGTTGAGCATCGTCGTCTTGCCCGAGCCGGTACCGCCCGAGATGACGATGTTGAAGCGACTGGCGCCGGCGATCTTCAGCGCGGTCGCCATTTTCGGGCTCATCGAGCCGAACCCGGCCATCATGTCGAGCGTGATCGGCTTGGCGGAGAATTTACGAATCGAGATCGCGGTCCCGCGCAAGCTGAGCGGCGGCACGATCACGTTGACGCGGCTACCGTCCTTCAGGCGTGCGTCGGCGAGCGGCGTAGTCTGGTCGACGCGGCGGCCGACCGAGTTGCAGATGCGCTGCGCGATCTGGAACAGATGCTCCTCGTCGCGGAACTGGATCTGCGCCAGCTCCAGCTTGCCCTTGCGTTCGACATAGGTCTGCTCGGGGCCGTTGACCATGATGTCCGAGATGTTCGGATCGGCGAGCAGTTCCTCGAGCGGCCCGAGGCCGAGCAGTTCGTCGACCAGCACCTTTTCGAGCGCGAACTGCTCGCGGCGGTTGAGCGTCAGCTTCAGTTCGGCGAGCACCTCGCCGATGATCGGCCGGAATTCCTCGGCCAGTTCGTCCTTGTTGAGCGTGGCGGCGGCTTCCGGATCGACGCGCTCGAGCAGGCGCGGCAGCACCTGCTCCTTGATCTTGTGGATCGAGGCTTCGAAGCCTTCGACCTTGGAGTTGCCGGCCTCGCCCGACGCCGCCTGGCGATCGGCGAGGCGCTGCATCGCGTCCATCTGCGTGCCGGGCATGTTGCCTGCCGGCGGGGAAGCGGGGGCTTCGGGCTCACTGGCGGGAGGTGCTGCGACGGGCGGGAACTGGTCACCGCCGTCCATATCGGCGGGACGCGCCGGCGCACCTTGCATCGGGCGCGCGACGCCGAACGCCGGCCGCGCGCCAGCACCCGTGGCCGGTCCCACGCCACCGCTACGCCGCCCGAATGCGCTCATGCCCCACTATCCCTCATGGCCAGTGGCCGGGATTAGGGGCGAAGCCTTGATAATTGCCTAACCAAATTGCGCGCGGAGTGGCGCAATTTGCCCCGGCGCCAGCCGGGGCCCAGGGCAAAAACTCAGCCCGCCTGCTCGGCGAGCACCGTCAGCCCGGTCGCGCTGACCTCGGCGAAGCCGCCTCTAACCGGCACCAGCTCGGGCTCGGTCTTGTCGGCCTTGTAGATCGCGAGGTTGCCGTCGCGGATCGTCGACATGAAGGGCGCATGGCCCTGCAGCACACCGAAATCGCCCTCGGTGCCGGGCACGACGACCTGATAGACCTCCTCCGAGCGGAGCAGCTTTTCGGGCGTGACGAGTTCGAAGTGGAGCATTTCTTTTCCTTACTCCCTCTCCCCTCCGGGGAGAGGGTCGGGGAGAGGGGCAGTATCAGGCGCGACGTGCGGGAACTGCCCCTCTCCCGCCTTCGCTCCGCTCGGCTGCCCTCTCCCCGGAGGGGAGAGGGCGAAAAGGCTTACGCCTCCTGCGCCAGCTTCTCGGCCTTGGCGATCACGTCGTCGATGCCGCCGACCATGTAGAACGCCGCTTCGGGCAGGTGATCGTATTCGCCTTCGACGACGGCCTTGAACGACTTCACCGTATCCTCGATCTGCACGAACTTGCCGTCGATGCCGGTGAAGACCTCGGCGACGTGGAACGGCTGGCTGAGGAAGCGCTGGATCTTCCGCGCGCGGCTGACCGTCAGCTTATCCTCTTCGGAAAGCTCGTCCATGCCGAGGATCGCGATGATGTCCTGCAGCGACTTGTACTTCTGCAGGATCGACTGGACGGCGCGCGCCGTCTCGTAATGCTCCTGGCCGACGACGCGCGGCTCGAGCACGCGGCTGGTCGAATCGAGCGGGTCCACCGCCGGATAGATACCGAGCTCCGAGATCGCGCGGTTGAGCACGGTCGTCGCGTCGAGGTGGGCGAACGAGGTCGCCGGCGCCGGGTCGGTCAAGTCGTCGGCGGGCACGTACACGGCCTGCACCGAGGTGATCGAGCCCTTGTTGGTCGAGGTGATGCGCTCCTGCAGCGCGCCCATGTCGGTCGACAGCGTGGGCTGATAGCCCACCGCCGAAGGAATGCGGCCGAGCAGCGCCGACACCTCGGCGCCCGCCTGGGTGAAGCGGAAGATGTTGTCCACGAAGAACAGCACGTCCTGGCCTTCGACGTCGCGGAAATATTCGGCGATCGTCAGGCCCGACAGCGCGACGCGCGCGCGGGCGCCCGGCGGCTCGTTCATCTGGCCATAGACGAGGGCGACCTTCGAGCCCTCCGAGATGGCGTTGCCGTCCGCATCCTTGGCGATGACGCCCGCGTCGAGAAACTCGTGGTAGAGGTCGTTGCCCTCACGGGTACGCTCGCCGACGCCGGCGAACACCGAGGTGCCGCCATGGCCCTTGGCGATGTTGTTGATGAGTTCCTGGATCAGCACGGTCTTGCCCACGCCGGCGCCACCGAACAGGCCGATCTTGCCGCCCTTCGCATAGGGCGCGAGCAGGTCGATCACCTTGATGCCGGTGACGAGGATGCTGCTCTCGGTCGATTGATCGACGAACAAAGGCGCATCGGCATGGATCGGCGACTTGAGATCGGTGGCGACCGGGCCGCGCTCGTCGATCGGCTCGCCGATCACGTTCAGGATGCGGCCGAGCGTCGCCGGGCCGACCGGCACCGAAATCTGGCTGCCGGTATCGGTCACGGTCTGGCCGCGCGTCAGGCCCTCGGTCGAGTCCATCGCGATCGTGCGGACAGTGCTCTCGCCGAGATGCTGCGCGACCTCGAGCACGAGGCGGTTGCCGTTATTGTCGGTTTCGAGCGCCGACAGGATCGCCGGGAGCTGACCTTGCGTGAACGCCACGTCGACGACGGCGCCGATCACCTGGCTGATGCGGCCGACATTGTTGGTCGTCAGCGGCGCGGCGCCCGTCGGGGCATCGGCCTTGGGCTTGGTCGCGCGCGGCTTGCGGGCGGGCTTGTCTGCGGTCGGGGCTGCGGTGGCCATGTTAACTTACCTTCTTCCCTCAAACGTCATCCCAGCGAAAGCTGGGATCTCATGCGGCCGAAGACCCAGCTTGCGCTGGGGTGACGGCCAGAAACTAGAGCGCCTCCGCGCCCGAAATGATTTCCACCAGCTCGGTGGTGATCGCGGCCTGGCGGCTGCGGTTATACTGGATCGTAAGGCGATTGATGAGATCGCCCGCATTGCGCGTGGCGTTGTCCATCGCGGTCATCTTCGAGCCCTGCTCGGACGCGGCGTTCTCGCGCATCGCGCGGAACAACTGCACCGCGACGTTGCGCGGCAGCAGGTCGGCGAGGATCGCTTCCTCGTCGGGCTCGTATTCGGTCGGCGCGGCGCCGGGCTCGGCCTTCGTGCCTTCGGGGATCCTGACCGGGATGATCTGCTGCTCGGTCGGCTCCTGCGTCAGCACCGACTTGAAGTGCGAATAGAACAGGTGCGCGACATCGAACTCGCCCGCCTCGAAGCGGCGCACGAGGTCTTCGCCATAATCATGCGCGTTGGCGAAGGTCAGCTTGCCGAGGTCGCCCGGCTCGATCGCATGGAGGATGTCGCCCCGATAAAGGCGCGCGAGCACGGCGCGGCCCTTCTTGCCGATCGTGTAGAACCTGACCGTCTTGCCCTCGGCGATCAGCTCCTGCGCACGGCGGCGGGCGAGGCGGGCGATGTTGGTGTTGAACGCGCCGGCGAGGCCGCGATCCGAGGTCGCGACGACGAACAGATGAACCTGATCCTTGCCGGTGCCCGCGAGGAGCTTCGGCGAGGACGGGCCGACCGTGATCTTCGACGCCAGCGACGCGACCACCTTCTCCAGCCGCTCGGCATAGGGGCGGCCGGCCTCGGCCGCTTCCTGCGCACGGCGCAGCTTGGCGGCGGCGACCATCTTCATCGCCTTGGTGATCTTCTGCGTCGACTTCACCGAGCCGATGCGGATCTTGAGGGCCTTGAGAGAAGCCATCCTAGTTCGTCACCATCTTCCTTCTTCCGTCATGCTGAACTTGTTTCAGCATCCATCTGTCCATCTGCGACGGCGTCGCTTGCTGCACGATGGACCCTGAAACAAGTTCAGGGTGACGGCGTGTGTTTGTTACCGCTTACGCAAACGTCTTGGCGAACGCGTCGAGCGCGCTCTTCAGCTTCGCGCGGGTGTCGTCGCCGAGATCCTTGGTGTCGCGGATCGCCCGCAGCACGTCGGCATGGTTGGCGCGCAGATCGGCGAGCATCGCCGCCTCGTAGCGCACCACCGCTTCCACCGGCACGGCGTCGAGATAGCCCTGCGTGCCCGCGAAGATCGAGGCGGTCTGCTCCTCGAACGGCAGCGGGCTGAACTGCGGCTGCTTGAGCAGCTCGGTCAGGCGCGCGCCGCGATTCAGCAGCTTCTGCGTCGACGCGTCGAGGTCCGAACCGAACTGCGCGAACGCCGCCATCTCACGATACTGCGCCAGCTCCAGCTTGATCGAGCCCGACACCTTCTTCATCGCCTTGGTCTGCGCGGCCGAGCCGACGCGGCTGACCGACAGGCCGACGTTGATCGCGGGACGGATGCCCGCGAAGAACAGGTCGGTTTCGAGGAAGATCTGGCCGTCG